>Ga0193743_1001710_pt1 | contig 16012 bp, 15 predicted proteins | sample L2c2metaG_FD_143038 | JGI IMG/M metagenome (GOLD analysis project Ga0193743, IMG submission 143038) | Soil microbial communities from a riparian zone of the East river system, Colorado, United States - L2c2 | ecosystem: Environmental > Terrestrial > Soil > Riparian zone | place: USA: East River...
TACGAACCGGATCCACTTCGCTCGAAAACGCTCTGATCAGGCCCGCTGACTTGAGGTCGCCAGCCGCATCACGTCGAGATATCCGGGACGCACTTCCATCCGCTTGATCAGGCCTTTCTCGACCAGCAGCCGATGCGCTTCCGGCAGCCGATAGCACGGCAGATACATGAACAGATGATGCTCGGCGTGGTAGTTCACCCAATAGGGCGCGATGAATAACCGTTCGATCGGATTGGCGCGTGTCGTTCGGGCGTGGCTGAACGGGTCTTCCCCGGTGCTGGTGCAGGCGTGTTCGGCGATGTTGCGAATACGAGTGACCAGCGGCAACCACGTGGCCATCGCGAATACCCAGACGCCCCAGAACCAGATGCCCGCGCCCGCCAGCCAGAACAGGCCGAACAGCACCGCATTCAGGCAAAGAAAGCGCGCCATCTTGTCGGCGCCGCTGGACACGAAGCTCTCATGTGACATCGCGTCATCGGCGTTCTTTTTCCTGAACAGCGACAGGAACAAAGGCAACCGCTGCTTCACAAAAGTCTGGCCGGTGAGATCGCGGATCGCCTTGCGATAATAGCTCTCCTTGGTGATCGGAAACGGCGCCGACAGCGAGAGGTCGGGATCCTCGGGCTGCTGGGTAAATTTGTGATGCTGCAGATGATACGAGCGGTAGCTGGCGAGATCGGCACCGACGGGCACGGCGCACAGCCACTGCCCGATCCACTCGTTGACCGCCTTGTTGGTGTGCAGCCCGCCATGGGCAGCTTCGTGCATCAGTATCGCGAGGCCGAGCTGACGCGCGCCAACGACCGTGACGGCGATCAGCCAGGTCAGCGGATTGGGCCATAGCGTGACCAGCGCGATTACCGCAGCGATGGTGCCCCAGGCGTGAACCACGAGCCACATGCCCCGCAGCGAACTGCGCGATGTCAGCCGGCTCCATTCCTGAGGCGTAAAAACGGTTTTGGGATCGACGCGTGCCACGGCCGGCATAGGCGGCTCCTTTAGAGCGGATGATACGCCCGCTCGACTATTCGTCAATCCGCCGCGTGGGTCACGATATGGATCTCCGAGGTGAGGGTGCGATGCACCGGACACTTGTCGGCGATTTCCATCAGCTTTTTGCGCTGTTCGTCGTCCAGCGCGCCTTCCATGGCAATGACCCGTTCGATCTGGTCGAGCATCCCGACCTTGGTTTCGCATTCAGCGCAGTCTTCCGCGTGGATCTTGCTGTGCTTCAGCGTCACCGTCACGCGCTCAAGCGGCAGCGACTTGCGGTCGGCATACAAACGCATGGTCATCGATGTGCAGGCGCCCAGGCCGGCCAGCACAAAATCATACGGTCCGGGTCCGGTATCCTCGCCGCCGGCGGCAATCGGCTCATCGGCCAGCATGCGATGCGGCCCGACGGCAATGGTCTGCTGGAATTTGCTGGCGCGGGTTTCGCGAACCACGACCTTGCGCGGCACTTCGCCGAGATCGGCAGCTTGTTCGGGCGCGACGGGATCGAGGTAATGCTCAGCCCAGGCGGCGATGACATCGGCGACATAGGCGGCGTCGCTCTTTCGGGTCAGCAGATGATCGGCGCCTGCCAGCGACACGAAGCTCTTGGGATGCTTGGCCGCGACGAAGATGCGGGTTGCATTGTCGATGCCGACGGTGTCGTCGGTCGGCGCGTGCATGATCAGCAACGCCTTGTGCAGCGTCGTCACCTGCGCCATCAGATTGTGTTCGGCGATGTCGTCGAGAAATTCACGCTTGATGTGAAATGGCCGGCCGGCGAGCGAGACTTCGACCTTTCCATGCTTGCGGATGTCCTCGATGCGATCGGCGAACAGACCGGTGACATGGGCCGGATCGGCCGGCGCCGCGATGGTGACCACGGCCCTGGCATCCGGAATTTGCGCGGCGGCAGCGAGAATCGCGGCGCCGCCGAGGCTGTGGCCGATCAGGATCGCCGGCCCTTTGCGGGTTTTGCGCAGATGATCGGCGGCAAGCACGAGATCCCTGACGTTCGACGAAAACGTGGAGTTGGCGAAATCGCCTTCGCTGGAGCCGAGGCCGGTGAAGTCGAACCGCAGCACCGCGATGCCTTTCGCCGCCAGCGCCACTGAGATGCGCTTGGCCGCCAGCACGTCCTTGCCGCAGGTGAAGCAATGCGCGAACAGCGCATAGGCAACGGGTTCACGCTCGGGCAGGTCCAGCGATGCCGCGAGTTGATGACCTTCCGAACCCGGAAATTGAAAACGCTCATTCGGCACGTTCAGTCTCCATGGTTCGGGTGGGTCGTTGCGTCAATCGTTGGAATAGCGCTGCTCCTGCCAAGGATCGCCGCGGTTATGATAGCCGCGGACCTCCCAATAGCCCGGCGTATCCTGCTCAAGGAATTCGATGCTTTGCAGCCATTTCGCGCTTTTCCAGAAATACAGATGCGGCACCACCAGCCGCACCGGGCCGCCATGTTCCTGCTCCAGCGGCGCGCCCGACCAGGTATGCGCGAGCAGGGCGTCTTCGGCGGCGAAATCTTCCAGCGCCAGATTGGTGGTGTAGCCATCATGGGAGTGCAGCACGACGTGCCGTGCCTCGTCGCGCGGCTGGCAGGCCATCAGGAGATCGCGGGTCGCCAACCCTTCCCATTTGTTGTCGTAGCGCGACCATGAGGTCACGCAATGGATATCAGAAGTAAACTGCGTCTGCGGCTGCGCCGTGAACTGTGCAAAATCCCAGAAGATCGGATGTTCGACCGCGCCGTAAACATCGAGGCGCCAGCGCTCCTTAGGAATCTGCGGCGTAAGGCCGAGGTCGAGGGTAGGCCAGTCCCTGGTCAGGTGCTGTCCCGGCGGCAAGCGTTGCTCTTCCGGGCGGGAGGTTTTTCCGGTGAGGAAGCGGCCCTCGCGCGCCCAGCGCTCCTTGCTGCGCGTCAGCTTGCTGACCGGGGGCGGATCGTTTTCGTCGGCCATATCTCACGCCATCGCTATTCGTGCCGGTGCATCGCCGATTCATGCTTGGTGTCGCGCATGGTCGCGTAAATGATCAGCGAGAGAAAGATCATGCCACTGAGATAATAGTAAAACCAGTCCTCGTGACCTAAACTCTTGAAATACAGCGCGACCGCAGGCGCCGTGCCGCCGAACACGGATACCGTAATTGCGTAGGGAAGGCCGACGCCGAGCGCGCGGACATTGGTGGGAAACAATTCGGCCTTCACAATGGCGTTGATCGAGGTGTAGCCGGCGACGAAGATCCAGGCTGCGCAAATCAGCAAAAAGGCCATGAAGGGCGATTTGGTCTCCTTTAGCGCCGTCAGGATCGGAATCGTCGCCAGCGTGCCGGCAACGCCGAAAAAGATCAGCAGCGGTTTTCGGCCGATACGGTCGGACAACGCGCCGTAAATCGGTTGAAGCAGCGTCGCGAAAATCAGCGAACCGAAAATCACGAACGTTGTTTGATCTTCGGTGAGGCCGACCGACAGTTTGACGAAGGTCTGCATATAGGTCGTGAACGTGTAGAACGCGGCGGTGCCGCCGGCGGTGAGGCCCACCACCAGCAACAGCTCGCGCGGATATTTCAGCAGGCCGCGGATCGATCCGCTCGGTTTTGCAACCTTCTTGGCTTCGACGAAAGCCTCGGTCTCATGCAGATTACGCCGCATCACCGCGGCGAAAACCGCAAGCAGGGCGCCGATCACGAACGGTATGCGCCAACCCCAGTCCTTCAATTGCTCCGGCGTTAAAAATACTTTCTGCAGCAACAGCAGCACGACGATCGCGGTCAACTGGCCGCCGATCAATGTGACGTATTGAAAACTGGAATAGAAGCCGCGATGTTTTGCGTCCGCGACCTCGCTGAGATAGGTGGCGCTGGCGCCGTATTCGCCGCCAAGGCTCAGGCCCTCGATAATACGCGCCAGCGCCAGAATTGCCGGCGCGGCGATGCCGATCGAGGCATAAGTCGGCGTTACCGCGATGATCAGCGAGCCGAAGCACATGCAGACCACCGACAGCGTCAGCGAAAGCCGCCGGCCGTAGCGGTCCGCGATATAACCAAACAGCCAGCCGCCGAGCGGCCGCATCAGGAAGGTTGCGGCGAACAGCACGGCAGCGTTGAGCTGCTGCACCACCGGATCTTCGTTCGGAAAGAATGCCGGCGCGAAGTACAGCGCGAACGCGGTGTAGGCGTAGAAATCATACCACTCGACCAGATTGCCGACCGAGCCGATGAAGATCGCCTTGATCCGGCGTTCGACGTCGGGGAGATCGAGATGGTGGGAGGCCGGCTTTACCGCTTGATCCATTATGTCCGGCCTCCGATCATTTAATCAAATTGGCGAGGTCCTCATTTTGCCTTGCCCAAACAGCATAGGTAATTGACGGGGGCCGCGCACGGTTCCTTCCGACCATGTAACACGGCCGGCCGGGTCGAGTCTGAAGTCTGGAATGCGCTTCAGCCATTCCTCGATTGCAACGGTCATCTCCATGCGCGCGAGGTTGGAGCCGACGCAGCGGTGAATGCCTAAGCCAAAGGCGGCGTGGCGATTTTCCTTGCGGTCGATCACGACCTTGTCGGCATCCGGGAACATGGCGGGATCACGGTTGGCGGCGGGAAACGACAGCAGCACCATATTGCCGGGCTTGACCGGACAGCCGCTGATCACGGTCTCCTTCATCACCTCGCGCGCCATCGTCACCGGCGAATAGGCCCGCAGCAATTCCTCGACGGCTGATGGCATCAATTCCGGCTCCGCGATCAGACGGTCGCGATCCGCGGGTGTCTTCGCCAGGTGCCACAGCGAGGAGCCGATCGCGCTCCAGGTGGTGTCGATGCCGGCGATCAGCAGCAGCCGCAACGAGCCCAGCACATGGGCATCCGACAGCGGCTGGCCGTCCTTGTCCTTGGCATTCATCAATGTCGAGATCAAATCGTCGGTCGGCTGCTGCTTGCGCTGTTCAAGTTGACCGGTGAAATAGGCCGTCATCTCATGGACCGCGCGCATCAGGACATCGTCATTCTTGATGCCGAGCTCGAGGATCTCGTGGATCCACTTGATGAAGTGATCGCTGTCCTTTTCCGGGATGCCGAGCATGTGGGCAATGGCGCGAACCGGAATATGCTTGGTGTAGCGTGCCGCGGCGTCGCATTTCCCGTCCGCGATGAATTCGTCGATCAGTTCGTTGCAGATGGCGCGAACCCTCGGCTCCAGTTTCTTCATGGCGTCGGGCGTGAACGGCGGCAGCAGCAGTTGCTTGGCGGGCTTGTGCGCGGGCGGATCGGAGGTGATCGGCGGTGCCGTCGCCGTGGTCTCGGGGCGGACGTCGCGCACGATGACGCGGCGCGAGGAAAAATGCTCGGTATCGTAGGCGATCTGCTTCACCGCTTCATAGGTGGTCGGCAAATAGCAGCCGAGGAAGCGCTTGGTGTGAACCACCGGGCATTCGTTGCGCAATTCGTCCCAGATCGGGAACGGATTTTCGGTCCAGCGCGGATCGGTGTGGTCGAAATCATGGACCCAATCGGTGACCGGCGGATGTTCGGGCATGACGCTGACGGAATCGGACATCGGGGCGATTTCCTTTGGCTGGTTTGTTCAATCTGAACACGCTGAATTTATTGCGAGACCTGCTATTCTTCGGTCACGGTAATTGCGATTTCCGGGCAGTTGGATTGCGCAAGCCAGGCCTTGTCCTCAAGGCCCGCGGGCACCGAGCCGTCGTCGACTTCGTGGGCGTTGCCGAATTCATCGAGCTCGAACAGTTCGGGTGCCAGCGACTTGCAGCGGGCATGGCCCTGACATTTGTCCTGGTCGACACGCAGCCTTAATTGGGGGGATTTCGACATTCGACCAAACTCCCTTTGTGCCGCCGCCTGCAAACGTTTCGCTAAACGCTGCAACTGGTCATGATTGCGCTTCGATCGATCGGAACGGCGCATGGTTTTTCTTGTATATGAATTATAGGCATGACTATAATATAACCGTCAATACAAATTTGGATGATCGCGCGTGGCGGCAGATTCACAATTGATAGACTGGCTTGCGGTTCGAGACCTCCCGGGCATTTTGCCGACGCAGCAGCGCCGCAGCCAGGAAACCACGGTCGCGCTGCTGGAAGCCGCCGCCGTAATGTTGCGCGAGCGTTCGCTCGATGAACTCTCGATCGAAGATTTGTGCACGCGCGTCGGCGTCACCATCGGTGCCTTCTACGGCCGCTTCGAAGGCAAGGATGCCTTCTTTAGCGCGCTGATGTCGCTTGCCGCGAGGAAGGCGCTGGCCGCCGTCCGCGCGGCGGTGGCCGACGAGGACAATGTCGGTACCGGGCTGGAAGCGGCTTGTCGAAGGGTCGTCGAAGTCGCGGTCGATGTGGTGCGCCGTAATGTCGGCGTCGTCCGTGCGGCCGCGCAATATGAGAGCATCTATCCGGAGCGATGGGGAACGATCCGCAGCACCGGCGGTGCCATGGTCGATCTTGCCATGCCGCTATTGCTCGCACGGATGGGCCGGGGCCGGATCGCAGCGAAGACGCGAAGCATTGGCTTCGCGTTTCAGATGATGTTCGGTACCTTGGTCAACGCGGCCCTGCACAAACCGAAACTTGTCCCGCTCGACGACCCGGAAATGGTCGGCCGTCTTGCGTTAGCGATGTTCCTCCAGTTGCAGCACGAAGCTCGGGCGGATAGGCCGGCAAAACAGTCGCCTAAACTGCCTCGCCCTCCACTCTGAGCGGCTTCAGTTCTTCGGACATCCCTGTATTCCTCTTCCGTCGCGCTTTTTCAAAGAGGTGTCAGGTTACTTGGTCGGCTTATTTGGCCGGCCTTGGATCGATCGGCGTCGTGCCGCGTACGCCCAGAATATCCTCGAGCACCTTCGCGCCGGCGAGAAGCTGTGCTTCGCCGCGCGGCGCCGCCACCATCTGCAGTCCGACCGGCAGACCTGACGCCGTGAACCCGCACGGCAGCGACAGTGCCGGGCAGCAGACCAGCGTAATCGCATAGACGATGGCTAGCCACTCGACATAATTGTCGAATTTCTTGCCTGCGCACTCGGCGACATAACGATTCTCGATCGGAAACGGCGCGACGATGGTCGCCGGCGTCAGCAGCAGATCGTATGTCCTGAAAAATTCAAGCGTGCGCGCGGTCATCGCGACGCGCTGCGCCTCCGCGCGCTCGAGCTGTTCGACCGTCAGCTTGAGGCCTTCTTCAATGTTCCAGATCACCTCGGGCTTGAGCAGATCGCGCTTGGTGCGCAGCAGCGCCGCCTTGGTGATCGCGAAGTCGAACGCGCGCAGCACATGGAAGCATTCATGCGCCTCGCGCAGGTCCGGATGCGCTTCCTCGACGATCGCGCCGGCTTCGGCGAAACGCGCCGCGGCCTTGCCTGTGATGGCGGCGACTTCCGGATCGACCGGGGTAATGCCGAGATCGGGCGAATAGGCGATACGCTTCGGCCCCTTGCCGGAGCGCGCGGCCGACAGGAACGATTTCGGCAGCTCGGGCAGCGACAGCGGATCGGCCGGATACTCGCCGCTCATGGCATCGAGCAACAGCGCAAGGTCCTCGACATTGCGCGCCATCGGGCCGTGGACGCTGAGGTTACGATCGATCTGGGCAACGGGCGTATGCGCGACACGGCCGATGCTGGGTCGCATGCCGACAATGCCGCAGAAGCTCGCGGGATTGCGCAGCGAGCCGCCCATGTCGGTGCCGTGGGCGAGCCACGCCGTGCCGGTCGCGAGTGCGACGGCTGCGCCGCCCGAGGAACCCGCGGCGGATCGCGACAGATCCCAGGGATTGCGCGTTGCGCCGAATACCTCGTTGAAGGTATTGGCGCCGGCGCCGAATTCCGGCGTGTTCGATTTGGCGTAGATCAGGCCGCCGTTATTTTCGAGATGCTCGACCAGGAGATCAGAGCGGCTGGCGACATTATCCTTATAGATCGGTGAGCCCTGCGTGGTCAGCACGCCCTCGACATTGGTCAGGTCCTTGATTGGCACCGGTATGCCCGCGAGCAGGCCGCGATCCCCGATCGGCTTTTTCATCATTGCTTTGGCATGCGTTCGGGCGCGATCGAAGCAGAGCGTCGGCAAGGCGTTCACTTCGCCATCGACCTCGGCGATCCGCTTTTCCAGCACGTCGAGCAGATCAAGCGGCGTGACTTCGCCTGAGTTGAGTTTATCTATAACAGCGCAAGCCGTCGCCTTCACCAACGCCTGATCAGATGCCACTTACGTCTCCCATCGTTTCCGTTTCCCGATAGCGGATTGTATAGCCGTGTAAAACATTTTCCGGCAGAGTGGAAATGCGTTTGCCGTGCGCTGTATGACGACGATGTGAGGACCCGAACATGACTACGCCATTCGACACGCCTGACTGGCGTGATATGAGCCAGCAAGATCGCGATCTCGGCCTCAACAACGGTGTTCACGTGCCTGCAAGCGCCGACATCGTCGCCGGCTGGGAGCGGCGTTCCGCCGAAATGCGCAAGCAATATTCCGATCGGCTCGATCTCAGATATGGCCAGCGCGAGCGCAACCGTATCGACTTTCTCAAAACAGCCGAAAAAGCACCGACGCTTGTGTTCATCCACGGCGGTTACTGGCAGACGCGCGCCAAGGAGACGTTCGCGCTATTTGCCGGCGGCCCGATGGCGCATGGCATCAACGTCGCACTGATTGGCTACACGCTCGCGCCGGATGCGACGCTGGACGGGATCGTCGCGGAAATCCATCGGGGGCTCGATTTTCTGGTTGAACAGTTGCCTGCGCTCGGAGGCGACCCCAAGAGGATCGTCGTGTCCGGATGGTCTGCCGGCGGACATCTGACGTCGATGGCGCTATCACATCGCTTCGTGAAAGCGGGGATGGCGATCAGCGGCATTTACGATCTCGAGCCGATCCGCCACAGCTATCTCAACGTCAAGCTCGGGCTCGATGAAGCGATGTCGCGCCGCAACTCGCCTGTCGTGCAGGCCGGAGGCGCGATGAAGCCGCTGTCGCTGGTGGTAGGCGACGCCGAACTGCGGCTGCTGCGCAAGCAGACGGCGGATTTCGCAGGCCACCGTGCCAAATACGGATTGCCGGTCACTTACGAAGAGATTCCCGGCGCCAACCATTTTACGATCATGGACGAGATAGTCTCGCCGGCAGGGCGGATCACGACGCTGATCCGGCAGTTGTTTGAGCGGACGCAGGTTAATTGATCGCCGTCATTGCGAGCGAAGCGAAGCAATCCAGAGCCACGAAGTAAGGCTGGATTGCTTCGTCGCTGCGCTCCTCGCAATGACGGGAGTTGGGGGAACTAACCCCACCCCGCGCTGATGCCGCCATCGACCGTATAGATCACGCCCGACGTATAGCCGGAGCGGTCTGAGGCGAGGAAAGCCATCAGGTCGCCGATTTCCCGCGCGTGTGCGGGACGGCCGAGCGGAAGGCCCTTTTGAAACTCCTTGTAGCGGGTTTCGTCGCCGAACTGCTGCTTGGCCCGCATTTTCAATGTCGTGACGTGGCGGTCGGTTCCGACCGGACCGGGATTGATGCCGACCACGCGGATGTTGTCGGCGAGGCTCTTGCCGCCGAGCGCGCGGGTGAAAGCCATCAGCGCCGCATTGCCGGCGCTGCCGCAGATATAATTGGCGTCGAATTTTTCGCCGGCGGCGCCGATATCGTTGACGATGATGCCATGTCCGCGCGATTTCATCTGCGCATAGATCGCGCGCGTGAGGTTGATATAGCCGAACACCTTCAGCTCCCAGGCATGACGCCATGTCGGCTCGTCGATCTTGTCGATCGAGCCGCCCGGAATATCGCCTGCATTGTTAACGAGGATATCGATGTCGGAGGCGTCTTTCACAAGTTTCGCGATGTCCTCGGGCTTGCGCAGGTCGACGACATGAACCGTGGCGCCGATTTGATGCGCCGATCGCAGGCGCTCGGCGAGCGCCTTCAATTTATCGCCGCTGCGGGCCGCGAGCCGGAGATGACAGCCTTCTTCGGCAAACGCCTCGGCGGCGGCGGCGCCAATGCCCTTTGACGCGCCGGTGATCAGGACGCGCTTGCCGCGCAAATGAAGATCCATGGGATTGCTCTCTTGATTGGGAGACGTCTGACTGGGAGTTAAACCGTTAGGCTGTTGCCGCCAAAGCGGTCAACATTGCAGTGCAGCGTTGCACCGCGGCGAACTTTGGTCCATTGCAATCCGACCAAATGAATAGCGCGCCGGCACGGCAAGAGCATGAGGAATTTCTCGATGAGCAACGAAAAAAAGCAATATCGGATTGCAGTCATTCCCGGCGACGGTATCGGCAAGGAAGTGGTGCCGGAAGGACTGCGCGTGCTGGAGCAAGCTGCGAAAAAGCACGGCGTCAGCGTGCATTTCGATCATTTCGATTTCGCATCGTGGGATTATTACGAAAAGCACGGCGAGATGATGCCGGAGGACTGGAAGGCCAAAATCGGCAAACACGACGCGATCTATTTCGGCGCGGTCGGCTGGCCCGCGAAAATCCCCGATCACATTTCGTTGTGGGGATCGCTGATCAAATTCCGCCGGGAGTTCGACCAATACGTCAATCTTCGTCCGGTCCGACTGATGCCGGGGGTGCCGTCGCCGCTCGCCAATCGCAAGCCCGGCGATATCGACTTCTGGGTGGTGCGCGAAAACACCGAAGGCGAGTATTCTTCCGTCGGCGGACGGATGTTCCCGGATACCGAGCGCGAATTCGTGACACAGCAAACGGTCATGACGCGGATCGGCGTCGATCGCATTCTGAAATTCGCGTTCGATCTGGCGCAGTCGCGGCCGAAGAAGCATTTGACCTCGGCGACGAAATCCAACGGCATCTCCATCACCATGCCGTATTGGGACGAGCGCGTGGAGGCGATGGCCAAAAACTATCCCAAGGTGAAGTGGGACAAGTATCACATCGATATCCTCACCGCGAATTTCGTGCTGCATCCGGACTGGTTCGACGTCGTCGTCGGCTCGAACCTGTTCGGCGATATCCTCTCCGATCTGGGCCCGGCCTGTACCGGCACCATCGGCATCGCGCCGTCCGGCAACATCAATCCCGAGGGGCATTTCCCGTCGGTGTTCGAGCCGGTGCACGGCTCTGCGCCCGATATTGCGGGGCAGGGCATCGCCAATCCGATCGGCATGATCTGGTCCGGCGCGATGCTGCTGGAACATCTCGGCGAGAAGACCGCCGCGGCATCGATCGTCGCAGCGATCGAGCGCACGCTCGGCGAACGCACGCTGCGCACCCGGGATCTCGGCGGCAATGCCGATACGACTGCCTGCGGCAAGGCGGTGGCTGAGATGGTGGAGTAGAGAAATTATCCGAGGTGAAGGTCGTTGTGACTTGTCGTTCTGCGTCATGGCCGGGCTTGTCCCGGCCATCCACGTCTTGAGCGCCGAGAAGACGTGGATACCCGGCACAAGGCCGGGCATGACGAATGAGAAGTGAGCGGCTTACTTCGCCTTCGCAATCCTTCTGCAATGATCCCACGCCGCTTGAATCAAATTTTCGCTCGCCTCGGGCGTGCGGAACGCCGAATGCGCCGACAGCGTCACGTTGGGCAGTTTCGTTAAGGGATGATCCATCGGCAGCGGCTCGACGTTGAAGACATCAAGCCCGGCGTGCCTGATGTGGCCCGACTTCAGCGCATCGATCATCGCGGCTTCGTCCACCATCGCGGCGCGCGCGGTGTTGACGAGGATCACGCCCGGTTTCATCGCAGCGATGCGTTGGCGCGAAAGAAAACCGCGGGTTTCGTCGTTCAGTAACAAATGCAGCGAGACGACGTGGCTTTGCGCCAATAACGTATCAATATCCACGAAGTCGATGCCGGGATGACTCTTTGGCGATCGGTTCCAGGCGATGACGCGCATGCCGCTGCCGAGCGCGATGCGCGCGACCTCCGCGGCGATGCCGCCGAAGCCGATCAGCCCCAGGGTCTTGCCGGTAAGCTGCATGCCGTCGTCGCGCAGCCAGTTGCCGGCGCGCATCTCGCGGTCCATCTGGGCGATGCCGCGCGCGGCGGCCCACATCAGCGCGATCGTGGATTCTGCGACCGCGGTGTCGCCATAGCCCCTGATCAGATGGACGGCGATGCCGAGCTCGCCAAGTTCTTCCGGATTCATATAGCTGCGCGCGCCGGTGCCCAGAAACACCACATGCTTCAAGCCGGCGCATTTTCGTGCAACCTCGGTCGGCAGCGCGGTGTGATCGACGATCGCGATCTCGGCGCCATCGAGCACTTTGGGCAATTGATCCGGCGTTACGTCCGGGTCGAGATGGATGCGCACCTTGGGATCGCCGGGCTTCCCCAACCGTTCAAAAATCACCGCCAGCGATTCATTGGCATCGACAAAAACTCCGCGCACGGAAGGCCTCCGGTTGTTTATTGGATTTATCGGCGACTATGAAGCGACGCCCGCGAGCGCCAAAACGGTATGCATCAGGACATTCGCCCCTGCCGTGCAATCGGCCTGTGTCGCGTCCTCAAGCTCGTTGTGGCTGATGCCGTCCTTGCAGGGCACGAATACCATCGCCGCGGGCATGATGGTGTTGAGATTGCAGGCATCGTGACCGGCGCCGGAGGTAATGCGCCGATGGGAATAGCCGAGCGCCTTGGTCGCATTCTCGACCGCGTCAACCAGCTTGGGATCGAAATGGGTCGGCGGCTTGCGCCAGACCAGATCGAGCGTGACGTCGACCTTGCGCCGCACCGCGATTTCAGCCGCCGCGGCGCGCAGGGCCTTGTCGAGCGCGTCCATGATCTCGGCATCGGCACTGCGGCAATCGACGGTAAATGCGATTTCACCGGGAATGACGTTGCGCGAAGGATTGGCGATGACGGCTTCACCGATGGTGCCGACTGCCTTGGGACCGTGCTTGCTTGCAATGCTCTCCATCGCCAGCACGATTTCCGATAATGTCGCCAGGGCGTCGCGCCGCAGCGGCATCGGCGTACTGCCGGCATGGCTCTCGAACCCGGTGATCTTGCCATCATACCACAACACGCCCTGGCCGGAATCGACCACGCCGATTGTCTTGCCTTCCGCTTCAAGAATTGGGCCTTGCTCGATGTGGAGTTCGACGAAGCTGGTAAATTTCTGTGTGCCGACCGGGCTCGCGCCACGATAGCCGATGCTGTCCAGTGCCGCGGCCACCGTGACACCTTCGGCATCCTTGCGCGATAGAATATCGTCGGTGGTGAAATCGCCCACATAGGCCGCCGATGCCATCATCGCCGGCGCAAAGCGCGAACCTTCCTCATTGGTCCAGTTGACGATGCAGATCGGCGTTTCGGTTTCGATCCCGGCGTCATTGAGGGTACGGACCACCTCGAGCGCCGCCAGCGTGCCGAGAACGCCGTCGAACTTGCCGCCGGTCGGCTGGGTGTCGAGGTGCGAGCCAAGCCCGACCGGTGGTTTCGACATGTCGCGGCCTTTGCGCAAGCCAAACATCGAACCGAGGGCATCGACATGTACTTCGAGACCTGCGGCCTCGCACGCGGTGCGGAACCAGTCGCGCACCTGCTTGTCCTCCGGGCCGAGCGTCAGCCGCCGCACTCCGCCCTTGGGAGTGGCGCCGAATTTCGCGGTTTCGTGAATCGTGTCCCAGAGCCGGGCGGAATCGATTTGCAGATTGGACGCGATTTTGGTCATGCAGCCATCCAGTGATTAGGCGGTAAGTGCGTTTGCTCTTTTCAATGACGCGCCAGAAGAGGCGCGTCAACAACGCGGCCACCCTGTGCCAGTTTGCCGGCAAGTTCCGCCACGCGTTCGACCGCAACCGTATCGGGCGACGCCAGCCAACTCGCCGAGAACGTCAGGGGCGCTATCTGCAGGTTGGTCGAGAGCAATTGCAGCCGCCCGTCGGCCATTTCGTTTTCGACGATCGCGGTGGGGATCACGGCGATGCCGAGGCCCTCGATAGCCATATGAATGACCGTCGCCAGTGACGCGCTGGCATGCAGCCGGATCGGCGGAAGGTCTGGCCGGTTGAAAAGCGAGCGCACGATCTCGTAGGGCTGGGTCTTGCGCGGAAAGGTGATGATCGGAAATTTCGCCAGGTCATATACCGTGAGCCTGTCTGTGCCGAGCCCGAGCGAGGGACTGGCCAGAAAACCGACGGGATAGTCGCACAGCAGGCGATTATGCACCGTTGGCGCCGATAGTGGTCCGAGCACAAACGCCAGTTCGATTTCCTGCGCCAGCAGCCGCGTGCGCAGGTTGGAAGTGATGTCGACTTCGATTTCGAGCGAAAGATTCGGATACGCGCGATTGACGCTTTTGATCAGCTGCGACAGCCAGGTGTGGACGATGGTTTCGGCAACGCCGAGACGCAGTACGCCGCGCATCGTGGAGCGATCCCCGACCGCCGCCAGCATCTCGGAACGCATCCCCATCAACTTTTCTGCATAGACCATCATCTGGCGGCCGCTCGGCGTCGGCAGTACCATGCGTCGGTCGCGTTGCAGCAGCCTGACGCCCACTTCGCGTTCAAGCTGGGCGATGCGTTGAGAAATCGCGGGCTGCGTGGTGTTGAGCTTCTGGGCGGCGCCACGGAAGCTGCCGAGCGTCACCACCCACAGGAAGGTCTCGATTGCCTTGAAATCAACCATGCACCTGAAACCTGCATATCGATAAATCAGATTTATCGATATCGATCAAAAACAACGATTAGACATTATGATAGACCTGTGTGCTTCTCGATGTCGAGCGAATTAGGGCGGGATCAATGATGACCAGCTTGGCGAGAACGGAACCCGTGCCGGATCAGGCAACGGCTGATCTGTCGCCAAGCGTCGCGGCCCGGCATGCCTGCCGCGCCGGTATGGCTTCGAGCACCGCCGGGGTCGCCAACGGTTTCGTCCAGGGCAACCTTGCCATCCTGCCGGAAAAGCTCGCGGCCTCATTTCACCGGTTCTGCCAACTCAATCCAAAGCCGTGTCCGATCATCGGCATGTCCGACGTCGGCGACCCCCACATTCCCGCGCTCGGCATCGATCTCGATATTCGCACCGACCTGCCGCGCTACCGGGTCTGGCGCGATGGCGAGGTGGTAGAGGAGCCGACCGACATCATGGCGCATTGGCGCGACGATCTGGTCGCCTTCGTGATCGGCTGCTCGTTCTCGTTCGAAGAAGCGCTGATGGCCGACGATATCCCGATCCGTCACATCGAGCGCGGCGTGCGCGTGCCGATGTATCGTACCAGTATCGCTTGCGCTTCCGCCGGTCCGTTCGCCGGTCCGATGGTGGTGTCGATGCGGCCGCTCAAGCCGGCCGATGCGATCCGAGCGGTGCAGATCACCTCGCGCTTTCCCTCGGTGCACGGCGCGCCGGTGCACCTCGGGCTTCCGCAGTCGATTGGTATCGCCGATATCGCAAAACCCGATTATGGTGACGCGGTGCCGATCAACGACGATGAGATTCCTGTGTTCTGGGCCTGCGGCGTCACACCGCAAGCAGTGATCGCGGCGGCAAAGCTGCCGTTTGCGATTACCCACGCTCCCGGTTTGATGCTCGTCACCGACCTCAAGAATAAGCACCTTGCCGTTCTTTGAGGCTTTACCATAACGTTCAATCGTTTCATCGATAGCCGCGCCGGCAACAAAGGACGACGTAATGACCATCACTCGCCGCAACGTACTGCTTGGAGCTACTGCCACCGCCGCGCTGCTGCCGATCGCGGCACGTGCGCAAACATCCGAAGTGGTGATCGGCGTGATCTATCCGCTGTCCGGTGCCAGCGCGCAGATCGGCGTCGATGCGCAGAAGGCGTTCGAGACCGCGGCTGACCTGATCAACAAGAACTACGATTTCGATTTGCCGCTGGCAAAGGGCGAGGGGCTCTCCGGTCTCGGTGGCGCCAAGGTGCGCCTCGTATTCGCCGACCATCAGGCCGATCCGCAGAAGGGCCGCGCCGAGACCGAGCGCCTGATCACCCAGGACAAGGTCTGCGCCGTCATCGGCACCTATCAGAGCTCGGTCGCGGTCACCGTCAGCCAGGTCTG
>Ga0193743_1001711_pt1 | contig 16003 bp, 15 predicted proteins | sample L2c2metaG_FD_143038 | JGI IMG/M metagenome (GOLD analysis project Ga0193743, IMG submission 143038) | Soil microbial communities from a riparian zone of the East river system, Colorado, United States - L2c2 | ecosystem: Environmental > Terrestrial > Soil > Riparian zone | place: USA: East River...
GGTCTGGTTCGAGGGGGGAGGACACCAGGCACGCTCCTCTGCGTCGGCAACACGCTGAGCTAAAGCTAATGCCGTGGACCGGCTTTATCAAGCAGTGTTAGTTTTAAGTGGTGCGGGAATGCGAGATCACCGTTGTTGCGTCAGCCAAATGCTGTTAGATTAACGGCGGGATGGCGGAGACCGTGAGCGATCAGAGCGAGCGCGCCGGGTTCGCGGACCTGGTGCGTGTCAAGGAGATCGGTGCCGACAGGTGGAGCGCGTCCACCACCGGGCCGGGTGGGTTACCGCTCGGGCTGATGGGTGCACGCGCCCTCGTCTCCGCCGGTCACACCCTGGATACCGATTGGCGCTGGGTGCACTCGGTGCACCTGAGCCAGGCGGCCGAGGCCGGCCCGGCAGACCAGGAGTGCTACCTGGTCGATCGCACCCGCGACGACGAGTACCTGTCCACCCGGGTGGTCCGGGTCGGGCGGGACCGAGCAGGGGAGGCCGCGGCGCTGGCCACCGCGACCGTGTCTTTTCAGGTGCCCCGGCGCGGCACCGGGCCGAGCTACCAGGCGGCACAACCGGCCGAGCTGCCCGACCCGCACGGGCTCCCCCGGGAAGGACCGGTCGGGCCTGTTGAGATGCGTCGCCTCGGCCCCGGCCGCCAGCGCGGCTGGGTGCGGGTGACCGAGGAGCTCCCGGACCGGATCCTGCCGCACACCGCCGCGCTGGTGTACGCCACGGACCTGGTGCTGGTCGCGCCCGGCACTGAGGGGTACCTGGATCTGGATACCGGCTGTCGGCTGCGCCCGGTCGTAGTGGACCGCACGCTGCGGGTGCACCGGAGCTTCCGGGCCGACGACTGGGTGCAATACGAGCACGAGTCGGCCTCGGCGGCGGACTACCGCGCGTACGCGACCGCACGGTTCTACTCCTCGATGGGGCGGTTGATCGCCTCGGTGAGTCAGGAGACCGCGCTGGTGCCGGACCGGTCCCTGCCGGCGGGCCGGCCACCACGGGAGGCGGCGCGGTCGGCGATGAGCGTGTGAGCGAACCGGTTCAGTTTGGCATCGAAGGGAGCGGAGCAGATGTTCCATCACGTGGCGGTGGCGTCCAAGGACGTCCAGAAGTCCCACCGGTTCTACACCGAGGTCATGGGGTTCACGCTGAAGAAGGTGGTCAAGCGGCAGACCCCGGAGGGCGGCTGGACCAAGCACATCTTCTATGACACCGGCGAGGGCCAGTTGTTCGCGATCTGGGACCTGCGCGGCATCGAAGGCGTGGTGGTGGATCCGGACAAGTGGACCGGCGGCATGGGCAACGGGCTGCCGTACTGGATCAACCACATCGCCTTCGACTGCCAGGACATCGGCGGCTTGGAGGACTGCAAGCAGCGCTGGCTGGACCACGGCTACAACGTCGTAGAGGTCAAGCACGAGTTCATCCACTCGATCTACACCCGGGACCCGGACGGCACGCTGGTCGAGTTCACCTTCGACACCCAGCCGCTGACCGAGGCGGACGAGCGGGAGGCCGAAGAGCTGCTCGCCGATGACACCCCGGCCCAGGTGCCCGAGTACGAGGGCGTGCAGCACAAGTCGCCGCATTACCAGGCGCGGCGTGCGGCGGAGAAGCGCGATGCGGAGTTGACCGAGGCCGGCGCCGCGATGTGAGCACGGGCCCGGGTGTCGGCCGGCCCAGCCGGGGCGACGGTCGGCTGGCCCGGCGACCCGAGGGCCGGTGGGTCGCGTTGCTGATGCTCGGCCTGGCCGACGGCCCGCCGCCGGCCGGGCGCTGGCGTCGGGTGGCGTCCGCCGCGCTGGCCAAGTTCGGCCCGGACGGCGCCCGGCTGCCGGTGCCGCCCGCGCCCTTCGACGTGCTGGTCGAGGTACGCCTGCCAGGAACCGAGCCGCCGCTGCCCGGGTCCGCGCTGTCCGGGTCCGGGCTGGCCGAGCCGGTGCGGCGGCGTCTGCGCGAGGCGCTCGGGCCGGCCACAGCCGATCCGGCGCGCTCCGCCGTACTGGCTGGGCTGGAGTACAGCGTCTTGCCCGGGTCTGGCGCGGCGTGCGCGGTCGGGCTGATCCGGCGGCACGAGGACCTCAGCCCAGCGGAGTTCACCGCGCACTGGCGGGACCGGCACGTGGCGTTCGCCCGGCGGGTGACCGGCGCGAACGGTTACCGCCAGGTGCACGCCCAGCCGGCGCTCAGCGCGGCGGTGGCCACCGAGCTCGGACTGCCCTGGTTCGACGCTGCCACGTTCGACGGGGCCGGCCTGCTCTACTTCGCCGACCTGGCCGCCATGTCACAAGCGCGGTCCTCCGAGGCGGTACGCCGCGCGGCCACCGAGGACGAAATGCGCTTCGTGGACCATGCTCGCTCGCACTTCTTCGCGGTAGGTCGTGAGTGGCGATGGTCGCTATAGCGACCATCGCCACTCACGACCCCAGGCTGAAATCCGGCAGGACCGGACCGGGCGCGCGGTCGGTCGGCGCCGGGCCGCCGTCCCAGGTGTCGGTGCCGGCCAGCGGCGCGAGCGCGGCCAGCCGGCCGACCGCCCGTCGCCCGAAGTAGCCCACCAGCTCGTCCAGCCGCTCGGCGGCGTGCTCACGCACCAGCGCGCTCACCTCGGCCTGGCGTCGCCCCGCAACTGGCTGGTGGTGGCCGAGCAGCTCGGCGGTGTCGGCCTCGGTATCCGGCGTGCCGCACCCCGAGCCACCTCTCGAGACTGCCCGCTCCAGCGCACGGGCCAGCAGCAGGGTGTGCTCGGCGCCGCCGGGCACACCCACACCGGCGGCGGAGCGCTCCAGCCGCGCCGGGAGCAGCCCGACGAGCACCGCCAGATCGCCGCCGCCCGGCTCGGCTGCCGGGCCCAGCGGCGGGTGGCCCAAGGACTCGCCCAGCACCTGGCAGATCGCCACCCTGGCCACCGCGTCCCACCAGAACCGCTGCAACGCCTCCGGGTGATGCGGACGGGGGCGCCGGACGTCCGCGCTCACCCCGGCGAGCATGTGCAGACCGGCGGCCACGGTGAAGTAATCGACCGCCGGGCGGTCGACCGGGCGGCCGGACGCGGCCGAGTACTCGGTCACCAGCGCGCCGAACGCCCCACTCGGGTAGAGCCCCTCGCGGAACCGGGCATAGCCCAGGTCGGACATCGGGTGGCCCAGGTGGGACAGCTCCCAGTCCAGCAGCGCGGTGATCCGGCCGTCCTCGGCGAGAAACTGCCCCGCGCCCGCGTCGCCGTGCAGCAGGCATCGCTCGTCGCCAGGGACCGGATGCTGGGTCAGCCACCAGCGGGCCAGGTCCACCAGCGGGTCGCCCGGGCCCGGCCGCCGGTCGTAGTCGGCCAGCACCGCGGCCAACGGCCCCGGCCAGCTGGGGCCGGATCCGGCGGCCGCGCCCCCCGGCCAGCTGGGTCCGGATGCCACCGCCGCGTCCAGGGCGGCCACCTCGGCGAACCGGCCGGTATCCAGCGCGTGCAAAGCGGCCAGCTGCCGCGCGTACCCGCGCAGCAGCGCGGCGCGCCTGGCCGGATCGTCCGGCAGCGCGGTGCGGCCGGGCATCCACTCAAGCAGCAGGGTGCCGTGCTCGACGGAGTAGCTGTGCACCGTCGGGACCGCAACGCCGCTGCCGGCCAGCGCGGTGAGCACCACCGACTCCCGGTGCGTGCCGTAGCCGGACAGCGCCAGGGAGCGGGACTGCACGGGCATCGGAACCCTCGGCGCCTTGACCACCATCGTCCGGGCGCCGCCGGGCGTATCGACCTCCAGCACGTGGTGTGACCGCCACCGGTCCACCCGTCGGACCCGTCGGGGTGGCCCACCGGTGACCCGCTCGATCCAGCTGGCCAGCTCCGGCGGGAGCGGGGGTGTCGGAGGCGGGAGCGGCCCGATGCCGCCGTAGCCGCCCCGGTGGAACACCAGCGGCGTCGCGTCGACCCGGGCGTCCAGCTCACGCACCCGGCCCAGCACGAAGTAGTGGTCGCCGGCCTCGCTGACGCTCACCAGGCCACAGTCGATCCAGGCCGCTACGCCGGCCAGGCGGGGTGCTCCGGACGCCGTCGGCGCCCAGTCCAGACCGGCGAACTTGTCACCGCCCCGGCTGGCGAACCGTTGGCAGACCTCCCGCTGGTCGGCCGCGAGGACGTTCACGCAGAACGACGCCGCGGTGCGGATGCGGGGGAAGCTGGTGGAGCAGCGGTCGGGCAGGAACCCCACCAGCGGCGGATCCAGCGACACCGAGGTGAACGACCCGACCGCCATACCGGCCGGCCAGCCGGCCGCGTCCACCGCGGTGATCACCACCACCCCGGTGGGGAAGTGGCCGAGCACCCGGCGGAAATGCGCCGGATCGACGGTGAGTGCGGAAGCCGGCAGCATGGTCAGTGCAGCTGGGGGAGGACCCGCGAGCCGATCAGCTCGACCATGTCCCGGAACTCGCCGGCCGGCTGGCCCCCCATGTCGACGTAGATCAGGTTGGTGTCCGTGCTGAGCACCTCGGCCCAGGTGTTCAGCCGGTCCGCGACCTCGGCCGGACTGCCCACCAGCGCGGGCCCCCTGCTGGTCAGGAAGTCGAAGTCGAACGGCTTGCGGATGAAGGCGGGCGGGTCCGGGTTGACCCGGGGAATGACCTCCTTCATCAGCTCGAAGTAGGCGCGGTAGCGGGGTTCCCAGCGGGCCCGAGCGGCCTGGCTGGACTCGGCGACGTTGACGTGCCAGCAGGCGCCCACCCGGGGCTGGTGCGGGTGCCCGTAGGAGGCGAAGCGCTCCCGGTAGGTCTCTACCACGGGCTTGAACATCTCCGGGTTGCCGAACGCGCTGGGCAGCATCAGGTCCAGGCCCAGCCGCGCGGCCAGCTCGGCGGTGGAGTCCGACGCACCGCCGCCGATCCACAGCGGCAGCACTCCCACCGGCGGCGGCTGCAGCACGAACTCCTCGATCGGCGCGCGGTGCGCCGAGCCCGGCCAGTTGATTTCCTTGCCGCTCCACAGCGCGACGAGCAGCTCGACGTTGTCGTGGAACAGCTGGTGCGAGTCCTCGATCCGCTGCCCGAACAGCGTGTAGGTGGACACGAAGAAGTTCCCCCGGCCGACCACCACCTCGCAGCGCCCGCCGGAGAGCACGTCCACGGTGGCGTAGTCCTCGGCGGCGCGCACCGGGTCCAGGTTGGCGGCCAGGGTGACCGCCGTGGACAGCCGCAGCCGCCGGGTGCGCTCGCCGATCGCGGCGAGGATCACCGGCGGGGCGGAGAAGATGTACTCCAGCCCGTGGTGTTCGCCGATGTGGATGCCGTGGAACCCGGCCTGGTCGGCGACCGCGCCGGCTTCCACGATCGCGCGGTGCCGCTGCGCGGGCGTCTCGCGGGTTCCGGTCACCGGGTCGGTGACCAGGTCGCCGAGGGTCATCAGGCTCAGCTTCATCGTGCTGCCCTCCCGCTATCCGTGTGCTCACGGAGAAAGTATCAAACAACGTTTGGTTTAGCTACGGCGGGCGCCACCCAGGTTGGGTGATCTGGACCGCTAACCGGTGGTGAACCCGTGCCGGTGCATCCAGTCGTGCACCAGGTCGGCCGCCATGGTCAGGTGTGACTTCTGGTCGGCGCCGCTGAAGTAATGGTTGGCCTCGGGCAGCTCGACCAGTTCCTTGTCGCCGTGTGGCACCGCCTCGAACACCTGCTTGGGGTGGCTGGGCGGCACCGCGTCGTCCCGGCCGTTCATCAGCACCAGTACCGGGACGGACACCCGGGGCGCGGCGTCACCGGCATCCACCTGAGCGGTGTCCAGGCTCCATTGGGACAACCAGCTGCGCGCGGTGGTGAACCGCATCAGCGCGCCCGGACTGGTGTTGGCCACCGACGGATCGCCCAGGTAGCTCCACCTCGGCCGGCGGCCGTTGGGGTCGACCGTCGGATCCAGCCAGCGCGGGTCGGCCATCGTGCCGTGCACCACGAACGCGTGCTCGTCGTGCGGGCGGCCGGCCGCCCGGAACTGGGCCAGTTTGGCCTGGGCGGACTCGGTGATCCGCTGGCTTCTGGCGCGTTGCCGGGCGCGGTAGGCGGCCAGGAAGTCGGCGGAGTACGGCGGCTGGTTCGGGTTGGCCGGGTGGTAGAGGTCGAACTCGGTGTCCCGGCCGCGCTCCGGCTCCAGCTCGTTGGTGACCGACGCGTCCAGGAAGTCGGTGAGCAGGCGGTGCCGGCTGCGCGGCGCGGCGAGCAGCAGTACGCCGTCCGCCCTGGGGAGTTCGGTCTCGGCGAGCAGGGTGGGCTCGCCGGCCGCCGTGCGGGTGATCGTCGGCTTCTCCGCCTCGGCCTGGTAGCCCATCATCGGCGAGCCGCCGCCGCTCCAGCCGGCCAGCACCACCTTCTGGTAGCCCAGCCGCTGCCGGGCATCCCGGATACATTCGCCCAGGTCGAGCAGCACGTTCTCCATCTGCAGCGCGGAATCGCCGATCGAGTAGCGGTTGGCGCAGCCGATGACGTGCAGCCCGGTGCGGGCCAGCTCCGGGAACAGCGGCAGGTAGGCCGGCGAGCCGATGGGATGCATGGCGATCACCACCGTGTCGGCGTCCTGCTCGCCGCGCAGCAGCTGCGCCTGTCGGACCACGTGGTCATCGATCGACCCGTAGACGTCCTTGCGCGCCGACGCCTCTCGGGACACGACCAGGTAGGGGGTGCGGCGGTACTTCGTCCGTTCGGCGCGCGGCGGATCGCTCCTGGCCGCGCTACGCGTTGTGCTCTCCGGCATGCCGGTCGCTCCGATCCGTGTGGGCCGCTGCGTAGTTACCGCTCGCCGGCGAGTTGGTTAGTTGTCCGGCGTTTCGCGGCGGTTCCCGCGCAACGCGGTGTGCGCGGCGATTCCCCTGGTCATGTCTGGTGAGAGGTCGGAGCCGGGGCAGCGCCGGATGGCGACCACATTGCTGCCCCTCGGGTCTCTCGGGCTGTGGTCGCGGAACCGTCCGTCCGGTCCGGCGAGGACGTACTGCTCGCACAGGAAGCAGAACGCCTCGCGTGCCATGCGTGACCGCCTCGCGCCGGGTTCGGGGACGCCCGTCACATTACCAAACCTCGTTGGATTTAGCCGTTCGATGGCTGTGACGGTGCTGGCACAGAGCCACTCATGCCCGCACAGGCCATGGACGATCTGCACGGCCACCACCAGGTCTGTGCGAGCCGCGACGACGTGCGAGCGATGCCGCGTGTCGGGCGCGGCGAGTTAGGCGGTGGCTTTGGTCGAGCGGGCCCGGGTGTCCGCCGCCGCGGCGCGCGCGCCCGGCGAGGACGAACCGCCGCGCTCGATGGTGGTCATCACCACGGTGTCGATGATCTTTTCGCAGACCGTGTCAAAGATCTCGTCGGCGGACAGCGCACGCTGCTCGAAAGCTCTGGTCAGGTGGGGTGTCTTGGCCGGGTCGTGATCATGGTGCACGTTGGCTGCGTCGCCACGACTCTCGTGCAGCGCGCTGCCGATCGCGTAGAGCTCCAGCGCCTCGAGCATCGGCGCGATCGCGCCGGTTGGCACGTTCTCTTCCTCCAGCAGAGCCACCGTGGCGTCCATCTGTGCCGAGCCAATGCCCAGCGGCTGGCGACGCAGCATCACCGGCACCAGATCCGGGTGCTCCCGGAACGCCTGCCGCAGCCGGCGCGCGTTGCGCAGGATCCACACCCGCCACGGCTCATCATGGGTCTGCGGGGTGCGCACTTCCTCCAGCGCCAGCTTTGCGGCGCCGACAACGATCTCTTCCTTGTTCTCGAAGTGGTGATAGAGCGAGGCGCCGTTGACCTTCAGGCGCTCGGCCAGGCGCCGGATGCTCAGCGCCTCGATGCCCTCGTTGTCGATGATGTCCAGCGCGACCTCAAGCGCCTTGCGCTTCGAGATCAGCGGAACTTTCGGTCGTGCCACCCGTCTGTGCCCCTCTCTCACGACGCCCCGGGCGAATGATCGCCAGCGCCCCCGGCACGGGCTCGTCGTCGAGCAAGTCCGTCGCCCACAATACCAAGCAACGCTTGCTTCAGCCCTGCTTTGCGGCCCGTGCGCCGGCCAGAAATTGGGTTTCCAGCAGCCGTTGCAGCACCCGCCGGTCCAGGTCCAACCGGTCCGCGACGGTAACCGCCGATTCGTCCCGAAGCAGCCGCTTGGTCTCCCGCAGCGCCGCCGCCGGCTTCCCGGCCAGGGTTCGGGTTCGCTCGCTGACCAGGGCGTCCAGCGCCTCGGCATCCGGCGCCAGCGCGGTGACCAGCCCCAGCCGGTGCGCCTCGACGGCGTCGAACGGTTCGCCGAACAGCATCAGCTCGGCGGCCTTCGAGGGGCCGACCAGCCGGGGCAGCAGCAGCGTGGCGGCCGCCTCCGGCACCAAGCCGAGATTGACGAACGGCAACCGGAAGGTGCTGCCCACCGTTGCGTACACCAGGTCGCAGTGCGGCAGGACCGTCGTGCCGACGCCGATCGCCGGGCCGTCCACGGCGGCCACCAGCACCGGGCGCAACGTGCTGAGCGCGGCCAGGAAACGCAGTGGGGGAGCGTCGTCACCCAGTGGCGGGTTGGCCGCCATGTCCGCCAGGTCGTTGCCGGCGGTGAACGAGCCACCGGAGCCGGTGAGCACCACCACCCGCACGTCCTCGTCCGCGTCGGCGGCGCTCAGCGCGTCGGCCAGCACGGCGTACATCGCGGAGGTGATCGCGTTGCGCTTGGCCGGCCGACACAACCGCAGCGTGCGGATGCCTGGCTCGGCCAGGATCTGTACTTGCGACGCGCGGTCCGGGGGCTCGAGCTGACCTGATTCCACCTCGGACAGCTTAACCATATGCTGTTCGGTTGGGAACGGTGCCACGACGAGGCAACTACGAACCGACGAGGAGCACACATGCCGGACAGTCACGAGGGGTCGCTCGCCGGGCGGCGCGCCCTGGTTACCGGGGCGAGCCGAGGCATCGGCGCGGCCATTGCCCGCCGCTTCGCCGAGCTGGGCGCGGACGTCGCGCTGGCCGCCCGGAGTACCGAGGCGATCGAGGCGCTGGCCAAGGAGCTGGCGGAGACAGGGGTGCGCGCGGTGCCGATCCAGGCCGACCTGACCGACCGGGACTCCTTGGCCGCGCTGATGGCCCGGGTGGGCGAGGAGTTCGGTGGGCTGGACATCCTGGTCAACAACGCCGGCGTGCTGCCCGTGGCGGAGCGGGCCGAGCGCCTGGGCTGGGACGCCTGGGACGCCACGTTCGGGCTGAACCTGTCCGCGCCCTGGTACCTGGCGTGCCGCGCCAAGGAGCTGATGGGCGAGGGCGGCGGGGTGATCGTGAACAACGCCAGCACGGCGGCGTACTTCCCGTCCCGGGGGCTGGTGGCCTACAACGTCAGCAAGTCCGCGCTGATCATGCTGACCCGGGTGCTTGCCCTGGAGTGGGCCCGGGCCGGGGTGCGGGTGGTCGGGGTGGCCCCGGGAAAGATCGAGACGGAGCTGGTCCAGCCCATCCTGCGCTGGACCGAGAAGCACCAGCTGCCGGTGAATCCGCTGGGCCGGATCGGGGTCGATCACGAGGTCGCCGACCTGGTCGCCTTCCTGGTCTCCGACCGGGCGGCGTACCTGACCGGGGTCACCGTGCCGATCGACGGCGGCGAGTTGCTCACCGCCGGATCCGAGCCGGGACGCTAAACCAAACGGTGTCTGACCTGGAGTTCGCTTGGTCACTACCTGTCCCAAAGCTACTGGGCGAGGTGGTTGCGTAATCCTCCGAGCAGGAGGGCCAACCCGAATTCGAAGGCCTGATCTGAGAGGTGCGAGGCATAACTGTCGCTGGCGGCCGCGAGTCTGGGGAACTCCTCGGGCGGTAGCGCTCGAATACGCTCGGGCATCTCGATCGGGGCGGCGGCCGCTTGAGCACCGCCGAATCCAAGCGCGTAGTTGCACAGTGCGCCCAATGCATAGAGCGCGGCATCGCTGTCGAAGCCAGCTGTGCACAGGATATCGAGCATGCGCTCGCGTAGCCTGAACAGTTCCGGGCTGGGGCTGGTTTGAGCAAGGACCAAAGTCACCAGGTTCGGGTGTCGCCGGAACAGGCCGTGAAGATCACGGACGATCGTGGCCAGCGCCTCATCCCACGAGTCACCGGCGGCCTGATCACGATGAGCGTCGGCGAAGGCCAGATTTGTCACGGCCTCCAGTAGCTCCTCTTTGTTGCGCACGTATCCGTACAGAGTCATCACGCCGATTTCGAGCTCATCGGCGAGGGCGCGCATCGAGAACGCGTGAGCGCCGACGCGGTCGATCAGGGCTAGGGCTTCTCTGAGCACCTGCTCCCGGGTGAAGCGGGGACGGGGGCCAGGGCGCGACGAACTTAGCGCCGGCTCGCTTGACATACGAACACCGTACATCCTACGTTGATCCCTGTCTTCGTACAGCCTACGGTAATCGCCTCTCGTGGCGAACCTGATCAATGAGGAGACGTAGCGGATGTCGGTAAGCCCTAGCAGCGCCGCCGAGGGATGTCTGGACCTCGCTCCGGTCGCCGAAGATTTCAGCGCCTACATCATCGCTGGCGCGGTCAGTTCAGATCCGGACAAATTTGCCCGGGAGACGGAGGGACGTACCCCTGCCCAGGGCATACAGGACGGCGTCGACGCCGAGCAACTGGGGTTTCGGCGAGTACTTATCTCGGAACGGTGGGACCTGAAACTGGCTGATGTCATCCTGGCTGGTATCGCGGCCCGAACGACGCGGCTGGAGTTGGTCACCGGCATCATCGTGCCTACGACTCGTCATCCCTGGGCGGTGGCGGCACTCGGCGCAACGATGCAGTCGTGCTTCGGGCCGCGTTTCGTGTTGGGCCTGGGGCGCGGCGAGAACGGTGCCTTTCGCGGCATGGGTATCGAGATGACGAAGTTCAGCGCGATGGTCGACAGCGCGAGAATCACGCGGCGGCTGTGGGCAGGCGAGAGCGTTGCCTACGACGGGCAACTGGGCCACTTCGACGCGCTGCAGGCCCATGAGACATATCACGGCGCGCAGCCGCCGATTTGGATTGCTGGGTTCTGTCACGAGAAGGGGGCGAAGGTCGCCGCGGCGGCGTTCGACGGCGTGATCCTTCCGCCCATGATCACTCCGGAGGCGACCGCCGCCGCGGTGGCCCGGATTCGGTCGTCATGTGAGCGCATCGATCGGGATCCGCGCAGTATCCGGATCGTCCAGCCGGTGGTCACCGCCCCGGAGATGGATGAGTTCGAGGCGCGATCAATCTCTGCCGGTAGGCTGGTTACCTATCTCCAGTATCCTTATTATGGCGACGTCCTGGCCACGGCAAACGGCTGGGATCCCTCAATCGTACAAAAGATGCGTGAACACCCACAGCTGACCACCGCGCCGAGGGTTGGCGACCTAACATTTCACCGCCACCAGATGGTCGAAGGGCCGGGATCGGTTATCCCTTGGTCGTGGGTTCTCGATTGCAGCGCGATCGGGTCGGTCGACGAATGCGTCACCTCGTTGCAGCGCTTCATCGATGCCGGTGCGGACGAGGTCACGACCTACGGTTCAACACCACGGCAGAATGACGTGCTGATCGAGGCATGGCGCAAGCGACCGCAAGCTCAGCAATGAAAGCCGACGACGTCCAGCGGTTCGCGTCCCGGCCCGCGCAATATTTCGGTCACTCCTGGCATGCAATGCAGCACGTGCCCACCCAGGATCTTGAGGATCTACAGCTCGAGGCGTTGCGCATGCGCTTCCGGAGCTTGGTCCGCGAGATACCGACGCTGTCGGCCCTGGCCAGCGAGCATCAGGTCACGTCAATCAATCGGCTTGAGGATGTCGTTCCGTTGCTGTTTCAGCACACGGTCTACAAGTCGTATCCCCAGTCGTTGCTCCTCAAGAACAGATTTGCCGACCTGACTCGGTGGCTCGACCGACTCACGATCTATGATCTGTCCACCGTCGACGTCGGCGGATGCGACAGTATCGACTCGTGGCTCGATGCCCTCGACGGCCAGACCGACTTGCGCGTTTTGCACTCATCGGGGACGACCGGCACGATGTCGTTTCTGCCTAGGTCGACCCAAGAGTGGGGCGCCATGTTCGAGGCGCTCCGGTGCGGCTTGTTCCAGTTCTCCGATACAGAGGGCACGGGCGGCCGGCACGAAGGGGAGTTTTTCAACCTCGTGTGGCCGCTCTACCGCCGTGGCCGCAGCGCGATCATGCGGATTCCGGAGATGAGCGTCACCCACCTCCTGGGCTCCGAAGATAGGCTGTATGCCGCACGACCTGGGCGGATGAGCTCGGACTCGATGTTTTTCGCGGGCCGGCTGCGCGCCGCTGCCGCTCGGGGCGAGGCTGACCAGCTGACGATCAACCCAGCCCTGCGCGCGCGTCGCGACGAGCTGGCGCGCGAGCACCGGGAGATGCAAGAATCGCTCCCTCGATTTCTCGAGCTGGTCACTGAGCAGCTGCGGGGCGAGCGCGTCTGGGTTCTAGCCACGTGGAACGTTCTTTACGATATCGCCAAGGCAGGTCTTGAACGCGGACTGACTAACGTTTTTGCTCCGGATTCTCTGGTCACTACTGGTGGTGGGGCCAAGGGTCAAGTTGTGCCCGAAGACTGGGAGGAGTCGGTCAAGCGTTTCGTCGGGGTCGAACGGGTCCAGCACGCCTACGTGATGTCCGAGATCACCGCGCTCAATAAGATGTGCGAGTACGGCCGATACCATATCGAGCCCTGGGTCATCCTCTTTGTCCTCAACCCCTCCGATGGCGCTGTACTGCCGCGACAAGGACAACAGACTGGCCGGGCGGCAGTTTTTGACCTGGCGGCAGGGACATATTGGGGAGGCTTCATCACCGGCGATGAGGTGACCGCCAGTTACGACGAGTGTGGGTGCGGCCGTACAACCCCCCACCTGGCGCGTGCGATCGAGCGATTCAGTGATAAAAAGGGCGGAGACGACAAGATAACGTGTCTCGCATCAGAGGACGCACATCGCGCCGCCCTTGAATTCCTGAACGGCCGACTAGGATGAATCAGCCCCGTCGTGAGCTCGTAATTCCAGCCGTAGTCCGGGGCCGGACGATCAGGGAAAACTTGGTGACTTTTGGCGGACGGGGAGGAGTGGCCCGATTCCAAGCACCTGATCCGGCCTCACTGGCCTCGCTCCTGCCACTTGGAGACCCCGGCCAACTCCGAAACCTGCAGCAGTTGAGGTTCGACGAGATTGTGTCTTACCTCGAGGAACTGGGGCGCGCGCTATCCCTGGACAGCAACCCGTACCTGCGGGAGGCCCTGGAGCACTCGGCGGCCTGGTCGGACCTGACCCCTCCGCTCGTACGTTCGTCCTTCCAGCAGATAGGTCCGCTGTTCAATCCCGGCGTCGTACGGGAGATCGCTGACAGCACTGTCGGAATTCGGTACCTGGAGGGCTGGGTCGAGCGACGCATGGCCGACGGCCGCACCGCGGCGGTCCGCGCGTTCGGGGCAAGGGCAGTTCATATTATCGCGGGTAATAGCCCGGTGATTGCCGCGCTAACCATCATTCGCAATGCGATAACTCGATCAGACGGTATCATCAAGACTCCGTCGAATGATCCCCTGACCGCGGTCGCGATTGTGCGAACAATGGTAGATATGGCACCCGACCATCCGATCACTCGGCACCTTTCTGTTGCCTACTGGAAGGGAGGCGACACGTCATTCGAAGAGCGCGTGTTTACTCCCGCCAATGTGGAGAAGATCGTGGCCTGGGGTGGCTTCGCATCTGTGACCCATGTCTTGCGGTACGTGCAGCCCGGGCTTGAACTAATCTCACTGGACCCCAAACGCAGCACCACAATTATTGGACCCGAGGCCTTTGAGTCTGACCGATCACTCGACGAGGTCGCTCGACGGGCCGCCACCGACATTGGTGCGCTGAATCAGCTGGGCTGTGTGAACGCCCGTGTCGTCTACGTTATCGCTGGCACGAGCAGGGACGGCATCGAACGGACGAACCGTCTCGGCGAGGCGATCTTCAATGAGCTACAACGGCTCCCTGAGGAAGTCAGCACGCGGGCCAAGTGGTTCGACCCGGAATTGCGGGCGCGGTTGGCGGGATTGCGGTCGAATCCAGAGTGGTACCGAATTTATGGGGGCGTTGAGAATGAAGGGGCAATCATCGTGTCGCAACTGGACGAACCGGTCGACTTTCACACCTCACTGTCCGGGCGTGTGGCCAATCTGGTGCCCATTGACGACGTCTCTAGCGCGGTTCAGGCAATGAACGCCTACACCCAGACCGTTGGCGTTTACCCGGAATCCTTGAAGCAAACGTTACGCGACACATTGCCTTTTCATGGTGCCCAACGCCTGGTGTCGCTTGGATATGCCGCGGACCCGAGTATGGCGGTTCCACAGGACGCGATCGAACCCCTACGGCGGATGGTCAAGTGGATTGTCGATGAGCGATGTGACCCCCGCCAGGTCACGCCGCTATGGGAGCGGCCGGTACTGGAAGAACGGACGTCAGCGAACCGCTGATGGGAGTGGCTGGATACGCATGCAAGGAGGGATGCCCCGCCATGAACGCGGCTTCACCACACGTTGAGCGCGAAGCTTCAGGAGAATTCATCGTCGACTCCGTCGGCGAGCTCACCCCCGCCTGGTTCACCGCCACGCTTCAAACCTGCGAGCTGATCACCGCGGACGCCATTGTCGATGCGGCGGACAGCGAGGTCATCGGTACTGGGCAACTCGGCCACGTCGTCAGGACGAAGCTCACCTACGATGGCGACAGCGCTGGGCCCGGCTCACTCGTTGTCAAGCTACCTTCGGAAGATCCCGGGAGCCGCCAGATGGGCGCCGCCATGGGCGTCTACGAGGCAGAGGTGCGCTTCTACCAGGAAATCGCGCCGCTGATTCGCGCCGGAGTGCCGCAAATGTACAGCGCCGCGGTCGAACCGTCGTCGGGCCGATTCACCCTCCTGCTCAACGATCTCGGAAGCGACGCCGCACCAGGAGACATGCTCGCCGGCAGTACGCCGGAGCAAGCCGCGTTAGCTATCGGGGAGCTGGTCCCACTCCAAGCACCGGTGTGGAGCAAACCGGACCTTCTGCGGCGCTCATGGCTCGATATGGCACGGACCGAAATGCTGTTCGCGGCAGTGGGACAGTGTCTGGAACCCTTCCGTGCGCGGTTCGCCCATCGGATCGAGCGCGAACACATGGCGCTTGTGGAGAAGCTCGCACCCAAAGCGGCCGGCGTGCCGCGAACGCTCTGGAAGCCACCCTTCGTCGTCGCCCACGGCGACTACCGCCTCGACAACATGATGTTCGCGACGACACCCGAGGCTCTCCCCATCGTCGTGCTCGATTGGCAGGGCGCGCGCCTGGGGCCTCCCCTGCTCGACGCGGCAATCTTCTTGAGTGGATGCCTGGGCCCGGACGAACGGCGGGAACATGAGCGGACCCTGTTAGGCGACTATCACAGTGCACTCACAGCCGCGGGTGTGCATGACTTCTCGTTGGAAGACTGCTGGCAAAGCTATCGCGTCAGCTCCCTGTACCCATTTCTTCTCACCGTTGCGGTCTCGGTCACGATCGCCGAAACCGAACGCGGGGACATGATGTGGGCTCGGCTGATCACGGGGGCGGCCGATCTCATCAACCAAACCGGCGCCGCGAAATTGGTGGATTAAAGATGGCCATTCCTAGCCCGCGGACGGGGCACGCCGCCCTCATCACAGGCGCGTCGAGTGGAATCGGCGCAGAGCTGGCACGCCAATTGTGCGCACGGGGACATGATGCGATACTCGTTGCCCGGCGAGTGGATCGCCTCGAAGGTCTGGCCGCTGACCTGCGATCGGCGTACGGCCGAAGGGTGGAGGTCGCGCCGTGCGATTTGGCGGACGGCCACGCGCGTAGCGATCTACTCGAGGAACTGCAAAACCTGGACCTAAAGCTAGACGTCCTCATCCTGTGCGCTGGATTTGGCCTCGGTGGCCCCTTCATCAGCGAGGACCCGGAACGCATCATCACGATGGTCCGCACCAATGTCGAAGCCACCATGGCGCTA
>Ga0193743_1001712_pt1 | contig 16003 bp, 16 predicted proteins | sample L2c2metaG_FD_143038 | JGI IMG/M metagenome (GOLD analysis project Ga0193743, IMG submission 143038) | Soil microbial communities from a riparian zone of the East river system, Colorado, United States - L2c2 | ecosystem: Environmental > Terrestrial > Soil > Riparian zone | place: USA: East River...
TGACGTGGCCCAGCGCGACAACCTGCGGGTCGGTCGCCACGACGGCGTCGCGGCCGTCATCGAGAAGCTGAAGGGCCACCCCCTGTTCGCCCACATCACGCTGCTGCGTAGCGAGCGTTCGCCGATAGCGGCGCTGGTGACCGAGATGCTCGAGGAGTTCAGCCCCGGCGCCCTGCCCTGATTTCCCGTTGACATAGCGCTCACGGCGAACGCCACTCGCACTTCGTCGCCGTGAGCGCTATGTCAACGCATCGGTAGGCTGCCAGTGTGCGTAAGCGGCCCGACAGCTCGGCCTGGTCGTACTGGCGCATGGTCATCGGTGTGTGCGCGGGCGCTGCCGTCGTCGTCATCGGCGGGTTCACCGGCCACGTCAAGGTGGCCAAGGCCGACGACGTCGACTGCGCACAGGTCAAGTGCATCGCGCTGACGTTCGACGACGGGCCGAGCCCGTACACCGACCGATTGCTGCAGATCCTCAAGGACAACGACGCCAACGCGACCTTCTTCCTGATCGGCAACAAGGTCGCAGCCAACCCGGCCGGCGCCAAGCGCATCGCCGACGCGGGCATGGAGATTGGCGGCCACACCTGGGAACACCCGAACATGACCACCATCCCGCCCGAGGACATTCCTGCGCAGTTCAGCAAGGCCAGTGCTGCGATCGAGGCGGCGACGGGTCAGCGCCCCGAACTCGTCAGGACGGCAGGCGGCCTGGTCAACGACGCGGTGCTGGCCGAGGCCAAGAAGCAGGGGCTTGCCGACATCAACTGGGACGTCATCCCGTTCGACTGGGCCAATGACGCCAACACCGGCGCCACCCGCTTCATGTTGATGAGCCAGATCAAGCCGAACTCGGTGGTGCTGTTCCACGACACCTACTCGTCGACCGTCGACCTGGTGTACCAGTTCATCCCGGTCCTCAAGGCCAACGGCTACCACCTGGTCACGGTCAGCCAGATGCTCGGCCCGCGCGCGCCCGGCAGCAGCTACGGCAGTCGCGACAACGGTCCGGCTGCCAACGACCTGCTCGACATCCCGCCTGCGGAGATCCCGTCGCTGCCCAGCACGCCGTCGCCCGCGCCGATGCCGAACATCCCGATCACCGACATCCCTGGCGCGAACTCCGGCGGCTCCAACAACGGGGCCTGACGACCGCCGATGTCTACCACCGCGTTCGTCCTGACCTTGTTGGTGTTGTGCTACGCGGTGGTTTCCGGGCTGGTGAAGCGTTGGTACGTCGCGCCCGCGCTGATCTTCGTGCTGTTCGGAATGGCGTTGGGGCCGTTCGGACTCGGTGTCATCGACGTGGGCACGGAAGCCTCGAACTTCACGCTCGCCGCTCAACTGGCGCTGACGGTGATCCTGTTCAATCAAGCCTCCACGTTGGACCTGACGGCGGTGGTGCGGCGTCGCGACGTCACCTTCCGGCTGCTGGTGATCGGCATCCCGCTGTCCCTCCTTTTGGGCACCGTCGTCGCCGTGTTCTTGATGCCTGACCTGCCGTTGTGGGAGGCGATTTGCCTGGCCGCGATCGTGGCCCCGGCGGAGGTGGCGCTCATCGATGCGCTCCTCGAGGACCGCCGCATCCCTGAGCGGATCCGCCATGCGTTGTCCACCGAAAGCGGCTTCTACGATGGGTTCGCCCTGACCGCCTTGCTCGCCGCATTGGCGGTGGCCTCCGAGCGCACCGAACCCGATCCAGGGTTGGGCGCGTTGGGGTGGTTCCTGTTCCGCACCGAAGTGATGTCGCTGGGCGTAGGTCTGGTCCTCGGCGCGCTCGGGGGCGCGGTGATCGCGTGGTCACGTCAGCGTGAATGGATGAGCGACACCTGGGCACAACTGTCCACACTCGCGGTGGCGCTGGTGTGCTTCCAGGTCGGTGAGCGGATGGACGGTAGCGGGTTGGTCACCGCCTTCGCCGGTGGCCTCGCGTTCGCCTTCGCGGCCCAACGGGCGGGCGGCCGCCCCGACACGCACGTCTCGAATGCCGCCGGGCACCTGCTGGAACTGGGGATATTTGCGATGTTCGGCGCCTACGCGGTGATCGCGGGTTGGCGCGACGCCTCATGGCGGGTGGTGGTCTTCGCCATCGTCGCGGTGTTCGGCGTGCGCCTCGTCGCCGTCTCGGTGGCGCTGATTCGCAGCAACCTGTCGGCAAGCAACCGATTGTTCATCGGTTGGTTCGGACCGCGCGGCCTCGGCACCATCGTCCTGGGCCTGTTGATGATCGAGGAAGGCGCGACCCAGCTTGAATCGTGGATCACGGAGGTGGTGGCCGTGACGGTCACGTTGAGCCTCGTCGTGCACAGCCTGACCGTGTGGCCGGGGATCAAGTGGCTGGCGGCCCGGGAGCCTGCGGACGTACCGGGCTAGGTTCCTAGGTTCGGTCGCCTCCTTGTCGACCGTCCAGTATTGACACCGGGCGAGCCCCGAATTGGGCGCAGTCTGCGCGCCCAGTTTCTCGAGGTCGTGGTGCCTACATATTCGACAGCTCGGAATTCATTCAAGTAGGAGGACGCATGACAATCGCAGACGGAGCAGTTCTGGTGACCGGGGCCAATCGCGGTATCGGACGGGCGCTGGTCGAGGAAGCCCTGCGGAGAGGCGCGAAGCGGGTGTATGCCGGTACGCGTCAGCCCTTGACCCACCCGGATGGCCGCGTCACGCCCCTGATCCTGGACGTGACCAATGCTGCGCAGACTCGGGAAGCTGTCGAGAGAGTCGAATCGCTTGACATCCTCATCAACAACGCCGGTGTGTCGCTGTACGACGACTTGAGCGATCGTGCCGCGCTCGAACAGACCCTCGCCGTCAATCTATTTGGCACGTATGGCGTTACCCAGGCTTTCCTGCCGTCGCTGACCCGTTCCCGGGGAGCCATCGTCAACGTTCTGTCGGTAGCGGCATGGGCCGCGATACCGGTCATTCCGGCCTACTCAATCTCGAAAGCGGCCGCGTTCTCGCTATCACAGTCGTTGCGCGCTCTCCTGGCCGGACGGGGCGTGAGCGTTCATGCCGTCATGACGGGCCCGGTGGACACGGAGATGTCCCGAGACCTCGACATACCGAAGGCGTCTCCGGAGTCCGTTGCGCGCGCGATCTTCGACGGGGTGGAGAAGGGGGAGGAGGACATCTTCCCCGATCCGATGGCGGCGTCCATGGCGCAGAGCTGGCGCGGCGGCGCGGCCAAGGCCCTCGAGCGACAGTATGCGGCGCTCGTATCAGAGCCCGCCGTTCGATGACCCGGCAAGCCGAGAGCCCGGTGCAAACCCCTCCGTGATCACCCGCCGGTGCGCGAACCGCCAGCCGGCGCCGTCCTCGGTGGGTACCACGACGTCGCGGTAGGTACCCCAGTGGTCCAGGCCGCGGGTGCCGATGAACTGGAAGCACGCGTAGGTCTTGGCGCTGCCGTCCGGCTGCGGCTCGACGTAGATCGTGCTCAGGTGATGTCGGGCGGGTAGGAAGTCCGCGTCGGCGAATCGTGCACCGGTATCTCGGAACAACGCGAGGACGCCGTCCACGCCGGTGTGGCGGGCACCGCCGATCTCCAGGACGCCGTCGGGGGCGAACAGCTGCGCGAGCCGCTCGACCTTTCCGGTGTCGGCGAGGTACTGGTAGGTGGTCAGCAGATGCGTGACGCCGACGCGGACCCGCAGTTCGTCGTCAATCACCGTCTTTCACTTTGGCCATCGCCAGCACGTCGAGGCGTCGGTCGAGCTCCTCGATCGACAGCTTGTCGCCGATCAGGCCGCGGTCGATCACGGTCTGGCGAATCGTCTTGCGCTCCTTGAGCGCTTCCTTGGCGACCTTGGCGGCTTCCTCGTAGCCGATCACCGAGTTCAGCGGCGTCACGATCGACGGCGACGACTCGGCGAGGTCGCGCAGGTGCCCCTCGTTGGCGATCAGGCCGTCGATGCACCTCTCCGCGAACAACTTCGACACATTGGACAGCAGCGTGAACGACTCCAGCACGTTGCGCGCCATCATCGGGATGTACACGTTCAGCTCGAACGCGCCGTTGCCGCCACCCCAGGTGATCGCGGCGTCGTTGCCGATGACCTGCGCGGCCACCTGCGTCACCGCCTCCGGGAGCACCGGGTTGACCTTGCCCGGCATGATCGAGCTGCCCGGCTGCAGGTCCGGCAGCTGCAACTCGCCGAGACCGGTCAGTGGGCCCGAGCCCATCCATCGAACGTCGTTGGCGATCTTGGTGATCGACACGGCGATGGTCTTCAGCGCACCGGACGCCTCGACGAGGCCGTCGCGTGCCGCCTGGGCCTCGAATGAGTCGACGGCCGTGCGTAATTCGGCCAAGCCGGTCTGGTCGACGAGCACGTCGACGACCTTCGCGCCGAATCCGTCGGGCGCGTTGAGGCCGGTGCCGACGGCGGTGCCGCCGATGGCCAACTCGCCCAGCCGCGGCAGCGTGGCCTTCACCCTTTCGATGCCCGCCTCCACTTGTCGGGCGTAACCGCCGAACTCCTGGCCCAGCGTCACCGGTACCGCATCCATCAGGTGCGTGCGTCCGCTCTTCACCACGGTGCGCCACTGCCTGGCCTTGCCTGCGAGCGACTCGTGCAGCACCTCGAGTGCCGGAATCAGGTGCCGCACAGCGGCTTCCGTCGCCGCGATGTGGGTGGCGGTGGGGAATGTGTCGTTCGAGCTCTGCGACCTGTTGACGTCGTCGTTGGGGTGCACGGTAACGCCGTTGGCGCCGGCGATACTCGCGATCACCTCGTTGGCGTTCATGTTGGAGCTGGTGCCCGAGCCGGTCTGGAACACGTCGATGGGGAACTGGTCGTCGTGCAGGCCGTCGGCGATCTCACCGGCCGCGGCGATGATCGCGTCGGCCTTCTCCGGCGCGAGCAGGCCGAGGTCCTTGTTCACCTGTGCGCACGCGCCCTTGAGCAGGCCCAGCGCCCGGATCTGGGTGCGCTCCAGGCCGCGGCCCGAGATCGGGAAGTTCTCGACCGCCCGCTGGGTCTGCGCGCGCCACAGCGCGTTGACCGGTACCCGGACCTCGCCCATGGTGTCGTGCTCGATGCGGTACTCGGCGTCGGCTGCCTTTTCGACTGCGCTGTCGGCGGACATCTGCTCCCTGTTCGTCGGTGAGGTGGATCGGTGAGTGAAGAGGTCGGGTGTTACGGCAAGGGGTAGGCGGCGGTCTTGTCGCCCGTGAAGTCGACCGCGGAGTACTCGTTCAGCTTGGACAGCCGGTGGTAGGCCTCGATCATCCGGACTGTGCCGGACTTCGACCGCATGACGATCGACTGTGTGGTGCAGCCGCCGCCGAAGTAGCGGACGCCCTTCAGCAGGTCGCCGTCGGTGACGCCGGTGGCGGAGAAGAAGACGTTCTCGCCCGACACCAGGTCCTCGGTGTGCAGCACCCGGTCCAGGTCGTGTCCGGCGTCGATGGCCTTCTGCCGCTCGGCGTCGTCGGTGGGGGCCAGGACGGCCTGGATGGCGCCGCCCATGCAGCGGATGGCCGCGGCGGTGATGATGCCCTCGGGGGTGCCGCCGATGCCCGCGAGCATGTCGGTGCCGGAGTCGGGCCTGCACGCCGAGATCGCGCCTGCCACGTCGCCGTCAGAGATCAACCGGATGCGGGCACCAGCCTCGCGCACCTCTTCCATGAGTTGGTTGTGCCGGGGCCGGTCCAGCACGCACACCGTGATGTCGGCGACCGTTGAATTGCGCACTTTCGCGACCCGCCGGATGTTCTCGCCGATCGGCGCGGTGATGTCGATGACGTCGACGGCGTCCGGCCCGACCGCGATCTTGTTCATGTAGAACACCGCCGACGGGTCGAACATGGCGCCGCGTTCGGCGACGGCGAGCACCGAGATGGCGTTGGGCATGCCCTTGCTCATCAGCGTGGTGCCGTCGACGGGATCGACGGCGAAGTCGCAGTCCGGGCCGTCGCCGTTGCCGACCTCTTCGCCGTTGTAGAGCATCGGGGCGTTGTCCTTCTCGCCCTCGCCGATCACCACGACGCCGCGCATCGACACCGAGTTGACCAGCTCACGCATGGCGTCGACGGCAGCGCCGTCGCCGCCCTCCTTGTCGCCGCGGCCGACCCAGCGGCCTGCCGCCATCGCTCCTGCCTCGGTGACGCGCACCAGTTCGAGGGCGAGGTTGCGGTCTGGGGCCTCCCGGCGCGATGGCGTCATGCGCAGATTGTCCCACTAGAGGGTCGGACTTTGGGAGCTGGGATACTGGCTGTTGTGACCACCCCCGCGCCGACTCCGGGACCCAGGCCCGCGAAGCCAAGGCTGCTGCAGGACGGTCGCGACATGTTCTGGTCGATGGCCCCGTTGGTGCTGGCCTGCATCGTGCTGGCGGGCGTACTCGGCATGTGCTCGTTCGCGCCCAACGGCCCCGGGGAGGGAGCGGCGCCGAGCTACGACGTGCCCGCGGCGCTGAACGCCGACGCGGAGGCGCTCAAGATCCCGATCCGGCTGCCCAAGTTGCCCGACGGCTGGCATGCCAACTCCGGTTCCCGCGGCAGCATCGACGGCGGTCGCACCGATTCCGACGGTCGACCCGCGCGCGCCGTGATCTCCCGGGTGGGCTATCTGGCGCCGACCGGCATGTACCTCAGCCTGACGCAGAGTGACGCCGACGAGGAGAAGCTCGTCGCCTCGCTCGACACCAGCCTGGCTCCGACGGGCACGCAGGACGTCGGTGGGGTGAGGTGGATCGTCTACGAGGGCGGCGAGGACGTGCGGCCGGTGTGGACGACCCGGTTGACCGGCCCGACGGGTCCCGCGCAGATCGCATTGAATGGACCAGCCGGTACGGATGAGTACCGTATGCTGGCCGAGGCAACGCAGACGCAGCCGCCACTCCCCGTCAACTAGGAGCCTTGGATGACCGCACCGGAAGCCGATTTGACCGGATGGGTTGCGAAGCCGTTCACCGCCGCCGGTTACACCTACGACGTCTACCGCAAGGGCGAAGGGCCCGGCGTCGTGCTGATCCCCGAGATGCCGGGCATTCATCCCGGCGTCCTCGCGCTGGGAAATCATCTGGTAGACAACGGGTTCACCGTCGCATCGCCGTCGCTGTATGGCACACCGGGCGCTCCGGGTATCCGGCCAGGTGCGGTGCCGGTGATGCTGCGCGGTTGTGTGGCAAAGGAATTCGCGGCATTTGCGACCAACGCCGACCGGCCGATCGCCCATTATCTGCGGGCGCTGGCTCGCGACCTGAACGAGAAGACCCCTGGCAAGGGCGTCGGGGTGATCGGGGAGTGTTGGAGTGGCGGCTTCGCGTTGGCGGCCGCGGTGGACGACAGCGTGCTGGCGCCGGTACTGAGCCAGCCGTCGCTGCCGATGGGGATCACGGCGAAGCAGCGACGCGATCCCGGCCTGTCCGAAGCCGAGTTGAAGATCGTCGAACAGCGGGCGGCCAACGAGGGACTGTGCGCGTTGGGTCTGCGGTTCAGCGAGGATCCGCTGTCGCCGGGCGCGCGCTTCAAGACCCTCAAGGACCGACTCGGTGACGCGTTCGAGGTCATCGAGATCAGCTCGAAGAAGGGCAACGAGCACGGCTTCGGCAAGATGGCGCACTCGGTGCTGACCCTCGAGGTTCGTGAGGTCGACGGACACCCGGCCTACGAGGCACGCAAGCGCGTCGTGGCGTTCCTCACCGAGCGACTGGTGGCGAATCCGGCTTGAGCGCGGCTGCGCCCGAACCCGGCTTGGGCGCGGCTGAGTGCTTGGCCCGCGCCAGCAGTCGGCGCAGCAGGCCGGGTTTCTTGGGCTCATCGTCGTCGTCGAACTGGTCGAGCGGCACGCCCTTGTACACGGCGAGGTAGACGCTGATGGTCGTCACGACGACGATCATCAGCACCGGACCGATGACGATGCCCCAGAACCCGAACATCGCGATCCCGGCGAAGACGGCCAGCAGCATCAGCGCCGAGTCCAGGCGTGCCTCGCGGGGGACCAGGATCGGGCGCAGGACGTTGTCGATGTTCGTCACCACCACCAGGTGGAACGCGATGACGAACACACCGCCAAATACGTTGCCGAACAGAATCATTCCGATGCCGACCGGAATGCTCAGGATGCCGCCGCCCAACGGGATCACCGACAGCGCGGTGAGCAGGATCGCGAAGATGAAGAAGCCATCGTGGAAGCCGGCGATGTAAATCGACGCGGCCCCGGAGATGCCCTGTGCCAACGCGATCACGAATTGGCCCCGCACGGTGCCCTTCACCATCGCGCCCATCTTCTGCAGGTACAGGTCGGTGACCTCTTCACCCAGCGGGTTGAGCTGGCGGACCAGAGTCGCCACCTGCGCGCGGTTGGTCAGCAGCGAGATGAAGATGTACAGGAACAGCACCGCCGCGGTGATGCCGCCGACCAGACCGCCCGCCGCGCCCTGCAGGAACCCGAGCAGATACTCGCCGACGTGCTGGGCGACGGTGCTCATCCGCTCGCGCAACAGATCGGGCGTGAGTTGCACGTCGTGCAGGAACGGCACCCGCGCCAGCGTCTCGTTGACCACCGCGAGGGCCTTGTCGCCGAGCGCGCTGAGGTCGGTCTTGGCCATCCAATCGGAGACGCTTTGAATCATGCTGCTGATCTGGACGACCGCGAGTAGGACCAGCAGGCCGACGGGGATGATCACGACCCCGAGCACCGCGAGCAGTGTGATGGTGGCGGACAGGCCCTGGCCGAACCGCTTCCGCAGCCGGTCGTAGAGCGGGGCGAAGAGGTAGGCGGCGACGGCGGCCACCACGATCAGGATGAAGTAGCTGCGCAGGAAGTAGGCGGCGAACAGGACGGCGAGGACGGTGGCCACGGCCAGCGCGCGCTTCTGCGACACGGTGAACTCGGTGTTCATGGCCACGGGGCTGATCTTGTCAGGAAAGGTCGACCGATGACCGGCTTTGCGTCTGCCGTTGGCGGGCGATGAACCGTATCGACATTCGTTGCATCAGCCCCGGCGCCAACCGCGCGAACAGCCAGGCGGCGTGCGCTCGTCGCGGCTTCACCAGCAGGGCCTTGTTGCGTTCGATGGCCTTCAGCGTGTCGCGGGCCAGCCGGTCGGCGTCGTAGGCGGTCTTGACGCCCTGGCCCTCGAGGTAGTAGTCGCGCCCGGAGAAGCCGCCCACCGCGCCCTTGTCGAGCAGCGGCGTCTCGACGGCGGCCGGGCAGATGGCCAGCACCCCGACACCGTGGGCGGCGGCCTCGGACCGCAGCGCCAGCGACAGCCCGACGACGCCATGCTTGGTCATCACGTAGCTGGTGATTTGGCCCGCGGCGGTCAGACCGCCCATCGAGGCGGTGTTGATGATGAAGCCGTGCCCCTGCGCGATCATCTGTGGGTAGGCCGCGACGACACCGTGTACGACACCGCGGAGGTTGACGTCGATGATTGCGTTCCAGTGGTCCAACGTCAGTAGTTCGGTGTCGCCGCCCCACACGATGCCCGCGTTGTTGAACATCAGGTCGAGCCGGCCGCTGCGGTCCACCACCTCGTCGACGGCGGCCTGTACCGCGGCGGCGTCGGTCACGTCGAGCCGAGCCGATCGGGCGCCGAGCGGCTTGGCGGTGCGTTCGGCCGCGGCCGCGTCGACGTCGGTGCACACCACGTCGGCGCCTGCGGCGGCAAGGGCCCGGCACAGCGCCGCACCGATGCCCGAGCCTGCGCCCGTGACGATTGCCTGCTTGCCTGCGAACGTCACGTCGACATCAACCTGGTGAGGTGGGCCATCAAGTCGGGGTAGCGCTTCATGTGGGCGCCGCCGTTGAGGTCGAGCACCTCGCCGGTCAGCCAGGCCGCCTTGGTCAGGAACAGCACGGCCTCGGCGATGTCCTCCGGCGTGCCTGCCCGGCCCAGCGGCGTGTTCTCCATGTACTCCTCGACGACGCCGGGAATCGCTGCCGCACCCTCGGTCAGCGGGGTGTGCACGAACCCGGGGGCGACGGCGTTGACCCGGATGCCGCGCGCTGCGAGTTCCAGGGCGGCGACCTGAGTCAACATCGACAGCCCCGCTTTCGCCGAACAATAAGCGCTCATCCCGGCCGCGGGTTGGCGGCCGTTCAGCGAGGAGATGGACACCAGCGAGCCGCCGTCGTTCAGGTGTCTGCCCGCGTACTTGGCGACGATGAACGCGCCGGTGAGGCAGACGTCGACCACCGCCCGGAACTCGTCGACCGGCATGTCGACGATGAGCCCGACGTTGCTGAAACCGGCGCAGCTCACCGCGGCGTCGACCGGACCGGTCTGTTCGAAGAGGGTGGCGACGGAGGCCTCGTCGATGACGTCGACGAACGCCGCGGTATGGGGCGCGCCGAGTTCGGCGGCCCTGGCCTGGGCGCCGTCGAGGTTGCGGTCGGCGACGACCACCCGGTAGCCGTCGGCGGCCAATGACCGGGCGGACGCCCAGCCGATGCCGGATGCCCCGCCGACGACGATCGCGGTGCTCACTTCGTGCTCCCTTCCGGACGGGGGTCGGCCCACTTGGCTGCGATCGCGCCCCACGGGTCCGCGTAGGGCTCGGTGCGGCCGTAGTAGGCGGCTCGGCGTTTGAAGATCTCGTGGGTGAGCGGTGCGGCAATCCGCAGCAGGTGGCGCTTGAGGCCCGCCTTGTCGGCCGTTTCGACCAGCATGTCGGGCCACGAATGATGTTGGTGGCCAAGCACTTCCTGCGCCCGCGTGGTGTCCATCCAATCGGTGTTGAACCAGTCGTCAGCACTGCTCGGGTTGCCCTTGAGCCCGGTGGGCATGCCGCCGACGAGGCCCATCGCGGCCGCCATCGCAGGGGCGATGTCACCCTGAATCAACCGGTGCGAGTCGTCCCCGCCGATCAGCAGCGTCTCACCGATGACGTCGGCCGTGGTGGCGGCCGCGAACGCCCGGGCCACGTCGCGCACGTCGACGGTCTGGAGTCGGCCGTCGATCGGCAGCAGTCCCTCGAAGTAGAGGTTGTCGAGGTTCATCGACGACCCCATATCCACCGTGAGCACGCCGCCAAGGCGCAGGATCACCCAGTCCAGCGACGACGCGCGGACCAGTTTCTCGGCCTCCACCTTGTGCGCGCCGTACACGTCCGCAGGATTGACCGGGGTGTCGGCGGTCAGCACGTCGGGGAGCGTGTGCGGGTTGCGCGATCCGTAGACCGCGATGCTGGAGGCCTGCACGAACCGGGGCGGGCTCGGCTGCTTCGCGGCGGCCGCGAGTAGCGATGCCGTAGCGCCGACGTTCACCTTCTCGGCCAGTTCACGGCGCATGTAGATGACCGGCGGGATGATCGCGGCGAGGTGGATGACGGCGGTCGGTGCGACGTCGGCGATCAACGCGTCGACCGCGGCGGGTTCGGTGAGGTCGGCGTAGCGCACTTCGATGCCCAACGGCAGCTTGTCGGCGGCATTGCGGTTGGCCGGAATGTCGAGGTCGGTGGCGATCACCCGGCGGCCGTCGGCGGCGAGTCGCTTTACGGTCTCGGACCCGACCAACCCGAAGGCACCCGTCACCAGTACGGCGTCCGGCATGTTGCTCCTAAGAATTAGAACGTGTTCCAGGCATCATTGCCTAGACGGGCTCAGTACACCAGGGTCGACTGATGACCATCCCCGTCGCTTCGCTCGCCCCAGTCACGGCCGGCGTACGCAGCGAAACCCGATGTGGCTCATCCCGGTGTCGACCGCCTGGGGACGACGCGCGGCGGGCCGGTAGCGCAGGCAGTAGCTGTCGGCACACAGGAACGAGCCGCCCTTGATCACCCTGCGCCCGATCGGGAACTGTGGCGCAGCGGGATCGTAACTGTCTGCCGCGCAGCATGATTCGAGTGCTCTGGTGTCCGTCCACCAGTCGGTGGTCCACTCCCACACGTTGCCCGCCATGTCGTACAGGCCGTATCCGTTTGGCTCGAAGCCGCCGACGGGGGAGGTGGTGCCGTAGCCGGTGTCGGGCAGGTACGGGAACTCGCCGTGCCAGTAGTTGGCCAGTCGCTGACCGGAGCGTTCCGGCTCGTCACCCCAGGTGTAGACCGCCCCTGACAGGCCACCGCGCGCGGCGACCTCCCACTGGGCCTCCGTCGGCAACTGTCTGCCCGCCCAGTCCGTGTAGGCCGACGCATCCTCGAACGCGACGTGGACGACGGGATGGTGCTCGCGGCCCGTGGTCGACGAGCGCGGGCCGCGCGGGTGGTTCCAGCAGGCGCCAGGCGTCCACGTCCACCACTGGTTGAGGTGGCGCAGGTCGACGGGCCCGGGGGTGCGGTGGAACACCATCGACCCGGCCTGCAGGTTCTCCGGTGGCGCGCCGGGGTAGTCGTCGGGGTTCGGTGGTCGCTCGGCGACGGTGAGATAGTCAGTGGCATCGACGAATTCGGCGAACTCGGCGTTCGTCACCTGATGGGTCTGCATCCAGAAGCCGTCGACGTCGACCTCGCGGGTGGGACCCTCCTCGGCGTAGTGCGCGTCGGAGCCCAGGATTGCGGTCTGCGGCGGGATCCAGACCAGATCGTCAGCCTTCATCTCGCCCCGCCTCCGCCACGTTGAGATAGCGGTGAGGGCGGGAAAGTGCGAGTAGCCGTCGCCCTGAGCGCTATCTCAATGGGGTGGTCAGGCAAAGACGGTGGTCCAGTCGTCGCGCATGCTGGCGACCGTCCAACCTCGGGTCTTGGCGAGCTCCAGCGCCTTCTCCGCCCCTGCGACGTAGTCGAATTCGCGTGCGGCGTCGTCGTGGCGGACCAGCAACCGCATGCCATGCGTGTATTCCAGCATTTCGATATCGCCGTTGGAGTTGCCCGCCGCGAAGATCGGGCGACGCCCCACTCTGCCCCAGATGCGGACCGGTTTGACCGGGCCGTCGTTGAGGAACTCGGTAACTCCCGTCGTGATGAGGTCGCCGTCGGCAAAGGTGAGACCCACCGAGCTGCCCACCACGCGCTCTGGCGGGACGCCGTACATGGTGGTGGTGACCGGGCGCATGAAATCGCGTCCACCACCGGAGACGATGTAATTGGTGAACCCGTTGGCCTCCAGATAGCGCAACAACTCGACCATCGGCGCATAGCCGCACGCGGTGTAGGAACGACCCAGCGTCGGGTGCCGCGCGGAGGCGAAGAAGTCGGCGACGCGCGCGGCATGCTCCTCGACATTAACCCCACTACTTGCCGAAAGAATTGCCGCACCAAGCTCTTTGAGGTCAGAGTCATCGCCCTGGTAGTGCTTGGTCACGGCGTCGCCGAACCACGCCAGATCACCTGATGATGCCGCGGCGTACGCGGGGTGCGCGGCCAGTGACGGGTCCGCGGCGACTTGTGCGGCCAGTTGGCGCACCAGGAAATCCAGCTGGATGTAGGCCGGCTTCTCGCACCACAGCGTGCCGTCGTTGTCGAAGACCGCGACGCGGTCCATCGGGGCGAGTTTGGTGGTGGCCAGCTGCACGAAGTCGACGATCGCGGCCTTGGTGGGCCCGTCGTTCCACGAGTCGAGCATCAGTCGTGCGCCAGGAACTTCTGGAGCTTCTCCACAGCCTGGTCGACCGTGAAGCTGGCCGGCTCGTGCCGCGGCGGGAACTCCTTGAACGTGTCCAGGAAGGCGGTGGCCATCGCGGTCGCGTAGAACACGAAGAAATCGCGTCGGATGAACCATTCGTAGTACGTGTTCGACGTGATGTCGGCGTATTCGAACGGATCGGTGCGCAGGTTGAACAGCTTGGGCACGCGCAGATGGGTGAACGGCTCGGCCCACAGCCGCAACGTGCCCTCACAGCGCTGCTCCATGAACACGACTTTCCAATTCTCGAAACGCATTGCCAACAGGTCGGCGTCGTCGGAGAAGTAGAAGAACCCACGCCGTGGGCTGGTGTCCACCTCACCCATCAGGTAGGGCAGCAGGTTGAACCCGTCGATATGAACTTTGAAGTCCTTGTCCGCTACCTTGAAGCCCTTCTTGAGCTCGTCGACGACGTCGGGGTTGCCCGCTGCGGCGACCAAGGTCGGCAGCCAGTCGTGGTGCTGAATGATCTCGTTGGAAACGGTGCCCGCCTTGATCTTTCCCGGCCAGCGCACCATCTCGGGCACCCGGAAGGCACCCTCCCAGTTGGTGTCCTTCTCGCTGCGGAACGGTGTGGTCCCGGCATCCGGCCAGCTGTTGCGGTGTGGGCCGTTGTCGGTCGAGTACACGACGATGGTGTCCTCGGCGATGCCGAGTTCATCCAGGCAGTCCAGCACCTGCCCCACGTTGCGGTCGTGGTCGATCATCGTGTCGTGGTACGGCGATTGCCACAGCCCCGCCTGCCCGCGGCTCTCCGGTTTGGTGTGGGTGTACAGGTGCATGTGGGTGGTGTTCATCCACACGAAGAACGGGGTGCCTGCCTCGTGCTGGCGTTTGATGTAGTCGACGCATGCGTCGGTGATCTCGTCGTCGATGGTCTCCATCCGCGTGGTGTCCAGCGGGCCGGTGTCCTCGACCACCTGCTTGCCCACCGGGCCGAACCGTGGATCGTCGGGCTCCTGGGACACCTCGTCGGTGGCCCGGCACTTCATCACGCCGCGCGGCAGGGCCAGCTCGTAGAGCTTGGGGAACTGGTCCTTGTGCGGGTAGTCGAAGTTCTCGGGTTCCTCCTCGGCGTTGAGGTGATAGAGGTTGCCGAAGAACTCGTCGAAGCCGTGCGCCGTCGGCAGGTGCTTGTTCTTGTCGCCGAAGTGGTTCTTCCCGAACTGCCCCGTGGCGTAACCCAGCGGCTTGAGCAGTTCGGCGATCGTCGGGTCCTCGACGGCCCAGCCGATGTCGGCGCCGGGTACGCCGACCTTGCTCATGCCGGTGCGGTAGACGCTTTGCCCACTGATGAAGGCGGCGCGTCCGGCGGTGCAACTCTGCTCGCCGTAGGAGTCGGTGAATCGCATTCCCTCGTTGGCGATTCGGTCGATGTTCGGTGTGCGGTAACCCATCAGGCCGTCGCTGTAGCAGCTGAGGTTGGAGATCCCGATGTCGTCACCCCAGATGACCAGGATGTTGGGTTTGCCGTTCGGCACGGTGGACTCCTTCCGCTGACGCGTCCGGATCCGATGCTAGGAGCTGGTGTCGACGAGCAAATGCTTTTCGCGCCAAACCAATACGGCACCAATACGATTACGATGCAGACCCGATTGCTGGCTACGCAGCGGGTGAAGAGCTTCAAGATCGAGGCAGTGGGCTAGTCTCAACAGATCGTAGGTTCCTCGCGTGCCCCAACCTCGGTTACCGTCTGCGATTGCTCTGATAGCGACGGGAGCACCGTTCATGGTGCCAGTTTCCTCTCCTCGCACGAATGGGCCGCGTCTGGCGTTTTGCAGCAGGTCGCCGGCGCGGGGCAGCGTAGACGGCGCGTGGTGGCCCAGCAGCACCAACCTTGGCGCTGAACTGCCCGACGTGTTGGCCGTTCTCGGCTCGAGGATCGGTGAGGTCCGTCGGGTGGTCTACGACCCGAGCATTTGGCCGGCCACGCCGTCGCGGATCATCCGCAGAGGCGTTGCCATCTCCGTCGATCCCTACACATTGGTGACCAGCGAGACCATCTACCTGATCGGCACGCACTCGCGCGACGCGGTGCTCTACGTCGTTCCGCCGTCGTGCGCCGTCGCCGTCGTGGATCGCGTCCTCGGCGCTGTCTCGGAAGCCACGGGCCCAATGAATGCGTACGTGCTGCGGCACCTGCTCGGACACTTCGCCGAGGCCGAGAAAGTGTCGGCCGGCGCCGCCAGGAAGGCGGCTCGGTGAGCCGCTTCTGCGACGTGATGTACGAGAACGCTCGTACGAGCACCAGGGGGATGGTCACCGGCGAGCCGCATGCACCCGTCCGGCGCGGCTGGGGTGAGGTTCATCAGCAGGCCCGCAAGATCGCGGGCGGGCTCGCCGCCGCAGGCATCGGTCACGGTGATGCCGTGGCGGTGCTGGCAGGGGCACCCGTGGAGATCGCCCCCACCGCGCAAGGCGTCTGGATGCGCGGGGCCAGCCTGACGATGCTGCATCAGCCCACGCCGCGGACCGACCTCCTG
>Ga0193743_1001713_pt1 | contig 15989 bp, 20 predicted proteins | sample L2c2metaG_FD_143038 | JGI IMG/M metagenome (GOLD analysis project Ga0193743, IMG submission 143038) | Soil microbial communities from a riparian zone of the East river system, Colorado, United States - L2c2 | ecosystem: Environmental > Terrestrial > Soil > Riparian zone | place: USA: East River...
TTCATCCAGCATCTTCTGGCGAAGACGGGTCACAGGCAAATCCTCCTTGTGACCCAAACCCTAAAGCCTCAACTCTAACTCCACCACCAATGCAGCAGCCGCCGCGCCAGCGGCTTCGTTCAAACGCGCTTGCGATGAGCAAGTCTAATTCTTGGGGAGAAGCCGGGTTATGATGACGAATTGTCAGTAGTCTTGGCCGCACTAAACGGGGGTGAGGATGGATCGAAGGTTATTTTTGCAAAATGTCACGGGAACATTGGTCGCAGCGTCGCTGCCCAGTGCGGGTTTTGCTGCTGATCCGGCAAAGCAGGAGAAGATGATCGGCATTCAAATTGGAGCCATCTCCTTCGCCGACGAGGGCGTTTCGAAGGTACTCGACGAGTGTCAGAAGAGTGCCTCTGTCAACACACTATTCGTCGCCACATTTACCTACGGTCGCGGCATCGCCGGACGCCAAGTACCGGGACAGCCGCTACCCGATCACGGTAGCCAGAAGTACGACACCGACACCTTCTTCGGAGGCTCCTATACCACGATCAATCCGAAGTACTACACCAACACTGCCTTCAAAGACTTTCGTGCGCCCGACCTTGGAAGCTTCGATGTGCTTGAACAGGTGATTCCCGAAGCGAAGAAACGCGGCATGAAGACGATCTGCTGGTATGAGGATGTCTTCCGCCGCGGTCTGCCCAACATTGAGAAGTTGCAGGAGGTCGAGCTTTCGGGCAAGAAGGCTGCAACTCTCTGCTTCAACAATCCCGACTATCTGTCCTGGCTTCAGGACACCGCCGAAGACTGGTCTCGGTCGCACGACATCAATGGCATCATGTGGGGCTCTGAGCGGCAGGGAGCGCTGTCCAATGTTCTTGGTGCAAGCCACGCTCATCCACAACCATCAACCGCCACCTGTTTCTGCGAGTTCTGCTACGCGAAAGCACGTCGCCAGGGCGTCAATCCGGAGCGTGCTAGACAAGGATTCCTTGAGCTCGAAAAATTTGTGCTGGCAAGCCGCAAAGGTGTTCGTCCTGTCGATGGTAGCTATGTCGAATTGTGGCGTCTGATGCTGCGTTACCCGGAGGTGCTGGCATGGGAGAGCTTGTGGACGTCCAGCCTGCGCGAGGCGCAGAAAGCGATCTACGATCGAGTGAAGGGCGTCAACCCTAAGCTTGGCGTCGGCTGGCATATCTGGCATAACAACTCCTTCAACCCCATCTATCGTGCCGAGCAGGATCTTGCGGAAATGGCTCCTTACTCCGACTTCCTGAAGATCGTCATGTATCAGAACTGCGCTGGTGAGCGGATGGCGGACTACATCAACAGCGTCGGGGCGTCTTATTTCTCGGATATCCCGAAGCAGGAGCTCTTGGAGTTTCACTATCGTGTATTGGACTACGGTAAAGAGGTCGACCTGAAAGGCCTTCCGGTGGTTGGCTTTTCCGCAGACTACGTCCATCGCGAGACAAAGCGCGCGAAAGAGGCGCTGAAGGACTCCAAAACAAAGCTGTGGCCTGGCATCGATATTGATATTCCAACCGCGAGCGGAAACGCCAAGTGCACACCGGCTGGCACTAAAGCTGCCGTGCTCGCAGCCTTCCATGGTGGAGCGGACGGTGTGATCCTGTCCCGCAAATACTCCGAGATGAAGCTGGAGAATCTGCGAGCGGCCGGTGCGGCACTCAAAGAGGTGGGACTCAGCTAGGATGAGAGAACATCCACCAAGCAAATCGTCGTGAATTATCATTGATGGGAAGCCGACTTCTCGGGAGGTATTTTGTTCCCTTACGCTATCCTCGAATGTGCAAGAGGGGAGGACGAGCGGAATGAAAAAGTCGGTACGGGTGTCTGGCGGACTTCTCCTCTCATTCGCCTGTTTTGTCATGTGGGGGACCGCCGCTATGAATTATGGGGACAGCGTTGCCGTAGGGAAATACAGTTTCAAAAGTGGCTACGATACATCAACGCTTGTACTGAATCCGGACCACACTTTTCAACAAGCAGTACGGCTTGGGAACATCGAACAACATTCTGAAGGGACATGGTGCCGGGTAGGCGAGGGAGGCATTTCCTTTTCGAGGAGTTTCTCGTGGTCTCAGGTGATGAACCTGAGCCGGACGGAACGACCTTCAGCGACATGCATAAGACCTTGGGCTTGTTCGTCTCACTAAGGCTCCGGCAATACCACGTCCTTTGGTATGGCAAAGCCGATTCCGACAATTCGGTTCTAGGCACATATACAGGTGATGAACCGGGGGTTCCCGCAACGCCCTCGTTCTCAACGCAGATCATTCATTTGACCAGACCGTGACTCATGATGGCGTCGTAAATCATGCAAATGGAACGAGGTTATCGGTAAGTTCCGCGACAGCAATAGAACTCATGTCCCTTTCTCTCTTCTGAGAACAGCGATATTATGGGGGCCGATGGGTCGCTCGTTCTCGCGTCTCGCGCTCCAGCGCGATTCGCTAGTCGCCCAATAGCGCGCCGTGGTTGCCTATTGCTTCGCAACCCTCCAGTCGGAGTGTTGTGCAAAGGAGAAGATTTAATGGAATGGCAGAAAAACCAGTTCTTCCGCGGGGTAGCCGCGGTCGCGCTGATTGTTGGACTGCTCTTGAGCGGTCAATGTGGGTGGGCGGATCAACATTTCTCGCAGGAGGTGTTCTTTGAAAACAACTTGGCCTCAGGGTCGTACCCGTATAGCAGAGGGAATGTGTCGGCGCCGAGTACGCTGAGGCTGGTTGACGGCAAGCTTCCAGTGGAGACGGCGGAGTATGTCAGTGGGCCGAATGCGCCCGAGCTCCAATGGCAATCAATGGCGAACGGTGGGTGGGACGTACAGTTGAACGTCTACCAGTGGCGCAACCGGGAGATCAACTGGGCAGGCGACAGCCTGTTCCTGTGGCTTTGGAGCGACGAAGCGATCGCGCCAGCTGACTTGCCCCGGATCGCGTTGATTGACCTAGACCGCGGACATACGTCGCAGACGCCCTTGGGGGCTTTTACGACGGAATTGAAGGCGAAGCGTTGGACACGGGTGAGGGTGCCACTGGCACGCTTCACGAGCACCTCGCTGAAACCATTCGCGACAAACCGGCTGAGTGCAATCGTGCTGGCGCGGGGTGTGGCGGATGCGAGATTGCACAAACTTTACCTGGACGATATTCGGATCGAGAATAGCCAGCCGTTCGAACAAGCGCCGAAACCGCCAACGAGCCTTGAGGCGTCCGGCAATGAGCGGCACGTGGATCTCCGCTGGCAGGGCGCGGACTACCCGACAATTGCGCAGTATGTAATCTATCGTTCTCTGAACGGGGGTGCCTATAAGGCGATCGGGGTGCAGCGTTACGGCGTGAACCGATACGCGGACTATGTGGGAGACCCGCATGCGACGGCGAGCTACAAGGTCTCGGCTCGGACCTCGTCGATGGCGGAGTCGTCGATGACGGACGTGGCGACGGCAAGACGCGCCCAATGACGGACGACGAGTTGCTGACGATGGTCGAGGAGGCGAGCTTCCGCTATTACTGGGAGGCGGCGGAGCCGGTATCAGGCATGGCGCGCGAGTCGCAGCCGGGAGCTGATGATGTCATCGCGCTGGGTGCGAGCGGCTTTGGTGTGATGGCGATGGTGGTCGCAGTCGACCGTGGCTTTATTACGCGTGCGCAAGGCATTGACCGCATGCTCCAGATCACGCGCTTTCTCGAGCGGGCAGACCGATACTACGGAGCATGGCCACACTTCCTGAGCGGAAGGACAGGACACACCATCGCGGTCTTCGGGATTTACGACGATAGCGCGGACCTGGTGGAGACCTCGTTTTTGATGGAAGGACTGTTGACAGCGCGGCAATACTTCAACGGAGAGAACCCAAAAGAGCGGGAACTGCGTGACAGAATCACGGCACTTTGGCTGAGCGTGGAGTGGGACTGGTTTCGCGCGACGCCGAAGCGGGACGCGCTGTATTGGCATTGGTTACCTGACTACGCCTTCCACATTGCGAATCGGCTTCAGGCTGGAACGAGGTCATGATCACTTACTTGCTCGCGATCGCTTCCCCCACACACGGTGTTCCCGCCAGCTTGTACTGGACAGGATATGCGCGGGAGGGCACGGGTGGTCTGTACGAGATCAAAAAGACGTACTTCGGGATTCCGCTCGAACAGGGATACGTGGAGGGATCACCCGGGGCCGTTGTTCTTCACTCAATATTCGTACCTGGGATATGATCCGCGCGGCATGCGCGATAAATACACCAACTACTTCCGCAACAACCAAAACGAGTCGTTGGTGAGTCAGGCATACTCTGTGGCGAACCCCGGGGACCTTCAAAGGTTATGGCGTGAATAGCTGGGGCCTGACGGCGGACGAAGGTCTGCGACAGAACCGCATCGCTGGGGTTTTCCAGGCACTCGCCTAAGCCGACAGCTCCATCCCAAAGACAAAAGGCGCTCCCTCCCGGGAGCGCCTTCTTTCTTCATAGGGCCTCTGAGTTCCGCAACAACCTCTTCGCTTCCTGCCAATTTAGTGGAGACAATCTCGCGAGCCTTAGATTCCCACTTCGATTATCAATGTTCGTTAGGTCAGCAACTTCGCCTGCTGTCCCTGCTTGGTGATCAGTGAAACGGCCCTTTTGTCGAAGGAAACGAAGGTTTCGGCGCCCAGCCAGTTACCCTCGTAGGCGATCAGGCCGTCCGCAAAGTCTCCGCCAGCGTTGAGGATCGCTAATCCGGCATCCACAGCCGGACGATTGACGGCGACATTGCTGGCATCGAGCAGCGCATCGAGGGCGGCGGAAATATCCTCCAGCCCGAAGTTGTAAACCCGACGCAGCACCCAGACGAACTCGCAGAGGCAGGGCAGGGAAACGGCGATCAGCTCGGCTTCCTTGAGGAGCTTGGTTGCAGCCTGGGCCTGTTTCACATCGTCACGCACCACGGCGCGGATAAGAATGTTCGTGTCCGGGGTGATCTTCATTCCTGCCCGGCCCAGTTGGACGCCGCCGCCTCGTTGATTTCATCGAGAGTCGCGATCTTCTTGGTCTTGCCCGCAAGCAGGCCGAGGAAGCCGTCTATCGTCCCGGCAGGCCGCATGGCCCTGAGGGTCACCCGGCCATCCGACAGCTTGTCCAACTCGATTTTTTCTCCCGGCTCGATGCCAAGATGTTGCAGCACATCCTTACGGAATGTGACTTGCCCCCGCGCCGTTACCGTCAAAGTGGTCATGGCTAGATCCTCATGCTTCAAACTCGATTGTAATGCAAAACTGCATTATCAGGCAATGGACGAGGGGGCCAAGGGAAGGCGGCGAGAAGTGCACAAGGTATTTTCACGAATGCTGCTGAGAAAGAACTTTGGAGAACGGCGGAGAATCCGTTTGTAAGTAAAATCTGGGGGACAGAAGGGAATTGCGTGCAAAATGGGCACGATATACGCGATATGCACATCGTCCAAGTAATTTGTTTTTAAAGATTTGCAGGTGAGCCAGCAACGTGCGAGGTGTATGGCGGAGAGACAGGGAGTCTACCGATACAAATACTAACTTTCTTGTTTACAAGTACTTACCTAGCAAAATATAGTCATAGTTATATTTTAGCTAGGTAAGGAGACGTATGGCCAACAGAAAAGTGACGTTGCTGTGGTATTGCAAGACACCTGACGGGTGGAGACGATACCCCGTCATCATGGGCGGCAATGGTCGAATCAAGCACGGATACGTCAAGGCAGGACACTACCCCGAGGGCAGATACGAACTGAGGCTGTATGAGGGAACCAAGCCCGTCTACAAGAGGGCAGGGGACCATGCTGCTGATGCCCTGGCAGCGCGTGACCGTGAGACTCATCTCCTGACCACAAAGGATGCTGCCTCTAAAGCCGGTGTCAAGGTCATAGAGGAGGCAGGACGGCTGTACCTCAGACGCGCTGCACTCAACTTTGAAGAGGATGCCAAGAACAGACACGCATTAGAGGCAGCAGAAGTAAACCGTCTGGTGACGGAGGAGTTTCTTGCTGTCACAGGACTAACCTTCGCTGATGAAGTCACCCGCGACCATGTGTTCAAGTTCCATCGTGCCTTACGTGCAAGGGGACTAGGCGACAGGACGGTTAGCAATAAGCATAAACGTCTGCGTTCATTCCTTCTCTACTGCAAGCTCGATTGCAAAGCCATCCTGCCCCCAACTCCAAAGTACGATGCAACGTTGCCCAACAAGTACACCTTGGAGCAGATGGGCAGCATCCTTGCGGTAGCAGACCCTTACATGAGGATGGTTATCGAGCTTGGCCTAATGACCGGACTACGCGACCAAGAGATAATGCATGTCGAATGGGCAGACATCAGTTGGGCAGAATCGACTCTGAGAGTAACGAGTAAGAAGCATTGGGGATTCAAGATCAAAGATTCAGAGGAGAGGGACATCCCTATTCCGGTGGAATTGCTTGCTCACCTGCAAGACTGGCGCAAAGCCCATCCTGACTCAAGGCTAGTCCTGCCCACTAGCGGCCACAAGCCTAACGGGAAGCTCCTGAGGATGTTAAAGCGTCTAGTGAAGGCACACGGCCTAAACTGTGGCCACTGTGAGGGATGTCAATCGAAGTTGGGAGAATGTCAGGACTGGACTTTGCACAAACTGCGCAGGACGTACGGAACTACGATGCTTCAGAACGGTGTGGACCTCCGCACGGTTCAGCATTACCTAGGACACTCCGATATTGAGAGCACCATGCGGTACCTGTCTCCAGCATCCACACAGGAGTCTCAGGCCAAGGTCAACGCTATCCAGTGGAGAAAATAACCCTTGCATTGGGGCAGAAGGTTTGCTAACGTAGCTAAGGTCAATACGGCAATCAAGAGTCAGGGCGCGGACACAACAGGAAAATTGTGTCCTGGCCTTGACATTCTCAATTGTTCTGTGTACTCTCTATCTAGACGTTGAAACTAAAGGAGGTACACAACCCGTAGTACCCGCAGGACTGGAACCCGTTGCCCACGACTCCCTAACGGTTGAGACGAGCAGCAAAGCGTATCTGACGCTCTATTCAGACAATCCCCCAGACAACCCGACAACAAACCAGATTATGACTCTCCTTGTGCCGTGCAGGGTGTGCCTAGTCTGCCACTGACTAACGGACCACAACACGCACCACAAGGAAAGCACTATGAGCGCAGTACCATTTGTAATTGATTTGTCGGCAGCAGGAGAGTCTATCGTGGATCTCATCCGTAGCCGTCGTACCGCATGGAATGCTGATGAACTGGGCGAGCTATTGGACCTGTCCCAAAAGCACATCTTGAAACTGGCCAAGCAACAGAGGATGCCATCGTACCGTCTCGGCGGTGCCGTCAAGTTTGATCCTGGCAAAGTTGCCGACTGGCTTCAGGAGAAGTCCATTGGATAACATCCAGACCACTACCACTCCTGCCCCTGTCCCTGCATTCCTTCAGAAGTACCTCGCCTTGAGGACATCAGGGCAGGACCATGAACAAGCATGTGAATCATACGCGGCAGACCTGCCCCTAGAACCCAGTCCGTTAGAGGCTGTTTGGGATGTCGTAGAGGAGAACAATCAATTCCGTGCTCGTCGTGATGCCTTTGCACACCGTCTAGCAATGACTGCTCGGCCTGTCCCAACGGTTACAAAGCCAGCTGCCCTTAGTCAATCCCCTAACAAGTGCTGTAACCAAAACTGCTGTGGTCGTGGTGGAACGTTCATTCAACCCCCTGAGACTTATGTCATCCCACCATACAGGGGCAGCTATAGCAGCCCCTGTATGGTGGGATGACATAAGTCTCAGGGACAACCAACCAACCCTGCCAAGTTCTACGCCAAGAAACTAAACGATGCACACTCTGCATTCTTGGCAGATGAACTAGACCTTGAGCAATACACAGATGAGATTTTCTCATTCCTTGAACCTAATGCTACGAGTGAAGATATCTTCGCATTCCTGACCATTCACAGTGACAAGATTGCGGATGGTTCCTTCTGCCCTGACAATCTAAAGTTCTCAACCAAGTTGAATAAGCTGTGGAAGGCTTACAGCGATAGTAATGGTGTCACAGTGTCGCCTGTAGAGGAGCAAGAGCAGGAAGAGGCCATTGCTGACGATTCTGCCCTATCTGCACCCATCAAGGCTGTAAAACTTCGGACTCGTGTAGAAGCTGCTTATGCTGGATTCGTGGCAGGAGAGGTTAGTCAGTTTGATTTCCTGACTGTTACTCGTGAGTTTGTTCTGCGCAGGGTAAGCCATAAGTTTGAAGGCGACAAGCTAGGCAAGACTGAGCAGGATGTCACACAGATAGCAATGATCAAAATGTCCGATGCTCTGGACAATTTCATAGGCTCATCTGGAGAATTCTTTGTATGGACTCGGCAGATTGCCGACAACACGGTACTGGACGCAAAGAAGGAGGCCATGAGGGATCTCATGAGACACGCTCCTCTGTATGTAACCAATGAGGATGGTGTCGAGGGATTGAACCCAGCTTTACATGGCGGTATAAAAGTCCGGCGCAATGGCAAGACTGTGTTTCAAGATCCTGCACCACAGGTCAGGAAACAATTGCCTGACTTCATCCAAGGTACGGACCTAAAAATTTGCGAGTACTTGAGGTACAAGGGTTACTCCTATGGCCGTATCGCGGATGAACTGGGGCTGACTGTGACGGCCGTAACACAGAGAATCAGGAAGATGCGACAGATGATTCAAGAGGCTAAATAGGCTGAGGCAGGATGTTTTTGCATAGTATGCAGTTGCATCCTGCCCTACCTGTCCGATTACCTAAAACTATCCTTCTTTTGTTTTCAATGACTTATAAAATAGTTTGAATTATTTTCAGTATCCAAGACAGATTTTGAGATTTCCACAAGTTCTCCTTAGTACAGAAAAGAATAAAACTCTTCTGTACGTCAAGACAGACAGACTCAGCACATGGCCGGTATATCTAGTGGTCGCTGAGGCATCCTGAAAACTGGATTGGTAAGCGAAATTGCCTAGCACTCTAACGGGTGTGTAGGTTGTGGGCTTGCAGAGTATGCAAGCTAAATCCTAAGCCTTGATAAGCAGGCTGAGTACAGCAGAATCTGTACATACTAGGGGAGACCCTAGCAGGCGGGATAAGGGGCAGTCAGTCCCTGACCAGACGTCTATAGACCGTGAGACAACTTCCACAGAGGAGTCTTGCTAACAGTTTGGTATTACTGACCTGCATGCTGATAAGCATTTCCAGAATGGTATATCCATTCCTGCGTCTGATGTACTAACAACCCTTGTTTATAGAGATTAAAACAACAAGAGTATGAGACATATAAACAATATGTTTCCTCTGTTGTAACCACCAGGTACTGTGGCGAAATTCTCATGGTTTATCTGAGAATAAACCCGCGCACAGTGTGCAAACTCACTAGATCCTGCCCAGAAAATAAACAGTTAAATTTAGACAGATTTTACGATTTCCACAAGTTCTCCTATATGAGAAAGAAGCAAACCAAACCCACGAGAGAGAGGACAGCCGATGTCAGTAACAGCTATACAGCAGCAGATTAAGTTCGTCAGTGGATACATCAAAATGATCCAGGATGCCTACAAAGATGCGGGTGAAACGTCAGTAAATGACCTTGTGCTCATCCTCCAGATATTCCGCGCGGATTTGCGCCGACGTATCAAGACTGAACCTGAGCCAGTCACTCTTGATTGGATGGACACCTTGAATACGGGGGGCAGAGTCGCAGCAAAGATTCTGGAGAACCTATGCACACAAGAGGCGGAAGCTTTAGGTGATTGGCAATTGGGAGATGTGGCAGAGAACCATCAGCAGGGATTGGCTGGAATATTGGTTGTGCTCATCGAGCAGTTCCACAAACAAATTACTGAGGCAGAACGGGAGTATCCAGACCTTGAACTTGAGTTTGACTATGAACGCCTGCACTATTACGCGCTGAAGGATGAGGCAGCTAATGCTTAGGGGAGAGGCTTCACCACCAAAGACGCGAATCATGTCCAGCATCAAAATCTGCAAGCTTCTACGGCAGCATAGGGCAGAGAATCCGAACCTTGTATTGAAGACACGACCAGAGTTCTTACAAACAGTATTCGTAGTGAACCCATTGAAGGAACAGTAAAGCAATGTCTACCACACTTGATATAACACCAAACACGTTCTTCCGTTGTGCCCACATCCTTCCAGGATCTGTATGCAAGAAACTTACCCCAGAAGCCAAACGAGTTTTCGCCCTCATCTGGAACCGTATCAATACCAGTACTTCTGACTACGTGTGGTGTAGCGATACCAGCATCAGCCACATTGCGCGTGTCCGTCCTGAGAAGCTGCAAGCTACCCTAGATGAGCTAACAGCAGCCGAACTGATTGAAGTAACAATTGGCCTGACTCAGAACAAGTACCGCATCCTGAATACAGAGGCAGGAGCAGCATGAGCAGCCCCAACATCTATAACCGTGATGCAATCAAGCAACTGCTACCAGAAGACGTTAGGCTTTACTTATCGGCAGACGCTATCCGCATATATGAGAAGGTCTGGCATTTGATAACCAAGAAGGGTGGCAGATTCTGCCTGCTATCAGATGGCTATCTGTCCCGTGCTACTGAGTTGTCCATCTGTAGATTGCCAGCAGCAAGGGAGCAATTGGCCTATGTTGGCCTCATTAAGTTTGAGTACGGTATACAGCCTAAAGATACCCCTGAAGACGTACGTCACAGGTACACCTTCATTGCCGACAGACAAACACATTGACATACGTGGTCCTGACGCTCATCAGGATCATGGGCAGGATGGGTTTCTTGGCTGTATGGTTCTCTGCGGTTCCATATAGCATTCCTACCCATCCGACAGTGGTAGCAGCATTGCCGACTAGCTCGCTGCTACCACACACATCCACCTTGACATTGCTACGGTGTTCTCTCCCTCTTTCACCGTAGCAACAGCAGGCTGTTGTCTCCCACCTCAGAGACTCATCTACCAGCCTGCAATGATGGTATGACCTACAGTTCTATCGTGGTCCTGTAGTCATTGGGTTGATGCTGTTGATGCGCTAGACGCTCCGGTATCAACCCAGCCATCATTCATCAATCATCATTCTATCTACATGATAACAAAGTGGATATGGGCCTCTGCTCACCAAACCGAAGAAAAGCACCAGACCGACGGGCAGGGATGATTTTTATGCCCACACTTCAAAATAATGAGAATGTGGATATTAGCTACCAGCTAGATATGGTTTTTAATATATTCCCTAGTAATTCCAGCAGTAAGACCACCCTGACTTAGCTGCCACTAATGACCAATTTACATGAGTTATGGGCAACTTACAAGCCCAAATAAGGAATAAACAATGAAAATACAAACACTAGGGCTACAGCAGCCCGAACAAAGAAGTACGTCAGTACTGGCTGCCCCTCAGATCCTTGAGAACCCAGCCGTACCGTTATCCACTCCTGCCGCATGGGCATTCTGGTCAGGATACGGCGAGTCCTCGGCGGGCGAGCTTGTCAACGATGTAACGAGTATGCACTCTGCCGTCGTCAATGCTTGTGTGTCGCTGCTGTCTAACAGCATCGCGTCAATGAGTCCGATTCTTTATCAGCGTCAAGGGGCAGGACGTGTTGAGGCTTTTAGTAATCCTTTGCATAGTCTGCTTAGCTTGGAACCCAACCCAGAGCATACAAGTTTCACGTTATGGCACAGTTTTATGTCCTCAATTTTGCTCACTGGCAACGGCTTTATCGAGATCCAGAGGAGTCCTCAAGGTGAGGTAGTTAGCCTCTGGTGGCTGGATCCTCGGCAGGTAACGATTATCAGGGAGCAGAATGGCACTCTGGCATACCGTACTTCTGAGGCTATGGCCCCAGGATCTAGCAGGGTAATCAAAGCTACTGACATGCTTCATGTGCCTTGGCATCTTCGCCATGATGGCGTCACAGGAATTTCAGCTTTGACATTAGCCCGTCAGTCGGTTGGCACCAGCCTTGCAATGAGCCGCTATGAGGGTCAATTCTACGGCAACAATGCTACCCCATCTGGAATATTGACTGTCCCTGAAGGTAAAAAGACAAAACCAGAAGATAAGGTTTTGATGCGGCAGGATTGGCAGGAGATGAATGGTGGGCAGCATAGGCGCGGTGTGGCCGTGCTTGACAATGGGATGACGTTCACTCCGTTGAGCATCTCACAGGCAGATGCGGAGTGGGTTGCTAGCAAGAACATGTCACGTGAAGAGCTATGTGGACTGTTCTCCCTACATCCAAGCCAAATTGGTTCGGAAGCAAGGGTAGCCGGGGAGACCTACTCCAGCCAGCAATTATCCTACCTCACGGACTGTCTGCGTCCGTGGCTGAATAGGGTGTCTCAGGAACTGACACGGAAGCTAATTCCTAAGTTCTCAGGACTCAGTATTGAGCACAACATCAGCGATAGACTCCGCGTGGACTTCGCTAGCCAGATGCAAGGTTACGCTGTGGGCAGACAATGGGGATTCTATACAGCGAATCAAGTCAGGGCTAAGTTGGGTGAGAATCCCGGTGGTCCTGAGTGTGATGTCTACCTTCGGCCGGTAAACATGGTCGATGCATCAGACCCAACGCCAACACCTACAAACACTGGAGCTACAAATGTCTAAAACAAGAGAATCCTTTTACCTCCAGACTAGGGAGCTACGCACATCAACCAATGGCGATGGCTCCCGCAATATCATAGGGATTATCGCCTATAACAGCCCATCATCGGGTGCAGATGTGCTTCTTTTACGGGACCACCGACAAGAGGCACTACTTGCACGCAGTCTGTCTAAGACTCTGACCCTTGAGGATACCCCTGTAGGTCTAAAGTTCACTGCCAAGTTGTCTACCAACAACACAGTTGCAGCAGACACTTTGGATTCCATATCAAGAGGAGATCTTTCAGGCGTATCGTTTGGCTTCCAAGTAAACAAGGATGCATGGGCAGATGATGGGCAGGGCAAAGTCACTAGGACGCTGCTCTCGGTGCACCTGTACGAAATCTCATGTACATCATTCGCTGCGTTTCCTGACTCTACAGTTAGCCTACGGTCTGTCCCTAAGCAGTACAGAAGTCTATTGGACCCTGATAACGATGGCGACAATGACGAGTGCAACTGCCCCAAAGATGAAGACGGCAACCTGATTGATCCTGCCTCATGCACTTGTAATGATGCTGAGGAATGGGCAGAACGTAGCCGTATGCGTCTAGCTCTTGAGCAGGTACGCAACTACTCCTCATACATCCGTAGCTAACACACTCCCCTAAACATTAACTAACAGACGCTCCTTAGAGAGTGTGTGTCCCACCTATGCCTAACGGCCAAGAAAGTATAAAAACTATGTTTAATCACACTAGCCTTATCGAACAGCGCAACCAACTCCTTCAGGAAGCTGGCACCTTGGTTGCTGGTAAGAACATCAACAAAGAGACGCGAGCAAAGTTTGACCTGATGACGGCTGACATTGACTTCCTGAATGCCAAGATTGAACTTGAGCAGCGTAGCTATGAGGCAGGCCGTCCCCCGCGTCAGCAGCCCGGTACTGATTCGCTCAATCCTTCTGAAGAGCAGCGTACGCAGGATGCTTTCCGTCAGTGGATGCGTACTGGCAACGTCGCTGCCGAGAATCGCAGCATCATCCGTGAGACTCGCGACCTCGGCGCTACGGTTGGTACTGGTGCTCAGACCACTGCGATTAGCTCCAGTTCAGTTTTAATCCCCGTATCGTTCGATCCCCAGATCCACTCTGCGGCCAAGAGCTATGGACAGCTTGCAACGAACGTTCGTCAGCTTGTGACGGCTGGTGGAGAACCTATCAAGGTTGCTACCTCTGACGACACTGCAAATGGTCTGACTCTCATCTCGCCGGAGTCCACTGCTGTCACCGAACTGGACATGAATCTTGGTGGAACGGTTAGCTACGTTTCGGAATTTACCACCAGCCTCATCAAAGTTTCCCTGTCCCTGTTGGAAGACAGTGCCTTTGATGTGGCAGGGTTCATCTCCAACAGCTTCGCAACCCGTTACTTCAAGGGTCTGAATCAGGCTATCCAGTTGGGCAGCGGCAATGTCCAGAGCATCGTGACGGGTGTAGCGGTTGGTGCAACGTCTGCTGCTCCTACCGCCGTATCTCTGAATGACCTCCTGGCAACCTTCGCTGCGCTTGATAACGCATATCAGGACAATGCAAAATGGATTTCCAATGCCAAGACCAAGGCGAACCTGATGGGTCTGGTTGATAACTTTGGTCGTCCTCTGTTGCAGGCTGATGTCAACGGTACTCCGTTCAATTCCATATTTGGAAAAGAGATTGTTGTCTCAACTTTTGCCGATGACACAATTGCTACCAAGCTGCCTATTCTGTTCGGATCGCTGACTGACTCGTACACACTCCGCACCATTCAGAGCGGATTGAGCATTGTCCGTTTAGTGGAAAGGTTCGCCGAGTTTGGTGAGGTAGCGTTCATCGGACGCGTACGGGCCGGTGGATACCTCACGACTCAGGCATCCTCGCCGAGTCTGGTTGCCTTGAAAATGCATGTCTAAGACCTAAGCACAGTATGCTATCCTGAATCTATCGCGACTTGACGAGACGTGACCTGATAGGACGCGGCGGTACAGGACAAGACAAGGGATTCATGTACACAATGCCCCATCCCTCAAAACACCGAGTGGATGGGGCATTTTTCTGCGTTTAGGGCATCTTTTCTATCTTGGTCCAGAGATAAGGGACTGAGGGCACATGAATCCAAGATCCCTTCCACTCATTGTCTCCTTTATAGTCACAGAGTATCCAGTCACCCTGTACTTTTTCAATTTTCACAAAGAAGTAGGGGCTACCCAGACTTTGGGCTTTCAACGTGTTTCCTGATTTGAATATTTCTGGTAATTCCGTGACGGAATCATTGTTAGTCACGAATACTGGCAAGGGTTTAGTGGTGGAAATCTCTGCGTTGTCCATGGCCGCAAGCCTACCACGCACTGGTGAACATAAGGCCCTTATGTGTGACGCTAATTCTCTTGCGTCATCCTTCCGATCCTGAGAGCATATCGAGCATGAATATCTACGAAGAATGGCGAATCTTTGATAACGACGACATCCGTACATACCCTGAAGGCGAGTGTCATGTAAAGATGGAATACTCCGATGGGATAATCCGCACTGTGTCCTTCTCCCGAGACGCAGGATTGCGTACATTTTCAGGAGAGGGAGGGTCTAATGGGGCTACTCCATTGCGTTGGTGTTACCTACCGGCGGAACCAAAGTAAATTAAAACTGCGTCGAAAGAGTGCATCGGCATAGGTTCAAACTTGAGCATGTGTGCACGTTGACACTCTCTCAGTCATTGAAGCGCCCACCAAATCCACCCTTCACCTGCTCCAGTTCATAGCGGTTTGGAAACTCTACAATCTCACCACGGTGAAGCCTGTTGGCAATGTCCTTCGCCAACTCTGGAGACACAATCTTGGTGAAGTCTTCTTCATAAGTGCCAACGTTGACCGACCACCATTTCCGCGATTCGTTTTCAGAGGCGGCCACAAACGTAACTGTCTCCAAATGCCCCTTGAACTCTCCTTCGGTCAGAAGGGAGGGAACTGCGACGAGTTTGTAAATAGCGCGCATGATAATTAAACACTCGGGATCTAAATTTATTTCTGATTCAGACGCTCAGGAACCGAACACAGGATCAGTATAGCGAATAAAAGGCGAATCTTCTGTGGATTTACCTGCCGTAGCTAGGTAAATCCCCCGTAGCTAGGTAAACAGGGTAGAAGATGCCTATTAACAGCGAAGTAGGAGAACAGAGAGAATCTCTATCTCATTTATTTTCTGTATCTTATTGATTATAAAGGAGTTTGGCGGAGAGACAGGGATTCGAACCCTGGATACCTTGCGGTATACACGCTTTCCAAGCGTGCGCCTTCAGCCACTCGGCCATCTCTCCGCGTTATTTGCGGGCCTTTTTGAATCTAACACAATT
>Ga0193743_1001714_pt1 | contig 15987 bp, 22 predicted proteins | sample L2c2metaG_FD_143038 | JGI IMG/M metagenome (GOLD analysis project Ga0193743, IMG submission 143038) | Soil microbial communities from a riparian zone of the East river system, Colorado, United States - L2c2 | ecosystem: Environmental > Terrestrial > Soil > Riparian zone | place: USA: East River...
ATCGTAGACATTGAACTTTGGGTCTGACAAGTCCACAACATAAGCTCGTTTATTCCGGGGAACAGGCCAGTAAGAGGGAAGGTCAGAAAGGTATTCCACGGTGTCCACTTTACATTGCCTAGTGATCTTGATAGGCCCCTGCTTGACTGTCGACAAAATAGAGTCATCAAGCCAGTTTGAGGAAATTGGTTGATCGAAATCTGAGTTGTCATCGGAATCTGAGGCTGAAATGTTAGACTTTTGTTGATCATGGAACAAATGCGGGTCCTCGTCGCCATCAGAATCCAGTTCTACATCAAAATCTCCAACCATTGTATCGCTACTCATACCCTTGTCCTCATAAGCATCAACAGGCTCCATCTCGTGGTCACTATCCAGCAACTCAATAACTTCAGAGATGTTTTCTGTCAGATTTTGAAACAGGGACTCGGAATTCTTAGCGTTGGTAGTAACAATCTCATCGGATACAGGCTCCTGTTTGATGACCAAATCGGGAGATAAAACACGTTCTTTGATTGCCATTGACGCGTTTGGAACGTGTTTGACGCATGCAGGTTCCATTTCGTGGTCACTATCCAGTAATTCGAGAACTTCTTGGCCATTTTCTGTTAGAGTTCGGAACAGGGAATTCATACTAGTGTTCACAGTAATAGTCCTAGCAGAGTCGGATACAGGCTCCTGTTTGATGACCAAACCGGGAGAAGCGCGTTCTTCTTTGATCACTTGTGACGCGTTGGGAGCGTGTTTGACGTGTGCAGGTTCCTATAAATACTCACTAAAAATGAGGCATTTTGGTTGGTGAATACACTGACCCCTCGTTCACGCATAAATTCCTTCAAGCTGGCTATCTCAACCCATGTTGTACCCACAAACATCGTGGGGTTTTTTCTAATAAAGGACCCAGAGTACATCTGTGTTGGTAAGACATGGTTAACCGTGGGCATGGGAATGTGAACCGAAGACATGCCTCAGCCCGGAATTCTTCAAGTACGCCATTCGGGATTGAACGAAGAAACAACACGTCCTCATTGCTATGCATCATGGTAAGGATATGGGGAGCAAGAAAGAAAGAAAATGGGCCCAAAACTCGCTCAGGCTGCAATTTCGTTCAAATTTCATGCCATTTATTTTTTTGTGGGCCTGCAAACTTGATTTATCAATGCTAATTAGTACTTTGGAATGATAAATGGCCCAATGCAGTAATTTAAAATCAAATACAGGGGACAGAAGCATATTCAAGTTCCGGTTATGAATATTCCGACTGTGAATGAGGGGCTAAGTGTGATTGTCGGCGAGTGTGACTTGGGGGCGTCTGAGTGTGAGTATGACCGGCTCAGTGTGAGTGTGACAGGTTGAGTGTGAGTATGATCGCGTGGATCGAGTCTGACAGTGTCGTATCTGGTATATCCTCCTTTGCCGGTGTTGGCCGCAACTTTAGATAGCGATATATAAAGAAGAAAGAAGTTACAGAACCCCGTCTGAACAATACACATCTGTACTAGAAACAGTGATTGATCAACTAGATATGAGAGAACTGCGAAATTGACAGGCAACGTGGACAGATCAGTGGCGGTGATCAGAGACCTGGTCATAACCAAAGTTGTGACTTTGATGACTATAGTCATCCGGAGTTGTTGCTGACTAGGTCGGTGACTCGCACAACACTGCTGTCAGTGTCAGTGTCAGTAGTCGAACGAAGACTGCAGTTGTCATTTTTTTCTTTCGTGTTTCCTACCTCGTTATATCATAATATATGCAATGCCTTTTTATACTTTATATTTATTCAATACTGTACCTACAGATCTTAGTTAATGATATGAGGAGCTTTTGCAGTGCAAATGGCAACTGTAATGTACCGCGCACGGGTGTCCTACTGGTCAGCAAATTTGCTGTCCAACGTACTTCAACTTCTTGACCATGTTTAGCACTCAACACACTTAAAAATTGACAGTTTCTAGTGTACCTCCGACTTAACAACATGTAAGATACAGTAATCTAGCGAGCTTTCTGCGATGTATTAAGATAAGAGCCCATGTTCAAGGATCCAGATCGTCCACTAACTCTACATCTCAATCGTCTTTGTTAACAGCAAAGTGCATTGGTCACCGGAGTTGACACTGACAAAGAACTAGAATTTTATGAGCCTCTCAGAGGATGAGAGTGATGACCGTGATGACTAGCCACCTGAGAGTCATTACTTATTAGTCAATGACCAGCACGACACTCCAGGGGTAGACGCTAAAAAATAGAACATGATCATTAAAGTGTTCGAGGAATGTATTCAGAGCGTAGATTTTCACCTTGCTGTGGCAAGTATCCGCCACCGCCCGTGGATCCATGTCCTTATGAGATGCTGTTCTGTCATTCTCAAGGGTGGTTTCTTAACAAATGCGGGTTCTTTAGAAAAGAATACATGATTATTGAATATTGCACATAATGTCACATCATCATAGCCTATACTTCATATAATTTACGACTCTACTGGGTTGGTTTGTGTATGGAGCTCGTGGATGCATGGTGTGGTGCCTCACCTCCATGAATACTCCCCCAAAGATCAGTCGACAAACGTACGGGAACAACTTGGCGTAGGTCGTGGAATGGTGACTTTTCAGGATATAAAGGAGATACCGTAAATAAGATACAGTCCTATATGAGAAAATTCTTGAATGATCAGAATATAATAGAGACAACAGTAAGGACAAACATCAACGCTCAAGCCAGCTGCTTTGAATCCGGCAATTTTGACCGCAGGGTCGATAGATATTTCACCAGCATAAGAGATGCGCTTGTCATCGTTTCCCTGTGCGTTGGTCACCGTTAAATTCACAATCAAATTCTAGAGCTGGAGTTCACTGACGACAAGCGTAAAAGTGCCTTCGCCGATGTAGTCGACTCGCCAGATGTCAGTCTTGACTCCAGCAATCGTCGTGTTCCTTGTGTATATATGAACACAAGATATAAGAGATGTAACTTGGCCATACCTTACATCCACAGTTGTCTGCCTCATCAACTGCACACGCATCACCTTGCGAGGACCCAATGTACCTGCCGTGGGACTGAACGGGAGAAAGGCAGCAAGGGACACAGCTGACGATTCTAATATCAAGTAGAACGGAATTGGTTGGGTCATGCAAAAAACTCTCGACGCAGGAATGTGCAGTTTCGTCACAATGTCCGGGCGTACAATCTTTTTAGAACGAAGAACGGATTCATATACTTGCCAATGTGGGGTGACCTCGAACCCATTTATGGAGCGTGTCAAAGGGGATGGAATGCACTGTGATGGACGAGATCGTGGATAATATATGAATGGTGTCGAAACGATGCTTTTCGAAACAAGCGTATATTGGCAACAGCAATGGGAATCAAATGAGAAACTTACACCGATCCGATGCGCAGTCCAAGTGCCTTAGATTTCACAGGTGGTACGCCATTGGGCTTGGAAATGATAGAGGTGACAGAATACTGGTGCGATCCAGAATTAGGAATAGATGTAACCGAGACAACAGCGAGTTGGGCCTGCTTACATCAATTGCGGCAACAAATCCTGGTAGGCCAGATAACTTTACATCAAACGTAGGCGGGAGGGGCTATCATAGCAAATGTCACAAATGGAAAAGCTACTATCGGAGGTGGCCTCACATAGGTCTTCTCGGCATGGGTGAAAGTGGTCGGCAAGGGGATGGAGAAATGCATCGACGGAGGACAAACGAGATTATTCGCATCTTTGATCCAGAGAAGCGCAGTGTTCAAGCAAAGCTTCGCAGTCGAACTACCTCCCTCAGCGATCTCCTTGATGTGCAGCCTCCCTTCAATCTATAAAGGGCTATTTTAGAACACCAGTGTGGGGGGGTCAACAATATCCGCAGCAGTTTGCCAACCTTGACTTCTACGCTCGTCACCCCCTCCGTCTTGGTCAGTTCAACAGTACCTTCCACCAGACTACCAGAACCATAGACAGGCAGCGATATGTCATCTTCTTGTGCACTTAAACGTAGGAATGCGTTTCCGCCTCGAGACTGTTTGACGAAGGCGCCTAAAGAGCGAGGACGGAGTCTATCAGCTAAAGGGACATGTTGTTCATGGTCATAGTTTTCTGTAGCGTATGAGGGAGTGCGGTTGAGTAGGGGAGTGAGGTAGGACGGAAGACTGGAAGTGGACATGGGTGATCTAAGAAGAGAGGAGGTTGGGACTAATCTCAAGCACCATTCCCTGTGACCGAACGGAGAAAGAGTAACCGTATGGATTCATGTGCGCAGTGGGTAAGAGTTAGAGCACCCTCGCATGAACATGAACTATTTTAATGCCCCAAGTCAAAACCGGAGTTTGTAATATTGGGTTATCATTCTCACTGGCCGCAGCAAAGCTTGGAGCCAACTTCAACATGGAGAGAGGTTTGGGAGGAACGAAGAGCACGAAAGGGACTGTGAACCAACAACGGCAACGGGATGAGACCTGACAGACAAATACTCGGACATTTGAAAGGCTTGGTGACCAAAAATTAGGGCTACCAGAAGCTAGGTCCAATATGGACGGTTGGACACTTTGGACATCACCCCCAACACCTTCAGAAAGCTTTTCCCGGTCCGGGCGGAGTTTAATTAGCCCTGCCGTGCCATTAGCCGGGGAAAATGTGGAGTCAGGGGTCAGATGCCATCCGGACAACCCTGAAATTTGATTTTTCGGGACCAGGGTCCTTGTGAAAGTCTCCCGATATAGCTAGCAGCAAAACATGGTACAGAAACAGTTTTGTTAAAGAAAGTGATAAAATACAAAAAAAAAAGTTGGTATATAATATACAATGTTAAAGGAAATCTATTCAGGAGGACCATTCGGTCGTCTGGTTTGCGCGGGCTTGTTCGTCGATTCGGCAGCTTTCAGACGCTTAGCAAGAGAAAGATCTTCCGTAGAAGTCCCCTCTTCACGAGGTCGCTTGGCTGCTGCACCCATAATTGATACACCGACTGTAGGGGCGACTGGTGCCGGTGGGGGGGCGGTGGATTTAACTGGTGCCGTTCGTAGAGCTCCTCCTCGTCCAACCCCCAATGGAACACCGCGGCCTACGCCCCGGACGGCTCCTCCTCTTCCAGATCCAACGGCGGGACCGGTAGGAGTTGCGCCGGGTTTACGTGGCAAAGTACCTGCGTTTGTTGTGGAAGGGGCTGTTGGAGTAGCCTTGGGTTGCGAAGGGCCAGCACCGGACGTTGAGGCGGTCAGCGGAGTCGGTTTTGCGGCGGTCTGTGCTGAAGGCGTGGCGCTTGGAGCTGGCGTTGGCGCAGTGGCTACACTTGAGATTGGGGGTAGCTTGATGCCTTGTGCTTCCCACTCATGAATAGAAGCCTCCAATTCTTTAACTCTCTTCTGAGCCTTGACTAGCTGCGAATCCTTCAGCTTTCCTTTAGCAACTTGTTCCAGGCGGCCACGATCAACAGCTGATGCAATTTCTTCAGCATGGCGGGCTTGAACTTGTTTGTCGTATTCAGCAATGGCAGCTTCTATAGCTACCTTCTGATCTGCGTCTGCGCCGGTAGTGGGTTTTGCCTTCAGAGCCTCTGCGACAGCAGTTTCTACACGAGTCTTCAAATCTGCTTCATGTTTCGAGGTAAGGGTTTCTTTTAAATTGCGTAACTCTTCAGCATGACGTTTCTGGAGGGTTTCTTGAACAGCAGGATCAGCTGCATTAGACATATCGGCCTTTGCTTTCTCGACGGCTTCTGTGATGGCGGCTGCCTGCTTTTCAGCCTCTGCAGCTTTTGTTTTCATCATGTCTGAGATGCGTGCTTGGAATTTTTCCTGTGGGGACGTCTGGACATATTATCCTCAACAGAAAACTCAAAACATACATTTTGGAACTTGATACTTTTAGCCTCGCTTATAGCCTTCTGCGTTTCAGTTGTTGCAGCCTATGGTTATGGTCAGCGATCCATTCATCAACTTTGGGATTGTTACTCTATCATACCCCGAGTTTCTCAAGTGCTTCGTCGCGTGCTTTGAGAAGCTGAGTTTTCTCGGCTTCCCATTCGCTAAAAGTAGGATCTGATTCTGCCGCTGTGGGCGTGGCGCCAGAGGGTTTGTTCCAGGATTCCTTTTCAGAGAGTAATTTATCGCGCTCTGCACGTAAGCTTATCTGGATGGACAGATATGGTCAATTCGGTGATCCCTAAGTATTGATAGGTTACTAACAATAAGAGCATTAAGCTTCTGCGTTTCTTCCGAAGAAACAGGGGTGGGAGCGGGAGCGCTTGATTTGGATGCTAGAGATGCTTGCAGAGTAGTATTTTCTTGTTCGAGGGAAGAGATTTTTGCCTCCAGCTGTCGCTTTTCATCTGTAAGAGTGGACTTCTGTTTATTCAATTCACCCATCTTGGCTCGGAATGCTTGGGTATTTTTTGCGTTCGCATCTTTGTGTGTCCGGAAGTTGTCCTCTACGGCGACCAGCTAAAAAAGGTCTAGATTAGTACTGGTGTAGGATAGGGAGAGAGATATGTACACATACCCTGGCGGCTTGAGTGGCTGCCGCAGATTCTGCCTCTGTCTGTTTTGATTCAACAGAAGCCATTTCTGCCTTCAGGCGAGATATCTCGTCGTTGAGAGCTTGTACTTCTGCGGGGTCTATCCTGTCATACTTGGAGTTGTCAATAAAGAATATCAGCAGATTATGATGGCAACAACAAACTTTACTGAGAAGCTGGGCATTACGCTCTTGCCACCTCCGAGCTTCTTGGTCGAGACGTCCCATTTGAACCTTGGTCACTTCGAGCTCCGCCTGCGCAGAACGAGCCTGTTCCTTAGCGGGTTCAAGTTCTTGAGAGAGTTGCTTGAGTTTCGCTTCGAGATCACGAGCTTTTTTGGATGCGCTCTCGCACTCCGATCTCAGAGTTACGTTGCTTTCTCGTAAGATGTTGAGCTGGTTGATTCTCTCAATAAGTTCAGCATGCTGAGCTGCAGATGCGGTATTATCGATAGCCCGCTCGCGTTCCTGCGTGATTATGTCAAGACCGAAGCAAGGAGATAAAAAAAAAATCTCACGTCAGAAAGGGTGGCACGAGTCTCTTGTAAAGTTTGTGTGAGACGCTCAGTGTGGGCCTTCAGTCTCTCGTTCTCCTGCTTGCTCATCTCCAGTTGCAGATCGACAATTCCCTTTTCTTTGCGTAAATAGCTGACCACAGAACGGAGTTCCGATAGTCTGCTATCGGCATCGTCGATGACATCTTCACCTTCAGCTGGTTGTGCAACGGAAGCGTCGGCAGCCTGACGGATTCGGGTGGCTTGGGTGCTAACGGATTCGAGGTGTTGATGCAGAGTAGCGTTTTGGGAAAAAAGGTCTTGACAGCTGAGAGGTTCAAGGTAAATAAAGGATTGAGTGATAAACAAGTTTCAATATTTACCGAACATTCAAATCTACCACTTCTTTGTCGAGAGCTTCCTTCTGCTGCTTCCAACTCGTCTCAGAGGATAGAAGCTTCGCTTGTGCTGTTTCGGACGCAGTCAGGCTGTCTCGGGAAGCTGCCTGTGTAGTAGACAAGTTTTTCTTGAGTTCTTCGATAGTCTTGATTGACTCTGCGTGAGCGACAACTTCGTTGGAATATTTCCCTTCAGCTGCCTAGTTACCTATCAATTGGAGTCTTTAAATAATCAAACTTTGCGATTCACCTTGGCACGTTCCTCCAATGCTCGCATTCCTTGTTCCCATGAACTACGATCGCTCTCGGAATGCTTCTCCGAAGTACTCATATCCACGATGGTGTCTTCGAGCGTCTTCTTGTCGTTGATCCAGGCTGTTCGTTCCGTTTCGAAAGATTTGAGGACTTCGTTGTGCTGAACTCGGAGTTGTAGTAATTCTGCATTCGTCTCCTCCAATCTTTCCTGCAAAGACTTGCATTCCGACTATATGCAGAGTTAATCCAATTGTGATAAGAAACAACTGTGCTACTTTACCTCGTGGCGTGCGATCTGCGATTCTGTGGATGTCTTGTACTCATCGAAGGTCGTATTGAGAGCAACCAAAGCCGCTTCACTGGCTTGGCTAATTTCCTGGAATTGTTCCTTGTGGCTTCGAGCAGCTGCTAAATCGACTTCAGCGACCTTCAAGGCCGATCTGTAGCCATTTCAATAAGAGGATCGACAAGAAAATATTCAACAAACCTTAGTTCGGCAACTTCTGTCTCTAGCTGTTGTTCGCGAGTCATATCTGGATCTATACTTTGTGCCGCACCACCCGAACCGGAACGTCGTTCGTAAACCGCCAATTTTTCTTCGTTGCCTTTCGCCTGCCTCGTCAGTTCATCGACTCTTGCTTCGAGATGCTTTCTACTAGTTTGGGCTTCAACGAGAGCTTCTCGAGTTTTAGAAAACTCTAGGGCCTATATGTAATGTCAGATATGTTGGAAGTGACGGGTGTAAAGACGCAGGAAATACCCACGTTTTTATCGAGCCGATGTTGAAGCTCCTTCGACCCAATGTCTTTCTGAAGGGAAATATTCCGAACCGAATCTCGTTCTTGCAGAACTTGACCTCTCAAGTCTTGTCTATAATCAAATACATTAACGGAAGACAAAAAAACCAAAGATAAAAACAACTTACGTCTGATTTTCCAGCAACTGCAACTGACTCTCTAGACGACGGCGATCATTCTCCCCTGATCGTTCCAGATCATTGTGCATCTTCTGTACATTGCTCATAAGATCAGTAAGATGAGACCTCTCCATAGACAATGTTCTGTTCTCCTCCACCAGGCGACCTTGGACACTCTACGAAAAGTTTAAAGGTTAGGACGAACGTCGTAGTCGTCCCGTTGATTTGTTTACTGACCTCCCAAATCTTCTTTTCTGCTCTGAGATTTGCATTCTCGTTTCGTAGTTGTTCGAGTCGACCAGTAGCGAGATGCAAGTCTTCGGAAACCCTGTTGCACTCTATGTCCGTTCTAGTCCATTGGTCGAGGAGTTGCCGATTTCGTTTGGTCAATTCATTGAGCTCTTGATTATGCATCTGGAATTGCTCCTCATTCATACGTTGGCGATCTGGCGATGCAACAATTAACCTGGTTTCAACTCATGTAAGACGGAGGGAGCAAACTGACCAGTTAAGAACTCGATTTTAGCATTCGCCTTTGCGAGTACAGCCCCCATTTGGTTGGCCTCACGTTGAGCTGCAATAAGATCATCGCGTAATCGTCCAGAATCGATGCCCATTTCTTTTCTATAAACCTCGAATTGCCCATGGACGTCCTCCAACTCTCTGGCCAAGTCGCTCTGCCCAGTAGTTGCAATTACTCCGTTCAGCGTTGCTGCTTGTGGTAAACCCGAAGTTTTCTCAGATCTGGCGAGCATAGTTCGCAGGGTATCCCGCTCCTTAACGTAAGCTTGAATTATGCTGTCGCTGCTTGTCTTCTGGCGTTCGAGTTGTGCGGCGAGCTCCTGCATGGCCTCGTGAGCTTCCTTGATAGCCTCTGCTTGCTCCCTTTCCATTGCTTCTCGATACTCTTTCTCTTCATTCTCCATAGCCTGAGCTAGTTCTCGGACAATTTTCAGCAGCCTCTGGTTCTGTTGCTGAAGGTTGTCGATGGATGTGAATAAGACGAGATGGTTGGTGATCAACGACTCGGTGTCGCTGGCTGCTGGAATGTTCTCGAGTTCTTCATCAGGGGGGATGGTGGGATCATCGCGTCGAGCAATGTCTCGGAGCAGGGTCTGTACCTGGCGACCGAGGTCTTCGAGTTGCATTTGAAGGAGAGTGTTTTCATTGTTCGACTTGACGAGCTTTTGTGTTTGCTCTTGTGCGAAATTAGCGTTAGCTTCGCCTTCTGCCAAAGCTTGAGCAAGCTGTGAGCCAAGTTGCGAAGCTTCGGATTGAAGACGTTCATATTCGAGTCGTTGTTGAGAAAGTATTGGAGCCTATTGTAAGCTTTGTTAGACATTCTGTGAAAAAAGTTCCAGCTCAACCATACCCTCTCCTCGATCTGGGCAAGAACAGAGGATAATGTTCGGTCCATGTGGTCATATTCTGCCGATTTCTTCGCGTATTCTTCTTGTAGTCGAACATAATCTGCATATACTTCGGTGAAAGTCTTGCCGGTTCGTTGTGCCTTGCTAGCCATTGCGACGGTTGGGCTTAAGCCCATTATGCCATCGGTCAGCAAGTCTGGATTACCCGATCCTCTCACCGGTGTTGAAGAAACGCTTTGCCCAGGCGCCGGTAGTTCCCCTCTTCCCATCCTTTCCAGCACATTTTCCAGTCGCTCAACCCGTTTCTCTGCTTGCTCACGTCCTTTCCTCTCTCTCTCCGTTTCTCCCTTCAGCATAGCTTCCCTCCTTTCGGCCTTTTCTCCTACAGTAGCCCATTCGTGTTCAATATTTTCGACAATCTCCTTTGCTTGTTTCTCTCGCTCTTCCATCATGCCCACAAGACGCTTCAGACCGGTAGCCTCGTTGGAATACCGGGCTTCTTGTTCAGCCAATTGTCCTGTGAGGGCCTGTACCTTCGATAGCGCTTGAGTCAACTGATGGGCTTGCGCGGCATGAGAAGACTGTAGTGTCTTGAAGGAGGTTTCCGTCGCTGCATGAGACTGAGTGAGGGAATCTAAAGACGACTGTAGAGTGACAATTTCAGTATGCTTTGTTCGGCGGTACTTGGCAAACTCCTCGGTCTTTTCAGTAAGGTCATGATTAGCACGTTCAGCTTCAGCCTGCGAAAGTTGCAGCTGTTGTGTGAGGGAGTCAACTTTGAACTACGGAATCATGAGCTTCATGATAAGTCTAGTTCAAATGACGTACTCGCCTTGGTAGATGTTTCTACTGATCGCAGTTCTCGAACCTGGGCCTCCAAGGTCTGATGTTCTTGTCGGGCCTCCTTGAGATTTGCGCGAAGGTTCTGAATTTCCTCTACTGACGGTCGGTTATTGTGTAATTGAGGTAGTGATAGCAATTACCTTCTCGTTGTGAACCCTCATCTTTTAGTCGACTTACGACGCCGACAAGTTCACGTTTTTCACGCCCAGTATCTTCCACACGCTCCTTGAGGGCAGTTGATTCAGAGGTTGAGGAATGCTGAGAGGCGGAGAGAGATGTTATCTGGTTTTGCAAGACAGTCTTGTCTGCCACTATGAGCGTAGATAAATGAATGAGCTATGATAGAGTTGTTTTGGAAGAAATGTCCTGGAGAGGCCGTACGAACCAAGCTGGTCGCGTTCTTGTTTTACTTCCTGCAGTTCTTTGTGGACCGACTCAATTGATGCTTCAAGATCGTTGGTCAAGCTTTCTTTGTCCTGAAGCGCTTGGTCAAGCTCAATATCTTTCCTCTCGGTATCCGCCCGGGCCTCATCCCGTTCCCGCTCAGCAGAGTTGAGGTTGGTGAGTTGCGAGACGAGGAACCGGTAGATGGATAAAACATCATCGGATGATAGAGAACTTAAGTTGATTTCGGGTACGAGTTTCGAGAGAGCGTCTTCGTCGATATCGTCGGGCAGTGTGATAGAGAAAGGAGCTGCAGGCTCTGCTTCTGCGGCCTTGGATTTTTTCCGCGTCATAGTTCAATAGTTCAATCTCACCCTGGGGGTTGTATAGAGCGGACAACCAAGAGTGTCGTGAAAGGTGCACAGAGTCAGCGTCAGACTCTTATGCACAATGGGGGTCACGTCCACGTGCTTATTACGTAACTCGATATTATCCTTTGAACCTTAATTTTCGGTTTCCTGCTCTTAATCAACACAACTTGCCTTTTGGGTGAGTAAGAGCGCAATCTCATCGAACGCCTTTCACTAACCTTTTTTTTCAAAAAAGTCACCTTCTGACTACATTCGAAATGAGTTACGTCGCCAAAGGAGACAAAGAATACGATGCTACAGGTGCCCCAGTCCCTGGAGCCAAAGTGCACAAAATCCGCATCACCCTCACCAGCAGCAACGTCAGAAATCTTGAAAAATGTTTGTGCTGCTCGATTCTATATCTAAACATTCGTGTTAACATAAGCGGTAGTTTCTACTGACTTGATCAACCGGGCTAAAGACAAGCAGCTCCGTGTCTACGGTCCCGTCCGCCTCCCGACCAAGGTCCTGAAGATCACCACCCGTAAAACTGTACGACTTTTGGAGCCACAACATCTATATTTTTCTCTAACTTTTTTTTGCTTTCTCATTCAGCCCTGCGGTGAGGGTTCCAAAACCTGGGATCGCTATGAGTTGAAGGTGCACAAACGTCTCATTGATTTGCACTCTTCCAGTGAAATTGTCAAGCAGATTGTAAGTGAGCCTGTTTTCCTGGTCTATCTCCTATTCCTCACATGAGATCTTTAGACCAGCATCAGCTTGGAGCCTGGTGTCGAGGTAGAAGTCACGATCTCTGCTTAATTCATGACTGTCCTTTTTCTATACTGTTCGACTGTTATAGAAATTCTACAATGAAAGCTAGTTGAAATGAAATATACAGTTCTCGAGAAGGACCAACAGGTAAGAGCTCTCATAAGATTCTCATGTCTCGTCAAACCGTATCGACGTTCGATAATCCTGGACGTTCGATAATCGCACATATTAGTACTAATACATCGTGAATCTTTTTGACACATGCTGGCGAAAGATTGCCGTCTAAAAATAGACCCACCTTTACGCAAACCAACTGCAATTTATTGAGGGCACTCTTGAAACCGACGATGGGCAAAAGTGCAAAGGTTCACAAACGAGTTGTGCGTATTTAACACCTACATCTGGATCGAGGCCCTTAGAGACTTAGATACATCTTCCTATAGAGCAAAAGGTTGAAAACCAATACAAGTTCATCGTCCACTGCAGTCACAATTCCCAACGCATCTTCCAGTTCTGTTCGCCCACAAGTACAGGCCGCCAAGAAAAGGGCGAGCCTCAAGGAAAGGACAGCCAAAGAAAAGGGCCCAGGAAAGTCAAAGAGCAATGGTGTTCTTGGCGGAGCGGACTATGTGACTCTCTTGATGGGTGGGAGGAGGAGAGCCTCCGAAGAGGCAAAGAAACTGCCTCAAGACGGCTCGTAGGATGGATGAATACGCTTTTCGAGTTTATTGTGGCTAGTAACCCATTTTTCTTGGCGGGAAAACAGAAGATTCAGGATACATACATTGTCTCAATTCGTGTAGTCACGGACGGCCCTCTGCAACAAATGATCATACGTACGATGATAAGCAGATCGTTTACGATACCTAGGCGGTCACCGAGTAGCAAGTTCATGGGTGGTTCGAGCTGAGGGTTGGCATTTAAATAGCCTGAGCCTGTTCATCTGACAATGTCTACGAAGACTGACTATCAAGGGAACCAGTTATATACTCTGTCTTCGTTCCGCTCGACTTTGTATACATGTTCCCCGGTCTCACAAAGAAAACGCAATTTGTACAACATTCGCCAGGAATTGAGGTAGCTACATAGGTTAGGCACTAATAATGGCGTAGAAATACAGCCCTGAACCATTCGAAGCTGGAGATTGAAGAAAAATGGTTGCAAAAAAGGAAGAAAGAAAGAAAGAAACTCTAAGTTACTAAACAACACCCCCATACCATTCTGGGATACTTGTGTTACTCCGCTTCGAAGGCACTCTCCATACGTTTGATCTAAGGCCATCTCGAGGTGATGAAGGCAATCCGACAAATCTTCCGTTGATAGACCGACCGCGAGTCAACGACGGAGTAGTAGGGGTTCCGAGGGAACTTGGCTCTGTTACAGTCACTGAAGAATGACCACGAAAGGGGTTCGTGGAGACGGTGGAATACGTTGAAGATGTTCTCGAGTTCAGATCGGCAGGGACGTCTGGAGGCGCTCTGAGGTGCCTGCCGCTGGGAGATCTGAAGACCATCGGTGACAGTAGGGCTGGTTGGGGAACTAGGGCTGGTTGAAGAACTATGGGAGATCCGATGACAATGGGATCAGAACCTTTTTTTTTGTTAACGATAGTTCCGGGTTGGAGGGCAGTCATGTTCAACATCCCTTGGATATCCAAGAATTGTGCAGACGAATCATCTGCAGTACTTGGTGGTTGCTTTGCTTCAGGCGAAGTGGGATGACGCTGATCTTCAGGTATGGCCTGCGACCAGGATGCTAGACTGTTCCTGTCAGGAACAGCCTTCTTTGGCGACAGAAAGCCTTTGGAAGTGTCAACGGGATTAGTCACGAATCCAGTTGGGAGAAGATCATCCAAAACGATCACAGGACGGATGTTACCCTTTTCGTTGTGAAGATTTATCTCGAAACGAGTTCGGTCGAATTGAATTTGTCGCGCTCGGCGCCGTCTTCGGCGATTCCAGAAAATAAAAATAAGCAAAAAGGCGACAGCGCCACCTGTGGCACCACCACATATAGCAATAATTCTGGAAGTTCATTCAGAACCAACTAAATACACTTGACAATTCAAAGCCGGCTTACCGGGAAGTGCGAGAAGAAATTCCAGTACTAGTGCTACTACTTAGTGTGCCAGTAGAATGGGCTGGAAGACAAGCACTGGGACTTGAAGAATCGCCTCCAACTGGGTCATCCAATGAGACGTTATTGGATTAGGTTGATACTTGAGGTAAAGTCATACCTGTCAAAAGCGAAGTGGTCTCCTTGATCCCTCTTCCATCGTCCATTAGCAAAACTATCCCGCGCCCATAGAAAAAGGCCATCGTGTACGTTGCTACGCCTAATGTAGGGTTGTCTGAAGTAAGAGGGAGAAGCAATGAAGGACCACTCGGACTGTACAACCGAACGTTCGGAGCTTGGGAGACCATGGTTGTATTGTAATTGATCGTGAAATTCTGACATTGGGATACCACAGGCGAAGCCAAAGCAAAAGATTTGGGCAGAACCCCACCGGAATTTGAGATACAGGTCGAGTTGTTATTGGGGGAAGGAAGCACTGGAATGATGTCGGAGATGTTGATTACGTTGCTTCCACCGACATCATCCAGAGACACGATGAACTGTGAACCAGCGGCGAGCGGCAAGAAATTGAGGCCAATCCCGTTGGAAAGAGTAAAATTTAGCAGGGGAATGACTGTCGCCGTAGAATTGAAAGGAAGGATTGTCAAAGAGGCTGGAGCTCTAGAAACAGTTGAGTTCAACCCAGAGAAAGAGAGTAGCATGGGTGCGCATTGCTGAACACTCGTTAAGTTGAACTGAAGGCTGAAAACGGGAGCGACCAGCGTCCCAAAAACAAGTAAGTGCAACAGTAGACCAGCGCGAAACAGCATGGTCGGGCGTGAAGCGCAAACCTTTGGACTGGCCTGGCGAAATCGAGATGTGAGAGAACTTCCAAGAATATTTGTCCTAGAGACCACATTATCTAAAAAGGCGTTGCCTTTGGGCTCCTAAACGGGCTATTCCTCTGTATATGATAGTATCGTGAATTGAGCAAAATTTCCCATCAGCGTCGTAACGAGGGAGCCTTTCGGATAGGGGTTTCCGCTTATGTACATACAGCTGCAGGACCCCGAGCAGGCACACCCTGATATGAGGCAGCCGGTGACAAATCCGGACAAAAAGACCAAAATCAGCGGCCAGATCTGGTCACCTGGGTCCTCGCCAGTTCGTCAATTCGGCGATTCGGCGAACGATCGGGTTTCCAAAAGAGACACAGCTCGGTATAATGCGATCGTTGCGGGCGGAACACTCGAGCGGCAGGGCCAGAACGAGTTTCCTAAACTAGATTTGGCACTTCGAGTACCTGTACAGGTAACGCTACAAAATTCCCTTTTTTTTTTTTCCTTTTTTTTATGATGAAATTTGAAGACATGAAAGATGATTTGAGGAGGTACAAGAAAAAATATTAATGGTGACGTGCTTGGAGAGCTTGCAACAGCATACTATATTGGATGGGATGTTCTTCCACCCCCCTCAACCGTCCACCTTGATTTTTGCAACAACGGCTGGCTCCAATCCTCTCAAACTTGGCATTATGAACACACACTTTAAGACAAACAGGGAAATGTAATTATTTTCAAAAAAAAAGTGTAAGAGGTGGTGAATTTTCGATGTCGATGTCACTCTTGACGGAAATG
>Ga0193743_1001715_pt1 | contig 15979 bp, 15 predicted proteins | sample L2c2metaG_FD_143038 | JGI IMG/M metagenome (GOLD analysis project Ga0193743, IMG submission 143038) | Soil microbial communities from a riparian zone of the East river system, Colorado, United States - L2c2 | ecosystem: Environmental > Terrestrial > Soil > Riparian zone | place: USA: East River...
AGCTCGGCGTCGCGCGGCGCGAGGATGGCCCGGGCCAGCGCCGCGCGGGCGGCCGCCCAGACGGTCACCGGGTAGGCGGCGAACGGCAGCAAGGCGAGCCCCGCGAGGATGAAGAGGAACCGCGGGACGATCTCGGTCGACTCCTGGAAGAGCGGGCTGAGCATCAGCGAGATCGGGATGCCGAGCACCAGGCCGAGCATCAGCGCGTCGATCCACCACAGCGCGCCGAGCGAGACCACCGTGTAGCCCAGCTCGCGCCAGGTGGCCGGCTCGCGCAGCCGGGTGCGCACCCAGGCCACCCGGCCGGCCCGCTCGGGCCGGCGGTGCGGGTCGGGCAGTGGGTCCGGGTCGATCAGGCGCAGCCGCCACCGCTCGAACCGGCCGACCGCGACGCCGGAGAGCGCCACGGCCAGGAACGCGACGAAGCCGACCACCGCGAGCGCCAGCAGCGCGCCTGCCAGCAGCAGGCCGATCAGCACACCGGCGGTCACCGCGCCGAGCAGCACGCCGGAGATCAGGTAGGCGACCGACCGCCACGGCCAGGACGACGCGAGGAAGCCCAGCGGGCGTTCACTCACGGCCTGGAAGGCGGTCCGCGCGGTCACCAGGCGACCGTACCCGGCGGTGTCGCGGCCGACGGTAGTCCCAGCTATACCCCCGGTTGTCGCCTCCGCGCCCATGTGCCGCAGGCCCGCCGCCGGAAGGCTTCCAGGCATGACGATCACGACAGGTGCGCGGCAGGCCGAGGCGGTCACGCTACGGTCCGTTCGGCGCACGTACGGCACCGGCGACGCGGCGGTGACCGCCCTCGACGGCGTGTCCGTCGGCTTCCGCAGCGGCAGCTTCACGGCGGTGATGGGCCCGTCCGGCTCGGGCAAGTCGACGCTCCTGCACTGCGCCGCCGGGCTGGACCGGCCCACACACGGCACGGTTTCGGTCGGCGGCACCGACCTCGCCGGGCTCTCCGAGCACCGGCTGACCACCCTGCGGCGGGAGCTGATCGGCTTCGTCTTCCAGGAGTTCAACCTGGTCTCCGCGCTGACCGCGGCGCAGAACGTGGCACTGCCGCTGCGGTTGGCCGGCCGCCGCCCGGCGCCGGGGGCGGTCGCGGCGGCGCTGGCGTCGGTCGGGCTGGCCAACCGCGGCGGGCACCGGCCGAGCGAGCTCTCCGGTGGGCAGCAGCAGCGGGTCGCGATCGCCCGCGCGCTGGTCACCCGGCCGGCGGTGGTGTTCGCCGACGAGCCGACCGGTGCGCTGGACCTGCGTTCGTCGCACCAGGTGCTCGGGCTGCTCCGGGGCGCCGTGCACGAGCACGGCCAGACGGTCGTCATGGTCACCCATGACCCACTTGCCGCGGCGTACGCCGACCGCGTGCTGTTCCTCGCCGACGGCCACCTGGTCGACGAGCTGACCGGTCCCGGCCGGGCCGGCGACACCGGCTTCGCCGCCGACGTGGCGGCCCGCATGGCCCGGCTGGAGGCGTGATGCTCGCGTGGTCGACGGTCCGCGACCGGTGGACTGGTTTCGTCGGTTCGTTCGTGGCCCTCACGCTCGGCGTCGGGGTGCTCACCGCGGCGCTGGTCGTCTTCGTCTCCGCCCAGCCGGCCGTGCCGGAGCGGCTGGCCGGCGCGGCGGTGGTCGTGCAGGCACCGGCCGGCGCCGAGGACGCCGACTCTTACGTCGAATACGTGCCCTGGCCCTCCGCGCGCGCCGAGGAGCTGGCCGGCGCGCTACGTGGCGTGCCGGGCGTGGCGACGGCGGTGCCGGACCGCTCGTTCTACGCCCAACTCGTGCGCGGCGGCCGCCCGTTCGGTGACCCGCCGGCCGGTGACCCGATCGGGCACGCCTGGTCCACAGCGGCGCTGGCGCCCTACCTTCTGGTGGCCGGCGCGGCACCGGCCGCGGCGGGTGAGGTGGTGCTGGACGCGGGCTACGGCATCCCGCCCGGCGCGACCGCGACGGTGCTGACCGCGACCGGGCCACAGCAGTGGCGGGTGACCGGCACGGTCGACGGGCCCGGGATCTACGTCGCCGACGAGGCCGCCGCGACGCTCGCACCCGGCGTACAAGCGATCGGTCTGGTCCTGTCGCCCGGTGCGGCCGCGGACAAGGTGGCGCTAGCGGCTAAGACTCTTGTCGGCGCCGCTGGCACGGTGCTGGCCGGCGACGCGCGCACGGCGCTGGAGCCCGAGGCGGTCAGCCGCACCCGCTGGCTGGGCACCCAGCTGATCACCGTGATGGTGCTGCTCGCGGCGTTCGCCACCATCTTCGTGATGGCGTCGACCGCGGCGCTCAACGCCTACCAGCGGCGGCGCGAGTTGGCCCTGCTGCGGGCGATCGGCGCGACGCCACGGCAGACCCGGCGCCTGCTGCTCGGCGAGGCTCTGGTCATCGGGGTGGTTTCCGCGGCGGTCGGCGCGGTGCTCGGGGTGCTCGCCGCGCCCTGGTTCGGCGACCTGCTGGTGCGGGCCGACCTGGAGCCGGCCGGTTTCGCGCCCAGCCCGTCGCTGCTCGCCGTCGGCCCGGCGGTGCTGACCGGCATCGTGGTCGCCATCGCCGGCGCCTGGGCGGCGGCCCGGCGGGCGGCCCGGGTGCGGCCGATGGAGGCGCTGCGCGAGGCTGCCGTCGACCAGCGCGCGATGACGCTGTCGAGGTGGGCCTTCGGCGGCCTGTTCGGCGTGGCCGGGGTGGCGCTCGCGGTGCTGACCCCCGCCATCGACGACGGCTCGGCGCTGACCACCGCGATCTTCTCCGCGCTGACCCTGATCGTCGCCATCACGCTGCTCGCGCCGGTGCTGATCCCGCCGGCACTGCGGGCGCTGACGTGGCCGTTGCGCCGCTCGGCGACCGGCACGGTGGTGCGGGAAAGCGCCAGCGCGGCGGTCCGGCGGACCGCGGCGACCGCTGGCCCCGTGCTGCTGACCGTCGGCTTCGCGATGCTGATCCTCGGCATGGTCAAGACGATGTCGCCCGCGTTCGGCGGCGAGGACGCGCGGGCGCTGGGCGTCGACACCGTGGTCACCGCCGACGGCACGCCCGGGCTCTCCGACGCCGCCGTGGCGGCGATCCCCGGCACGGTGCTCGCCGGACTGTCCACATCGGTCTTCGCCGGGAAGGTGCCGTTGGATGCCCTCGGTGTGGTGCCGGGCGCGGTGCCGGTGCGCGGCGACGCCTCGGCGCTGACCGGCGACACGGTGGTGGTCGCCGACCCGCGCTGGCGGGCCGGCGACACGTTGCGGCTCACCTTCCCGGACGGCGTGGTGGTGCCGCTGCGGGTGGCGGCGTCGGTCGAGCCGGGCACGCTGACCACACCGGTGCTGCTGCCGCGTGACCTGGTCCGGGCGCACGACCCGTCGGCGCTGACACTGACGGCGTACGTGCGCGGCGCACCGCCGTCCGCCGTGGCCGGCACCGTCGGCGGGTTCGGCGCGCTGGCCCAGGACCCGGTGGCCTACTCGTCGGACGACGACGAGGACCAACTCGTGTGGCTCTTCGTGCTGGTGATGGTCGGGATGTCGGTCGGGTACACGAGCATCGCGGTGGCCAACACGCTGGTGATGGCGACCGGTGACCGGCGCCGCGACTTCCGGGTGCTGCGGCTGTCCGGGGCGACCAACCGGCAGATCCTGCGCATGGTCGGCGCGGAGACCGGGCTCGTGGTGCTCTTCGGCACCGTGATCGGCGGGCTCGTCGCGCTGCCCGCCCTGCTCGGCATCCGTGCCGCGCTGGCCGGCCAGACCGGCGCCGAGGTGCGGCTCGTCGTGCCCTGGCCGGAGCTGGGCGTGGTGGTCGCGGTGTGCGCTGCCCTGGCGCTCGGCGCGGCGCTGCTGGCCACCCGCCGCACACTTCACCGAGCGCAACCGCGATGATGTCTGGAGGTGACGGCGGTCTCGTGGGGCAGGGCGTCGTCCCCGCCGGAGGTGCGCATGCAGCCGTCGAGCGGTCGAATCGTGCTGACGCTTGGCCCGACCATCCGGCGCGGCGACGTTCTCGGCCTGTGCGAGCGGCTCGCCGCGCTGCCCCGCCCGGTCCGGGTGGTGGTCTGCGTGCGAGCGGTCACCTGCCCCGACATGCTGACCGTGGAGGCCCTCGCCCGGCTCTGCCTGACCGCCCACCGACACGACTGCGAGGTCAGCGTCGAGGGCGCCGACGAACGCCTGGTCGCCCTGCTCACCCTGACCGGGCTGACCGCGGTCGTGCCGCTCGACTCAGCGCCTTGAGGGTGCGGCGGTGTAGCTGACGCCGGTCAGTTCTTCGGAGACCGTCCAGAGCCGCGCGGCGGTCTCCCGGCCAGCCTCGCCCGCTGCCGCGCGGGGTTGGCGGGCCGGCGCCGGGCCGCCGGTCAGCTCGGCGAAGCCGGCCGGGCCGTAGTAGCCACCGCCCTCGGCGTCCGGGCTGGTGGCCGCGAAGAGCGCCGGCAGCACGCCGGTGTCGACCTGCTGCCACATTCCTGGAATCCGGTAGGAGATCGCGTTGACCAGCGCGATGAGGCGTCGCCGGCGGCCACCGTGGGTCGGGCCGGTCACCTGCAGGTTGGTGACCGTCGCGCCGGGGTGGGCGGCGTTGCTGAGGATGAATTGACCGAACCGACGGTTGAGCTCCTGCGCGAACAGCAGGGTCGCGAGCTTGGACTGGGCGTACGACCGGGATGGTCCGTAGGAACGCTCGCTCTGCAGGTCCTCGAAGTTGATCCGGCCCCGCCGGGCGGTCAGGCTGCTCAGCGTGGTCACCCGGGCGCCGGCCCGCAGCAACGGCAGCAGGTGGCCGGTCAGCGCGAAGTGGCCGAGATAGTTGCTGCCGATCTGGAGCTCGAACCCGTCGCGGGTCACGTCGCGCTGGGGCGGGGTCATGATGCCGGCGTTGTTGATCAGGATGTCGATCGGGCGGCCGGCGGCCCGCAGCCGCTCGCCCAGCGCCGCCACTGTGCCCAGGTCGGCCAGGTCGAGGCTGGCCAGGCTCAGCTTGGCGGCGGGGGTCTGCCGGTGGATGCGGGCGATGGCGTCGGTGCCCTTGGCGACGTTGCGGACGGCGAGGACGACCTCGGCTCCGGCGGCGGCCAGCCGCGCGGTCAGCCCGAAGCCGATGCCGCTGTTGGCGCCGGTCACCATGGCGAGCTTGCCGGTCAGGTCGGGAACAGCGATATCAGTCATGCCATCCACGGTAATAGGGCCACCGGTCTTTTAACAAGAGCCCAGCGGTCTGCTATCGTTCGGTCCGTGACAGCGTCCTTCCAGCGCGCCCGCCGGCCCGAGCAGGTCGAGGCCCGCCGCGCGGCAATCCTGGCCACCGCGCGCGAGATGCTCGCCGAGCGCGGCGTGACGGAGATCAGCCTGCGCGAGCTGGCCGACCGCGTCGGCCTGGCCAAATCCAACGTGCTGCGCTACTTCGACTCCCGCGAGGCGATCTTCCTGGAGGTGCTCGACCAGGAATGGATCGCCTGGCTGGACGCGGTCGAGGCGGGTTTCGCGAGCGTGCCGGCCGGCGACGCGGAAGCGGTCGCCCGGCTGCTCGCCGACACGCTCGACGGCCGCGACCTGCTCTGTGAGCTGATCGCGGCCATGTCCGGGGTGCTGGAGCGCAACATCACGATCGAGTTCGCCCGGGTGTTCAAGCGGCGCGCGGCGGCCAACCACGACCGGCTCGCGGCCCTGGTGCGGGGCCGAATGCCGGCGCTCGACCCGGCCGGCGCGGCGTTCTTCGGCGGCGCGGTCTTCGTGATCATCGCAGGGCTGTGGCCCTACTCCCGGCCGACCGAGGTGGTCGCAACGGTCGCCGCCGAGCTGGGCGCGTCACCGGACTGGGCCGACTTTCGCGCCCACCTTGCCGAGGGGTTGGCCAACCAGCTCGCCGGCCAGGTCGTGCGCGGGGCACCCCGGACCGGGGCGCCCCGCGCGGGTGGCTAAAGGCCGCGTCGTGCCGATCATCATGCGCCGAGACGGCGCCTGGGCCAATGATCGCCCGAACCCCGCTTAGCCGCCGCTGGCGATGTCGCGTCGGCGGAAGCCGGCCAGGCCGGCCGCGGTGAGCAGTGCGGCCAGGGCGACGAGCCAGACCAGCGGTGTCGCGGTCACCTCGCCGCCGGGCAGGGCCGGCAGGTGGGTGAACGGCGACAGGTCCAGCGCCCACTGGCCGAGCTGGAGGATCGCGCCGAGCTGGCCGAGCAGCAGGAAGAAGGCGAGCACCGCCCAGCCCAGCCCGGTCAGTCGCGGCAGCAGGCCGAACAGCAGCACCACGATCGCCACGGTGAACCAGACCGCCGGGATCTGCCCGGCACCCGCGCCGACCACCCGGCCGATCGCGCCGGCGCCCTCCCCCGATCCCGCGCCGTAGCCGATGCCCAGGAACAGGCCGGCCACGAGCAGGCCGAGCGCCGGCCCGAAGAACGCGAACAGCAGGTGCCCGCCGGCCCAGCGGAGCCGGCCGACCGACGCCGCCAGCACCGGCTCGACCCGCAACGCGCTCTCCTCGCTGCGGGCCCGCAGCGCCGCCTGGACGCCCTGTCCGGCCGCACCGATCCCGATGATCGCCATGCCGGTGGCGATGACCATGTCGCCGATCGAGGCGCCGCCGCCGATCCGCGCGATCGCGTCGGCGAGGTCAGGACTGTCCTTGACGGCGTCGACGGCCGCGTCGGTCGCCGAGCCCAGGAAGAGGCCGAGGACCGCGTACCCGATCAGCCAGCCGAACAGCGTGGCCCGCTGCAACCGCCAGGCCAGGCCGAGCGGGGAGAGCAGGGTCCGCGGCGCCCGCGCCGGTCCGGGCCGCGACGCGATCAGACCCGCGTCGAGGTCGCGCACCGCGTTCAGCCGGTACGCGAGCGCGGACAGCAACACCACGACCAGCAGCACGACGGCGGCCACCCACCAGCGCTCGTCCGCGAAGGGCCGCAGCCGCTGGAGGAAGCCGATCGGCGAGACCCAGGACAGCGGCGAGTTGAGGTCGCCGCCGGCGTCGCCGACCATCCGCAGCAGCAGCGAGCCGATCAGCACCGCGCCGGCGATCCAGCGTGCGGTGCGGGCGCCCTGGGTGATCTGGGCGATAACCGCGGCGATCGCGCCGAAGAGCAGGCACGCCAGGAAGTACTGCAGGCCGAGCGCGAGCGCGCCGGCACCGCCGGCGCCCGCGGCGGCGGTGCCCACCGCGGTCAGCCCGCCGACGACGACCGCGGCCAGCAGCGCGACCAGCATGGCAGCGGCCAGCCCGGCTTCGCGGCCGACCACCGTCGCGCCGAGCAGCTCGCGGCGGCCCTGCTCCTCTTCGGCGCGGGTGTGCCGGATAACGGTGAACGCGGTGGCCAGCGCGACGATCAGCAGCACGATGCTGGACCGCCACGCGGTCAGGCCGCCCAGGTTGGGCGCCCAGATCGGGCCGTAGACCGCGGTCAGCGACGGGTTCGACATCGACGCGGCGAACTTCTGCAGCTCGGCCGGGTCGGGGTAGAGGCCGGCGAAGCTGCTCGCGACCAGGCCCGGGAACAGCCCGAGCAGGATCGTCCACAGCGGAAGGACGACCCGGTCGCGGCGCAAGGCAAACCGGAAGAGGTGCCAGGTGCCGGTCACCGTACGACCTCTTCTTCTGCTTTTTGATAGTGGCGGAGGAACAGCTCCTCCAACGTCGGCGGCTGGCTGGTCAGGCCGCGCACCCCGACCGTGGTGAGCGCGCGCAGCACGGTGTCCAGCTCGGCGTTGTCGACCTGGAAGCGCACCCGCTCACCCTCGACGACCAGGTCGTGCACGCCGGGCAGCGAGCCGAGGCCGTTGGGCGAGGCGGCCAGCTCGGCGTGGATCGCGGTGCGGGTCAGGTGGCGCAGTTCGGCGAGCGTGCCGGTCTCGACGGTGCGGCCGGCGCGGATGATGCTCACCCGGTCGCAGAGCGCCTCGGCCTCGGCCAGGATGTGGCTCGACAGCAGCACCGTGCGGCCGGCGCCGCGCTCGTCGTTGATGCAGGCCTGGAACACCGACTCCATCAGCGGGTCGAGGCCCGAGGTGGGCTCGTCGAGCACGAGCAGTTCGGCGTCGGAGGCCAACGCGGCGACCAGCGCGACCTTCTGCCGGTTGCCCTTCGAGTAGGTGCGGCCCTTCTTGCGCGGGTCGAGCTCGAAGCGCTCGATCAGCTCGTCGCGGCGCGTGGTGTCGAGGCCGCCGCGGAGCCGGCCGAGCAGGTCGATGACCTCGCCGCCGGTGAGGTTGGGCCACAGCGTCACGTCGCCGGGCACATAGGCGAGGCGGCGGTGCAGTGACACCGCGTCGCGCCAGGGGTCTCCCCCAAACAGGGTGGTGGTGCCAGAATCGGCCCTCAGCAGGCCGAGCAGCACCCGGATGGCGGTCGACTTGCCCGCCCCGTTGGGGCCGAGAAAGCCGTGCACCTCTCCGCGCCGCACCTCGAGATCGAGTCCGTCGAGGGCGCGGGTCCGGCCGAAGCTCTTGACGAGCCCGTTGACCGAAATGACGTTCTCCATAATTTTGAAGCTACACTTGCTTCACAAAGTTGTGAAGTTTCATTCGCGTCAAGAGCGCGTCAATATAGATCACGTCCGGCAAGATGGAGCAAGGGAGGTGCGCGACATGGCTGGGGACCGCGACGAGACCGCTCTGCGGCAATACGTCGAGGACATGGCACGGCTCTACGCCGACTGGGGATTCCCCCGGATGGCGGCTCGCGTGCTGATGCAGTTGATGGTCTCCGACACCGGTTACCTGACCGCCAAGGAGCTCAGCGACGGGCTGGCGATCAGCCCCGCCGCCGTCTCGCAGTCGGTGCGCTACCTCCAACACCTCGGGCTGGTCGAGCGCGCGGCCGTGCCCGGCTCCCGGCGCGACCGCTACGGCCTGCCCGACGACGCCTGGTATATGGGCTCGATCATCAAGGGCACCCTGTTCTCGCAGATCGCCAAGCTCGCCGAGGGTGGCGTCGCGGCGGCCGGCGGGCGGGAAACCCCCGCCGGTGACCGGATCGCCGGAATGGGCGACTTCTACGGCTTCATCCAGAGCGAACTCGGCGCCCTGCTGGAGCGCTACCTGAAATATCGCGAGACGCTCAAGGAGTAGGCAGCCCGATGTAGGCCGCCTGGGCCCGCATCTGGTGGTCGAACAGCGGACCCGGCACGTTGACGGCGTTGTTGAGCTGGCCGAAGAGCTCGAAGCTGACAAAACCGAAGAGCTGCACCCAGCTGCCGAGCGCCCGACCCAACGGACCGAGTGGCGCGCTCGGCGCGACGCCCGCGCCGACCCGCGCGACCTCCGGTGACACGTCCGGCGGCAGCCGCTCGTCGTCGCGCAGCACGCCGGCACGGGCGGCGTCTTCGAGCACCCCACCGAGCACGGTCACCGCCCGGGTGGCCGCCGCCACCGTGTCCGCGGGAGCGGCGTACCCGGGCACGGGGCTGCCGTAGATCAACGCGTACTCGTGCGGGTTGGCCAATGCCCAGTCCCGCACCGCGTGGCAGATGGCGAGAAAACGCCCGCTCAGGTCGGCCCGGTCCACCGCGCCCTCGGCCGCCTCGACCGAACCGCCGAGCGCGTTGTAGGCATCGAGGATCAGCGCGGTGAGCAGGTCGTCGCGGCTCGGGAAGTAGCGGTAGATCGCCGACGACACCACGCCCAGGTCGCGCGCGACCGCGCGGAGGGACAGGTTGGCGCCGTCGGTCGCCAGGTGCCGCCGGGCGATCGCCTTGATCTCGCCGGTCATCTCCGCCCGCAGCCGGGCCCGCATCGAAGTCGCTTTCACGAGAACAGTGTCTCATACCAAGAGCACTGCTCTTGACAGTGGGCGCTGATCCGTGGACTATTGCTCTTAGCGGAGAGCACTGCTCTCCGAATTGCTCAGATGCCAGGGAGGCACCCCATGCACGTCATCGTCGGCGCCGGAGCCGTTGGTAGCAGCACCGCCCGCCAGCTCGCCGAGGCCGGTGAGCGGGTCCGCCTGGTCACCCGCAGCGGCAGCGGCCCGATCCACCCCAACATCGAGCGGGTCGCCGCCGACGCCGGCGACAGCGCGGCCCTGAGCCGGCTGAGCCAGGGCGCGGTCGCGATCTACAACTGCGCCAACCCGCCCTACCACACCTGGCCGACCGACTGGCCGCCGATGCACGAGGCGATGCTGGCCGCGGCCGAGACCAGCGGCGCCCCGCTGGTGATCACCGGCAACCTCTACGTCTACGGCCCGGTCGACCGGCCGATGACCGAGGACATGCCGCTCGCCGCGCCGACCGTCAAGGGCCGGGTCCGGGTGAAGATGTGGCAGGACGCGGTCGACGCCTACCGTGCCGGCCGGATCAGCGGGGTCACCGAGGTGCGCGGTTCCGACTACCTCAGCCCGCGCTACTCGGTCATCGAGATGGCGATGCCCGGCCTGCGCGCCAACAAAACGATCTGGCTGCCCGGCCCGCTCGACAACCCGCACACGTTCACCTACACCGGCGACATGGCCGGCGCGCTGATCGCCCTGGGCCGCGACCCGCGAGCCTGGGGTCAGGCCTGGCACGTGCCCTCGCCAGCGCCGATGACCATGCGGCAGGCGGTCGAGCGGCTGGCCGCGGTCGGCGGGTTCGCGCTGCCCCGGCTGCGCAGCTACCCGAAGGCGGCGGTCCGAGCCGCTGGGCTCTTCGACCGCCGCTCCCGGGAGTTCGTCGAGATGAGCTACCAGTGGGAGCGCCCCTTCGTGCTCGACGCCACGCTGACCGCGGCGACCTTCGGGCTGGCGGCGACCGACGTCGACGAGGCGATCCGCGCGTCGATCCCGGTGGCCGCCGAGCCGGTCGCCGCGTGAACCGTGTCGGTGGCGGTCCGGCGCCGGTGGTAGGCATAGGCGGCGAGCACCAGCGTCACGCTCCACAGTGGCCAGAGCGCCATCGGCAGCACGGCCAGGTCGCCGGACCCGATCTGGCGCAGCACGTCGGTGTCGGAGAAGAAGCTCGCGCTCGCCGCGGCCACCGCGACGGCGACGGCGGTGGCCGGCACCGTGGCCAGCTTGATCGGGACGCGCCGGCCGGCCAGGCCGACCATCCAGCGGGGGAAGCGTTCGCCCCACGGCCGGACCAGCCCGATCGTCAGCACCGTGCCGATCAGGGCGAAGCCGCCGAGGCCGGTCGCCGCCAGTGCAACGTCCGGGCCGTCGAGGCGCGCCGGGTCGATCCCCAGCGGGATCCCGGCGGCCCAGGCCAGCCTGGTCACCGCGTACACGGCCGGGATGGCCGCCGCGACGTAGGTCACCCACCGACCCCAGCGGACCGGTCCGGTGGCCTGCTCGGTTTCGGCGGTACGCCGCTGCCAGCTCAGCAACGCCTGGGCCAGCAGCAGCCCGCCGACGATCGCCCACACCTCGTTGGCGGTCGTCCAGTTGAAGATCACGCCGTAGTCGATGTCGGCCGGCCAGCCGAACGGCGCACCGATCAGCAGCATCGGCGTGTAGCCGGCGACGGCCAGGATGTGCGCGCTGGGCACGAGCACGACCAGCGTCGCCACCACCGCCCAGCCGAGGCCGAGCAGGCCGGCGCGCACCGGTCGCGGCGGCCGGGCCGGTTGCCGGCCCGCGGTGGCCAGCGCCAGGACGCCGGCACCGAGCAGCAGCACCGCGAACATGGCGGCGCCGGTGTCGACCGGCACGGCGCGCAGCGGGTGGAGTTGGTCGTCGGGGTTGTTGGCGCCATAGGGGAAGCCGTCGCCGGTCACCGTCCAGATCGCGGCGACGACGCCATAGGTCAGCGCCCACGCGGCGGCCAGATAGCCGGCCCAGGTTCGTGAGTTCGTCATGCCTCTCACGCTCGCGCGGCGGCGCGGCCGGAACCTCCCCGTGCGGGGTGGAGCGCATCCCTCCTATGGGGGAGCTCAGCCGGCGGGGGTGACGAAGCCCGACTCGTACGCCTTGATCACCGCTTGCACGCGGTCGCGGGCGCCGAGCTTCGCGAGCACGTTGCCGACGTGGGTCTTGACCGTCTCGCCACCGACCACCAACCGCTCCGCGATCTCCGCATTGGACAGTCCGGCAGCTATCAGCCGGAGCACCTCGGCCTCGCGCGCGGTGAGCCGGGCGGTCGTCCGGTCGGCACCGCCGCCGCGGGCCGCCACCAGCCGGCGGATGGCGGCCGGGAACAGCAGCGAGTCGCCGCGCGCGACAACCCGGATCGCGTCGACCACCTCGGCCGGCCGGGCCCGCTTCAGCAGAAACCCGCTGGCACCGGCGCGCAGCGCCTCGTAGACGTAGTCGTCGTTTTCAAAGGTGGTCACCACGATCACCCGCGGTGGCACGGCCGCGGTGGTCAGCAGGTGTCGGGTCGCCTGGATGCCGTCGACGTCGGGCATCCGCACGTCCATCAGCACCACGTCGGGCCGGTGCCGGGCGATCAGCGGCGGCACCTCGGCGCCGTCACCGGCCTCGGCGACCACTTCGAGATCAGGCTCGGCGTCAACGATCGTGCGCAGGCCGACACGCACCAGCGCGTCGTCGTCGACGATCAGCACCCGGACTGTCATGAGCCTCCCGTCGGCAGCCGCACCGCGACCGTGAACCGCCCGTCAGCGGGCCCGGCGGTCATCCGCCCGCCCAGCACGTCGACCCGCTCACGCATGCCGGCGAGCCCCCGCCCGGTCGGGTCGGCGCGGCCGGCGCGGGTCACCGGGTTGGCGACGTCGATCCGCAGCGACCGGTCGACAACCGCGATGTGCACGGTAACCGGCACCGGACCCGCGTGCCGGACCGCGTTGGTCAGCGCCTCCTGCACGATCCGGTAGCCCTCGCGGGACACCGCCGCCGGCACCGTCGCGATCAGACCGTCGCGGGTCAGCGTGACCCGCAGCCCGGCGCCGGTGACGTCGGCGACCACCCGGTCGACGTCGGCCAGGGTCCGCTGCGGCCCCGGTCGGTCGGTCCGCTCGGCCGCGCGGAGCAGGCCGAGCATGTGGTCGAGGTCTTCCATCGCCGACCGGCCGGTCTCCTCGATCGCGACCAGCGCCCGTTTGACGAACTCGGGGTCGTGCAGCGCGCGCTGGGCAGCGGCCGCCTGCAGCGTGGTGACGGTAAGCGCGTGGCCGACCGAGTCGTGCAGTTCGCGGGCCAGTCGGTTGCGCTCGACGAGTTGGCCGGCCCGCGCTTCGAGCGCCGCGATCCGCTGCGCCTGCGACGGACCGAGCAGGGTCGGCGCCAGTTGCGCGGCGAGCGCGCCGAGCCCGGCGACCGCGTAGCCGAGCAGGACCAGCAGGACCACGCCGACCGCGGTGAGCGCGCCCGGGCTCCAGCCGGCCAGCGGCAGCCCGGCACGGCTGGTGGCGTCGCCGCCGAACAACTGCAACACGAAGACCAGGGCCATCGGCAGCGCGCTGAAGAGCGCGAAGCCGACCAGCCCGCCGAACACCAGGTGCAGCCCGAACCAGAGCGCCCCGCGCAGTGTCGTCTCCCGGTCGGCCGGCCCGGCTGGGTCGGGCAGGTCGACACCGAGCAGGCCGCGGGCGGCGACGATCTCGACGGCCCGGGTGCCGCCGAGGAACGCGGGGGTCACGGCGATCCCCACGCCGATCAGGATCACCAGCCAGGTCGCCGGCCTGGGCACGTCATCGCTGGTGAGCAGGCTGACAAAGACGACGGCGAGCAGCACGTAGGGCAGCACGATCACGCCGCCGAGCAGCAGGTGCACACCGCGCCGGTAGGTGGATCCCCGAACCAGCGGTGCGAGGACGCGGGTCACCGGCCGATTGTGACCGGCCTTGCGCAAACGCGCTACGCCCGGTTGCTCTGCTCACAGATACGCACCGCCAGGCGGCGCGGGGGGTGCGTATGTGTGAGGAGAGCAAATGCTTGCTCTGCACCCCTGTAGACACCGGCCAGGCCGCCGGGTGGTGTCCACAGGGGTGCAGAGCAAAGGCGCGCTCCGTGCGTTGCCGGGTCAGCTCAGGATTGACTGCGCGGTGTCGATCGGGATCGCAAAGCCGATGCCGATGCTGCCGCCACCCTGGCTGGTCGAGGCGTTGGCGACGTTGATCGCGATGACCTGGCCGGCCGCGTCGACCAGCGGGCCGCCCGAGTTGCCGGAGTTGATCGGCGCGTCGGTCTGGATCAGGTCGGAGAGGTTGAGGTCCTGCGCGTCGCGGTCGAGCGCGGAGACGATGCCGGAGGTGACCGTGCCGCTGAGGCCCAGCGGGCTGCCGAACGCGAGCACGGTGTCGCCGACCTGGACGCTGTCGCTGTCGCCCAGGGTGGCCGGGGTCAGGCCGGTCGCGTCGACCTGGAGCAGCGCGAGGTCGTGGGTGGGGTCGGTGCGCAGGATCTGGGCGGGCACCGTGCGACCGTTGGAAAGCTGCACGGTCGCGCCGCCGGTGGCCTCGTCGACCACGTGGTTGTTGGTGATGATGCGGCCCTGCCCGTCGACGATCACTCCGGAGCCCTCGGCGGTGCCGCCCTGGATCGGGACCATGATCGTGACGACGCTCGGCGAGGTCTTCGCGGCCACCGCGGCCAGCGTCGCCGACTGGGTCGAGACGTTCGAGGCGGCGGTCGTGGCGGCGCCGGTCGCAGCCGGGGGTTGGTTGGTCTGCGCGCCGATCACGCCGCCGGCGGCGCCGCCGCCGAGGACCAGCACGAGGGCGCCGGCCGCGATCGCGACGCGACGGCCGCGGCGCGGGCCATTGGGTGCGCCGCCGGGGTGACTGCCGGGGCCCCAGGGCGGGGTCGGCCCGCCGGGACCGGTCGGACCGGCCGCGGTCGGCTGGTGCGGCCACGAGGACGCGTACGGATCGGTGTGGCTCAGCAAATCGGTCATGTGTCCACCGTGACGCGCATATCTGCCCCGTACCTGGGGCTCAACTGGGACTTTCCTGAACGTCCCCGACCGGACGACGCGCCCCGCATCCACCGTTCGGACGAGCTTGTGGATTAGGTGAGCCTAACTTAAGTTGATCCGGACAGACGTTCCGGAGGAGGACACCATGCGGCCGACAGCGGCGGAGGTGGCGCGCACGCTCGCGAGCGGACGGCTGGAGGGCACGGCGCACGTCCGCGGCTACCCCGGCCGGGCCAAGGTCCGGCACGCCACGCCAGCCGACGGCTTCCCCTTGCTGCTCACCGGCCTCGGCGCCGACCTGGTGGCCGCGCTGGCGCCGGGGCCGATGGTGCTCAGCGTCGACGACGTGCCGCCGGTGCCGTGCGCGCCGAGCCGCGGCCGGCTCTGGCTGACCGGCACCGCGGAGCGGCTCGCGGGCGCGGAGGCACGCGCTGCCGCCGACGCCTACGCGCAGGTCCAGCCGCTCGGCGACCTGCTCGACGTCGGGCGCGGGCACGAGCTGTTCCGGATCACCCCGACCGAGGTGCGGCTGGCCAACGGCCGGCGGCTGGTCGAGATCGACCCGGCCGAGTTCACCGCCGCGGCACCCGACCCGCTCGCCGCCGACGAGGGCCGGCTGCTGGCCGACCTCAACGACCACCACCTGGACCAGCTCGCCGCCCTGGTCGAGCGGGTCTGCCACCGGCCCGCGCCGCCGGAGTGCCGGGCAATGCGGGTCGACCGCTACGGGCTGACTGTCGGCTCGGCACACCGTGGCGCACCCGGCCCGCGTCTGCGGCTGGGCTTCGAGCGCCCGGTCGCGTCGGTCTGCGAGCTGAGCCACCTCATGCACGCGCTCTTGGCCACGAGCGGGGTCCCGGCGCGCTGAGCCGACCCGAATGGTGCACCGGCAGCGGAGATCGCCGACAATGTGCTGATGGCAGGAGCGTCCTCCGCATGGCGGCGTAACCTCGCCGGCTGCCTCGCGGTGGTCGCGGGTGTCCTCGCCCTGTCGTTCGGCGTGCCGGCGATCGACGACGCGCTGCCCAACACCACCGTGTCGAGCAGCAACCCACTCGAGTTCGCCGACAACGCGAGCGTGGTGCCGCCGCCCGACGCCTCTGTCGTCGCCGGGCAGACCTCGCCCGAGCAGGGCGTGGTCACCCTGGCCGTCGACGGCGTGCGCTACCGGGTGACCGCCGAGAGCTTCCCCGGCACCCTGCAGCAACT
>Ga0193743_1001716_pt1 | contig 15976 bp, 14 predicted proteins | sample L2c2metaG_FD_143038 | JGI IMG/M metagenome (GOLD analysis project Ga0193743, IMG submission 143038) | Soil microbial communities from a riparian zone of the East river system, Colorado, United States - L2c2 | ecosystem: Environmental > Terrestrial > Soil > Riparian zone | place: USA: East River...
GCTGGCGCCTGGCCTGGCGCCTGGCCTTCCCGGCCATGGTGCTGACGGTGGCGGGGTTGGCATGGCTGGTCCATGCGTGGCTTGGATTTCCCTGGCCGCTGGCACTGGCACTGGCCGCCATCCTGGCGCCCACCGACCCGGTGCTGGCCAGCCTGATCTCGGTGGACGACGCCAGCGACGACGACAACCTCCGGGTGTCGCTGTCGGGCGAGGCGGGCCTGAACGACGGTTCCGCCATGCCTGTGCTGCTGTTGGCCATGGCCCTGCTTGCCCCTGGTGGGTCCAGTCCCTGGGCACGCTGGCTTGCGGTGGATGTGCTGTGGGGGCTGCTCGCCGGCGTCGCGATCGGGTTTGCCATCGGCTGGTGCGTGGGTCTCATCGGCGTCCGGCTGAAGAGCTCGCAAAAGGACATTGCCCCCAACGATTTCCTCGCCCTGGCCCTGATGGCGCTCTCCTACGCCGCGGCCCAGTCCGTCTCGGCGTCAGGGTTCCTGGCGGCCTTCGCCGCAGGCGTCGGACTGCGGCGCGCGGAGTTGTACGTGGTGGCGCGCCACCCGCACTCCTCCACGCAAGACGACGATGACGACCATCCCCCGGCCGAAGTGTTGGTCAACCCCAACCGCCGGCATGTCCAGGACGCAGGCGATCCCGCCGAATCGGTGGGGTGGGTGGTAAGCGACGCGCTCAGTTTCGGCGATACGGTGGAACGCCTGATCGCCGCCGGCCTGGTATTCCTTCTCGGCGCGGCGCTGGCGTTGCGGATCGATCTGGTCGGCCTCGGCCTGGCCCTGGCTTTGTTCGTGGTCATCCGTCCGGTAGCGGTGTGGATTGCCACGATGGGCTCGGGCGCGCCCGGGCCACGGCGCCTGCTGTTCGGCTGGCTGGGCATCCGCGGCATCGGCAGTGTCAACTACCTTGCCTACGCCCTCACCCATGGCTTGCCGGAGCCGGCCGCGGGGCGGATCGCAGACCTTGCCATTACCGTGGTGGTGGCCAGCATCGTGCTGCACGGGGTAACGGTGACGCCGCTGCTGAACTGGCGGCAGGCCAGGCTTGACGCGCGCGAGGCGCGAAAGGCCTAAAGAGGTCTACTCTAGAAGGCTAGCTCGCCGTGTCACAAATCCGTCAGCCAGCATGCCTTAAGGTGATCAGTGACCAAAGGATCGGAGCGTCGCTTGAATCCAGCTACCCAGACCACGCCCGACATGGACGCGCCGCCTGCGCCAGTGGCGGGGAAACCGGCAGCCGCGTCAGAGCCAGTAGCAGCGCCCGCGCCCGCAGCGGCGCCGGTGGACCTGTCCCAGCCTGAGCTCTACATCCATCGCGAGCTGTCGCAACTGCAGTTCAATATCCGCGTGCTCGAACAGGCGGTGGACGAATCCAAGCCGCTGCTCGAACGGCTGAAATTCCTCTTGATATTCTCCAGCAACATGGACGAGTTCTTCGAGATCCGCGTGGCGGGCCTGAAACAGCAGATCGCCTTCGACCACGAATTGATCGGCGCCGACGGCATCAGTCCCAAGCGGGCGCTGGCAGAGATTTCCGAACTGGCGCACAAGGTGATCGAGCGCCAGTACAGCATATTGACCGAGCAGATCATGCCGGCTCTGGCCGAGCGCAAGATCCGCATCGTCCGCCGCGCGCAGTGGACCAACAAGCAGAAGCTCTGGGTGCGCCGTTTCTTCCGCCAGGAAGTGGCTCCGCTGGTGACGCCGATCGGGCTGGATCCCACCCACCCTTTCCCGCGCCTGGTCAACAAGAGCCTCAACTTCATCGTCGAGCTGGAAGGCGTGGACGCCTTCGGCCGCGATTCGGGCCTGGCCATCGTCCCGGCGCCGCGCATCCTGCCGCGCATCATCAAGCTGCCCGACGAGGTCAACATCGACGGCGACAACTTCATCCTGCTCTCGTCGATCATCCATGCCCATGCCGAGGAACTGTTCCCGGGCATGAAGGTGCTCGGCTGCTATCAATTCCGCCTTACCCGCAATGCCGACCTCTCCATCGACGCCGATGAAGTGGACGACCTCGCCCGCGCGCTGCGCGGTGAGCTTTCATCGCGCCGCTTCGGCGACGCCGTACGCCTGGAAGTCGCCGACAATTGCCCCCGGCCACTGATCGACTACCTGCTCAAGCAGTTCGCGCTGGGCCCGGATGAGCTCTACGAGGTGAACGGCCCGGTGAACCTGGCGCGTCTGTTCTCCATCGCAGCGCTGCCTGAGTTCGCCCGCCTGCAGTATCCGACCTTCGTGCCCTCGCTACCGAAATCGCTGCGTGCCGGCGCGGACATCTTCCAGGCGATCGCCGCCCACGACATCCTGCTGCTGCATCCCTACGAGTCGTTCACACCCGTGGTGGACCTGCTGCGCCAGGCGGCGATGGATCCGCAGGTGCTGACCATCAAGCAGACGCTGTACCGCAGCGGCGCCACGTCGGAAATCGTCGATGCGCTGGTGGAAGCGGCACGTGCCGGCAAGGAAGTGACCGCCGTGGTGGAACTGCGCGCGCGCTTCGACGAGGAATCGAACCTGTCTCTGGCATCGCGCCTGCAGACTGCCGGCGCCATCGTGATCTACGGCGTGGTAGGCGTGAAGACGCACGCCAAGATGATGCTGGTGCAGCGCCGCGAGAACGGCCAGCTGGTGCGCTACGCCCACCTGGGCACTGGCAATTACCACACCGGCAATGCACGCCTGTATACCGACTACAGCCTGCTCACGTCCGACGAAGCCCTCTGCGAGGACGTCCACCGGCTCTTCAGCGAACTCACCGGCATGGGCAAGGTGCTGCGCATGAAGCGCCTGCTGCGCGCGCCGTTCACCCTGAAAAAAACCCTGCTGGACCTGATCTCCGCCGAGACCGGTCGCGCGGCGGCAGGCGCACCGGCGCAGATCATCATCAAGGTCAATGCCGTCACCGATCCGAAGGTCATCCGCGCGCTCTACCGGGCCTCGATCGCCGGCGTGAAGGTCGATCTCATCGTGCGCGGCATGTGCTGCCTGCGTCCCGGCGTGCCCGGCATCTCGCAGAATATCCGCGTACGCAGCATCGTCGGCCGCTTCCTGGAGCACAGCCGGGCCTACTGGTTCCACAACGCCGGCGAGCCCTTGCTGTACCTGTCCAGCGCCGACCTGATGGAACGCAACCTCGACCGGCGCGTGGAAACCGGTTTCCCCATCGAGGGGAAGAAGTTGCAGCAGCGGGTGAAGAAAGAGCTGGACATGTACATGGCGGACAACGCCAACGCCTGGATCCTGCAGGCCGACGGTTCCTATGTACACGCCACCCCCTCGCAGCCGCCCCGCGACGTGCAGATGCAGCTGCTGGAGAAGCTCTCCGCCGCTCCCGCGCAGCCGAACTGATTACCGCATCAGCTGGCGGCGCGCTTGCGTGCCGCCTTCTTCGCCGCGGCCTTGCGCACCGCCGGACCCTTGGTACGTGCCGCCTTCTTCGCAGCCGCACTGCGTGCCGCCGCGGGGCGCTTGCGCGCAGCCGCCTTGCCCTGGCGGGACAATGCCGTCTTGCTGGCCGCGGCGCTGCCTTCGCGCTTGAGCGCCTTTTTCGTGGCCGTCGACCGCTTGGCCGAGGTCTTCTTTGCTGCGCCCTTGCGATGGGAAGCGGCAGTATCCTGCGCGGCTTTCTTCTTCGTCGCCTTGCTGGCAGTTTTCTTCACCGGCGCCTTGACACCGGCGCGTCGCGCCTTGGACAAGCCGATGGCGATGGCCTGTTTGGCCGAACGGGCACCGTGCTTGCCTTCGCGGACGTGCTCGATTTCCTCGTGGACGTATTCACCGGCCTGGGTGCTGGCGGACTTACCCGCACGCTTGTCGGCGCGGGCGCGGGCTTGCGTCTTCTTCTCGGGCATGGTGATGCTCCGTGGCTGGCAGTGGCCGCCATGCTCCGCGCCGGCACGTGAACCCGGCGGCAAGTCATTGTCCATGCAAGGCGAGCGCGCGCTCCACATCGTGCAGGGTTTCAACCACCCGCGCGCTGCCGGCGAGCACATCGAGGTCGGGCTCAAGCAGGTCCGGCACCATCACGGTGATCATTCCCGCAGCCAGTGCCGCGCGCACGCCGTTGTGCGAATCCTCCAGCGCCAGGCAACGATCCGCCGGTACGCCAAGCCGTTCGGCGGCCAGCAGGTAGGGGTCGGGTGCGGGCTTGCCGTGCTCGTAGTCGCCCGCGGCGACGACGGCGTGGAACCGGTCGGTGAGCCCATGCGCCGCCAGGTGATGCGCAGCCGCGGCATGCGACGAGGAGGTGGCAATGGCCCGTGGCAGTCCGAGGCGATCGAGTGTATCGAGTAATTCCAGGACACCGGCCTTCACGGCCAGCTGCGTGTCGAGCATCGCGGCGAACCGGGTGTTGGCGTCGTTCCACAGCCCGTCCACGTCGGTGCCCGGCCCTAGTTCATCGAGCACCAGCTCGCGGGCCCGGGGCCCGTGCAGGCCAATCAGGCGCAGGTACAAAGCCATCGGCATGGCCACGCCGCGCTCGGCGGAGGCCGCCATCATGGCATCGCGATAGAGTGTTTCGGTGTCGAAGATAAGGCCGTCCATATCGAAGATCACGGCGGCCGGGAGGAAATCCAAGGTCAGCATGCTACGGCCCATGGGATATGCAAACGCAGGATTTTACCCCTAGGCAGCCCGCCAGGGCGTCGCTAGAGTGGGGCAATCCGTCCGAAGGGGGTTCCACCATATGCCTTGCACCTCGCGTCTTTCGTGGCGTCTTGCCGCGCTCATCGCCCTTGCCCTGTCCAGCGCCGCCGCAGCCCAGGAGGCCGCCGCGCCGCAATACCCGAACTACCCTTCGGAAACTCCCGCCACTTTCAAGCAGAGCAGCGAGGGCTTCGACTACGAACGGCGCCAGGTGATGATTCCCATGCGCGACGGGGTGAAGCTGCATACGGTGATCCTGGTGCCCAAGGGCGCACGCCGCGCCGGCATCGTGCTCACCCGCACGCCCTACGACGCCGATGAACTGACCACCCACGGCCATACCGGCAACCTCGGCGCCACCTTGAACGGCTACGACAATGCGCCGGATGTGATCGTCCAGGACGGCTACATCCGCGTGGTGCAGGACATCCGCGGCAAGTACGGTTCGGAAGGCGACTACGTGATGAACCGGCCGCTGCATGGGCCACAGAACCCCACGCCGATCGATGAATCCACCGACACCTACGACACCATCGACTGGCTGGTGAAGAACATTCCTGAGTCGAACGGACGCGTGGGCACCATCGGTATTTCCTACGATGGCTTCGAGCCCCTGATGTCGCTGGTGAACCCGCATCCGGCGCTGAAGGTGGCCGTGCCGATGAACCCGATGGTCGATGGCTGGATGGGCGACGACTGGTTCCACAACGGCGCCTTCCGCGCGCAGAACCTGCCGTACGTCCTTGAACAGACGGCCAGCCGCAAGAACGAGATCAAGTTCAATTCCTCGGTACATGACGAATACGACCTGTACCTGCGTGCCGGTGCCACCGGCGAGATGGCGCGCCGCTATGGCCTTGAGCAAGTCGGCTTCTGGCAAAAGCTCATTGCCCATCCCGCCTACGACAGCTTCTGGAGCGACCAGGCGGTGGACAAGGTACTGGCGGGCCTGCCGCTGAAGGTGCCCACCATGCTGGTGCACTCGCTGTGGGACCAGGAAGACATCTACGGCGCGATCGCCGTGTACAAGGCGATCAAGCCCAAGGACACCGGCAACGACAAGGTGTTCCTGGTCATGGGTCCCTGGCACCACGGCCAGGAGATCGAGGGCGCCAGTTCGCTCGGCGCCGTGCAGTTCGGTTCGGACACGGGCCTTTACTTCCGCCAGAAGATCCTGCGTCCATTCCTGGCGCATTACCTGAAGGATGAGGCGCCGCCCAACCCGGTGGCGCCGGTGACCGCGTACGAGACGGGCAGCAACGTGTGGCGGACATTCCGCCAGTGGCCAGTGGCGACGCAGGCCAGGGCGCTTTACTTAGGTGGCGACGGCAAGCTCGGCTTCGCCAAGCCCTCCGGCGAGGCCTACCAGGAATATGTTTCCGATCCCGCCAAGCCCGTGCCCTTCCGCGCCCGGCCGATCCAGCCGGTGGGCTACGATCCGGGGCAGACCTGGTCGGAATGGCTGGTGGATGACCAGCGCGAGGCGTCCGGCCGCCCGGACGTGGTTTCCTGGACATCCGACGTACTCACCCAGCCGCTGGTGATCCGCGGCCAGCCCGTGGTGCACCTGCGCGCCAGCACCACCGGCACGGACAGCGACTGGGTGGTGAAGCTGATCGACGTCTATCCGGACATGGAACCGATGGACGCGGCCATGGGCGGCTACCAGCTGATGATCGCCGGTGACATCCTGCGCGGCCGCTACCGCGAGGGGTTCACCGTGGCCAAGCCCATCCAGGCCGGTGCGCCACTGGATTATTCCTTCCCGCTGCCCACCGCCGACCACGTGTTCCTGCCAGGCCACCGCCTGATGGTGCAGGTGCAGTCCAGCTGGTTCCCGCTGTACGACCGCAACCCGCAGACCTACGTGGACAACATCTTCTTCGCCAAGCCCGGCGACTACAAAAAGGCAACCCAGCGCATCTTCGGCGACAGCCATGTGGACCTTCCCGTAGCCGGTAATTAGCGGGGAACGGGCCAGTGATCACGCTGGCCCGTTCGTTGCATCACCGGCGGCATGCATCGATCCCATCTTCATCGCCAAGGCACTGAACTCCCCATCCATGCGGCGCGCCCGCGGGTCTGCCGGGAAATCGTCGCGCGACGCCTGCATGGCACGGACGCAATTGCACGAAAAGTGACGCTCGGCGGCATCCTTTTCTTCGCCGTGACGGCATTGGCCTGGATGGCCTGGTTGTCGCCGGTGGTGGACGCCGCGCGGCGCATGGGGTTCTCGCTGGACTGGCTTGTCCGCGTGCAGCAGGCTTCGCTCGGTAGCGCCGACAGCTTCAACATCATTGCTGCCGTCGCGGTCGTGTGCGGCGTGTTGTTTGTCGTCTGGTCCGGCTATGTGCGCCACATCGTCGCGGTCCGAAAAACCGTCGCGGGCAAACCGACCGGCGAATAAATACGTTTTCGCAAAAGCATGATGCATGCATGGGCCGTGTCAACGCGCCCGGCGTGCACGCGTTTGATCTCCCACCACCACCGGAGAGCAAACCATGTCCAAGACCCTCCCCCTCGTCGCCAGCCTGCTGATCGCCTTCGGCGTGTCCGGCGCCGCCCTCGCCCAGGACACCTCGGCTGCCGCTCCGCCGGCCGGCGCCATGCAGGGACACCGCCAGCCTGATCCCGAACACCAGGCCCAGCGCCTGACCAAGATGCTGAACCTGACGCCGGACCAGTCGAACAAGATCGCCGCGATCCTTCAGCAGCGGCAACAACAGTTCGCCGCGTTGAAGTCCGACACCAGCGCCGACCCGATGGCCCAGCGCCAGAAGGTGCGCGAACAGATGAAGTCGTCGCAGTCGCAGATCGATGCCGTGCTCACCGATGCACAGCGCCAGCAGTGGCAGGCCATACGGGAAAAGATGCGCCAGAAGTGGCAGGACAAGAACTCGTCGGACGACCAGGGCTAAAGCACTTTTCTGCAAGCAGCGGATCACCCTTCCAGACGGGGGGTGATCCGCTGGTTTCATGCCTACCTTGGGCCCGCTTGATCCTTTCCGTATCGAATTTGTCGTAAAAGCCTGCGTTCACCTGTTTGCAGGCTGGACAAGGCGCGCTTTCTGGACGACGGTTCCTTTTCCGGGCGACCACCGCCCCCGACGCGCAACGGATGCGCGCCGGCATATGCAAGGAGCACCGATGCGTTTTTTCCCGCTCGCCGGCCGCCTGGCCATGGCGTCCATGCTAGCCCCCGCCGCGGCCCTGGCCGACGTTGCCGACGACGCCCTTACCGGTGACTGGAACGGCACTCGCACGCGCCTGGCCGATCGTGGCGTGGCGTTCTCGTTCAACTACACCGCGGAAGCTGCGCGCAACTACAGCGGCGGCGATCGCCTGCGCAACCGCATCAGCGGCCAGCTCGGCCTTCTTGCCGACGTCGACCTCGACAAGGTCTACGGCCTGCACGATGCGGAGTTGCGTTTGGCAATCACCCACCGCGCCGGCCGCAACCTGAGCGACGATACCCACATCGGTGTGTTGCAGCAGGTGCAGGAAGTGTATGGACGCGGCCAGACCTGGCGGCTCACGCAACTGTGGTTCCGCCAGGCCTATTTCGACCAGGCACTGTCGGTGAAGTTCGGCCGGGTGACGGTCGGTGAAGATTTCGCCGCTTTTGACTGCGCATTCCAGAACCTCACCTTCTGCGGTTCGCAACCGGGCAACCTGGTGGGCAACTACTGGTACAACTGGCCGGTAAGCCAGTGGGGACTGGTGCTCACGGCGCAAACAGGTGCAAGCACCTACCTGAAGCTCGGCGGTTACCAGGTGAATCCGGCCTACCTGCAGAACCGCAATGCGCTGAAGATAAACAATCCCGCCGGCACCACCGGCGCATTGATCCCGCTGGAGTTCGGTATCAAGCCCGTCTTCGGCGACGAGCGGGATGGCAGCTACAAGTTCGGCGCCTGGTACGACACTTCGCGGCACAACGACGTCTATGCCGACATCGACGGCGGTTCGCAGGCGCTGAGCGGCCGGCCCTTCGGCCAGCGCCGTGGCGCGCACGGCGGATACGTGAACTTCGAACAGCAGGTGTCGACGAACGTGCGATTGTTCCTCAATGCCACGCAGGCCGATCACCGCACCAGTACGACCGATCGCCAACTCTCCATCGGCGGCAGCTGGGGAGCACCCTTTGCCTCCCGGCCGCTGGACGACATCGGCTTTGCCGTGGGCAGCACGCACGTGAACGGTCGCGTGATCCGTCGCCAGCGCCAGCTCAACGGTTTATTGCCCGTGCACTCGCCGGTGGGCGGCTACGAGGGCGTGGCGGAGTTCTACTACACCTACCGTCCCACCGGCTGGCTGATGCTTCGCCCCAACATGCAGTACATCAAGCATCCCGGCGGCTCGTCGCGCAATGACAACGCCACCGTGCTGGGATTGAAGTTCAACGTGGACGTGTAACCCTTACCTAGCGCTGGATCACCAGCAGGGTGGAGGTGGCAGAGGCGTAAAGCTTGCCGTCGTCGCCCAGCAGGCGCCCTTCGGCGAAGGCCGCGCGACGCCCGATGGTTACCACCCGGCCCTCGGCGCGGACACGACCTGAGTCGCGCGTGAGGGCCTTGTGGTAGGCCACCTTCAGTTCCAGCGTGGTGTACGCCTGGTCGGCGGCAAGTTTGCTGTGCACGGCGCAGCCGCAGCATGAATCAAGCAAGGTGGCAGCATAGCCACCGTGGACCATGCCAATGGGGTTATAGGCGTGGTCGCCGGGGATGCCGGCGAATACCGCGAAGCCTTCGTCCACCTCGACCAGGTCGAAATCCAGCGAGATCGCGATACCTGGCCGCTGGCCAGAAGCCTTCAGTGCCTTCAATTGTTCAAGGCCGGTAAGGCCTCGTGCGATTTCATCAGCCAGTGACATGACGGTCGCCTCCTCTTTGGATGATAACCATCATACAACCCATGGCCCGCTTATTCCACGACCACGGGAATTTTGCCGATGCGCGACTGCCATTCGCGCGGGCCGGTCTTGTGCACCGAGCTTCCCGTGCTGTCCACGGCCACCGTCACCGGCATGTCGACCACGTCGAACTCGTAGATCGCTTCCATGCCAAGGTCTTCGAAGGCCACCGTGCGCGAGGCCTTGATCGCCTTGGACACCAGGTAGGCTGCGCCCCCGACGGCCATCAGGTACACCGCCTTGTTGTCGCGGATGGCCTCGATGCCCGCGGGGCCGCGCTCGGCCTTGCCGACCATGCCGAGCAGGCCCGTGGCCTCGAGCATCTGACGGGTGAATTTGTCCATGCGCGTGGCAGTCGTGGGGCCGGCGGGGCCGACCACTTCATCACGCACGGGGTCGACCGGCCCCACGTAGTAGATGAAACGGTTGGTGAAATCCACCGGCAGTTTCTCGCCACGGTTGAGCATGTCCACCATGCGCTTGTGCGCGGCGTCACGGCCGGTCAGGAGCTTGCCGTTGAGCAGCAGCACCTCGCCCGGCTTCCACGCGGCGACTTCTTCGCGGGTAACGGTGTCGAGGTTCACCCGGCGCCCCTTGGAGGCGTCGTAGGTAAGCTTGGGCCAGTCTTCAAGCGACGGCGGATCCAAAGCGACGGGGCCTGAGCCGTCCAGCACGAAATGCGCGTGGCGGGTAGCCGCGCAGTTGGGGATCATCGCCACAGGCAGGTTGGCGGCGTGGGTGGGATAGTCCTTGACCTTGATGTCGAGCACGGTGGTGAGGCCGCCCAGGCCCTGCGCGCCAATGCCCAGCGCATTGACCTTCTCGTACAGCTCCAGGCGCAATTCCTCGGCGCGGTTCGAAGCACCGCGGGCCATCAGGTCGGTGATGTCGATCGGCTCCATCAGCGCTTCCTTGGCCAACAGCATGGCCTTCTCGGCGGTGCCGCCGATGCCGATGCCGAGCATGCCCGGCGGGCACCAGCCTGCGCCCATGGTGGGTACCGTCTTCATCACCCAGTCGACGATCGAATCGGACGGGTTCAACATCACGAACTTGGATTTTGCCTCCGAACCACCGCCCTTGGCGGCGACGATCACGTCCAGCTTGTTACCCGGCACCACGGACACGTTCACTACCGCAGGCGTGTTGTCGCGGGTATTGCTGCGCTTGCCGGCGGGATCGGCCAGCACCGAGGCGCGAAGCTTGTTGTCCGGATCGTTATAGGCGCGGCGCACGCCCTCATTGCACATGTCTTCCACGCCCATGGTGGCGTCTTCCCAGCGCACATCCATGCCGATCTTCAGGAACACCGTGACGATGCCGGTGTCCTGGCAGATCGGCCGATGGCCTTCGGCGCACATCCGCGAATTGATCAGGATCTGGGCGATGGCATCTTTGGCCGCCGGTGACTCCTCGCGCTCGTAGGCGGCGGCGAGGTTCTTGATGTAATCCACCGGGTGGTAATAGGAAATGTACTGCAGGGCGTCGGCAACGCTCTGGATGAGGTCTTCCTGCTTGATCGAGGTCATGGCTGGGCGGCTGGCTTGACGGCAAAGCGGGTATTTTAGCCCGCCTGGCCGAGCCCGTGGCAGGCGGTGTCGTCACGGGCAAAAGCCATGGCCAGCAACTGGGCATCGGCGGCCACTGCGTAGCGCTCTTCCACGAGCAGCGGACAGCCGCGGAAATCGAACTCCAGGAAATCCGCGCGGGCATGCGGTGGCGCGTCGTTGCGCAGCGAGACGGTTGTCCCGTGGCGCACCCATAGACCTTGCGATGCATTGCCTTCGCAGGTGGCGCAATCACCCTGTGCCACGTAATGGCCTGAATCGAGCAGACGCAAGGCGAAGCCATTGGGTGCCTTGCGATGCCATCCGGTGCCAGGTCGTTGCCATGGATCCAGTCGCGGCCATACCAGCGGCGCCACCACCACCATCAGGACCAGCACGCAAACCGCCGCGTCACGAAATATCGCGTCCGAGCGCGTGGGGCGAGTGCTGTCGCGATTGCGTGGCTGGGGGTCGTTCATTCCGCCGCGATGCTACCGCCGCTATGCTGCCCGCGTCGACCGGCCGGAAGTCACGATGTCAAGACACCACCCTGAAACCCATGCCACCGGGCGCGTTGCCTGGCTACGCGCCGCCGTTCTGGGCGCCAACGATGGCGTAATCTCAGTGGCAAGCCTCGCCGTGGGCGTAGCGGCCTCGGGCCAGGCTCAGGGCCCATTGCTGGCCACGTGCGCTGCGGGACTCATCGCCGGCGCGATGTCGATGGCCGCGGGTGAATACGTCTCAGTTCGTTCGCAGGCGGACGCCGAACACGCAGACCTTGCCCTTGAACGCCACGAATTGGCCACCGATCCCGACCACGAACTGGCGGAGCTGACGCACATCTACCAGGCGCGCGGCCTGGATGCTGCCCTGGCCCAGGAGGTGGCCGTGCAGCTGATGTCCCACGATGCCCTTGGTGCCCACGCGCGCGACGAGCTGGGCATCACCGAGGCGCTGCGCGCGCGTCCCATGCAGGCGTCCATGGCGTCGGCACTGGCATTTTCACTGGGTGCGTCGGTGCCGCTGGTTACCGTAGCGACGGCTCCCGCGGCGATCGTGATCGGCGCAATCGTCGGCACGGCGCTGGTGAGTCTGCTCATTCTCGGCGCCGCGGCGGCGCAGGCCGGACACGCGCCTGTGTGGCGTGGTGCCTGGCGTGTCTTCTGCTGGGGCGCCCTGGCGATGGCCATCTCCGCCACCGTCGGGCATCTGTTCGGCAGCTGAAGTAAAAACCAGGGCATCGATGCCGGGCCGATTCAACCGCAAGCTGCCGATAGGCCTGGTCGTTGACTGGCGCGATGCTTCAGGCACCATGACCGCCGGGTATCGCACATGTCCTATCGCATTTCGGGTCTTGACCCCACACCCTTCATCCACCTCTACCACCTTTCCGACGAAGCACTGCGTGCACACCGCGCGATACGCTATGTCGCCGGACCAGAAGGCGGCTATCCCGATCGTGTGGAACTGCGCGATGCGCGCGCCGGCGAATCGTTGCTGCTGGTGAACTACGAGCACCAGCCGGCCGATACACCCTACCGTTCGCGCCATGCCGTATTCGTGCTGGAGGGCGCCACCACCGCGGCGACGTTTTGCGACGAGATCCCCCAGCTGTTCCGCACCCGGATGATGTCGCTCCGTGCCTTCGATGCACAGGACATGTTGCAAGAGGCCACCGTGGTATTCGGCGATGCCATGGAACCGACCGTGCACGAGTGGCTGGCCGACGATCGCGTGGCGTATATCCACGCCCACTATGCGGGACCGGGTTGCTACGCCGGGCGCATCGACCGGGCGTGACGCCCGCTTCTCAAAGGCGTCGCGGTTTCACGGGCATCGAGCGTAAGGCGTGCGATGCGATGGATGGCCCTCCCGATCGAACGGTGGGCCTCCTCCAGGTCGAAGTCAGACTGCAGGCCAATCCAGAACTGCTCACTGTTTCCCAGGGCACGCGCCAGTCGAACGGCCGTGTCCGCCGTGATGCCGCGCTTGCCAAGCACGATTTCGTTTATTCGCCGCGGTGGAACGTCCATCGCCCGTGCTAACGCGTTCTGGCTGATCGCAAGCGGTTCGAGGAACTCATGGAGCAGAACCTCGCCGGGATGAATATTGGGAAGACGTGCCATATCTGAGCCTCAGTGCAACCGCCTGGATCCCGGAAGGAAGGCGTCGTGACACCCGGCCATCCCAGATGCTTGCCGCTTCCTTGTCGGCAAAACTCCGAATCATGGCGTGAACTATAACGCATCGCGTTATATAACGGAAGTCGTTATGCTGAAGCCCGACGACTCCCGCGTGCTGCCTGGAGGATAGATCAGTGAGGCTGGGCAGCCGTGATCGCCTCGCGAAGCTCGCGGAGCTTCGCCTTTATCTTCGCTTCCCCGTCGGGCCCCTGCCGGATCAGGATCTTCTGGCCGACCGAGGCGGACTGAAACTGAGGGTCGGCGAATACGTAATGCCCGCGATCCTCCACTACCGCTATCGTGCCCTTCGGCTCGGGCGCGGCGAGCATGTCATCGATCGCAACCACCAGGCGATCGTTGAAATAGCCGGTGGGGTAGCCCAGCTCCTTGTACGCCTGCTGGAACAGCGGATAAAAGCGGACGTACCAGGCCGCGACCGCACGCGGGTTCACGTGCTCGACCACGGCCATGTAACGCGCGTAACGCGCCTGGTTCTTCGGATCGATGTTGCCTTCGCTGGAAACCAGGAATTTCCCGCCGGCCGTCTTCACCGGCAACAACCGGGTGGCCAGGGCGTGGCGCGGCAGCGCGTCCACCGTGGCGACGATACGGCCGATCACCTGCTGGCGCAGGAGCAGGCCATCGAGGTTACCGATGCCGGCAAGGTCGGACAGGCCTTCAGCGGTAAGGGTATCGCTGTCGCTCAAAAGGGGAAGCGGGGCCGAGGACGGTGACGCAGGGCCCGCCGCGCCGATCGGGTGTTGAACGACAGGACTCGGCGGCGCAGAGGATGTCGGGGCGGGCGGTGGCAGCACCGCCACCGGTGTGGGCTCCGGTGCCATCGCCTTGCGCCAGAACCAGTAGCCACCGGCTCCCACCGCCACCAGGACGATGACGGCCAGGAGCCACGAAAAGACTGGGGTGCGTTGTGCCATCACGCTGCCTTTATTGCTTCACCATAGCTTTCGACCCTTGATGCAGGTCGGAGGTTCCCTACATGTTCCGCCGGTATTCGCCGCCCACGTCGTACAGCGCGTGGCTGATCTGGCCGAGCGAGTTGTATTTCACTGCATCGATCAACTGCTCGAACACGTTGCGGCGATCACGCGCCGTGGCCTGCAGGGTGCGCAGGCTTTCCGGGGCCAGCGAGTTGCGGGCATTACCGTAACGATGGACGTTGTCGATCTGCTGGCCCTTCTCGCCCTCGGTGGAACGGATCAGCTCGATCTCGGTGGAGATTTCGCCGCCGTGGTCCTTGGGCAGGAAGGTGTTGACGCCGATCAAGGGCAGAGAACCATCATGCTTCTTCTGCTCGTAGTACATCGACTCTTCCTGGATCTTGCCGCGCTGGTACATGGTGTCCATGGCGCCGAGTACGCCGCCGCGTTCACTGATGGCCTCGAATTCCTTGTAGACAGCCTCTTCAACCAGGTCGGTCAATGCATCGACCACATAACTGCCCTGCCACGGATTTTCATTGAAGTTCAGGCCTAGCTCGCGGTTGATGATCAGCTGGATCGCCACGGCGCGGCGCACGCTTTCTTCCGTGGGCGTGGTGATGGCCTCGTCGTAGGCATTGGTGTGCAGGGAATTGCAGTTGTCGAACAACGCGTACAGCGCCTGCAGGGTGGTACGGATGTCGTTGAACTGGATCTCCTGCGCATGCAGCGAACGGCCGGAGGTCTGGATGTGGTACTTCAGCATCTGGCTGCGTGCACTGGCGCCGTAGCGCTCGCGCATGGCGCGGGCCCAGATGCGCCGCGCCACGCGGCCGATCACGGTGTACTCCGGGTCCATGCCGTTGGAGAAGAAGAACGACAGGTTGGCGGCGAAGTCGTCCACCGTCATGCCGCGGGCAAGGTAGTACTCGACGATGGTGAAGCCGTTGGACAGGGTAAAGGCCAGCTGGCTGATCGGGTTGGCCCCGGCTTCGGCGATATGATACCCCGAGATCGATACGGAATAGAAATTCCGTACCTTGTGGTCGACGAAGTACTGCTGGATGTCGCCCATCATGCGCAGGGCGAACTCGGTGGAGAAGATGCAGGTGTTCTGGGCCTGGTCTTCCTTCAGGATGTCCGCCTGCACGGTGCCGCGTACCGTGGCAAGCGTATAGGCCTTGATCCTCTCATAGGTTTCAGCGTCCACCACTTCGTGGCCCGACATACCCAGCAGGCCCAGGCCCAGGCCATCATTGCCCTGGGGCAACTCGCCGAAATATTCAGGGCGCCCTCCCTGCGGGTACAGCTGCGCGATTCGCGCCCTGGCGGCATCCCAACGGGAAGGTTCCTCGTTGAGGTATTTCTCGACGTTCTGGTCGATGGCCGTGTTCATGAACATGGCAAGGATGATCGGTGCCGGACCGTTGATGGTCATCGACACCGATGTCGTCGGCGCCGACAGATCGAAGCCGGAATAGAGCTTCTTCATGTCGTCCAGGGTGGCGATGGACACCCCGGAATTGCCGATCTTGCCGTAGATGTCCGGACGCGGGGCGGGATCTTCGCCGTACAGGGTGACCGAGTCGAAGGCCGTGGAAAGACGCGCCGCGCCGCCGCCGAGCGAGAGGTAATGGAAGCGCCGGTTGGTGCGCTCGGGCGTGCCTTCGCCGGCGAACATGCGGGTGGGATCCTCGCCCGCGCGGCGATAGGGGAACACGCCGCCGGTATACGG
>Ga0193743_1001717_pt1 | contig 15973 bp, 12 predicted proteins | sample L2c2metaG_FD_143038 | JGI IMG/M metagenome (GOLD analysis project Ga0193743, IMG submission 143038) | Soil microbial communities from a riparian zone of the East river system, Colorado, United States - L2c2 | ecosystem: Environmental > Terrestrial > Soil > Riparian zone | place: USA: East River...
CTATGGGCTGGGCGAACACTTCCTGGGAGACAAGGGCACGATCCAACACGTATCGGGGTCGAACGACATGGTCTCGGGAAAGTCGGTCTCGTCGATCACGTACCTGCCGGAGAAGATCAACAACCCGGACGGCTCGGTTGAAAAGGGCGAGTCGACGGATACAGACCACATGGCGAACTGGTTTGCGTGTATCCGCGACCGCAAGCAGCCGAATGCATCGGTGGATATTGGATACAAATCCGCGATTGCGGCGCATATGTCCAACCTTGCATATCGTGAGAAGCGGCGCATTACGCTGGATGAGGCAATGGCGGCCAAGATGGATGCGTATTTGTAGTCGACGATGGCTGGTGGCGTTTGGCCTGATTCTTCTTGTCACGCGCCTGCCTGCGGACGAGCTTTTCACGCGGGTGCATCCGGCGATGGGGACGGATTTCACTCTCTATATATATGCTGCCGATGATGCTGCGGCGGATCGCGAGGCGGATCGAGCCTTCGCCATTGTCGACCAGCTCGAATCGTTGTTGAGCAACTACCAGCCACGGAGCGAGCTGTCGCGGATCAACCGCGAGGCAGGCAGCCACGCGGTGACGACTGACCCGGAGACATTTCGCTTTCTGAAGGAATCGCTCGCGTGGAGCGCGCTCTCCGATGGTGCCTTCGATATCACGGTTGGAAAGCTGATGAAGGTGTGGGGATTTTTTCGCAGCACGGGTCACGTGCCGACCGATGCGGAGCTGGCGCGAGTGCGTGCAGAGACTGGCTGGAAGCGTGTGGTGCTAACAGCGGGCACGCGCACGGTACGTTTCACCGCGCCCCATGTGGAACTGGATCCGGGCGGAATCGGCAAGGGATTTGCCGTGGATGCAGCGATCCATGAGTTACGCGCGGATGGCGTGCGCGCTGCGCTGCTGTCTGCGGGGTCGAGCACAATTTATGCGCTGGGCGCGCCACCGGACGCGACGGGCTGGAAGGTGCGGGTGCCTGATCCTCAACATCGGGGAGCAGACCTTTCGACGATTGTGCTGCATGACACATCGCTGTCCACCGCGAACTGTTCGGAGAAGCACTTCGTCGTGGGCGGTCACCAGTACTGCCACATCATGGATCCGCGGACGCTGCGACCGGTAGAAGGGCGGCTGCAGGCGACGGTGATTGCGTCTTCGGCGACGGACAGCGACGCGTTGTCGAATGTGATGTTCGTGCTGGATGAGGCCGGACGGCGGCGAGTGATGGCTTCACTGCCGCGAGCCGATGCGGCGCTGGTGGTACTGGCGGGTGGAGTTGAAGAGAGATATCGCTGGGAACCTGCCGTCCAGGCAGTCGCGCCGGCGGCGCATTGAGTGAGGACGCCTCCCGCCGGTCGCTCACCGCGTGCCCTTCGCGAGGGACTGGAAAACTGCAGACTCTTCACTTCGCTCAGGACGACAACAGAGCGAAAGGGCGGGGTTATTGTTGAGAAGTGAGATGAAGGAGTGGGTGGAGTGAATCGACGAGAGATGCTGGGTGGTGCATCCGCAGCGTGGCTGGCGATGGGGATGGATGGCGTGCGCGGGCTGGCGGAGCCGGCAAAGGCGGACGAGTTGCGCGTGGGCGTGATAGGACCAGGGAGCCGGGGGCAGGAATTGATACGTCACCTGTTACATGTTCCGGGGGTCCGCATCGCAGCGGTGTGCGACATCTATGAGCCGCGCTATGCCCAGGTAAACCGGCTGGTGGGCACGGAGGTTCCGCATACGAAGGAGTATCGCGAGTTGCTGGAGCGTAAGGACCTGGATGTGATTTACGTTGCGACGCCGATTTCGCTGCACGCCGAGCATGTGCTGGCCGCGCTGAAGACCGGCCGGCCGGTGTATGGCGAGAAGGCGATGGGATTTACGCCCGAGGAGTGCCGGGAGATCTACACAGCAGCGGCGGCGCCAGGCGCGCTCTTCCAGATCGGCCATCAGTATCGCTACGCACCGTGGGTACGGGCGGCGATTGCCGAGGTAAAGAAGGGGAAGATTGGCGAGCCGACGCACGTGTACGCGTATTGGCATCGCAACAATGACTGGCGACGGCCGGTGCCGAGTCCGGACCCAGGCGGGCGGCTGGAGCACCTGATCAACTGGCGGCTGTACCGCGACACCTCTGGTGGACTGGTGACAGAGCTGGGATCGCACCACATCGACATCGCGAACTGGGTCTTCGAAGCGATTCCCGAACGCGCAACCGGCATGACGAGCATTGTGCGCTATCACGATGGGCGCACAGTGGGGGACAACGTGCAGGCGGTGTTCAGCTATCCAGGCGGACGCCGGTTGATGTTCAGCTCGCTGACGGACAACGCAGAGGTGGGGAATGAGCTGTGGATCTACGGGACGGAGGGCAGCGTCGCGATCACGATTGAGGATTCGACGTTTTATTACGAACCGAAGACGCACCCAAAACCGGCCGTGACGGGCAAGGAAGTAGTGACTCACGGCATTACGACGGGCGCCTCGTACAGTACAAAGGGCGAAATGCCATATCGCGGGCCGGGTGAAAAGCTGGCGGTGACGGCGACGGAAGATCCGACACTGACCGCATGCCGCGCGTTCATTGATTGCGTGCGCGCGCGGCGGCAGCCGTTGGCGAATGCGCGAGTTGGCTACGGTTCGGCGATTGCCGCGACGATTGCGAATCGCGCGGTGTACGAAGAACAGGGAATTGCGGTGCCGGCTTTGCCGGCGTGAAAGAACGAGAGATGGCAAAGCGAGGCTGGTTCGCAAGAGCGCGATGTGCGTGGGTGATGGCGGCACTCACGCTGTGCGCGATGGGACTGGGTGCGCAGAGCGGCGGCCAGCAGGTGCGGGTGGATTGGAAGAAGGTGGACGCGGTGTCGCGAACGACGCCGACGCTGCAGGTGGTGGTGAATCCGGAGTTGCGGAGAGGCGCGAAGCTGCATGATGGCGCATTCGATGCGCTGCGAGAGCTGGGCGCGGACTATGTTCGCTATGTGCCGTGGCTGCCGTATCCGCGGCTTGCCGTTGCCGAGCTTGAGCCGCCGGCTGATGGGAAAACGTCGTGGGATTTCTCGCTGATCGATCCGATGATGGAGGACTTTATGCACGCCACCGCGGGTCATCCTGTGGTGGTGAACTTCAGCACGATGCCGGCGTGGCTGTTCAAGACCGAGAAGCCAGTAAAGTATCCGGACGATCCGTGGCAGGTGGCGTGGGATTACACGCAGGGGAGCGAACTGCGCGATGCATCGATGCAGGAGGCGGCGCAGTATTATGCGCGACTGCTGGCCTGGTATACGCAGGGCGGCTTTACAGATGAAGCAGGGAAGCGGCACGAGTCCGGGCATCATTACAAGATCGCGGTGTGGGAGGTTCTGAACGAGGCTGACTCCGAACACAGCTGGACGGCGGAAGGATACACGCGGTTCTATGACGCGGTGGTGAGTGCGATGCGTGGGGTGGACCCGAACCTCGAGTTCATGGGGCTGGCACTGGCGAGCGAAGACAATCCCAGGATGTTTGAGTACTTTCTCGATCCGGCGCATCACCAGCCCGGCACGCCGCTGGACTACATCAGCTATCACTTCTATGCGACGCCTCGCGAAGGCGAAGATCTGAATACGTGGCAGTACACATTCTGGGATCAGGCTGACACATTTCTGCGCACGGTGCGCTATGCGGAGGCGATACGGAAGCGGTTGTCGCCGGCGACGAAGGTGGATCTGGATGAGCTGGGCGCGATTCTTCCGGAGGACGGCAAGGACAATGACACGCCGGGCTACACTGCGCCACCGCCGCCCGCAAAGTACTGGAACCTGGCTGGGGCGATGTATGCCTATCTATATATAGAGACGGCGAAGCTGGGGATCGATGTGGCCGGCGAGTCGCAGCTGGTGGGGTATCACACGCAGTATCCCAGCGTGACGTTGATCGACAACGCGAACGCGCGGCCGAATGCGCGCTTTCGGGTGCTGGAGCTTTTGAGGGAGAACTTCGGGCCAGGAGATCAGTTGGTGCACGCGGAGAGTGGCACGGGCGACGTGGCGGTGCAGGCGTTTGCGACGACGCATGGAAGACGGCTGCTGCTGATGAACAAGCGCGATCGCGCGCAGCAGGTGACTTTGCCGGCGGATGCGCAGCACGGACGCGTGACGATGGTGGCGCCGTCTACGGGAGATGATCCGCCAAAAAATGTGGACGCGACCGGCGCGACGCTCTCGCTGGAGCCGTTTGAGGTCGCGGTGGTTGCGTATTGACGGCTAGGGCTGCTCTCCCGTCTGGAATTTGAGCGCGGCGAGCGTGAGCCGGTACTGGTACTGCGCGTTGGTATGAGTGATTTCGGCTTCGGTTTGCTGAAGCTGCGCCTGGCTTAGCTCGACAATCGAAGACAGGCCGAGCTTATAGCGCGTCTGCGCGAGGCCGAGGCTTTCATTCGCCTGATTGAGCAACTGCGCGGTAACGCCGAGACGCATAAAGGCGTTGTTGGCGTCGAGCCACGCGGTCTGCACATCGCGGACGATGCGGTCTTTGAGCTGGCGTGTCTGCTGTACTGTTGCCTGTGCGCGCAGCTTGGCTTCCTTTGCCTGCGCCGAATAGAGGAAGCCGTTGAAGATAGGAATATTCACGTTGGCGGCGATGGCTCCATCCCAACTGGAGACGTAGTACTGATCGGCGCGTATGGGCGATGCGCCCACGGTGCCAATTGCGGAGAGCGTTGGCAGCATTTGGTCGCGCTGGGCGTGGCTGAACTTCTCCTGCGATTGGCGCGTAAGGTCGAGCGACTGGAGATCAGGCCGCTGCCTCACGGCGAGGTCGAGCAGCGTCAGCTCATCGGGTGGCGGGGGCGGAGTGTTCTGCGTCGTGTCCACCAGCGAGTATTGGACTGGATGATCGAGGCCGAGCACCTCGTCGAGCGCGGCCATGGTGGCCTCTGCGTTGTTCTGCGCGTCGAGCTGGAGCAACTGTGCCTGCGACAGATTCACATTGGCGAAGGTGAGGTCGAGGGTGGAGCGAAGCTTGTTCTGCGTTAGCTGGCTCACCTGACTCTGCGTGGTCTGTCGCAGGCGCACGGTTTGCTCCGCAACCTGCAGCAGGGCCTGTGCCTGCAGCGCGTTGTAGAAGGCCTGGTCCGCGATGAGCACGATGTCTTCCCGGGTGGCGAGCTCGCTGGCCTGTTGGGCGCGCTCCTGCAGTTTGGAGGAGGCAACGAGATTGGTGGTGCGGCCAAAGTCCGTGATGAGTTGCGAGAAGTTGATGCCGCCGCCGACGCGTGTGAAGAGGCGCGATGCCGAGAGCGAGCCGGAAGAGACGCGGCTGGCTTCGTTAGCATCCTGCGCGGTGAGCGAGCCGGTCAGTGTCGGCAGTTCCGCGGAGCGAGACTGGCGCACCACCTGGTGCTGCGCCAGCGCGAGCAAGTGGCTGAGGCTCACTCGGGGATTGTTAGCGAGGGCCATGCGCTCCGCATCTTCACGAGTGAGCGGCGACGCTGGCACGGCGGGAACCGCGGGTGTCGCGGCCGATGGCGGAAAGATCGGAGGATTGGAGGATGACGGCGGGTTCACGGGCATCACCGGAGCTGTCGATCGCGGATCGGTGGATTGCGCGAGGCCGTGAGGTATCAGGGATGCTGAGAGTATCGCGATGGAGAAGAGGTTATGTGCAATGCGCATGTATTATGCCTCCTTCGCAGCTGTGAATGATGTACGGCCTTCGCGCCGCCCGTGGATCAGCAGATAGACGGCTGGCACAAGAAACATAGTGACGACGACGGAGACAGCGAGGCCACCAATGAGCGCGCGTGCGAGCGGCGCGTACTGTTCGCTACCGGCTTCGAGGCCAAGCGCCAGGGGAATCATGCCGAGGAGGGTCGCACACGATGTCATCAGAATGGGTCGCATGCGAATTTTGCAGGATTGCACCACGGCATCGACGAGACTCTTGCCCTCGGCACGAAGGATGCCGGCGAATTCGACGATGAGAATCGAATTCGAGACGACGATGCCGGTCATCATGATGACGCCCATGAGCGACATGATGTTGAGCGTCGAGCCAGTGAGAAGCAGGATAAGCACGACACCGGCGAGGCCGGGCGGGATGGCCATGAGGATGATGAAGGGATCGAGGAAGGATGCGAATTGCGCCATGAGCACGAGATAGATGAGCGCGATGGCAAGGATGAGTCCGATGCCGAAGCGGGCGAAGGAGTCGGTCATGCTTTCGACCGCGCCGCGAACAGTGATGCGCATACCGCGGGGGCGCTGCACATTTTTGAGAATGTGATTGACCTGGCTGCTGACGGTGTTCAGGGACGCGGACCGGGGCTGGACGTAAATATCGATGACGCGGCGAAGCGCGTAGTGATCGACTTCGGTGGGCGTATCGATGTGTCTGGTGAAGACAACGGAACGCAGGGGAGTGTAATCCTTCTGTCCCTTGCCGCGCAGCGGAATGTTCTGAAAGTCTTCCATGTTCATGTGCTCGATCTGGTGGGTGGAGTACTGGACGGTGAGCATGTAGTTGTTGCCGGTATTGGGGTCGATCCAGTAGCTGGGCGCGATGACGCCGTTGGAGGTGAGGGCGGTGATGACGTTGTCGACGACATCCTTCGGTGAGAGACCAATGAGCGAGGCGCGTTCGCGATCGATGTTGAGCTGCAGACCGGGATACTTCAGATCCTGCGGAATGTAGACATCGCCAATGCTCGATAGGCCGCGGAGTTGCTGGGCGATCTCCTGCGCCTTGGCGAAGGCGGCCGGCTGATCGTTGGAGCTGATCTGAATATCGAACGGCGCAGGCAGGCCCTGGTTGATGACCGAGTCAACGAGACCGCCAGCCTGGAAGTAGGTCTGTATCTCCGGCATCTCGGAGGCGAGCCGCCGGCGCACACGGTCGATGTACTGATAGCTGCCGGTGGAGTGGTCTTCTTTCAGACTGACCTGGACGAAGGCCGTGTCCATGGAGGAGTTGGAAGTATAGATGGCGGAGAGATCGGGCGTGATGCCGATGTTGGAGACGATCATCCCGAGATCGTGCGGCGAGACGACCTTGCGTATCTCGTCTTCCACGCGTGCGATGTAGGCATCGCTGGTCTCGATGCGCGTGCCGCTGGGCATCTTGACATCGATGATGAACTGGCCGGGATCCGTCCGCGGGAAGTAGGCACGGCCGAGAACCGGCGTGAGGACAATGAGGATCAGCAGTGTCCCACTCAATAACACGGCCGCTGTGAGGGCGGGACGGCGAAGCACACGATAGGCCAGTGCCTCGTAACGCTGCAAGAAGTGATGGAAGTAAATATTAAAATGGTCGATGATCCCGCGAAACAGCGAGCGCTTTTTCGTGGCGTCTCTTCCATGCTTCAGCCGGATGAACCTGGCACAGAAGAGCGGCACAAGCGTCATGGAAAAGAAGTACGAAGCGAAGATGGAGATGACGACTCCAAGCGCGAGATCGGTGAAGATGTACTTGCTGACGCCGTTCAGCAGGAAGACCGGAAAGAAGACGATGGATGTGCAGACGGTTGCGGCAAGGACGGCGAGTGATACTTCCTGGCCGCCCTCGGCGGCGGCCCGCTCGGGATCGGCGCCTTCTTCCATGAAACGGACAATGTTTTCGAGCACGACGACCGAGTCATCGATAAGACGTGAGAGGACCAGAGCCATGCCGCCGAGCAGCATGGTATTGATCGTGCCGCCAAAAGCGCTGCGCACCAGCATGCAGAGCAGCAGGGACATAGGGATGGAGAGAAGAGAGGCGGCGGTGGCTCGTCCGTTTCCGAGAAACAGCAGGATCATGAGGCTGGTGAGCACGAGACCGATGAGCGCTTCCTTCAGCAGGTTGCGGATGGCGCCCTTGACGAAGAGAGACTGGTCGAAGACGACCGCGGTCTTCAGACTGGGCGGGATATCCACGAGCCGCTGGATGGCGGCGCGCATGCCGTTGACGATCTGAATGGTGTTGCTTTTGCCGGCCTGCTTGAGGATGGGAACGTAGACGGAGTGCTGTCCGTCAATGCGGACGATGTTGGTCTGGATGGCACCAGAGTCTTCGGCATGGCCGACGTCCGCGACGAGTACGGATGCGTTGCCGGAGGATTTGAGCGGCAGCGAGTTGATCTGCTGCGCGCTGGGCACCTGGCTGTTGGCGTAGAGGTTGTAATCCTTGGTGCCGATGCGCACATCGCCGGCGGGAAGAATGAGGTTGGACTGGTTCACGCTGTCCACCACATCCATGAGGCTCATGTTGTGCGCTTCAAGCTTGAGCGGATCGACGTAGATTTGAATCTGCCGATAGCGGCCACCATAGGGTTGGGGCACGGATGCGCCGGCAACATTGGCGATCTGGTTGCGCACCTGGAACTGCGCGAGATCTTTAAGGTCGGTTTCGTTGAGCCCTTCGCCCTTGAGCGTCACCAGGCAGATGGGCTGACTGGACGCCGTCATGCCGAGCACCACGGGCGGCAGCGTTCCGGAGGGTAGCCGGCGCAGGTCGGCCATGGCGAGGTTGGAGATGTTGCTGAGCGCGGCGTTTGCGTCGGTGCCGGGGAGGAAGTAGATCTTGATGAGTGAGACGCCGGAGAGTGAGCGCGATTCAATGTGATCGATGTTGGCGCCGAGGGTGAAGAAGCGCTCGAAGGTATCGGTGATGTCGGCTTCGATCTGCTGCGGCGGCATGCCGGAGTAGAAGGTGGCGACGACGACGACGGGGATGTCGATGGAAGGGAAGAGATCGACCGGCATGGAGACGACATTCACGACGCCGACGAGCAGCACAATGAGCGAGATCATGATGATGAAGAAGGGATAGCGGAGGGCAAATTTAGGCACTTCAGTTGCCTCCTTCATCTGCGGCATCGGTCATACCACCTTCTTCATGCATCACGTCATTGGCCGGTTGCGGCTCCAAGCGCGGGGTGACCTGCTCGCCGTCCCTGTAGCGAGCGGCGTTGCCCAGCACGACGCGGTCATTCTGCTGAACACCGCTTCGCACCTCTGCCAGTAGAGAGCCCTGAAGACCGAGGACGACTGTGCGGCGGTGCACACGATTCTGGCTATCGAGGACGAGCAGGCTCGTCTTGCCAGAATCGTCGCGCTGGATGGCAAGCAGGGGCACAGTGAGCACGTTCTCTTTATGTGCCAGTCGCACATACGTATTGGCGTACATGCCGGGGATGAGACTGAGGTCCTTGTTGGGGACGTCGATCTCCGTCTGCATGGTGCGCGTCTCAAGGCTGACGTTGCGGGTGAAGCGCACGATCTTGCCGGTGAGCGAGCGATGCAGCGCGTCGACGCGGATCTGCACGGTGTCGCCCTCGTGGATGTAGCCGACTGCATCCTCAGGCACGGGCAGGCGGAGGCGCAGCAGATCGCTTTGCGAGAGCTTGACGAGGGGGAGGCTCTGGCTGTCCGATGCGGTGCCGGCCTGGATGAGCGCGCCGGTATCCGCATAACGCCAGATGACAACGCCGCTGAGCGGAGCTGTGATGGTGGTGTAGGACTGCAGCGCGCCGACGCGCTCCATGTCTGCTTGGGCGACGTCGGATTGTTGTTGCGCCGCGGAAAGCGTGGAGCGTGCTGTATCCACCTGCGCCTGCGAGGCATCCGCTTTGGCCCGCGCGTCGTCGAGTTCCTGCGCCGCGATAAGGCCGGGCTGCGCCTTCGATGCCTGCAGAAGGCGGTCGTAGTTCGACTGGAGCGCGAGGTGGCTTGCTTCGGCGCGGCTGATTTCGTGCTGCGCGATGCCGATCTGCTCTTTGCTGCGCTGCTGCTCCGATTGGCTGCCACGATACTGCGCATTCAGCTCGGGGACTTCGAGCACGGCGAGGGTCTGGCCGGCGTGGACGCGGTCGCCGATGTCGACGTAGATGTGGCGCACGTAGCCGGAGACCTTTGCGTGTAGATCGATGACCTGGAAGGGCTGGAACTGTCCGGCAAGCGAGAGCACGTGCGAGATATTTCCGCGCTCGACAACGCTGACGGCCGCAGCGACGGGCTCGGTGGCTGCGTCCGCGGAAGCCTGGCGGCTTTTGCATCCGGAGACGGCAACGAGGAGAAGCAATGAGGCAGCGACCGCCTGCTTGGGCAGGCAATCGGAGAGACGAGATGCTGATGTATGCACGGTAGACCTGTCGCGCTCTGACATGAGAGCAGGTCTCCTGCGGATCGGGGAGGCGGCAGATCAAGCAGCGTGATGATGGCTGCTCCTGTGTCTGTCGCATTCGCCTACGTTGGCGGGAGATTGCTCTGGTGCCAGGCTCGCTTGTTGGAAAACAGCGATGACGCGCAGCTTCGCGGATGAAACGCGAAGTGCGGACTCAGAGGATTTTCACTGTTGCCGTGTATTGGCAAGGCTTGCGGTGAGTGGCTTTTCTTGACGGAAAAGCCACGCCGAGTGCGGCGCCCTGGCATACATCACAGTGAAAACGCTCTAGGCGACGAGCGAAGGCGGGGGGCGGCGGAGCGAAGGCCCTTTGAGAACGAGAGTGCGTAGAGGTGGCGCATCGGCGCGGCGCGGGAGGACGCGCAACGGCTTGACCGGACGTGGAATCAGGATGGTCGACGTGACAAGTGCGACCGCATGCAGATCGTCCTGATTCAGGTCGCAGTGCTCTGCGATATCCGTTGGGCGTTCGCGCTCGGAGAGCAACTTGGCGATGGGGGTGGTTTCGGGGGCCCGCAGGTGATAGAGCGAGAGCTTGGAGTGAAGTCCCCAACCGAAGACAGCGAGAGCAAGCAACAGGATCGACACGCCGATGGCGAAGTGACCATCGCAGGGCTCCACGTCACAGTTGTCGCAGTGGGTCATTTTATGCCGCTAGCCCTAGTGTATACGAGCGCCACCGGCGATGAGATGGGGAGGGGCCTCGCCGCGGAGGATCCGATACAGCTTCGTTCAACTGACGAAGGAGATACCGTATCGCTCCGAGATGGCAACAATCTGTGGCATGTCATCGGGTATGGAGAGCGGCGAGATCTCCTCAAGATACTTTTCCATGCCTGCCGGCGCTACAAATACGAGCATCTTGCCGGTGGTGGAACCAGCGTTGCGGAAGGTGTGGACTGAGCCCCGTAGCGCATGCACGGTTTCGCCTGCCGGGATGGGCTTCCACACGCCGTTGTGCAGAAACTCGTAGTCGCCTTCGAGCACGAAGAAGGTTTCATCTTCGTTCTGGTGCATGTGAGGTGGCGGACCTCCGCCCGGCGGTGAGGTCTGCGTCAGGGTGGTGGATTTGCCGCCGGTGAGCTGGCTATCGGTGAGTACTTCGACGGGTTCGCCGAAGACCTTAAAGGTTTTCAGTGGCTTCAAATCGGCAGTCCTTTCCGTCAATCGTGCAGTGCGAGATTTCGACGAGTAGCCTATCAGACGCATTTTGCCGCAGTGCCGCCGGCTGGCGCGACCTGATGCCTAGCGCAAACCATTCCGAATGAGCTGTTTGCAGGGGAAAGCCGATGAGCCAGAGGAGTCGATAGGCCTGGAAGAAAAGTCAGGATGTACGAGTGATTATGCTACTTTCAATCATGAAATACGATCTAATATTGACATTCGCGCACGGCAGAGATTAGAGTCAAGCCGTTTTCAGGTTCGCTTTTCGGAGGCTTTGCGCTTGAGAAAACTGCCTGCAGTCCTATTCATCCTGCTCGGGACGTTTTTCGCCTTTCGGGCTCCTCATGCCGCGGCCCAGGCGGTCTACGGCTCTCTCTACGGAGCGGTGAGCGATACGTCGGGAGGCGCCGTGGTTGGCGCGATTGTGACGGTCACGGATACGAGCAAGGGAACGAGCAACACGGTGCAGACGAATGCATCGGGAGAGTACACGGCACAACATCTGATTCCGGACCTGTACGACATCAAGGTGGAGTCAAAGGGCTACAAGGCATTCGAGTCGCGAGGCATTCAGGTGAGCGCCGATACGGCGATCCAGATCAATGCGGATCTGGCGGCGGGGGGAACCGACGAGACCGTAGTGGTGAACGGCGGCGCCACGGTGCTGAAGACGGATCGCGCCGACGTCGCCACGGTCCTGAGCGAAAAGCAGACGACCAATCTTCCAAACCTGGCGCGGAATCTTACGTCCTTCGAGCTACTGATTCCGGGCTCTCAGCAATTGGGATGGAGCCACGCTTCCGATGAGAATCCGCAGGGCAGCCAGCAGATCATGATCAATGGCCAACTGCCTTTCGCTGCGGATTACATGCTGGACGGTGCCGAGAACGAAGATCCAAACCTCGGCATCATTGTGGTGAATCCTCCACTCGATTCCGTGGCGGAGACGAAGATCACGACGCAGAATTTTGACGCAGAGTTCGGCAAGGCAGTTGCGGGCGTTGTGGCAGTGCAGACCAAGTCCGGCTCGAACGAGATTCACGGATCGGCCTTTGAATACCGGCACAGCGATGCACAACTGGCGCGTGATCCATTTACGCAGTTCGCCAGAAACCCGGTGAACGGCAAGTTCATTCCGCCGGTGCTCTATAACCAGTTCGGCGGGGCGGTGGGTGGACCGATCCGGAAGAATCGCGTCTTCTTCTTCGGCGACTATCAGGGCGTGCGCCAGAAGACGGGCGCCTCGTTCTTCCAGACAGTCCCGACGAACCTGGTCCATACGTCGTGCGAGGGTTCCGGCCTTTGCGATCTGAGCGAGTATCTGCAGGCGGCCAGGGGCAGGTCTACGATCCCAGCTCGGGCACATCCGACGGGAGCGGCCGCCAGGCGTTCAACGGCAACCAGATTCCGACGACGCGGCTGTCGCCCGCGGCGCTCAACCTGTTGAAGATCATTCCACTGCCGAACCTGCCGGGCATCTCGAACAACTATGTTGCCAGCGGCTCAGGAAGCTTCAGCACGAATGCGTTTGATACACGCATCGATGCGCAGGTCAACGCGCGCTTTCATGCGTTCGGCCGCTACAGCTATTTCGGATCGTCGGAGATTGGTCCTACAGCACTGGGGCCGGCGGGCGGCGATGGTTTCGGCATCGGCGGATATGGCGGGCAGTCGCTGGGCAGAAATCAAAGTGCAATTCTGGGCGGAGGCTATGCGGTGAAGCCTTCGCTGCTGACGGACTTCCGGATCGGGTTCTTCCGGCTTCGTGTCCTCACATCGAAGTATGACAACAGCGACTTTGCAACCACGCTCGGCATGCCGGGGCTGAACGTGAACGAGTTCAGCCAGGGAGCGCCGGCGTTCTTTGTGGATGGGCAGTCGTCGCTTGGCTCCGGGCTGAATGTGAATCGATGCAATTGCGATCTGACGCAGGAAGAAAACCAGTTCCAGATCGTCGATAACTGGACCCGGATCATCGGGAACCACTCGATCCGCTTCGGTGCAGACCTGCGCTATCTGCAGCAGTACCGCGTGGAAGGCGCGCCGAACCAGGCGGGTGAGCTGACCTTTGCCGCGACGGCCACTTCGAATCCATCGAATACGGTGCCGGGGCGGTCTTGGGCTGGCAACGCTTCTGCTTGGCCGCTCGACCTTCTTCCAGCGGTATATCCAGCACGTCGGCAATGCCGAGGATCGCGAGAAGCAGGTCTTCTCCTACGTGCAGGACACGTGGCGCGCGAATGACAAGCTGACTGTGACGTATGGCATGCGATGGGAGATTTACTTTCCGCAGACGGTCAACGGTAAAGGCAAAGGCAGCAATCTGGATTTCAACACCGGCGAGTTGCTGGTTGCCGGATACAACGGGATTGGGACGAACATGAATGTCTCCACCTCGTTCAAGACGATTGCTCCGAGGCTGGGTATCGCCTATCAGGTGCATCCGGGGACAGTGATCCGGTTGGGATATGGACGCTCCTACGATATCGGAACGTTCGGGTCGATCTTTGGCGAAGGCCCAACGGAGAATCTGCCGGTGGTGGCCAGCCAGGCTTTGACGTCCGAATCGGCCATCGCCTCGGTCTTCTCGCTGGATGGGGGTCCTCCGGCATATGTATTTCCCACGGTGCCCGCGAACGGGCGCATTCCGCTGCCGGACGGAGTGAGCGCACGCACGCGTCCGTTCCACATGGTGATTCCGACCGTGGATGCATGGAATGCGAGTCTGCAACAACAACTGGGGCATGGGACCTCTTTGGAAGTTGCCTACGTAGGGAACAAGGGCACACATAACATGTTCGACGGCGGCGGCAGCTACAGCAACAATCAGCCAACCATCGTGGGATTCACTCCGGGCAGCAACACAAACCTGCGGCGTCCGTTCTACAGCAAGTTTGGCTGGACGCAGGACTTCACCTACTTCAACCCACAGAACAGTGGCAGCTACCACGCATTGCAAACGAAGCTGGAGCGGCGGTTCTCGAATGGTCTGCAGATGCTGGCGAACTACACCTGGTCGAAATCGCTGGTATATCAGGCGGATTATTTCGATATCGATCCGCGGGTGAACTACGGACCGGCGGCATTCAACCGCGCTCATACGTTTAATTTGAGCGGCGTGTACGATCTGCCATTCGGCAGACAGAAGCTGCTGCTGAGCAATGCGAGTGGATGGCTGAACCAGATCGTAGGCGGCTTCACGCTGAATGGCGATGTCACCGCAAGCACAGGATTTCCCTTTACCTACAGTTACAACGAATGCGGCAATGATCGTGATACGGGACCTTGCCGACCGGACAAGATTGCGAGCGCCGGCCTTGGGTCGCGGTCCTTCAATGCGGTGGATCACTGTGGTCTATTTCAATCCCGTGGCTCCGCTTACGGTGAACGACGCGAGCAGCGGCGCATTCCGGCGTCCGCAACTGGCGCAGTTCGGCAATGTAGGCAACGATTCGGCCTTTGGGCCGGGCGAGGTGAATGTGGACCTTGCGCTGAACAAGCTGTTTACCATCCGCGAACGCTACAGCCTGCAGTTGCGCGCGGAGGCGTACAACGCACTGAATCATCCGAACTATGGGAATCCAAACGCGTGCGTGGACTGCAGCCTCAGCTCGAATCCGGGCAAGATCACGGATGTCGCGCTACCGATGCGCCAGTTGCAGTTCTCTGCCCGCATTCAGTTTTAGGCATTTTCACTCTCAGTGCCTCCTGAAATGCGCTGAAGGGGATGCGTTGCTCCCGACGCATCCCCGTTAATTTTTCCATCTGTTCGCAACGGTGACTCGTGGGTGCGTTCTATAGTTTTGCAGTGTAGAGTTTCCTAACAATGTCCGACCGCTCCGAACGACAGTCTGCTCGCATCAAGGCGATTCTTCGCGATCTGCAACAGGGAGGTTCTCTTTCGATTGAGGATCTATGCGAGCGCTATGGCGCCTCGCTCGCGACCATTCGCCGCGATCTGCAGGAGCTGGAGGATCGCGGGCTGCTGCGCAGAATCCGCGGCGGCGCTATGCCGATCGAGCCACTGTTCTACGAGCCCTTCCGGACCAGCCCCTCCTTTCAGGACCTGGTTGGCCGTCATGCGGAGGAGAAGCGTCGCATCGGCCAGGCGGCCGCTGAGCTGTTGGAGCCGGGCAATACGCTATCGCTCACTGCCGGCACCACGACGACTGAAGTGGTCCGGTGCCTGCCTTACGAGTACAACCTGAAGGTCATCACGAATACCGTGAATGTTGCGATGGAGCTCTCGAAACGCAAAGATGTAGATGTCTTTGTCACGGGCGGCCATTTGCGCGGTGACTGGTTCTCATTGGTAGGACCTGCGGCGATCGATACACTGCGGCAGGCTTTCGTCGACGTCGTATTCATCGGCGCAGACGGTATTGACGCGGCTGCCGGCCTGACCTGCAGGAGTCCTGACGAAGCTGCGGTGAACCGGGTGATGGTGACGCAGGCCAAGCGACGCATTGCGGTGGTCGATCGCAGCAAGTTCGGTGTCGTGGCAGAGTGGCAGATCTGTCCGGTGGAGACTTGCGATCTGATCATCACAGACTCTGCGTTGCCGGATGCCGCGCTTGCTCCTTTTGAAGAACGCAAGCTGCAGGTGCGCAGGGTCTGACCTGTCAGGGTACGAAGCCTGTCCAAACAGCTGCTGTCCGTGACGGCTC
>Ga0193743_1001718_pt1 | contig 15973 bp, 10 predicted proteins | sample L2c2metaG_FD_143038 | JGI IMG/M metagenome (GOLD analysis project Ga0193743, IMG submission 143038) | Soil microbial communities from a riparian zone of the East river system, Colorado, United States - L2c2 | ecosystem: Environmental > Terrestrial > Soil > Riparian zone | place: USA: East River...
ACTTGTAGGTTGCGCTGCTCTCTTGCTGGATGCCTTGAATTTTGGAGGTCCGGACAGAGTAGGAGAGTCCGGAGTCAAGCCGAGAAGAAGCTTTAAGAAGACGAGAGCGAGTTAAGGAGAAGTAGGTTGCTAAGTTGATATTCGAACTAGCGAAATACATACAACAAACTGGAGTATTTATATAGAGACAAAAACATAAATATATAAGGAGTTATCATGAAGAGCATATGGTAGTAGAATGAACATATAACAAGGAGACTTGTATTCCGGATGGTGCCGAAGGATGCCGACGTAAATCCTCACAGGTCCTTGTGGTGACTGCGACTCATGACCTCGAGACTGGTGTGTGGCGATGTGATTGGCCTGGAACATGGAACATGTGTGGAGCATGGTGGGGCTGTGGTTGTGCTGTGGTAGAAAGCACATGGTGCTGGTTGGTAATGACAATGATAAGAATGCAAGTTGTGTTGGTGGTAGCAGAGTGGAGGAAGTATTCCGACGGAGCTAAGATATAAGTCCGACGAGGGTGGCCGGTGGTAATGGTGGCACTGAACAATGGTGAGGCGGCCATCATCGGAGGCTCCGTCGGAGCCGACCTTTGATTGTTCTTTGGAAAGAACGTGACTGAGCACGGACCATGACAGCTATGCTTTATCTATGCTAATATTGCCATTGGCTGGGTATCCTTATCTACTCTGTGTACAACTATGCAACGTGATCGGTTCGTACCAAAAATATATCCAACATGGTGTACTCACGTCTCAACCTTTGTAGAAAGTTGAGACTAGTAAACAAAAAATGAGTGACTACGAAATGACCGTGATTATGTAATATAAATAACGAGTGTATCAAATAAAAGAATGAACGGTATATGAGGGAACAACGGGTCGATAACTCGCATATCTCAACAAGAGGGGGGACAGGGGACACGTTGGCCGAAATTTTATGTCCGGCCACGAGCTGTGCGACCCGGGACACATGCCAAAATTTCGGCCATTACGTGGGGCCTGCGCCGCACAGGACGCTCTGGGGTCACGGAACCGCCCCCCAGCACCAGCCAATGTGGTAAGGACAGGGGACAAGTGACCGATTTCGGCCACGGCCACAAGGCCGGGGACAGGGGGCGGCCGAATTGATGTAAATACTACAGTACTACCTTTTAGTACCTAACAGCAGTTCTTCCGCAGTTCTCGTGAAGATAGATTAGATATTCTGAATTGCATAAGATAGATATAGATATATGCGATTTTTTCTTTTGAAGAAGCCAGCTTCAAAAAAAAATGGGATGGGGGGGTTAGAAAAATCCAACTCCCGGAACGGCATTATTAGATAAACGGGAATTCGGGCAATGATTTTTTTTTCCCAAGGCCGAGATAAAGTTGAAATGAAAAAAAGTAAAATGGGCGGTTTCATTTCCAAAAAACCCAAAAAAAAAAAAAAAAAAAAAAGCGAGAAGGCGGAAGAAACATGGAAGAAGTCGCTTACAAAGACTCGGATCGGATGCTAACAGTTTTTTTTATTAACGAGGTAAAAAAAAAATCGAAAAAAGGAATTGTTAAGCTTGTGATGGTTATCCCCCTCCTAAAAGCATATTCAATGAACATCGTTCGAACTGCAACAGAAATTGTGGGAGGAAACGAAGCCTTTTTGTCCAGCTATTTTGAGACAACTTATCGTCTCCGTCGGATTGCACAGGGGGAGGTGGTCAGTGAAATTTCATATAGATTTTGCCGACATTTATGGACCGGAAGGGTTGATCATCAAGAAACAAGCGGTTAAACCTTGATCATATAATATCTCTCGCAGTGAACGTGGCATCTGCGTGGCCCATTATCCCATCCGATGGGAAGACTTCTCTTTGTTATTGAAGAGGGGTTCAAAAGAAAGAAGAGCAACAAAACAGCACCCTAAACTGCGAATGGCTCACAAGCTTTTTAATGAGATTTCACCTAAATTCTAAAAATGAAGGACGAGTCACCAAATTGAGTGGTTCCGTACTTGAAGAAATTTCAAAAAATACCACGTATGATTGTGGCGCCACTTTTTCTCAGGTAGTAATTTGCCTATATCGAATAAACACCGACCAAAGGTTCATAAGGTTCGGACGGTTCTGTAATAATGAAAAAGTACATCAGGGTTGCAGATGAAAAAGAAAGAACAGCGCGTTGGAACCACAGAGAAGGGGAACAGGTGCGGTTCTTCGACTGCGACAAAGGCTATAGAGAAGACCCGAAGGAGCCGTATATAGACATTGCCCAAGTGGAAATGAAGTGTCAAGCAAGTTAAGTCCCCCCTGTAGTGAGACGGTTTTAATGATATGCATCGTGTAAAGCCTAGGTATAGGGACTAGAACCTGAGGATTTAGACAGTGCTGAGAGCATTTTGAGCAGGGATACTGACGCTTGCGCACCTGCGGGTATCGTACCTACATCGTGTCGCGAGGCCCTGCATGGCGCACAATGATGGCAACAAGATGGTTGTTGATGCTGCGCATCTCGTGCACGAGTTGTTTGTTGATGATCAGGCCATTTTTTTTTTTTGAGCTTAGAGTCTTCAAGATTCCAATACGTTTATTAGACGTTGTGAGTCCCCCACAACGGGGCAAGGAAAGAAAGAGCAAAAGGAAATTATAGTGGGAAAGCAAGAGAGGCCTGAAAAGGGATTTGGGCAAAGGGTGCACCGACGTCTCATGGTTTCAACCAATCGCGTCAGACTCGGGAACCCGTTGCCCTATAAGTTGTCCCTGTTCGTTATCTTGATCATACACCCTTCTCCGCCGCAACTCACTACCATTCTGCTAAGGACCCTCACTCTCTTCACAGTGTTCTCACAAGTTTCTTGCGGATCCATTACGGTCAAGACCCGGTCAAGGAGGGGTCACAATCTCCGAATTGGAGCTATAAAGAAGTTCTCGGCATCCCGCCAAGAAACACGAGGCAGGTCCGTTTTGGTCCCAACCCTTTTGTCTCTCACCAACTTTCACCAACAAACTTTTTTAGCGCTCCTTTCTTTCTTCGTTCTTCACCATGAACTTTCAAAATCCAACTTTAACACCAGCAACGGCCAGCGCGCAAGTCAGGGCTCTTTGGCGACATTTTGAGCAGTCGCAAGCAAAAGATCGTGCTCAACTGGACATAGCTGTCCAAACAGCGTTGGAAAAGGCAGAAGCGGCATGGAACAAACTCCCAAATACCGGTCGTATGAGTCGAATCCAACACAATGCCACCAAAGTACGGCTCGCAAAGGTTATCAAATCCTCCTACTTTGAAAAGGCGCGAGCCAAGTGGGATGAAAAGCTCGAACGTGCCGGACTCAAAGTCGAGTATTGGACCAACCTCACAGAAGACGAAAAGAGGCGTATTACCAACACTCTCGGCGCTGATGAAGAAAGCGACGAGGAGGTTGTGGTCGTACAAGAATTGCCACAGGCGTCTATTCCCCAACCAACCCAAACACCTTACTTTCAACCTTTGGCCCACTCATTTTCAACCTCTTCTCGTACAACCAACCTTTCCTCTTCCAGCTACGCTTTCGTAAATCCAAGCGAATTCAATTCAGAAGACGAAGATTTTGAGTTTGAAACCACCTTTTCCAACCCGGTGGTCAGTTCCTATGCCTTTGACCTCGAAAAACCATGTTAAATCTTATCTCTTTTCAGGCTACGTCTGCGGACCTGACGTCGGAGGACGACGACGACGCTGCATTTTCCGTTCCGGTCTATTCCGCCGCCACCCGACCCAGCGCGGTGGGTTCGGGCTTTTCTCGCGCCTCTTCATCACAAAACTCCGTATCGAATCCTTCTAAACCACCGATGATTCGGCCCCTTGCCTCAGACTTTGCTTACAACACAGCCCCCAGCCGAGCGGCCGCAACAAAACAACCACAAGCTCAGAATGAGGGCAAGTCAGTCCCGACCAAAGCAAAAATTCCTCGACAACCATATGTTGGGCCAAGCTTACATGCTGATGAGCCTATCGACGAGGAGTTGGAATTCGAAAAGTTTAAGATGAGGACGCGTATGGAAAAGATAGTCGAGTTCCACGAAGCCGCTGCGCTTGCGGAAATATCGTTATCGATTGAGATATATAAAGCGAGGAAGCAGCTGAACAACAGCAAAGAGGAAGACGCCCCAAGAGTGCTCGAACATCAGAAGCGGATGGTGCAATTGCAGAAAGAGAAAGAGGAAGAGAGGAAGGCCATTGTTAAATCTGAACGCGCCAGGCGTCAATCTGATCTTGGGCGTCATTTGGCTCATGGAACTGCCAAGGAACCGCCCATGTCGAGTGCCGCATTCAAAACATGGGGGTTGTCGTCCTTCGATGAAGAGATACCACATGATCTCCCTTCACGGTTCAGTCTCGACACTCTCCTCTCCGATGACCCTGCCGAGCAACAGAGCAATGTCGAAAGTCTCTTGAGCGAAATGTTTGCCGACGAATCCCAACCACATTCTGGGCCTGAGGTTTCTACTACCGGTCTTTTCAATGGCTACTCTTCCGCTTCTTTGAGCCAAGGTGCCCTGTCCGGTTCAACATCCATCCACGACACGCAAGAGCAATTGCACCCAAGCCATTCATCTATGTTTTGGAACAAACCTCAATCAAACCCGTCACCAAAACCTCCACGAAAAACCCACCTTTCACCCTTCGGCGAGTCCAGTGACGAGGAAGATGTCACGCCTGCAGCGGTCAGGAAATCGAATGAGAACTCTGACTGGGGCATTGACGAACTCAGCACTAAGCCAACGGCACCGATATGGAACAATAAACCGAATGCGCCTACTCCGGTTATAGGAAGTGCATGGGCTTTGAAGGACATTCGTTCTACGCCCATAAGCAGTGCTTGGAGCACTAAAAAGGCAACGGCAACCAAAACCCAGCCTCGTCAGGGCCTAAGTATCTTTTCGAACCCTGATCCTTTACTTGTCGCGGACGAGATCGAACCTGAACCGACCGCGACTCCAGTCATGAATTCGAAAGCTGCCAAAGGGAAGAAGGCTTCTGTTCCAGCCCCTGACAAACCGTCAGTGTCGCCGCCTACTGTCCAAACTACCTCATCAAGCAAGGCGCCTGTGGCAGAGACGCCCGCCGTTCCACCCAAAGTCGACAAGCCAGCCGCTGCTCCTGCCCCTGTCGCTGCCCCCGTCCCGACACCTGCCTCTGCTCCTGCCGGCAAAAAACAGAACAAAAAGCAACGACAGGCCAATAAAAAGGCAGGAACTGTAGCGGCCCCCGCTGCTGTGGCAGAACCTGCCATTCCAGGACCCGTCATTCCACAACCAGAACCGGAGACTGAACCTGTTCCTCCACAACGTGAGTCTCCAAAGCTCGAAACGCCCGCTCCAGCACCCGAGCCAGTGTTTCAAGACTCCGATTACACCTCTCGGTTGCCAAAGATGGTGCCAGCAATGGCTCGTGCAAGGATGGACTCTGGACCAACAACTCCATCCTTCAGTTGGGACGAAGTTGCATCTACTCCTCGACCTGCCCCAAAGATCCCTGCACATGTTCAAGAGGCGGTCAATTCAGCAGGAACGCCTCGTCCTAGCATGCTCAAAAAAACAAACTTGATGGCAGACGTCTTCAGCGCGACCTCCTCTAGGACCACTTTGGAACACATGCCACCAGCTTCAATTACCAAAGGAGCTTGGGCTCCGGCTCCATCGCCTGGTCCATCTTTATGGGGGAAGACCAAGGCAGACTTCCAGACTACCAAAGTTGCTCAACAACCAGTTGGAGGTGATTTCTGGGTTCCTGAAGGTTTTGATGGCGTTGGCAACTACAATGATGAAGGTACTGGTGGTGGCGGCGGAGGAGATGAAGATGCAGGGGTAGGTTTGTGGGAGTCGATAGCAACACATTCTGAGCAAATCGGAAAGGCTAATCCGGTTCCAGTCAAACAGCAACAACCATCTATCGCAGCCCAGCGACTGCGCCGGATCTCGGAGGTTGGCTCTTCCTCTGCCCCTCGGACGCTCGGCACCAAAGATCTATCGCACGTTGGTCAACCTGCACCTCCAACTACGAATTCAAACTCCAAAAAGGCACGGGGGAAGAAAAATGGCAAGGGCAAACAACGGGCCACGGTTGAAGATGTTTCTGATGAAGAAAAGGATAACGTCAATACTTTGCCTCCCGATTCTAGCTTTATCATGGAACCGAAAGTCATTCTCGAGCCGAAGCCAAGCGTTCCATCCGTTGTCTACAACTCGATCATCGATTTTGCCGATAACGACGTCAACGATAATGGGCACCCGTCGAGTTTTTTCAGACCGACAGCGTCGACGGCTCGAAACTCTTCGCCGGACGATTTTTTCGGTAGCGAGTCCCTTTATTCGAATACCTTCAAAACCCAGGGCGCGAACACATCCGTGAGCCCCGACTGGGGTGCGATGGGTGGAAAACATGCTAGATGGACCCCAGCTGTTAGCCATGATAGAGAAGCAGAAGAATTACCCAATTTTTCTTTTGGATCTCGCCTCCAAACCAAACCTAGTGTTCAGCAGCAGACGCCAATCTGGGGTCAGTCTGGACCAAGTGCCAAGGATAAGGGCAAGGGAAAATGAAGAGTCAAAATTGTCGTCACGAGCAAAAGAAATATTTGGAACGAAACATACCCAATGCAAGGGATAAATTATTTGATAGATGTTTTCTTGCTTTCTCTCGTTGCTTTGCTGCATCCTCGCATCGATGGCTATAGACATTATACTAGTTGTACATTAATAGGAATTCGTTATATATGTTTATCATACCTGATTTAAAGATCGTCTTAAGCAGCCGTTACATCGGAAAAATCAAGATCTTTCAAGTGAAGTGGTCTGGAGAGAGTGGTAAGAGGTAGCGTACTTTAAGAGCGCAACTGGGGACCGTTTTGTATAAGGAATTTCATCTCCAGACAACGTGTAGGCGGCACTTCATGGTGAAAATACCCCCGAAAGAAGTCAAATCCGTTATCATGAGAAGAAGGTTAGTAGATCATCACTGTAGGCAACCTTTCACAAAGCTTACCTGAATGAGTAATAGTATAGTGACAGAGCGTGTCCAGCTGACAGGTTCTGACTTCATATATATGCGCATCGTGTGTATGTCGGGAACGGCCAGACTCCACTGGGACATGATGTTATGATTATCTGCGTTTTCACGTGTCGAACTCCTCCAAGATGCCTTGCCTATAAGCACGTACTTATCTTCTTCCATGAGAGAACAATTTTTGATGCAAGGCGAGGCGTCCACGGGGATCTCAGCAGAGCTTCTCATCTTGACGCAGTCACCCAGGGATAAATTCTCCTTGCGCGCCGGAATCACTGCGTCCTCCAAACATAGAAGAAGAATACATGCTGCTGAACTCGACAGTATTTTCGATTAGATGATTATATCCTATTGCTTGACGCTCGAAGGGTTGGTGTAGCTTTTTGCTGAACCGTGACGCTGCGTCGCTGCGACAGCTACTGCGAGCAGTGTACCAACAGTTTACATCCTAAATCGCATTGACCGGTAATTTTATTGTCCTTGGTAGGTAGAATGCTAAGATTTAGCAGGATTTGAGCCCAGGAACTCTTACTTTACGTAAATGAAAAATTCACGCGAGCCTGTCACGTGATGGGATCGACTGATCAGACAGCTCGAAAAGGTAGCACATTTACTATATAACCAAGTATAACATTGGTATGTAACAAGAAGCCACTTCCCAAAGGTCCGTACAGTAGATTGTAGAGCGGGCTGTTCTCTTTCGACCACAAACGTCCTTGCAGAAAGAGGGTCAACCTTTTACAATAGTTACGGTCGAGGTTCATATAAATAAGATCCACTGAAGGAAGATAATCGCCTAAGAAAACTTCAAGAAGACTAGCATGAGGAGCGTGTTGTTGCCATCCAAGATACGGAAGATCGCGAAAGGCCTTGAAATAAGCGCCCAAGATAACACCGTCTAAAGTTCAACGGGGTTTGATAGAAATGACAGAAAAAGGCGTGTACGATCTCGAGTTCAGAGGATACTCCTACACATAGGCGATCAATATGTGCAAGGCATTCCTAGGAGGGAACCTGGAGAGAAGGAGGGGTTGTACCACACGACCCGCTCCCTGAGGCCTGATGTTTTCACGATAAATGATATGCTTCGGAAAGAAGGAAAATGGAAACGCCAGTCATCAAGTACCGTGGAACCAGAGCCGGCGGATAAACAGAATATGTCCCACCAATCCGAATCTGAGGTAGAGACAGGGGCTTCCCATCGTCGTCCGCGATGAACCAAAACAACCCAATCCAGTCGCTGCCCATGAAGTAAGAAAGAAGGTCGCACTGCGGGATGTCTATCTCACATGGCGGAGCAGCACCCCCCAGAGTTTGCTCGTCGGGGAGCCAGAACACCGGCTCCAAACCGAACCCTGTACTCGCCTCTCTGCCAGACCAGACGTTTGGGACAATCATATCACAAGTCGTCCAATTGCAGCTCGTCAAGAAGCCGGAACACTGGCTCAAAACCCCTATACTAACCTCCAACATCACCCCTCTCGACCATTTCCAGGAGACGGTTAGGACAACCACATCCCAAGTCGTCCAATCAGGATATACGATGAGGACAGCGAAATCTGCCAGAACTTTTTTCCAAGTCTGAGCCTGGCTCAAGGAACAAAGCCTACTATTGCACAAACATCCAGGATGGAAGTCATATAGAGACGCTGAAAGCCCAATGATGCGTGGACAATCGGCTGGCGCTGACGTTCAAGAAGGATAGAATTGCGGACAACCACTTTTCTGATTTTGGATTGAAGGATAAAGCTTATTATCGCACAAAAATAGGAAGGAAATCTACTGAAGATGATGAAAGTTTTCACATACAAATAGAAATCCGCCTGGTGATAAGGTACCCCAGTTCTTACGTCTACAGAACAAGGTCTTTGCCCAGGGAGGGAATGCATGCATCAGCAAGCTCGAAGCAGAGTGGTCCACATCGATTTCATAGGGTGCTCCTTCACGCGAGACAAACGACGCAGAGCGACCTGGCCCAGAGGCAAAACTTGGAGCTAGGTCTGCATTTAATGAAATACGAAATTCATTCCATGCCGTTATCAAATAATGAATTCACGACTCACAGCAGCGTGCCCACCGCGTGCCAAACTTCATGTTACAAGACTCTGGAACTCAGATCGATGTCCGAAAATTCAGGACGGGCCTCGGATACTACGATGGGGTGAGAGATCCATCCACACAATCATATCCAATTGCGTCCCTGAGACGACACCACTATCCCGTCGCCGAACGAAACCCCTGCACGTTATGCAAGCAAACCCCGCCAAGACACACTACGAAACAGAGGTTAAATCATTCTATGAGTCGTAGGCCAGGTTATAGCACGGTCGGAACCTGAGCTGCCATCCAAGAGCTTTTCTGCAGCTGGCGCAGCAAGAAACATGCCATCGACTTGAAATTCAATTTCAAATTCAAAATAGCCTAACAACGCTCCTCATGGTCCAGCAGTTTCCCATCGGTGCCGTCGCGGTCCGGCGACGTCGGTTTACGTTTTATGTTGACACACATCGCTGAAACACATCTCCCTAGTCATGAATGAATGCTAGCTCTGGGACACGATCTGGGGGAAAGCCATCCGTATCCTTGAGGAAAGCGTTTGTCTATTGCATAGACCCCGAAGCATTGCAACGACGAATTTATAGCACAACACCTCAGGGGATACGATCACGATCCGCACTGGGTAGATGAATTAGCTGGAACGTTAGCATCCTTCATAGTGTATAAACCTAGCTGGTAACTACAGAACACGCCTATTTGTGTTCTTGCAACCAACGAGTGTTTCCGTTCGAGGACTAGGACTTGGGGAGGTATGAAGTACCGACTGCCTGGAGGTACGCTGCAAAAGGGTATAAATCCGATTCCGGTGTCTAGAATATTCCTGCAGAAGCCTCACTCCTGCCTCGACTTGAGTGGTTTTTCATTTACAGAAGTGGTTATATTTGAGCTTCGTTCACAATCAATGGAATTGAAATAGAAACTCAATCTTTAACCAAATCAGTCGCAGTTCAAGGATATGTATAGTCAGAACCTCCCGTATGAATGGATGCAACATTGCGAGTCCATATCCAGAAATACGTATGGACCCGAAGGTAACGGATGGATAGGCGGAGAAATCAACGATGAAGGATGGAAAAAAAAAAAAAAAATCGACATAGCTCACTCAGGCGATCTGTTTCGGGGGGTCGCTGTGGAATCGGGCATTCCCCGTCAGAGGCCGGCCTGATCCCGAAAACGGGGGTTCTGTCCGGAAAAATATATTCCCACGCTTGCCAACCTTGGATTTGAACGTTTCAGGCTATTGCGCCTCAAAAAGGTTTTTTTTTGGACCCATTTTTGTCCGAATCGAGGGATCAGGGTTCCCCAGCTATTGACGGGGTCCTACCTGTAACCAAGGAAGTCCAGTTCAAGGTCAAGAATGGAACGCGACATATCAAATTGTTGGTGACGTGACTGATTGTCACTCTAGGGGTTATGCTAATATAGTTTTTATACATGTAGTAAGCCGGAAGTGTTTCCATGATGTAGATACCCAGAATGAAAAAAAAGAATGGGATAGGAAGTCATAGAATGAACGTACATCATCTCATCATCATCATCATTCACGAGTAAAAGTATTTACATCCTTCCAGCCCTTTACAAGGGTACGACGGATGCTGGCCAGGCCTGGCTCAACGCTCTCGCCAGGTACATGGTATGTCGGGTCACTCTGAGTGAGTTCCAGGGCACTACGTCGATCAGCAGGAGCAAATGGTTGATTCCTATAAAATACACCCGGTTAACAAAATTCAATCGAGGCCGAAAACTTGTTGCTTACAATGAGGTGAAGATGAATTCCGATGGGCTGGGGTTAGTGTGCTATGAAAAATACGTTGCTTGAATACAGAACTTTCTTAAGATGGGTCGGATGAAATCTTACCGCTGTGATTAAGTGAAGTTCTCGTTGAATAGCGAGACAGAAGTAATCCAGATCTACCCAGGCATGTCAATACCACATTTACATACAATCATCGGTTAAAGACGGTTCATACCAAGATCGTTTAGATCGTAGTTGAAAGGGTTCTCACTGGAACAACATGTTAGTAAAACACTGCGTCAACACCAGAACGAGAACAGCTCACATTTCTTGCCCAATTTCGAGGAAACCAAGGAGCAGGAAGGCAGTAAAGGCAGTTGCCGGGATGGTGATATAAGCGAACGCTTTCCATATTTGGAACTAAACATGAGCGATAAGGAAAAATCAAATGAAGTAAAAACAAAGAAAATAGTGCGTACCGGCAGGAGGAAGAGGTAAATCCTACAAAAAAGAAAACCTGTTTAGAGAGATTCTTCAGGTGAGGATCTTTGGAAGGACATACCACAGAGACATTCGGAGGTGGGCCTGGTAGGCGAATGGTAAAGGAGTGTTGCAGACACGTTCCAAGTTCGAGAGGTTATCTTGAAGGGTAGTCAAATTTGCCGTTAACCCGGTACCGATAGCAGGTTGAACCAATCCTTTGCGCATGCAGACTGGGAATAAACATCAGGATATGAAAATGTACAAGCATGAAAGACGACGGACATGCAGTGTAGCTGTTGCCGAAATAAATTCAACGATCATCAGAGTTTGGTTCAAAGAACAGACCTGTACAACACTTACTTGGACAAGACAAGAATGATTTCCAAAGGTATGTTACTCTCGACGAAGTCAACGTAATCCCCCTTCTTCTTTTGCTTCGAAGAGCGAGACCGACGGAAAACTTTGTGGAACAACCATACGGGAAATCGCAGAAGGGGAAGTAAATCCAAGAGGGAGGTCTTGGGGGGATTCCTTGCAGGTTTCAAGTGATGCTCGGTTTCTACCTGAGGAAGCGCCTTTTCGGGGTCAAATCCTTTATTGCGAGCTCGCATGGAAGTCAGAATTTTTTCCTGAGAGTCAGGAGTGTGGTCTCGCCCCAGTTCAGTAGCAGGTGTGTCAATCGGTCGGCCATCGTAGTCGTCGTCGTCGTGCCAGATGGGAAGTTTATCAGAGCGATCGGGTGTACCGTTGGCGTATTTGGGTAGGAAGGAGATCAATGGATAAAGATCCGTGTAATAGGGACCTCGTTCGTCACGCAGAAAGTGCTATATTGGTCGTGTGACACAATTGGAAATTTTTCAAAGGCTAGTTGTTACTCAAGGCATACCTTGACTGAGACCGAGAATGCAAGGATCTTTAGTTTCGGAAATCAGGTCATATTATCTCGAGTGGTCAAGAGTATGGCTTACAAGATTGACCATCGTTTTTTTTTCAATGACGTTTTCAAGCGTTGTGGTGTTCGCAGCATCCCCTTTTCCAGTACGATCAACAGGGATATGGATCCAAATCTTTAAGACAAGTGCAGTCAGTCATTTAATCAGTGCCGTACTATAATGTTCAGCTCACCTGTTGTGCCAAATTCCGAGACGTTGTGGTGATATTTGTCCACATTTTTCTTCCATCTTGGTACCTAGAATTGTTACAGATACTGCAAGGTATTTTTTTTCCGTAATCCTACTCACCTTTCATACGCTGACGATGTTCGGAAAGAAATGACTAAACCAAGGACAGTACCCAGGACAGTCAACAGTTGATTTGAAGTAGTCAGGTCATGATCAGTTTTCTCGGAGACCAGCGTCACCACTGTTCAACAAGAAATTCAACCGTACAGTCAGATACAACAGTTACAAAATACTTACTGGTAGCGACGAGGGTGAAGAACAAGATTTCGGGCCAGATACTGTTGATAACGGTGGCCTCGAATTTTTTGAAGGTGAACCCACCCCGAAAGAGGGGATTTGCAGATACCATACTGTCAGCAGCAGAGAAAGGTAAACTTTAGTGCAAGAAAGGACTGTATGACTAGGGGTGGTAAAAAAGAAAGTGGGAGGTCAAATCGAGGAGTTTTGTTTATACCGCGCTCAGGCAACGAGGTTGTTACATATGTAAAAGGGGCCATCATCCTAGTGCCACCGCTTAGCAACTCCGGACGCTTCTGGATCAGAATTATGAAATAAGCCTCTGAGGATTATCAAATGATCCATGATCGATTCGATCATATGTGGTAACCGGTAACCCTTGACATATAGGAGTTTATTAAGTTTTATAGGCCCAGCCACTGGCTCTGCCCGGTAATAGTAATTGGTGATAATCATTGGCTGACTACGTTAAATAATAATAATAACTCAGGCGAAGGAAGAATATAATGGTGGGACTAAGGTGGAGGTTATTGGGGCGGTTTATGTGGTAAGCGGTTGGATAGGAATCTTTTGCGTGCTTCGCTAGGACCCCGGTCTATATAGGTGGAGCCTTGATGTCAATAATCCGGACAAATTTTGGGCGCTGATGACCAGACAAAAACAGGTCAACATTTATTTGCTGGTTTATGTTTGTCTATTTCTTTTCTCCATTTTTCCGCTTTAAAGTTTACAACCTGAGCTTCAGGCTGTAACGGTCAGGAAGAGCTCACAGTGGCTTTGAAACTCTGGGAAAAAGGAGCAGCGGGGATGTCGATTATATGACTACCAGGGCTACATACTCATTACATACTAGTATGAATACGTCGGTCATGATTACCGAAATCGCACTCTTCTCTGTACAGCACAGCTTACTAAACTTTGTGAGGCTTCTTCCATGTTTGCACTGACCTGGAGAGGCCAGATCCAAGACAATGAAAATTTGACCAACAAATGGCCAGATCCAACCGCTCGGAGATTTTCAAAATTTGAGATTAGGCCGGGTCCAATCCGGACAAAATCGCCATTTTCGGGATCAGGGCTCCAACTATATAGACCGGCTCCGCTCCATATTTTTGCAGCCAGCCAGGACCTCGGCGAGCAATGAGCACCCTGATACTCAAATGAGATTTTTATCTGGGTTCCAGTTTTTTTTTGAAAATTTGTCCGGATACGGTAACTGGGTTGTTTTTGGCCAAATTTTGATGAGGCAGAGGAAATGAGTGGACGATGACATTATAAGTAAATTCTAAGTAAGTCGTAAGATTCAAAAGAGGCCAATGCCGAGGTTCGAACACCCAAACTCTTGCCAGGATTTTGATCCTTCAGTTTCGTCTGGACTTAGATCTGGGTTGCCGCTGATTTTTGGGCGTTTTTGCCTGGATTTGTCACCAAATTTTGTCCGGGATTAGTATCAAGGGTCCTAGCCAGCCTGATGGAAAGTGTGTGCTCGCAAGGCGAACATGTGTTACAGGGTCTTGCACTGCCGTTTGCACAACAATTTTGCTAAAACATGTTTGTATTTGTATGTCCTGTTATGGACCCCGCCAGACCGTCACGCATTAGGTCCAGGCCTGAACCGCTTTAAACATTCCTACCATCAACCGAACCTACCGTCATGGCGCGAAGTTCTATCCTCATCGTTTGAACCGTTACATTGAGGTCACGGTACAACATATACAAATACAATTTCTCAACTTCGTGCAAACGGAAGTGCAAGAACCTGTAACCCGTATGTAGCCGTTGAACGAACAAGAACAAATTGACAAGATCGTATACGTAATTTAAATTAGGTATGATGTCATCGTGTACTCACGACGTCGGCGAAGGTCCCGAATTTTTTTCTTGAACCTATTTCTTTAAAAGCTGTCATAATAGCACCGGATTGTGACTACTATACAGTCGTAGACAACCAAAGTCCGCTAACTTGATATGTAACTCCGGGGGGAATGAAATTTTCGGGTAAATTTTTTCAGATCTGCAAAAGGAGTCGAAAAACACACCTCCGAAATTTTTCCCACGAGGCATTAGTTTATGTCAAAGAGTTGGGCCGAAAAAAATCAAACTGCCATGGCACAAAAGCTCCGCAGAAGTGTAAGAGTACTCACACATGACCTTCCAATTTAGTACATTCTCTTTCTTATTTTGTAATAATCCTGTTCAACAGCGGCTTCAATAACATCCACAACATTGCACATTTTTCCAATCTGGTGGCTGAGGATGATAGGGTGCATGTAGCTTGACAATTTGTTGGTTTGACTTTCAAAAATTTTGTCTTTAAGACTTAGTTATTTCCTGAAAGATATTTTTCCATGAAAAAGCCTCTAAACACTCTAAAATTGTGTTTGACAATGGGAGGAAAAAAGTTCAAATTTTGGTCATGCATATTTTGCCACTTATATAATAACAACATGTGACCTACAGGCTCTAGGGATGACCACAGAAAACATGGAAATTTGCACCAAAAAACACATCCAAAACACACATAACCATGGGCCAACAATCCAATGCAAAAAAGGCTCGACTTAATAACCTTGGGAAGACTGGCACCCCCCAAAATCCATCTGTGGAAGATATTTCTGATGATGAAGATTCAGATTTTGAAGATGACTTACTGGAGCATGGCTTTTTTTTTTCTGGATGATGAATCTGAATCTGAGGAAGGTTTTGATGGTTCTGACAGTGAAGATGAGGAGGCCAATGAAGATGAGCTTGACAGACTTGCAAATTCTTCTTTCTCCCCATCTCGTGTTCCCTTCCGGATATCCTTCAGTATTCTTGGAGCCATTGTAATCTGTTCCTTGAGTGCATCAAATGCTGACTGCTCCTCTGCTCCCCATCTCCTGTGTCCTTCTGTGTGAGACCAAATAAGGGATGGGCTATGTTACGACTTCGACCGATTCAGGCTTTACAGCCATGATCGGATACAGTCAGTATCTGATAATGCCCAAGCATCTGTCCAAGGAGCTAGCTGAGCCCATGGATATCAACTGGAAGACATCCAGTCAAGTATCCACAGGTTTGAGAATGGATAAATGCCAATCAAGCAATATCATAGTTAACAAGTTAAAGACAAGCTAAAGAGTACAGGTGTCATGGTCCGTGCTCGGTCACATTCTTTCCGAAGAACAATCAAAGGACGGCTCCGACGGAGTCTCTGATGATGACCGCCTCACCATTGTTCAGTGCCACCATTACCACTGGCCACCTTCGTC
>Ga0193743_1001719_pt1 | contig 15970 bp, 14 predicted proteins | sample L2c2metaG_FD_143038 | JGI IMG/M metagenome (GOLD analysis project Ga0193743, IMG submission 143038) | Soil microbial communities from a riparian zone of the East river system, Colorado, United States - L2c2 | ecosystem: Environmental > Terrestrial > Soil > Riparian zone | place: USA: East River...
GCAATGCGGAGCTCGTGGGAAAACGCAATCTACGGGCGGTCGCGGAGGTCGCCGGTGCACTGCCGCTGATGTTTGCGGGCACGCCGGATATCACGGATATCGAGGCGCTCCTCGAAGCGGTCGACGGAATCCTGCTGACGGGCGCGCGGGCCAATGTTCATCCGACATGCTTTGGCGTCGAGCCGGATTCCCGTCACGAACCTTACGACCACGATCGCGACGCCCTGGCGTTGGCGCTGATCGAGGCCTGCGTCGATCGCGGCGTGCCGCTGTTCGGCATCTGTCGCGGCTTCCAGGAGATGAATGTCGCCTTCGGCGGCTCGTTGCATCCCGAGATCCGCGACCTGCCCGGGCGCATGAACCATCGCATGCCCCGGCTGGAGAACGGCGAAGTTCATCCCGATCCGGAGGTCGTCTTCGCCGACCGCCACGAGGTGCGCTTGGCGCCGGACGGAGTCTTCTCGCGGCTTCTCGGCTGCCAGGCGATCCGCGTGAATTCCCTGCACGGTCAGGGCATCCTCGAGCTCGGCAAACGGGTCGTCGTAGAGGGCGTGGCGGAAGACGGCACAATCGAGGCGATCCGGATCGCCGATGCGCAGGGTTTCGCTCTGGGCGTCCAGTGGCACGCCGAATACGATCCACAGGAAAACCCGATCAATCGCGCGCTGTTCCAGGCCTTCGGCAAGGCGCTCCGCGATTACCGCGAAGCGTCGTAGGGCTCATTGCTGGGGGCGTGCCACTCCAGTGGCGCGTCATGATCTTCCGGACCGCGGGCGTCCCGCCCGCTCATGATCATGAGGCGGGCGGGACGCCCGCGGTCCGCATGACCATGAAAAGACGCGCCACTGGAGTGGCGCGCCCCCAGCGGCTTCAGAATTTTCGAACGCGCGGCGGCTCCAGCGTGCGCTCGACGATGTTCTGCATGAGGCGGACGAGGGCTGCGTTGGCGTCGGCCGGGATGCCGTCACACCATGGGATGCGGTCCCCGCCGCCGCCGTCGACCAGGCCGAGGCCGACGCCGACATGGTGCAGCGCCACTTCTTCCTCCGGCGTATGACAGAGGCTGGCGTCGCGTTTCAGGAGCGCGAGCGCGGCCACCACGCCGTAGGCGCCGATGTTCGAGCTGGTGCCGACAGCCAGCACATCGGTCGGCACGACCGAAAAGACGCCGCCGCCGCAGGGCGTGGTCGAGGCCATCGTATGGTCGGGCAGGCGCTTTTCCAGTTCGACATGCACCTTGCCGAAGCCGATCTCGTTGCCGCCGTCGCCGATCGCTAGCGTGGGCCTGCCGAGTTTCTTCGCCGTCTTGAAGATCGTGTCGACATTGGCCCTGTGGGGCGAGCGGCTGACACCGGTCACGCCATAGATCTGGCCATGGCGGTTGCCGCCCAGGCGCTCGATGGCGACGAACAGGTCGTGCTTCTCCGCGATCTTCACCTGCTGATCGGTGTCGCCCAGGGCGAGCGGCAGCACATCGATGGCGAGGCCGGCGCGCTTGGCCAGCATGGCGATGGGCGGCAGGGCATCGGGATCGGTGTAGATCGTGACCTTGTGGCCGATGCGCACGAGCGCCGTCGCCAGCACCACCGAACCGAACGGCCCGTCATTCTCGCCGACCGGCATGTGGCCGGGCACCGCAGCGCCGGTGACGATGGCGATGTCGCTCGGCGCCCGATCGAGCAGGCGTGCCGCCGCCAGCACCAGCGGTTCGGACGAGATGGCGCGCGCGACTTCCCACAGCACCCACTTCTTGCCGCGCGGCAGGCCGGTTCGCCGCATCTCGATGTTGATGAGCTTGTCGATGTTGTCGGCGGCGATTTCCATTTCAGGTTTCCCGTTCAGTTTTTTGCGGCGAGACGAATGCACTTGGCCCAGTGGCCCGGGGCGAGCGGATACTGCATCGGGTCGACCACGGCGCATTCGGGAATGGCCACCGGGCAGCGCGTGCGAAAGCGACAGCCCGAGGGTGGATCGGCCGGATTGGGCAGGTCGCCCTTCAGGATGATGCGCTGGCGCTGGGCCTCGATGTCGGGATCGGGCACGGGCACCGCCGACATCAGCGACTTGGTGTAGGGATGGGCTGGGGCGGCATAGATCTCTTCCTTGCCGGCCAGCTCGACGATCTTGCCCAGGTACATCACCGCGATGTCGTCGCTCACATGACGGACGACGCTGAGGTCGTGGGAGATGAAGATATAGGCTAGCCCGAGGCGCTCCTGCAGGTCCTGCAGCAGGTTCACGATCTGCGCCTGGATCGAGACATCGAGCGCCGACACCGGCTCGTCGCATACGATCAGCTCGGGCTCGACGGCAAGCGCGCGGCAGATCGCCACCCGCTGCGCCTGGCCGCCGCTCAATTCGTGCGGGTAGCGCTCGATCAGGTGGCCGGCGAGGCCCACCATATCCAGAAGCTCGCGGATCCGTCCGGCCCGCGCGCTGCCCGGGAAGAGACCGTGGATGTCGAGCGCTTCGCCGACAAGGTCGCCGATCGGCATGCGCGGATTGAGCGAGGCATGCGAGTCCTGGAAAATGATCTGCAGCTTGCGGCGCATGCGTCGCAGGCTTCGCGTGTCGAGCCCGCAGAGGTCCGTGCCGTCGAACAGCACGCGGCCGGCGCTCGGGCGGACGAGTTGCAGGATGGCGTATCCGGTCGTCGATTTGCCGCAGCCCGATTCGCCCACCAGCCCCAGGGTGCGGCCGCGCCCGACGCTGAAGCTCACGCCGTCCACCGCCTTCACCGTGCCCGCAGCACCCGGTCGGCCGTAATGGACGTCGAGGTCCTCGACTTCGAGAAGGCTGCTCATGGCGCGAGGTCGGCGAGGCAGGACGCCCAGTGGCCGGCGCCGAACTGGCGCGGTTCGGGCGGCCGCGCCTGGCAGGCGGCGACCGAAACGCGGCAGCGCGGCAGGAACGGGCAGAGCGGAATCGGATCGATCAGGTTGGGCGGCATGCCCTCGATCGGCGTGAGACGGCGTGCGCTCGAACCGTCTACCCGGGGCGTCGAGCCCATCAGGCCCAGCGTATAGCCATGGCTCGGCCGACGGAACAGCTCGCGGATCGGTCCCGATTCGACGACCGTCCCGGCATACATGACGTTGACCCGGTCGCAGAGGCCCGCGACCACGCCGAGATCGTGGCTGATCCAGATCACCGACGTGCCGCGTTCGCGAGTCAGGCGTTTCACCAGGTCGATGATCTGCGCCTGGATCGTGACGTCGAGCGCCGTCGTCGCCTCGTCGGCGATCAGCAGGCGCGGATTGCAGGAGAGCGCGATGGCGATCATCACGCGCTGGCGCATGCCGCCGGAGAATTGGTGGGGATAGGCGCCGAGCCGCTTCTCGGCCATCGGGATGCCCACGGTCTCGAGCAGTTCGACGGCGCGGCGGCGCGCGGCCGCGCCGGCAAGCTTCTGATGGCGGTGCAGCACTTCGGTGATCTGGCGGCCGATCGTCAGCACCGGATTGAGCGAGCGCATCGGGTCCTGGAAGATCATGGCCATGCTGGAGCCGCGGACCTCGCGGGCCTGCGCCTCGCTCAAGCCCAGCAGGTCCGTGCCGTCCAGGGTCATGGCGTCCGCGGTGACCTTGCCCGGCGGCTCGGGCACCAGGCGCATGATGGAGAGCGCCGTCACGCTCTTGCCGCTGCCGCTTTCGCCGACCAGCCCGAGGATTTCGCCTTCCTCGAGGTCGAAGGAGACTCCATTCACCGCACGCACGATGCCGCGGTCGGTGGCGAAGCGGGTTTTGAGGTTGCGGACACTGAGCAGGGGCATCGCGTCAGCGTTCGGCCTGGGTGACGGTGCGCCGCGTGCGCCAGGCTCGCGGGTCGAGGGCGTCGCGCAAGCCGTCGCCCATGAAGTTGATGCTGAGCACGCACAGCATGATGGCGACGGTCGGGGCCAGGAACATCCACGGCGCGTCGCCCAGGAAACGCCGCGCCTCGCTCATGTCGCGGCCCCAGCTCGGTTGCGGTGGCTGCGCGCCGAAGCCGAGAAAGCTCAGCGACGCCTCGGCCACGACCGCCGCGGCGAAGACGATGGTGAGCTGGACGACGATGGGCGACATGACGTTGCGCAGCAGATGGGACAGCACGATGCGGGCGGGGCCGGCGCCCAGCGCCCGCGCCGCCGTCACGTAGACGTCCTCGCGCACCGCGAGCGTGCTGCCGCGCACCATGCGCGCCAGCACGGGCGCCTGCACCAGCCCCAGCGCCAGCATGACGTTCTGGATTTCCGGCCCCAGCAGGCCGACCAGCGCCACCGCCAGAAGCAGCGGCGGAAAGGTCAGGAAGGCATCGACCAGCCGCATCAGGAGATTGTCGATGCGTTTGCCGAAGTAACCGGACGCGAGACCCAGCGGCACGCCCAACACGAAGGCGAAGCCGACCACCAGGAGGCCGACCGAGAGCGACGTGCGCCCGCCATAGAGCAGGCGGGAGAAGACGTCGCGGCCGAAATGGTCGGTGCCCAGCCAGTGCTCGAAGGAGGGTGGTTTGAGCTTGGCCGAAAGCTTGATCTGGATGGGATCGTAAGGGGCGATCCACGGCGCCAGCGCCGCCGCCAGGCAGATCAGTGCGAGGCAGATCAGGCCCACCATGGCGGCGCGATGGCGCGGGAACTGGCGTGCCGCCAACCGCAGCGAGCCGGCGATGCGGGGACTGGCGACGGGAGGCGGGGACTGGACCAGCGCCATCGCTCAATACCGGATGCGCGGGTCGAGCATGGCATAGAGCATGTCGGCCACGATGTTGGCGAACAGGAAGAAGGCCGAGATCACCAGGGTGAAACCCTGGATGACCGGGAAGTCGCGCGTGACCACCGCGTTCAGTACCGCCGATCCCATGCCCGGGACGGCGAAGATGTATTCGATCGTGACCTGGATGCCGATCATGTAGCCGAACTGGACGGCCACCATGGTGATGAACGGGATCATGGCGTTCTTCAGCGCATGGACGATCACGATGGTCGAGGGCAGAAGTCCCTTGGCCCGCGCCGTGCGCATGTAGTCCTGCGACAGCACGTCGATCATGCTGGAGCGCAGCAGGCGCGTCAGCATGGCCGTCTGCAGCGTACCGAGCGCCACCGCCGGCACGATGAACGGCCGGATGTAGGTCCACCAGCCGCCCGCCGCGGCTTCCGACGAGCCGATGCCGGTGATCGGCAGCCAGTCGAGCTTGATCGAGAAGACGTAGATCAGGATCAGGGCGAGGCCGAAGTTCGGCACCGCGAAGCCCAGCACCGTGTAGCCGGTGCACAGATAGTCGATCCAGCTGTTGCGCCTGAGCGCGGCGATGACGCCGAGCGGGATGGAGACGAAGAGGGCGAAGAGCATGGCCGCGGCGGCCAGCTGCAGGCTCACGGGGAAGCGCTCGGCCAGCAGGGCGGTCACGCGGTCGTTGAGGCGGATCGAGCGGCCGAGATCGCCGGTCACGACCTTGGCGATCCATAATCCGTATTGCTCCGGCAGCGACCGATCGAGGTTGAACTCGGCCCGCATCGAGGCCGCCGCCTCCGGCGAGGTCTGCATGCCGAGCATGATCTGCACCGGATCGCCCGGCGTCGCCCGCGTGATGAGGAAGGTCATCAACGAGACGACGATGAGGACCAGCGGAACCTGGATCAGCCGACGTCCGAGATAGCGCCACATGGCTATGTGTCCTCCTCCCCACGAAGTGGGGAGGTGTCGCCGTCACACGGCGACGGAGGGGTCATAAGCCCCAAGTGTGTCCCGTGACTCATGACCCCTCCGCCCGCTGCGCGGGCACCTCCCCACGCAAAGCGTGGGGAGGCCATGAGAAAGATCAACTCCATTCCACGGTGTCGAGCTTTTCCGTGTACTCCTGCGGCGTCGGCACGAAGCCCTTTAGGTTCTTGTTGAACACCTGGATGTTGTTGGTGTTGCAGTGATAGATCAGCGGACATTCCTCCAGCGTCGTGTCGACGATCTTGTGGTACGCCGCCTCGCGCTTGACCGCGTCGAGCTCGCTACGCGCGCCGTCGAGAAAAGCGTCCATCGTCGGGACGTTGTAGCCCGAGGCGTTGCCCTTGCTGTGCAGGAACCACCACGAGGTGGCGTCGGGATCGGGCGCCACCAGGGTGATGTCCTCGAGCACCTGGTCGTAGCGCTGGTTCAGCCACAGATTATTGTAGCCGCCCATATCCATGTTCTTCAGCTTGTAGGTGATGCCGATCTGGCTGACCATCGCGGCGACCAGCTCGAGTTCCTTGCGCAGCCAGTCCTTGTCGGAGGTGATGACCTCAACCTCGTAGCCCTTGACGCCGGCCTGGGCCATCAGCTCCTTGGCCTTCTTGAGGTCGCCGTTCTTGGGATACTTCAGCATCGAGCCGCGATAGCCCATGTAGCCGGCCGGGATCTGGTTGTCGGTGGCCAGGGCCTCGCCGTAGTAGATCTCGTTGACGATCGCCTCGCGGTCGATGGCATAGGAGATCGCCTGGCGCACCAGCTTGTTCTGCCAGGGCGCGTCGGGCTTGGCCTTGAGGTTGAACTGCTGGAAGTCCCACTCCCAGCCCGGCGTCGAGTTGACGGTGAAGTTGGTGTTCTTGCGGACCTGGCCCAGCTCCTTGGGATCGGGATGGGTGACGAAGTCGAGCTCGTTCTTGAGCAGCGCCTGGAGCCGCGTCGTCGAATCGGGGATGGCGCGATAGACGATCTTGTCGAGCTTGGGAAAGCCCTGCCGCCAGTAGTCGGGATTCTTCACCAGCGTGATCTCGGTGCCGCGCTTGCTCTCGATCTGGAACGGGCCGTTGCCGGCCGGCGTCGCGGAATAGGCCTGGTTGCCCATCTGCTTGTGCGCCTTGGCCGAGATGATGGTGCCGGCATAGCCCATGGTGACGCCGGGGAAGGCGCCGAACGGTTGCTTGGTCTTGACCTCGACCACGAACTTGCCGTCGGCCTTGACGCTGTCGACCGGGAACAGCGCCGTGCCGACCTGGAAGCTCTTGGATTCGATGTGGAAGTTCCAGCAGTAGACCACGTCTTCGGCGGTGAACTCGCCGAAGCCCTTCTGCCACTTCACGTCGTCGCGCAGCTTGATGCGCCAGGTGAGGGGATCAGGATTGGACCATTCGAGCGCCAGGCTGGGTTCGATGGTGCGCTTCTGGAAGTCGATGTTCACCAGGCCGTCGAAGATGTTGTACAGCACCAGGCCGCCCTGGATGTCGAAGCGGATGACGGGGCTGAGATTGCCGAACTCGCCGCCCCACACGCCGACCCTGAGGTCGCGCTTGCCCTGGGCGATCGCCGGCGCGCGGCCAGTGCCCAGGATGAGGCCGGCGCCGAGCGCGCCTGCCGTGAAACCGCGACGCGTTACGCCTTGGCCATTTGAGAGTCTGGACCCTTTGCTCATCGCCGTCTCCTGTCGCGAGGTGTTCTAAAAGCCTCTGTCGTATTCCTTCAGCCCGTTCTCCACGATCTGGTGCAGGATCGTGATCAGGCTCGCCTGCACCCTGTCCGATGTGCCGTCGACGTAGGGAATGAGGCGGGAATAGGCCCCGTCCATCGCCCCGCCGGCGACGCTTGCGTGCACGATGCGCAGCTCCGTTGCCTCGTCGTGCAGCACTTCGCGGTCTCCCAGGTGACCGGCCAGCGCCGCCGCAATGCCGTAGGCTCCCCAGTTCGACACCGCGGCGAACACAAGGACATCGCATTCAGTAACCGTGCCAACGCCGCCATGGCAGGGGCAGCCGCAATCCTTGCCGAACGGCTGGATCTCGCGCACCGCCTCCTTGATGACGCCGCAGCCGATCTCGTTGCCGCCATCGCCGATGCCGATCGTGGGAATGCTCTTTGCCTTGGCGAGATCGGCAAGATGGTAGGCGCTGGCGATCTTGTCGGGCGTGCGCGGCGTTCCCATGATCGAGTGATAGATGCCCTTGGTGTTGGGCCCGACCTTCTCGATGAAGATCATTGCCGCCGGCTGGAACTTCTTGCAGAGCGCGGCGGCTGCCTTCTTGCCCGCGGCATCGCCCAGCGGATACTCGATGGCGAGCGCACACGAGCGGCGCTGCTTGAACAGCGCCTCGTCGACGACGGCGATGCCCGCCGCTTCGGTCGACTTGATGACGGCCGGCATGTTGCGCGCTTCGCTGATCAGGATCGGCTTGGCGCCGAGGCCGAACTCGATGGCGCGGGCAATCGCCGCGGCGCCCGGCGGGCCGTCGGTCTCGCCCGCCGGCAGGCCGGGCGGCGTGCCGGCGCCGGTGACGACGAAGACGTGCTGGCCTGGCTTCACCTTGTCCTTGAGCAGCTTCGCCGCCAGCCAGGTGAGCGGCTTCTTCTGCTTCTTGCGCGCCGCCTCGTAGAGCGGATAGGTGACACCGCGCGGCAGTCCGGCCCGAAAGCGCATCTCGATATTGACCGCCCGATCGATCGAGTCGCCGACGATTTCGTCTATGGCCATGAAAGCTCCTTATCTTTGCTGGGAGCGGACCTGGAGGTCCGCGCTCCAATCAAAACGCACGCTTGAATCCTGTGACCAGGCCGTTGCGCACGATGCAGCCCAGCATCGTCACGACGGCGCAGGACACGTCGGCCGGCATGCCGTCGACCTGCAGGATGTGACGCCCGGTGCTGCCGTCGGCGGCGTGGGTGTCGACGCAGGCTTCGATCATGCGGCGCTCGATCTCGGCCGAATGCATGATCTCCGGCTTGCCGACCAGGGCCGCCAATGCCGCCTCGACAGCGTAGGCGCCCCAGTTGGAGGTGTTGGCCGGAATAAGCACGTCGGTCTTCACGCGCGTGCAGAGACGCGCGCCATTGGGTTTGTATTTGGCGACGGCATCGGCAATCAGCCCGAAGCCCAGCTCGTTGCCGTTGTCGCCGATGCCGAGCGAGGGAATGCCGCGCGCCGCCGCTTCGTCGAACAGGCACTCCGCGCGCGCCCGATCGCCCGCCGTCGGCGTCCCGGTCGAGGTGTGCGCGATGCCTTGCGGATTGGGTCCGAGTTTCTCGATGCTGATCACCATCGCCGGCTTGTAGGTGTCGAGATACAGGGCGGCCTGCTTCTCCGCCGTGTCGTCGTGCGCGAGCGGCAGCACCGACGTGGTGTAGCCGGTCGTCAGCGCATATTGCGGGTCGCGGATGCCGAGGCCTGCCGCCAGCGTCGTCGCCGCGAGGTTGGCGCAGAAGGGCGCCTCGGTGAACAGCAGCGGCACTGCGCCCGTGGCGGCGTGGATGGCGAGGGCCAGCGCCGCGACGCCCGGCGGTCCGTCGGTTTCGCCGGCCGGCAGGAATCGCGGATCGCCCGCGCCGGTCGTCAGGAAGACCGTCTTGCCGGGTCCGAGGTTCGTCAGGATCTGCTGTGCGGCCAGCATCGACAGTGGGCCACCGCCCTGTGCGGCGCAGGCCGCCTCATAAAGATGCACGATCACATTGCGCGACGTCGGCGAGATGCGCGCCTCGACCGTGACCAGGCGATCGATGTGGCGGCCCATGAGGGCGAGTTGGTCGGGGGTGGTGGAGGAGTGTGCAGCGACGTGTGCGGTGGTCATGGTGTCTAACTTGATTCCGATTCAGAGGCCCTCTCCGCCCGCGTCAGCGCGGGGGAGAGGGCGGGGAGGGTGAGGTGGGCGCGGCGCTTGCGCCCGGAGAGATCTCGCCTGTGAGAAGCACCACCTCACCTACCCGTTGCTTCGCAACGGGGCCCTTCCTCTCCTCCGCTTCGCGGCGGAGAGGACGCATGACAGCGGATTGCTTCTTCATCGCACGATGCCTTAATGCGTCAGGCCGGCATCCGGCGGCTCGAGATTCTTGCGCACGATGTTGGACAGGAACTGCATGCAGGCCATCGAGGTCTCGCCGTCGAGTCCGTCGACCAGAAATTCGGTGGTGCAGTACATCGCCTCCAGCCCGCCGGCGTCGAGGCAGGCCTGGACGATGCGCTTTTCCATCGCCGGTGAATGGATGAGCTGCGGTTTGCGCAGAAGATAGGCAAGGCAGGCTTCGATGCCGTAGCAGCCCCAGTTGGACATCATCGCCGGGATCACTACGTCGGTCTTCACCACGGTGGCGAGCGCGCTGCCCTTGGGCATCGTCTTGACCACCGTGTCGTAGATCGTGCCGAAGCCCAGCTCGTTGCCGTGATCGCCGATGTCGACTGAAAAGATGTTGCGCCGGTTGGCTTCGATCACGACCTCGCCGATGTCGATGCAGCCCTGGAACTTGGATTTCGGACCGGTGAGCGGCAGCCCGGTGGCCGTATGGACGTTGCCGTCCGCGCCGGCGCCCAACCGCTCGGTGCTGACGACTGCCTTCGGCTTGTAGTCGGCGTAGATCTTGGAAATCCAGGCCTTGATCTTGGATTGCTGAGTCGGTGCGTTCACGATCGCGGCGCCGAGATGGCGGTCGCGCGCCTGGTCGAACGGCTTGACCATCAATCCGGCGGCCTCGCTCGAGGCGATGATGGGATCGGCGTGGCATTCCTCGTTGACGAACACCGGAATCGCACCGAGGCCACGATAGAGTATGCGCGCCAGCGACGCGGCACCGGGCGGGCCGTCGCTTTCGCCCTTGGGCATGGTCGGCTCGTAGCCGGCGCCGGTCATGATGAAGACCACGTCGCCCTTGCCGAGATGCTTCTTCAGTCCCTTGGCCGCGGCCATGGTCACCGGCTTGTTGCCTGCCGCCTTGCGCGCCGCGTCGTACATCGGCTGCAGGATGCCGTGCGGCATGCCATGGTTCTTCGCTTCGATGGTGATCAGCCGGTCCACGGCTTCGCCGACCATGTCGAGCATGACAGTCCCCCTTCGAAATTCCCCGAGCGAATTGGGCGCTTCGCCAACTGATCGCACAAGAGCAAATTTAGCGTCGACACGATGCCCGTTCGGCATCACTGTGTGGCGGAGGGGAGTTAGGGAAATGACCAGCAACTTGCGTTACTTCGCGACGGTCGCGCGTCACGGCTCGATCCGTGAGGCCGCCGAGGAGCTCAACGTCGCGCAATCCGCGCTCAGCCGGCAGATCCAGAAGCTCGAGCAGGATTTCGGCGTGCCGCTGTTCCAGCGCCATGCAAGGGGCGTCGAGCTCACGTCGGCGGGCGAGATCTTCCTGCGTCACGCGCGCTCCAGCCTGCGCCAGACCGAAAGGGTCCGCTCGGAACTCGATGCGCTGAAGGGGCTGCGCCGCGGCACGATCAACCTCCAGGCGATCGAATCGCTGGTGCCCGGCGTGCTGCCCCAGGCGATCATGCGATTCAGCGCGCGCCATCCCGGCATCACCTTCGAGGTCATCGTCGATCGCACCGACCGCATCATCGCGGCCGTGCGCGAGGGACGTACCGACATCGGCCTGGCGTTCTATCCTCCCGCCGACCGGGACTTCACGACGGTGTTCAAGATGCGCGAACCGTTGGTCGCCTTGATGTCGCCCCACCATCCGCTGGCGGGACGGCCGAAGGTGTCACTGGCCGACAGCATCCCCTATCCGATCGCGCTGCCGCTCAAGAACTCGGGCAGCCGCGTGCTGATCGACATCGCCTGCAAGGCGGCCGGCATCTACATGATGCCCGTCCTCGAGACGAATTCGATCCAGCTCAGGGTGCATTTCGTGCACGTCAACAACGGCATTACGTTCCATTCGCGTTTGTCCGCCGCGGACAGCCTGCGCGCGGGCGATCTGGTTGCCGTTCCGATCCGCGATCGCCTCGTCAATACGGCGACGATCGATGCAATCACTCACGCGTCGCGCCAACTGCCGCTCGCGGCCGAGGAGTTCCTGCGTTTCCTGCAAGGCGAATTGCAGAATCTGCGCGAACCTCTCAGCAGCGCCGCCTAGTACTGGTTACCAGCGATCATGAACTTGCTTGTGGCCCATGCTTCGAGACGCGCGCTACGCGCGCTCCTCAGCATGAGGTGTTTTTGTTTCAACGAGATAGACCTCATCCTGATGAGGCCGCGAAGCGGCCGTCTCGAAGGATGGGCCTCAGCGACGATTTGTGATTCCGGATACCAAGGGCATGGCGCGCTTCCTGCATTGCGACCGGAAAACCGCCGGCATGTTTCGGAGGAGGAACGTTCATGACTTTCACTATTGTTGCGCGCTGTTCGCGTAGCGGACAGATCGGCATCGGCATCGCGACCTACTCGATCGGTGTCGGGCTCTACTGCAATGGACTGCGCGCCAACGTGGGCGCGACCATGACCCAGGCTTTCGTGAACCAGGGCAACAACACCCTGGCGCTGCGCCTGCTGGCTAAGGGCTTCATGCCGGCACGGGTTATCGACGAGCTGTCGGCGAACGATCCCGACTTCGCCTATCGTCAGATCGCCGTCATCGACCGGGAAGGACGCGCGGCGGCCTATAGCGGTTCGAAGACCCGAGGCTATTCGGGGCACGAAGTGGGCAACGGTTATGTCGCCATGGGCAACGTGCTGGCTGGACATCATGTCGTGGAGGCCATCGGGCGGGGCTACGAGGCTAAACCGGACGAATCCTTCGAGCGGCGCCTGCTGCGCGCGATCGAGGCCGGGCGCGATGCCGGCGGCCAGGTCGGCAACGACGGACATCTGACGGAGCGGTCAGCAGGGATCTTTGTCTACGGCGCCTACGATCACGCCGAGCTCGATCTCCGGGTCGACCTGCACGACAAGGCGGTCGATGAGCTGCGTCGCGCCTTCGAGGAGTACGAGCTCTACCGCGGCTACTATCGCGACCGCGGCAAGAATCCGCGCGATGCGGTTCCGCAGGACGTATTCGTCGCCGGCCTCAAGCAGCACCAGGAGGCAGCACAATGACCTACTCGATCATCGGGCGCTGCGCGCGCACGGGCCGGCTCGGCCTCGGCATCACGACCTTCTCGCTGGCCGTCGGCGGGCGCTGCGAGGGGATCGCCGCCGGCATCGGCGTCTGCAAGACGCAGGCCTTCCCCAATCGCACCAACGATCCGCTCGGCATCAAGCTGTTGGCCGAGGGGTTCATGCCGGCGCGGGTCATGGAGATGTTTGCCGACAACGACAGCGAACATGATTATCGCCAGATCGCCATCATGGACCGCGACGGACGGATCGCGGCACATACCGGAACGGGCACGCGCGGTTGGTCGGGGCATCAGATCGACGCCGATTGCGTGGCCTTCGGCAACGGCCTGGTCGGGCCGCAGGTGCTGGCCGGGCTGATCGCGGGTTTCAAGACAAGGCCCGACGATGCCCTCGAATATCGCCTCATGCGGGCCATCGAAGGCGGGCGTGACGCCGGCGGGCAGGGCAATGCCACGACCCACAAGCCGGAGAGGTCGGCGGCCATCAAGGTCGTCGACCGGCTGGACTATCCGGACATCGACGTCCGAGTCGACGTCCATCCGACGGCCGTCGCGGAGCTGCGCCGCGTGCTGGAGGAATTCAAGCTTTACGAGGAGTTCTATCGCGAACGCGGTCGCAATCCGAGCAAGGCGATCCCGCAGGACGTCTTCGTCGCCAACCTGAACGCGCGCCGTGCGTAGGGCGAACTTCTTCCCTCCCCATCGCGGAGCCCGCGATGGGGAGGTGCCCGCGTAGCGGGCGGAGGGGTCATGAGCAGCAGTACTGTTGCCCATGACCCCTCCGGCCTTCGGCCACCTCCCCAGCGAAGCTGGGGAGGAAACTTCAAGGGGAACTCATGACCTACACCGTATTAGGCCGCTGCCACAGGACCGGACGCCTGGGGATCGGCATCGCGACCTTCTCGATCACCGTCGGCCGCTATTGCTATGGCGTGAAGTCGAACGCGGGCGTGACGGTGAGCCAGGCCTTCGCCAACGAGCGGAACAATGCGCTGGCCTTACGGCTGCTGACGCAGGGTTTCACTGCGCGATCGGTGCTGCAGCAGCTTATGGAGAACGACGCCTATGCCGAGTACCGGCAGATCGGCGTCATCGACCGCAGCGGCATGGCTGTGGCTCATACCGGCCCGCACACGCGCGGCTGGTCGGGTCACGTCGTTGGCGAGAACTACGTGGCCTTCGGCAACGGTCTGGTCGGGCCGGAAGTGGCCGACGCCATCGCCAAAGGCTTCCTGGCCGAGCCGGACGCCGACCTCGAGCATCGCCTGCTGATGGGCATCGAGGCCGGGCGCGACGCGGGCGGGCAGGGCACGCGCGAGCGGCACAAGGCCGAACGTTCGGCGGCACTGCGGGTCTATTCGAAGGATACATTCGCCGACATCGACCTCCGCGTCGATCTGCATGCGACGGCGGTCGAGGAGCTGCGGCGCGTCTGGACGGAATACAAGCAGTACGAAGCCTACTATCGCAACCGCGAGCGCAACCCGAGCGGCGCGACGGGACAGGAAGAGTTCATGAAGACGTTGCGGGCCGCGGAGGCATAAATGACTTTCTCGATCATCGCGCGCTGCCCGCACACCGGCCGGCTCGGCCTCGGCATCGCGACCTTCTCGATCGGCGCCGGCGGACGCTGCGAGGGCATTCTGGCGGGCGTCGGCATCTGCAAGACGCAGGCCTTCACCAATCGCGGCAACGATCCGCTGGCGATCGAGCTTCTGGCGCAGGGCCACGGCCCGGCGCACGTGATGCGGATGCTCGAGCAGAACGATCCCAATCACGCTTTCCGGCAGATCGCCATCATCGATCGCGACGGCAATTGTGCCGCCCATAGCGGCTCGGGAACGCGGCCGTGGTCGGGCCACAAGGTCGGCAAAGGCTACATCGCCTTCGGCAACGTGCTGGCCGGGCCGCAGGTGATCGAGGCCATCGCCGCCGGATTCATGGCGGCGCCGGAGGCGGCGCTGGAGTTCCGGATTCTGGCGGCCCTCGAAGGAGGCCGCAATTCCGGCGGCCAGGTCGGCGCGCAAGGCCATCTCACCGAACGGTCGGCGGCGATCCGCGTGGTGGCCGACCCCGACTATCCCGACATCGACGTCAGGGTCGATCTGCACGACGACGCCATCGTCGAACTGCGACGCGTGCTGGAGGAGTTCAAGAGCTACGAGGTCTTCTATCGCGATCGCGGACGCGATCCGTCGACCGCGATGACGCAAGACCAATTCGTGGCTACTCTGGAGCGCAGCGCATGAAGCGACCTTTCCATCTCGCCTGGTTCCTGTCGCAGGGCTACGGCCCCAAATCGTGGCGCGGCGACTGGCCGGGCAGCGACATGGGGCGCTGGATGATGCCCGACCTGTTCGTCGACCTTGCGAAAGGCATGGATCGGGCGTGCTTCGACTACATGATCATCGAAGACTCGTCGAACGTGCCCTACACCTACCAGGGCTCGCACGACAGCTACCTGAAGTATGCCGCCAGCGCGCCGAAGCTCGATCCCGCGGTGCTCGTGCCGTATCTCGCGCAGGCGACAAAGCACCTGGGGATCGTGCCGACACTGTCGGTGTCGGAGTATCCGCCGTACCTGCTGGCGCGGCTGGTCAACTCGCTCGACCACGTGACGGAAGGCCGGATCGGCTGGAACTGCGTGACCGGCAGCAACGACGGCGCGGCGCAGAATTACGGGCGCGACAAGCACTATCCGCATGACGAGCGCTACGACATCGCCGACGAGTTCGCCGATGTCGTGACCAAGCTGTGGGAGGCGTGGGAGCCCGACGCCGTGGTGCTCGACCGCGAGATCCCGATGTTCGCCGACGGCAGCAAGGTCCATCCGATCCATCACGAAGGCAAATACTTCAAGTGCCGCGGCCCGCTTAACGCGCCGCGCTCGCCGCAAGGCCGCGTGCCGATCTGCCAGGCCGGCGGCTCGCCGCGCGGGCAGCGCTTCGCCTCGCGCTGGGCCGACACGATCATCACCGAGGGTGGCGGCAGCATCGAAAGCATGAAGGCCTATCGCAACGAAGTGCGCCGCCAGGCCGTGGAGATCGGGCGCAACCCCGACGACATAAAAGTCCTCTTTCTTGCCCATCCGGTCATCGACGTCACGATGGAGGCGGCGCGCGAACGCACGCGGCTGGAGGCGCTCGAGGCCGAGAAGCACCTCGACCTGCATCTGTCAGGAATGTCGCGCCTCACCGGC
>Ga0193743_1001720_pt1 | contig 15969 bp, 8 predicted proteins | sample L2c2metaG_FD_143038 | JGI IMG/M metagenome (GOLD analysis project Ga0193743, IMG submission 143038) | Soil microbial communities from a riparian zone of the East river system, Colorado, United States - L2c2 | ecosystem: Environmental > Terrestrial > Soil > Riparian zone | place: USA: East River...
AAAGGCCGGCGTCGGCGGTTCGATCCCGTCTCTGGCCACCATTTAGAATCAATAACTTAGCAGAGAGTGCCACAGGTGAATTCTCCGAGGCCATTATTACTACTTCCTTGTAAGTGATTGAAAAATTAATGAGTCAACAATGTTCCCGTATTGTTCCCTTCCGACAAATTCTCCAATGGAAGGGCTTGTTGGACGGGACAATCCAAGCTAATGAACTGTCGACAAAGATATGAGTAGGAACGTAGGAACAACCGCAATCCTCCGAGTCTTCGTCTTTGCGCGATGAAGAGCGGCGGAAGAATATCCCTATCGACAATCTCGCGCAGATGAGCAGGGGTTGAGCCAATTGCGGGAATAGACGCCGAAACTGTAGTTGCCGCGACGTGGGACACGGGATTCCTGCCCAGTTGAGGGGAGTGGATGCTCTGAACAGCCACCAACCGCGCCTATCCGTTCGAGCCAATTGGCGCGGGTATCAGGCCAGGCCAGAAAACGCGACAATACATACCATCGCAGGAAGAGATCTTTCGATTGCGCTACTGCGTGCTTACACCTACGCTTCCTTCTGATGGGACTGTCGCCGAGCCTGAATCACATGCTGGAAATGACTTCGCGTCAATCTGATTTGGTAAATTCCCGAGGCCGAAGTATTGGTTGCAGAGAGCTTGCTTCCCAACTGCAATCACACGAATGCCAGATGAGGCATTTCCAAGCGGTTTGCCTACTGGGCCTGTAGTAACCATCGTGAGTGAACCTTCTCGCCCCTCCGAGTTCTGATGAAGATGGCCGGCGAAGTTATATCGCACACCTGCTCCATCGAGAATTGCCAGGTAGCGAGCACGAGCTTCGCGTGGAATATTGAAGTATTGATCTGGCTCATCTGCAGTGTGTAAGAACCAGGGGATATGCTGGAACACTACGATCGATTTGACGCCGTTAGCCTTGGCTGCCCTGAGTTCTGTCTCGAGCCACTCCCGCTGTGTCTTCTCTTCATCCATCACTTTCTCGGGATGCTGAATGATGCTCGAGTCGATCACAATCCCTTCCATGTCGCCATTCCGAAAAGAGTAGTAGTCCTTACCGAAGAGTCTGCGATACGCCTCTAGACTCTCGTGCGTCGGAGTATTGCCAACATCATGATTGCCTGCAACATTGTAGACCGGTATCTGCGGGTCGACCTCGTGCGTCACGCGGAGATACTCTGCGATTTGGGCCGCGTCCCCCGGCTTATTCGTTAGGTCCCCTGTTATGACGACGAATGCAGGATGCAGGCGATTCGCCGTAGCAATGGCGAACTCCAGGTTTGCCGTCTCTTGCTTGAACCCCACGTTATTCGTATACATACCGAACTGCGGATCGCTCATCTGAATGAAGAAGCGTTCCTGCCCGCGGACAACCCCCGACAAGAGAACCATGGCACCCCAGAGTTTTAACCATTTTTGATCAATCACTGATTCCTCCCAAACCATTAGGGTAGAGCAATTTCCAACACTTTATGGGCTGAACGAGAGAACCTTGCCGCCGGTTGCCGGCAAGGTCTCTCGAAATCTGCGACTTCGGTGTTTCGCCTAGTAGCTGATACGGAGACCCAGCTGCAGGACACGATTGTTGCTACCGCCTAACACGCGCCCAAAGTTCGGACTTCCTACAGTACTGTTGGGGGCATCGTATGACGGGGTGTTGGTCAGGTTGAACGCCTCTGCTCTGAACTGAACTTTCAGATTCTCTCCGAACTGCTGAGACCGATTCAATCCGAGATCATAGTCGGTCGATCCAGGAGTGCGGATATCCGGTTCATTGCGGCTGTCGTTTCCTAAAGTAAAGGGCGCAGCAATCTGAAATGCCGATGTATCAAACCAGTTGTTCAACGTGCGCGGGGCCGTGGCAAGTCGACCACTATGAAGTTTATTGGCATATGAGGTGAAGCCGGAGACACCCGCTACATTGGGCGCGGAGATGCTGATGGGGTATCCACTTTGAAAACGGAAGATGCCGTTGAGCTGCCATCCCCCCAGGATCCAGGAGGCTGGACCGTGAGTGAGATACCTTTGCTTTGCGCCCAAGGGAAGGTCAAGCACATGAGCCAGCGAGAAGACCTGTGGCGCATCAAAGTCTCCTAAAGCACGCGCTGACCGGAGGTTGTTGGGATCGGCGATGTAGGAACGGCCCGCAAAGCGTTCGGGAACGTCATCGATCAATTTGCTCCAGGTATAGGCAGCCAGGATCGAATAGCCATGTGAAAAGCGTTTATCGGCTTTGGCCGTCAACGCATGATAGATCGAATCGCCCTCCGGATCGCGTTTCTGGCTCACTCCCAGATACTGTGGGTATGGCCGGAGCAACTGCACCGCTTGAACGGTCTTCGCACTGAGAGTACCTGTCGTGATCTTTCCATAGAAAGGATTTGTGACCTGTTGCAGCAGAGCGTTCCCCTGGCTGAGGACGGAGGTGCTTGGGACGTCGATCTGTTGATCATTCCAAAGGTGCAAGCCGCGACTACCTGTGTATCCCAGCTCGACAACGAAGTCTTTGCCGCCCTGCTGTATGCTGGCGGTCCACTGATCGTTTCGAGGAGTCACGTAGGTCCGGTTAAGGAAGCTGCTGACGCTGGTTCCCAGAAGGCTCGATGGTGGTTGATTCACCCCTGTAATAAAGGGATTGGAAAATGACGCTCCGATCGGCGGCAGATATGGATTGGCGGCGGGTTGTCCCAGGAAGAGTGAGGTCGTTGCTTGATAGCCACTTCCAAACTCGCTTGGCACCGCGCCGACTCCACCATTGCCGGCGCTGAAGAAGATGCCATAGCCAGCGCGGACGACAGTATTGGAATGCACCGACCACGCGACTCCGATGCGAGGACTGAAGTTGAGGTTTTCGGAGATCGTTTGTCCCCTCCGGCCCGCATTGGTTGAAGTCAATAGTCCAGCCCGTCCTGTAACGGGATCGATCGCGTTCTGATCAAAGTAGGAGAGCTGGTTGTACCGCTCTGTCCAGGGGTTGGTATGTTCGTAGCGGATGCCAGCATCAATAGTAAGCGTGGGCGTTAGCTGGAGGGTGTCTTCGAGAAAGTAGGCTGAATATATTTGCTGCATCGCAAGCGATGGATCAATCGTAATTGAACCACTCGCGGGAAGACCAAGCAACAGACTGGCCACACCGTAACCTGAGTTTGCAAAGGCTTGAGCAGGATTCGGGCCTTGCGTGTATCCACGAGTAAAGGAAAAGTCGCCGGCTGGGGTGAAAGGGGCAGTTGTATTGTTATGGAATATCTCGAGGTTGGCACCACCCTTGAAGATATTGTGTCCCTTGACCCAGGTCACGCTGCCGAAGGCCTGGCGCGTCTCCTGGTGACTGTGACGATTCGCTGTTGTATCAGGCCCCAGTGCGGCAGTGTCCGTCGTTGTAATGCGCGGGAATAGCATTGTCTTTACTGCGCCGACAAATGCAGAGTTGAAGCCGAGAGAACCCAGATCGAACCCCAGGCTGCTCGGATTACTGTCGCTGTTGCCACGCGTGAAGCTCACGCGGATATCCGCCAGCAAGGACGGCGTGAACGTTATGTCGTCTACGAGCATCCCCGTATAGCTGGAGGTAATGACAGGTTCATAGGCGGTGGATGTCTGCCGCGGATAGGCGATGTTGCCTGCGATCGTCGAGGTGCTCGTGCCTCCCTGCCATCCGTACCGGGCAAAGAAATGCTGCTTTTGCCCAACATACTGATCGCCGCGAACGAACACGCGACTCAAGTTATTGACATTCGCGCCGGTGGCCTGATGGTTCAGTAGGTTGTTCCCGGGCAGATTGGGTAGAGGAAAATAGCTGAGGATCGCGCGGGCTGTTGGATCAATGCGCGATGCGGGGATCACGTTCCCTGCAAATGCCTTGCGTGTGTAAGCGCCTGATCCTGCCGAAGCACTCGTCTGAGGATCATAGATCGAAATGAGCTGCCCCGGCGTGGAGAAGGTCTGCGAGAAATCGCCTTGCCGCTGTAACGCAGTCGGGACAGTATCGATGATCGTTTGAGGAGTATTTTGGCGTACACCCTCGTAGTTGAAAAAGAAGAAGGTGTGGTCTCGACCATCATAGAGGCGAGGAATTCGTACTGGTCCGCCAATAGCAAAGCCATACTCATTTCTCTTGAATGCGGCACGTGGCAGTCCATTCAGGAGATTCGTATAGGAGTTTGCATTGAATGCATCGTTCCGGATGAATTCATAGAAGCTGCCATGATAGTTGTTTGTTCCGGAACGAGTGACCCCGTTGAGGACACCGCCGCCTGCACGACCATACTCTGCGGAGTACGAACTCACTTGAACCTTCACCTGCTCCACTGCTTCGAGCGGTGCAGTGTAGGAGATGTCGTTCGTAGTCGAATTGAGCACTTCGGCGCCATCCAGAAGCACTCCGTTGGTGTTCGAACGGCCTCCGTTGATCGACGCCCCGGAGCCAGTGTTTCCATGGACCACGACACCCGGGGAAAGCCCAACTAAGGTGTAGGGGTTTCTGCCAAGCAGTGGAAGCTCGCGGAAGCTCTGAGATTCGATCGTAGTACTCAGGCTCGCTGAGGCCGAGTCGAGCTGAACGCCATTTCCTGAGACGGTGACCTGTTGTTGAACTTCTCCAACGAGTAGACGAAAGTTAATCTTAGTACTCTGCGCAACGCTAATGACGACGTCGTCTCTCGTCTCTGTCTGAAAACCTGCCGCTTGCACTGCTATCCGATAGCGACTCGCGGGCAGCGTAAATGCATAGAGGCCGCTGCTATTTGTGGTTGCGTTCAGCTGCACTTGCGTGGCCTGGTCGGTCACAGTGACCTTCGCTCCCACCACGTTTTGTCCAGTCGGATCAGAGATAAATCCAGAGACCTGGGCAGTCTGAGCAAATCCAATCGAAGCGCCAAACACAATGAACATCAAACAAAGATAGATCTTACGAACCATGGGAAGAAAATCTCCTGATTTTAGGGGAGTGGAAGGTGCGGCCTTGAGACCGTATTGCTTTTATGCCTTGAGCAATTGAGTGAGGTTGACCGTCGTCCACGGGTCCTTATCGGCGTTGGCAAAAATGGATAGGGTTACTTCACGCTGCCTGCTTACATGGACGGAGGCGTAACCGCAAAAATCAGCGTACTCGTAATGGCGAATGAAGGGCTTCTCTTGCTCCAGTATCTCGACTCGCGCCTTCCGAGAGGAAGGCACAAATTGCGGCTCGAGATTCACCAGTTCGGGCCCGTAAGCATCGAGGCCCTTAAGGTGGTTCTTGATAGGAGAATTGAGCGAAGGAATTACACTACCGAGACCGACCTGAACAAAATTTCCGGACGGCGTACTGCGTGTCACAATACTTGTTTTGTGCAAGTGGCCACTCAACACGATTGCTTTGTGCTCGGCCAACATATTTAGCAATTCTTCTCTCTGCTGTTGTTGCTCGGGATGCACATAGATATGCCAGTTAGACCGGGCGTCATAAGGAACTACGGGAATATGGGTACAAAAGAACAGTACCTCGTCTTTCCTGTGATCCTTGATCACGCTCTTCAGCCAGCTGAGGCCCTCTGCCTCGTTGAAGCAATCAAACAATATAAACCTTGCGTTGTTATGGACATACACATTATTCGCTGAGGTTACAGGCCGCTTGAGCTGTTTGGCCTGCCAAGGCAAAACAATCTCTTGATAGACCTCTTTGGCTCCTGTGCCGGTGATGTCATGATTTCCTTTGATCGCAAGGAACGGGCGCTGAAGTTGCTGTTGGTCGATGTAGTCGATCAGCTCGTTCGTCTGTACAGATGCCAGCTGCTTGGAACCGCAAAGTCCCTCCACAAAGTCGCCAATCTGAAGATAGAACTTCGCGTCTATCCCGTTGGCGCATTCCTTGGACGCACGTATCAGCGAGGATAGATTTTCTCGCGTGATCCTGGAGTAGTTTTCAATCTGATGAACATCGTTAGGGTATTTCTCCTTCAGATAATCCATGTCGTGGTGCATCAGCTTGTCAAAATGCAGGTCGCCCAGGAACATAAAGTTGAAGGGCTCGGCTACCGCTCCTCCCTTAGTATTTGCCCTGCCCTGAAGAGGCAGCGCAGCGGCAATCATCGAAAGATACTGCAGGAATTTTCGTCGGGACACATGAAATGAGTTCATTTATTAATTGCCTCTTTGAAGTCGTGCAACTGCGGTGGGAAATGCCGGATGGTTCATATGGCCGCTTCGTTAGAAATCCAGCCGAACGGCAAACTGCGCTTCGCGCATCGGCTTGCTGATGGTGCTGACGATGCCGACTGTGTTTGTGTTCGAGATGTTCGTGTCCGGGTCACCCCAGTTCGGATGATTGAAGGCGTTGAACAGTGACATCTCTACTGACAGCCTTCGCAGCTCACTTCTTAGAGGGATGACTTTGCGCAGGCTTAAGTCGGCTTCATTTGTGCCCGGCCCAATGATCGTATTGCGGCCGGCGTTGCCGAAGCGTGGCAGTCCAGTCGAAGGGTCGAGAAGCGGCGGCTGAGTAAATGCTGCCGGGTTGAACCAATGATTTCGGCTGCGCTGGCTAAAGGGGAGATTGGGATCGACGCCAGCCACAGCATCCGGCCGGTTCGTTGAGAGCCCCCCGAGCGCATTTGTTGTTGCCGTGAGATAGCGGCCAGTGGTCCAGTGCCAGATGCCGCTGACGTTCCAGCCGCCTACCACCGTATCGGCCCAGACAGGGATGGAGGAGCCCAGCGCGCGGTCTCTTCCGAATGGCAGAGGATAGATAGCATTTACGTTGACACTATGGCGGCGGGCGTAGTCACTGTTGGCGCGATCGCGTCCGGGACTCAGCACATCGAGGGCTGCCGTCTGCACATTTGTTCCTACGTCGTCGATTGCCTTGGCCAGGGTCCAGTTCGCTTGCAAGCTAAGCCCGCGGGTGGTGCGCCGGCGAAACTCCAGGATCATCGCGTTATAAATCGAGTTTCCATCGCTGTGTCGAATCGGAATCGAAGTCGTGCCAAAGGTGCTCGAGTACGGCTGCGTTACAACGCCCGTTACGGAGTTCACTTCAGCCTGGTTGACGTTGTAGGAGCGAAATAGATGCGTCCCCTTGTTGCCGACGTAGGCCAGAGAGACGACGTTGCTCATTCCAAGTGCCCGCTGCGCTGTCAGGTTCCACTGTTGGTTGTTTGGCAATTGGAAGTTGCTGTCGATGCCGACCGGACTCACACTCGCTGTGCCGCTGCTCGCGAAGGGAGCGTCGAGCGTTACAGCCGCTTTGCCATTCGTGATCCTTTGCGAATAGGGGAACAGACCTGCAAAGGGAGGGTTCACGAGCATCGTTTGCAGGAAGTACTGTACCGGGTAGCGGGTGTAGACGATACCGTAGCCCGCGTGGATGGAGTACAGACCCTTACCGCTGGGATCCCATGCAAATCCGATACGTGGTGCCCAGTTCTTAGCGCCGGTGCTAACAAGATTGTTGGCGTTATATCCGACGGCACTGCCACACACTATGGGAAAGATGAAGCTCCCGCTTGCATTTGTCAGTTTCGAGACTACAGACGGTAAGAAATAGCCAGTGGGAAGCTGCCCGTTGTTACATGCGACAACGAAGCCGCCGCCTGGAAGATTTGGATCGAACATCGAAAGCTTGTTCTTCGCTTCGCTTGGGCTTGGAGAATACTCATAGCGAACCCCGGCATCGACGATGACCCGCGGTGTCAAATGCCAGGTGTCCTGCCCATAGCCCGCATACTCGTTTTCAGTAAGCAGGGCCTTTGGCTTGATAGGAACCTGCTGCGTCGACGAGGGCAAGCCCATGAGGAAGTCTGAGAGAGAGTAGCCGGACGAGTTGGCGGATGTCGCAGATCCGGAAAAGGTGAGAGCCCCGCGCGCATTGGTCTGTTGCAGAACGTTGAAGTAATCCCGGCGCCCCTCAAAACCCACCTTGAAGGTATGCTTCCCTTTCACAATCAACAGAGAGTCAGCAACCGTGAAGATATTGGTCGTCATGGAGAGAGCCGCCTCTCCATATCCGTTGGTTGGACCATACTTGATGGTGGTAAAGGCATCACTTCCGGCGAACGTAATTCGAGGCAGCGGTGGAATGCCCAGACTCCCTTGCTCAAAACCTTGCATTCCCAGGGATGCTACTGTGGGGAGATTGCCGGCCGAGTAGGTGGCGATGTCGGAATAGTTCATCCCTCCAAGTCGCAATTCATTCACGAGATTGTTACGGATCGGCGCAGTCCAGGTGACTTGTCCATTGCGGCTATCTACTGGTTCACTAAGTCCGACGCCGGGCGTTCCCAACAGGTTTGGTGAAAAACCGCCCGAGTTGGAATAGCTGAAGCGCGCCATCAGAACCTGGCCACGAGGAAGGGTCTGATCTACGCGGACCGTAAACTGATCTGCGTTTGAAGACTCACTCGGAAACTGCACGAGGTTGTTCGCAAGGCCCGGTAGATTCGGGCTTGGGAAGAAGGCCTTGAGCGCTACAGCCGTCTTGGTGATCAACGAACCGCCCTTGTACTGATCCAGCCTGTTCCCTGCAATAACCGGTTTGCCGGTTGTAAACGGATCGCGGAGTTGAATACCTCGGGTCAGCAGCGACGAAAAATCGCCGCTCCAGAAGGCTGCAGTGGGGACTGTGTCGACCCGGGTAGCAGTATCGGTCTGTCTGCTGCCCTCGTAGTTGGCAAAGAAGAAGGTCTTGTTTCTGCCATCATAATGAGGAATTCGAACCGGTCCGCCGAATGCGCCGCCAAACTGGTTGCGCAGAAAAGTTTCGTTACCGGCGACCGTATCGAACGGATTGTTCGCAAGCAACTGGTTGCCCCGGTAGTACTCATAAGCGGCCGCATGTATCGTATTCGTGCCACTCTTGGTCACTGCTGAGATGGTTGTGGCAGCATGGCCGTACTCGGCGGGCGGGGTTCCCGAGATGACTTTGAACTCTGCAATAGCATCCACGGAGAGCGGTAGTCCGGACTTACCTTGGAAGGGATTGATGTTGGATACGCCGTCGATCAGGAACTCATTCGAAAAAGCGCGATTTCCATTGAGCGAGTAGGAACCGAAGTCAAGACTGACGGAGGTCGCCACAGTGTTATCGGTTGCGCCAGGAGTGAGCAGGACGAGTTGGTTGAAGTCGCGGCCATTCAGGGGCAGCGCATTCAACTGCCTCGTCGTGATGACACTATCTACAGAAATGCCCTGCGTCAGTAGGGGCGCGGAGTCCGCCGACACCGTAATGGTGTCCGATGAGCTACCCACCGCAAGATGGAAGTCGCGCACGACACTATCGTTCACGTCGAAGACAACATCACGCAGCGAAATGCCCCGAAAACCATCCTTTGTGACGTGAATTTGATAGGTTCCCGGCTCCAACGGAAAGATGACGTACTCGCCCCGGCGACCCGAGCGGACGGTTTTAGACTTACCAGTGCCGCTATTAATCGTAGTAACGTCAGCGCCAGCGATAACAGCACTTGAAGGATCGCTGACTGTTCCCATTAGACGGGCAGCAACGCTTTGCGCCACAGCGACACCGCTGAGTCCGAACACCGACAAGAGTAAAAGAGCAACATTAGCGATTGCAAAGGAGTACGCAGGACGTTTGGACAGAACAGTTGTCGGTGCAAGCAGTTCGCGCTTTTGTAGACAGGATACTTGTCGATAGGTTCGCATTTCGTCTCCGTTCGAATCAGTCAATGTTTGATAGTGATAGATCGCAGTAAGCTAAAGCCGATGGACTTCTGGCCATCCTCTCCACTTATCTCGGAATAGTGAGAGGGAGCGTGGGATTGTTAGAGGCCGTTCTGTGAAGCACAGACGCTGCACTTCCGGCGACGCGGAGATACCAGTCCGATGGAAGTCGACAGCCATCATCATCTAAAGAGAGAAACGGTGGAGATGCCGGAAGCTCATCTTGCGTCGTTCGGGTCTTGAAGATCGCCGTTCCCTCATCGACCTCGTCAAACATGGCACTGAAGATCATCGAGCTGCCGGCATCGACGGCGTTGAAGAACTGGCGCCAGTAAAATCGCCCGCAGTCACGCGGAATTTGATTCGTACGTCGGCTAGCGTCCCCGCGAGTCGTCCATAGGTTGTGCCAACTGAATCCTGGGAAGATGACCGGCATGTAGTCCACGCCGATGCGTTGGGCCTCCAGAACATCCGGCTCCAGGTGGTCACGGCGAAATTTATCGATCGACTCCGCCGAGTTGTAACGACCGACCGTCCAGGGGCTGATCACGTCGACCGACCGATAGACTTGGCTCCATTCGGATGACTGCGCCCCCGCCTCACCCAACGTCCTCCAGTCGGCAGGTACGCCGGCAAAAACAGTGATGCCGCCGTAAGCCAAGCTCGCCTTCCTCAGTCCATCGATGAGCGTTTCAGCCAGATCGGCGCTAACGTACCTGCTACCCGGGAAGCCCAACCCGAAGATGCCTACAACGATATGACCGCGATGCCTCTGATACGCGCGACTTTGACTGATTCCCTTAGCTTCGAGTGCGGACCAATCGGCAATCACGCGATCGATGCCACGGCGATCCTGGGTGCCCGTCAGGTCGTACTCCACAAAGAAGCTGCGGTCGTGATGCTCCGCAGCTGAGACCACGTTGGTCAGCACCTGATCAATCTGAGTCTTTCGCTCAGGTTGTCCGAGCTCTGTCGCGAACCGCTGCAGAGCGGCGCCGTCTATTCCGTACTCCTGCATCCACGCAAAGTGCCGGTCAACCGTCATCGGATTCTGGGCCGTATAGATATCGACGGTCTGTCCCGCGCGACTCATCCATGGGGTTGCGCAGCGCTCTGCGGGAGTCAGCTCCGTCGTATCCGGCAACATGTCTATCGTGGCTTCGCCATCCTTCATCCAGTGAACCCACTTGCCCGGAGACTGAAGGGACCTATCAGGACATCCAAACCATCCTTGATACCCCACAATCAATTTTCCCCGAAGTGTTCCTTTGGAAGGCCGCGTAGCGGTCTGCTTCGGTTGTGTCCAGGCCTGAGGTTCTAGTGCTGCTACCAAAACGAGAGCCGCTGCAAATCTGGAACAGTCGGACCATACGAATGCTCTCAAGAGAGAGCACACTCCGCGTCTCGGAGCATGATCCTTCAGGACAGCTTCCGAACTGGAAGGCATCCGTTCGCCAATCTGGGATCGCCCATGCTTGAGAGACGTTGAGGTTGTGTACATGGAGGTACCATAGCCACTCGGTGGAAAAAGCAAGAAGTCAATTCGCAGCAACTCCGACGTTAAGCGTTATAAATATCGGTATATGAGCGTTTTACAGTCTATTCACTCACACCGTTAAACGAACCTTATCCTCATTACCCGATTTGCTGGAGGGAGGCTTAACGGTTGAATGTTCGGCTCGTTGAGGTGCCAGGACGTTCACGACTAATTAACGTCTCTCTTGTTTACTCATTCTTGCCCGTAAATTTTACGGGAATCATGGTCAATACAATCGCTCAAACCGAGAGTGAGGTTCTCGCACAGGATCCCAGGTGGGGCCTTGTGGAACGGATTGTTGCGTCGCCGTCCTTCATCAAGTCGGATCGATTATGTAGCTTTCTGATTTACATTTGCGAACTCTCCCTCACTGGACGGAAGGATGAAATCAATGAGATCAACATCGGGGCTCGCCTTTTTGGCCGCCCTGACTACGATCCATCCATTGACGGCATCGTACGTTCGCACGCTAGTCGCTTGCGCCAGAGACTGGAACAATACTTTAGTCAGGAGGGCGCAGAGGAGCCCATTCTACTAACGATCCCGAAAGGTGCGTACATTCCCGTCTTCGAGTTGCGGCCCTGTACTTTGGTTGCTCCCGAAGGCATCCTGCTGGAAGGCGAAGTCTTGCCAATGTCGCTCGAGCCGGTAGCGGTTAGCCAGAAAGAGCAGACTCAAGACACCAAAGCTCGCTGGACTGTTCGGATCCTTGCCACTGCTCTGGGTCTGGCATGCCTCGCCATCCTCTACATGCTGCCACTTACGCATCGCGCCGCGGTCGCATCTCCTGCCGGACCAGACTCCCATCCATTCTGGAGATCGTTCTTTGGCTCCGGCCATCACACGATGGTCGTCTGCTCCGATACCAGCCTGGCAACGCTGCAGGATGTCACCGGCCAGAAGGTCGGCTTATCCGATTATCTCAACGCGAACTACCGTATGCGGATTGCCCCAGCTCAAGGGACAACTATGGAGATTGCAAGAGATATCGGCGGTCGCCGATATACAGCCATTGCAGATGTAGGCATCCTGACACGGTTCTATCGGATTGCAGGGGCACATTCAGATCGTATCCAGTATCGGTATGCGCGCGATGTACGCCCGGACGACCTCAAAGACGGTTCCACGATTCTGATTGGCTCCGCGTATAGCGACCCTTGGGTCGGAATTTTTGACGCCCACATGAACTTTGTCTTTCAGGATGACTTACAGCATCGGGTCTTCGCCGTAGTCAACCGCTCACCTCAACCCGGGGAGCTCGCCCAGTATGACTACAACCAACTGGATGCCGCACACAAAATATATGGTGTCGTGGGACTGCGCCCGAATCTCAGAGGCTCTGGCAACGTTCTTATTCTTGAGGGCACCTCGATGGCTGGTACGGAAGCGGCAGCCGACTTTGTGTTCGACGATACACTCTTGCTACCGTTCCTCTCTAAGATCCGCAATCCAGATGGCTCGATACCGTATTTCGAGGTTCTATTGCAGTCGAGCAATATGAACGGAAGCGCCTCTCAACTTAGGGTCATCGCTTATCGCACCTCACAAGACTAAGCGACTTAGAGCCTCGATGAGCATGTCTAGAGAATCGCGGGAACAATACGGGAACAACCTGGGGAGGAAACCATCCCAAGTGATCCCAAACAATCCTAAGTCGGCACTGCACTAACGTCTTTCGTATCAATCGCGTCCGCTGATTCCAGGCAACTTAGGTCCATTGGTAGGGAGCCCTGAAAAGGCCGGCGTCGGCGGTTCGATCCCGTCTCTGGCCACCATTTAGAATCAACAACTTATTCTTAACCTCCTGACTTACCACCAAGATCACTTCCCTCCTCGCATCCGCTAAACAACTGAAAACGCTCAATTCACAATGTTCCCGTATTGTTCCCGCCACATAGAAAACGCGCTGAAAAAGGGATTTGAGTGTGTGGAATGAGCAACGTGACAAGTTTTCACTCCCTGAAAATCGGGAAATTTGTTGCCGCAAGGCGCCTGTCCTCTAAAAACAGGTGACCGAAAAACTAGCGCCTATTCAAAACTTTGGCCCTCGGCCAAGAACCTCGCGCCGATTCATCGCGAATCGTCAGTTGGGTATTCAAGGGAGGGAGAACCTAGTTAAATGCGCAGTGTTGACTGCTCAACTAGAGTTCTAGCGTGCGGGGTAGCCTCCCTCACCTTATGCAGATTCAGTTGTGAGCTTGTCCCCGGCTCAATGTGAAGATCAGAGAGGCGTGGCGCTTCAACGTGAATTTGTAGTTGTCATTGATCGGTCCGAGATCCTTTCCTGCCCACACATCGCGAGCGTTCCACCCGTTGGCTGCTCCAGATGCTGCGAGATGAAGCGAGAAACCACGCAGGAAGGACTCGTCTTCTCCAAAGTTGAAGATTGCGAGTGCCACCGTGCCGTCAGCAAGTGGACGTGACCAGATCTCGATGGGCCCCTTCGCGTAAATTCGCTCTGCCTGTCTGCCGAGCCGATCCTGATCGATTGCGATGATCTCGCGGTTCGTGAGAACAGCCAGAACATTCGGTGAAAGCTGAGTTAGATTGTTGCCGGCAAGTGGAGCTGCAAGCATCGCCCAAAGCCCCATGTGGGAGCGGTTCTCATCGGCGGTGAGCTTTCCATTTCCGAGCTCGAGCATGTCGGGGTCGTTCCAGTGTCCAGTTCCGGCGTACTGCGCGAGCCCCGCCTGCTCTCTACCTATCTGTGCAATCCGGAAGAATGTTGAGTCGATATCAGCTGTAGTCCGCCACATGTTCCCGCCCACTTCAGCGGCCCACTCCCAAGACGAATCGTGGCCGTACTGGCAGATGCTGTACACCATGGGGCGGCCAGCTTTGACGATCGCCAGATGCATCTTCATATAAGCATCACGCATGATGACATTCTGCTTGAGCTTGTCGCCGGGAGCCATGACGCCCATCTCTTTATGAAGGCTACAAAGGTCATACTTAAGAAAATCGATGCCCCACGAAGCATAGAGGTCTGCATCCTGCTGCTCGTGGCCTTCGCTGCCCTCGAATCGTGCACAGGTCTTGAGCCCGGGGGAACTGTAGATGCCGAGTTTGAGTCCTTTGCTGTGCACGTAGTCAGCGAGCGCCTTCATATCCGGAAACTTCTCATTGGCATGGAGGACGCCTTTCGCATCGCGGGTGCCTTCCCATGTGTCGTCGATGTTGACGTAGACATAGCCAGCGTCCCGCATGCCAGAAGAGACCAACAGGTCGGCGGCCTGGCGGACGTCCTTATCGGTGACCTTTTCCGCAAACCAGTTCCATGAGTTCCAGCCCATCGGTGGCGTTGCCGCGGGTGGGACCGCCGGCTGGTTCTGTGACGTAGCAAGTGGAGAGAGGAGTGCGAGCAGGAGAGCAGCATAGAGACGAGGGCGCATGGACCTCCTTTTATAAAATGTTTGGCGAGACTAGAGCTTCTTGGTGATTGACATTGCGGGCAAGCCAGCGCGTGCCGCTTTCCCTTTGAAGTTTTCAAGCTTGAGGCCTGTCACATTCTGCGCTTCAAGAGCATAGGTGAACGCATCGCTGTGATGGAGTCCCCATGCTGCGGTGCAATTCCGCAACACGGCACTCTGTACATTGCGCAGAGAATAAGCAGGTGTATCGTGCTTCTCCAATCCGCCGGGCTCATGCATCGGATCGTCTACCCGAGTGGGACGATTGTCGAACATGCCACCTGGGTACTGTGTCCAGCGATCGATCTTGACGGAGCAATCTTCTAGCAGAACATTTTTGATTGGCATCTCCGTGTGAGCATCGATCCGGAAGCTGTTCTCCGCCACTCCGTGAACATTTTTGAAACGAATATTGTTCAGCGTTCCGGTCTTGCCATTGGGCGTTCTGGGCCATACCGTTACCGATGCCGCTTCACCCCAGCCCCACCAGCGGGCAGCGTGATGCTGGGCAAGAAAATCGATGTCGCGGAATTCGACGTCGTCGATGTTGCCTGGCTGCCGGTGGGTGATCGTGGGACCACGGCCTCCAGAGACGATGCGGCAGCGCTCGAAGAGGATCTTCGAGATATCCCCGAAGGTCTCGGTGCCTATCTTGATGCCGCTGTCGCGGCAGACAACGGAGCAATCGCGCACGGTGATGTTATGCGCGACTCCGAAGTCTTCTCCTGTCTGCTCACTCGTCTTGATGACGATGCCGTCATCCGCACAGACGATATCGCAGTTCTTAATCTCCATGTCGCGGCAACGGTCTGGATCGATTGCATCGCAGTTTGGGACATCGAGAAAATTGCGGACCTTAAGGCCATCGACGAGGACATGCTCACATCCAAGTGTGTGAAGTCCCCACTCCGGCGAGTGGCCAAAGGAGATGCCGGAGATCTCCAACCCTTTACAGGCCAGGAGGTGGAACATCCTGGGCCTGAAGGGAAGTGGCTCCCACCGCTCATGCACAGGAGAGTAGATGCCCATGAACTTCATGCCCTGTCCGTCAACGTGTCCTGTGCCGGTGATGCGCACGTTGCTGGCTCCGTCGGCGTTGATGATTCCGTTATTTCTCTTGAACGCGTAGTGGGCTTTATCTGGACTCGCAAGCAGGACCGCGTCATCCGCAAGATGGAAGTCGACGTTGCTCTTCAGCATCAAGGCGCCGATCAAGAAGCGCTTTCCACCTGGCACGATGACACGACCTCCTCCAGCAGCCGAGACCCGATCAATAGCCTGCTGGATCGAAGAGGTATCCAGTGTTGCACCGTCGCCGACAGCCCCAAGAGACAGGACGTTGATC
>Ga0193743_1001722_pt1 | contig 15956 bp, 17 predicted proteins | sample L2c2metaG_FD_143038 | JGI IMG/M metagenome (GOLD analysis project Ga0193743, IMG submission 143038) | Soil microbial communities from a riparian zone of the East river system, Colorado, United States - L2c2 | ecosystem: Environmental > Terrestrial > Soil > Riparian zone | place: USA: East River...
CCGCTTTGACAGGCGACGAAGAGCGGCTCGAGGACTTCGGTTTCGCAGGAGACAGTCCAGGGGCGCCACCAGGGAAAAATGCACCTGTTTCTTTCAAGGCGCTCCTTCTGCGTTCTTGGATAGCCTTTCGTTCTGCTTCCGTCACAGTTGGTCTTGTTGGTGTGCGCATGGGCGTACGCGTCCGTTCTGGCGAGACCATCACACCATGAAGGCGATTAGGGACTTGAACAGTGATAGCTGACGAGACGGCCGCTTTTTCTGGGCTTTGGGTGGAACTGGATAGCGTAGCAGCAAGAGGAGGAATGACAAGATCCCTGACTCTCCATGGTTGTTGTACCACGACTCGCCTAGCTTCGCCGCCTCCAAGTGAGAATCTTCCAATACCCGGTTGGGCGTCAGCAGCACCGTTCGCGTGCGATGGAGGCCCAGATTTTGCTTGAGGCGTCATGAAAGAACCCAAGGTGCGTCTGATAGGCGTATATTGGAGATGAGATCGCGAAGGAAGAGGCGCGGGTCCTTCAGTGTCGTCCTCATCTTCTTCGAACTCATCAGTTCTAAAATCTGCACCGCTCGAATAAACCTATGTCACAAAAAGATGAGAAGGTTCCAACCTGTCCACAAAAGTGTTAAACCACTTACGTCCATGGATGGAGGTGTTGTAGGAACATCATTGCCTTCATCGTCATCGAAACCACCTGCAGCACGTCCACCATCGTCCGCCTGGTCTGCATTCTCCTGCTTTGTACATTGAGATAATAACTAATTAAGTGAGTAAAGGGAGAATACAGACCCCTGAACCTCCGAATGGCCACATAATCTTTTCCAGACTTTTCCTCCACATGGGTTTCTGGTTGTCCCTCTCAGGCTGCTCAACCTCGTCCAGATAATCATCGTCGTCGGAGGGCGAGTCCATTTCAGCATCTTCTCTTTCGTTGTCCCCATACTCGTCTTCGTCGTCGGCACTTACAACGGCACCTAAAACCTCCATTTCCTCTTCTTCCTCTTCCCGTTCCTTCTCGGCCTTGAGAACTGCTCTTTGTGCACTTCTGATAAGGACGGCACGATGAAGAGCATTACCACCAAGAGATTTGCGGCGTGGGGGTGTCCGTGGTGGTTCGAAATCCGCTTGTGGCTTGGTCGGTGAGAGAGGTGCGATTGCAACATCCTCGAGAATAACAAGGTCACGCTCTTCTTGAACCACTCGGGGGTGGCTTCCCTGTACCAAAATAATTTGATCTTCCTCTTGTAGAGCTGCCTTGACAGGGCTTTTGAACGAATTCCTAAGTGGACTCTGTAGAATCCTGAGATTTTCTCGAGGATCTTTAGACGGTTGTGGTGAGAACACTTGAGCAGAATGTATCATAGAAAGACGCAATGCACGATTGTGCGGACCTGAGGATTACTAAGTAAGGTCATCTAGTAAATCAAGAACGAAGACTAACATGCAGGAGTAGCGAAAAGGGTGGCACGAATTTCTTTAGGTGGGTAAGAAAACCTAAATCGCTTGCTGTGAATCTCAAATTCAGAGTGATTTGCCAAGGGAATGATTGTTGACAGATTGTTGGAAGTGCGAGGGTAGACCTTGCACCCGTCCACAAGCACACCGGATTCTCCTAAAACCACAAGGAAAGCCTGTACATAATTAACATTATTATTGATCGTAATTAAAAGAGATAATTACCTTTCGCTCTTCAAACACAACTTTACAATGCAAAAGAGCGACATCGGGGTAATACAACCTTACCCCGCATGTTGTTTCCCGTCCAAAGGTCAGCTCTTCAGTGTCGATTCCGAAAGAAGTCACCACAGTATGTTCTTCATTCCTCTTCATAAGGCTAATAGTGCCATAACGCCCGACCTGGCTGAATCCGCTGGTGTCCATGTCGTTTAGTACCAAGATAACTTGTGATGTTCAACTTTCCGACGCGTCGTGATGAACAGTCACGTGAGCAGCGCGTATGATTTAATGTATCAAAGGGATGAAACAATGAAAGAGTTAAATCTGTTATGGCCCCTGTCGAAGCAAGGGCTCTTGGCACAGGGGTAGCGCGCACGCTTCGCATGGCGGATTTGCGTGAGGTCGTGGGTTCAATTCCCACAGTGTCCACTTTTTTTGTGGTACACAAGATGAACTTTCATTACCCGTCTCCGAGGTGGCATGTATTCTACTTGACAATCTAGAGAAAATTTTACACGCAGGTAAAACTATATTTACTTTTCAAAGCTGCTCTATATTAGATGATAGGTTACTAAGATAATCGACCATCAATCCTCCCCACACAATCCATCCAAGTTGGCCGTTGCGGTTGAAGTTTCCTTGTCGGTATATGAGAAAAGGGTGGCGAAATTTTGAACAAAAAAAACTCACTCCAACAACTTTTGGGGATGTCCAAATCAACTGTCATGTACTGCCACGAGAGATGTATTGCGGTTCCGCCGACAGACACAACGAAATACGCTGGGCCCTGACCGTTGAGGTGCCCCGCGATTGCAAGCATAGTAACGAACATCAATCCACACAGAACGAGAAGCGGTCGAATCCAGGACCCAAAGAGTATAGCTGTTGAACGTACGCCCATTTTCACATCGTCTTCGATGTCCTGGCAAGCATAAATGGTATCTGGTTTTGCTTGAGTTAAGATTCAGCCATTTTTTAAACAATAGATCAGCGTACCATACAACATCGTCCAGCTAAATAAACCATAAGTTGAACACTCAACGCTATCAAACTAAAAGACACTCACCACCAGCAAGCAGTCATTGATGAAGCAAGCAATGGACCATTGATCGTTGCACCCGTGGTGGAAATCCATGCAGTAATAAAGCCAAAGTTCATAGCAAACCCTAGCCAAGCTTGCGGCCAATGTGTACAACGCTTGAGAAGTGGGTAAATCGCAAATCTACGATTAACAATTAAGTACCTGCGGCTGTCAGCTCGATGTGTGCACTTACAGCGGCAATAATTGAAACAATGCGACCCAGAATCTAATAATGCCAATGGGCATGAGAAATCTTCGCTAAAAGAGAGTTTCACTCACGCAAGTCCGTGAACGGTGAAATAGAAAAATATTAAGCCGATCGCGTATTGCACAAACAGAAAGAGGGAGGCAGCAGGAACTGATATGCGTCCGCTTGCCAAAGGCCGATTTCGAGTCCGTTCTAGGATATCACGCTGAGTTCATTTGAGGTATAACAATCTCGACAAAGACTGATATTCACCTACCCCTGCATCCATTTTGCGATCAAAGATGTCGTTGACAGTACACGCAGAGCTTCGCAAAATGAATGCACCAAGGAAGCATTTTGAAAGTTCGAAGCCATAAGTTTTCAATGGTAGATTGGTCGTAAACGCAGCCATTGTCAACCCCCATGCTACATTGAAGCTGCATCAGCAATCGAGCATACCATGTCTCATGGACGGTACCTACCAAATGGCCAGAACATAAGAATGGTCCCAGTGGGCTAGATTCACAATGAAAACCGTTGCACGATATCCTGTATATTAACGAAATATACCTTTTCAAGTCGGATAAGCTCAAGGTATGGTTGTAATAGCCTTGGGAACAGGCCAAGGGGGAATTTTGGACGCAGGGTAGCATAGGATAATAGGGGATTTTCTTCTTCAACGCTGCGACCCATGGTGGTGTAGATGGATAGGAAGGGGAGAACGGTAAGACTGAAGCCCTCCTATCTAAGCGTGGACCTTTATATGTTTTTTGCCATATGCACGTGTAAACGTAGGCGATGGGAGCCACCAAATCATCTTGCGAAACGAAAAATTGCAAGAGATCTTCATCCCGCCGTGGACTGCCTTTGATGGAACTTGAATCAGGGCTAGGTAGGATTCCGCCCACTCTCAGGCGGACACCGGAACCTTAGTGATCCCAATATAATAGTCAACAGCCTGGAATCCAGATTCTCTCATAATTATAATGTCCCAGTGATCTTTCGGATCTCGAAGCGTCAGTTTTGGCGAATACGTAGGGACACTGCCGACGGAGGGCTCACTAAAAACCAATCATGAACTCTATCGGAAAAAATTTCACCCAAAATTTCGTGGTCGGCCTTGTTCTTGATATTCAGAAAGGTCCCGAGGACAGCTGAAATAAAAACCCTGACATTGAAAGTCACGTAATAGCAAAAATGGAAGAAATACAGAGTTAAGTATAAACCACCAGAGACTCTAATTAGAGTTTTAAGTGTATTCTCCCAATTGTATGGATTTGAATAAATCGGCGATGGAAGTAAGAACTGGCCTTGAATTTGCTTGGAATTGTATTGGAAATTTGGAAGCTAGCTATCGACGTGACCTCCTAGTAACAAAGGTCATGTCACCGTGGTTGGCAACCACTTTCTCAAAGCGCTCGCCGCTGACGTTTCGTCGATTTGCAATGTCCTTATATTCGGAAGCGAACATTAAAGATTCTAGAATTAGGAGAAAATAAAAACGTAATATGGAGGTGAAATTTATTTTCTATGGGTTCGGTTTCGCGTTTGCTCAATGCTGAGAGATATGGGAAATTGAATAGATTCGCACTCGTAAGGTTTTACGAAAACCATTCTAAATTATTCTTCCAATCTTACAGATAACATATGGTTGCTGAAGAAATGCAAACAAAAATAGAAAATCCTATCCACAATGTCAGATCTGGCCTTTCTTCTGTGTCATCGTTCTTAGAAACATGAGAGAGAGCTATATAACTAGTAAGCATTGTACTAAGCAAAGTAATTAGCATGCCAGCTGGGCCAAACTATCTCTCACGAGAAGAGCCCTTGATGTTTTCTTTACCGCGTGCCTCAAGCAAGAACTTATGTAAGTAGGCAGATCTTTCGCCGCTAAGATTTGCGTTGACCTCCAGAACCTCAGGCATAACCCCGACTTTTTAGATGACCGTGGCGAACCACGGATGATCAGGCTCGTCTAAAGGCCAATTTGTTTGCGTTAAAAGTTACGACAGATGCGGTTGACCCTAATCTAGACTCGGAGGCAGTAACACTCGGCTTCACTTATCATGATGGTTCCTCCATCTGGGTACAGTCCCATTCGTCTTACAGGCCGCATAGTCTTGCCTAGGATTCAACCTCAATCCGAAAAAAAAGTTACGCCGTCAGAAATAACCGAATCTCTAAGTCATTAAACGCAGATAAATCCGTGGATTGAACCAGAAAACTTTCCGTATACCGCGGACCAGCAGAAATTGGACAAGAAACGGCACTACTAGTACGATGAGAGCCATAGTAATGTCCAACGAGGCACTCTACTGACCCCATTCCTAGCCGGTAATCTCGGTGTATCTCACGATGCTCGACAGTGTAGGGGGCCTTTCCTCATATTTCGGAATTTTTGAGGGCGAAAACGACTCAATAATGACAGTGATCCTTCTCGTCGAAACAGAGTGGCGTTGTCCGATTGTGTGCCATCCCAGTAAACTTATGAGATTGGCGAATCAACAGATCACATACTCCAGAACATTTCTATGACTGTGACCTTTGTCATATCGTCCGTCATATAGTCCTAGAGGCTTTGGGAATAAATCCAGACATCCGGAATAATTTTAAGTATGATTTAAGTTTAAGTTTGCGCTTTTCGTTCCGCCCCGGCGAAAGGCGACTACAAAAAGCGCTGGTCGAATGAGCTCGTTGAAGGAATCAAAGCGCGGCATTGCGTCTTTCTCGGTTTTGAGATGCGAGAGATCAGTTTGGATTTCGATTTCCAGTTTATAAAAAGGTACAACATCTTTAAATAGCTACCTTGTCTGATCCGTGATGCAACGTGAAGTTAGCGGGGCGTGTCGGAGGTATCACGAAATGTGCAATTTCGGAACAACTTTTCATCGTCGTTCTGCTTTTGCGTCCTGATCTTGACCCACAGGACGACAACTGCCTGAATGTCCTGATTGTCCATTACGAACGGGAGAATTACCAGTCGGAAGCGCGTGTCACGATCATACAGAAATGATTCCCTACAACCCGCGGCGGGGTCAGCTAGTTAGATTCAAACCTAAAATGAATGGATTCGCCTGTGAGTAATAGATCCAAAGCGTTTATAAGTCGTGCCTTCCAGTTAATAACAGCGCACCTACCACAGCCACAAGCACGAGCTGCATATTTGGTTTGACATAAGTTATTAATGGAATTAGTACAAAGGTAACTATAATACACAGGTTATTGTGGGGAGGTACCTGTATCTCTTACAACTAAGGTTTTCCAGAAGGAAGTTCAACCTGAATATCGTCGGAAGGATAAGTGGCGGGGCGCCTCGGGGCGCACAAAGGTATCTAAATCTGGCCCTATAAAATGACGAGCGGATTGATATATTTTCAGTGCAATAAGAGCTTAATTGAGAATCAGCTTCGGTCTGAATAGGTAGGGAGTAGGAAATAGCTGACCCGTCGAATATACGTTACAACTGAAGTTGAGGTGAGTTATGACCGAATCCTAAATGAGAGATCTTAGCGATTAAACGGACTTACTTTGACTGACGACTTGGCGACGGTTACATAAATGGTGGTGGCACCGTTCGAGCCAGTTCCTCTTGGCCATGCGCGGCCCAAGGCAACATGTGTGCTATGCAAATGACTTCAGAACAAGGTTGGGGTTTACTGAAAGAGGATGGGATTCAATGTCAATAGCAAACTTCCGCAGAATTGGGATCAAGTCGATGATGGAAATCATATCTACATATCTGATCATGGCCCACAAGCATGAGAGCGACAAAATTTCGTGATTTGAAACGCAGTTGATTTGTACCCTATATAAGCAAGCAGTCAAATTTTCAAATCTTATCAGGTACTGTCCAACAGTACGTTACCCAAGCAAGATTATCTTTTAAGTAGAATAATCTCGTACTCAAAGTAAAATCTGAACGTCTGCTTGGACGTGAGAGGACCAGCCATTGTACATGAAACCAATGATGTAACTGAAAATCGAAAGTGGTTGAATAAACAAAAAGTTTTGCAACAGGGAACAACCTAGTGTTCGCGGCTTTGTCTCAAGTAGCATCGCCAAAGTATTCTTCCACCAGGGCTTTCTTTCGGAGGGCGAGAAGAACACCCTCCATCTCATCGTGCGTTGGAAGTTTCGGCGGTACCAGATACTCGATGTCGAGAAAGGGAATATAAGCTGCTGCGGCTTGAGCATGTAATCGGGCAGTATCCACACTTGAGGGAGTGGCAAACTCTACGGTTACATCGGAGGTAATCTTGGCTCTTTTTGAGTCTTCTGTCCCTGAACCCATTTCGACATCGCTATCGTGATCCGCTGTTTTTCTTTTTGCTGATGAGGATGGGCCGGGTAGCAGTGACTCATGCGAAGCTGAAGATGTGGCCGTTCCCCTTGGCAGTTCTGGTATTTGCGTATCTGTGGGTAGGTCGAGCACCTCTCGAACATTGATGAAAGCTTCCTCCCAATCTGGAAATTAGAAATGTATAAGATTGCTTGCTTTCACATATATATACAAGACAAAAGCGTTACCTTCTTCTTCCGCTTCACGTTCATATGTCAATAATTTCCCATCTGCTTCATCCAGGTCGCCGTAGTAGGCCGGTCCTTGGTTCATGAACCTTTTATAGTGCGCCGCAACTTGATTCTCTTCTTCCTCTTCCTTTTTACGACTTTGAAATAATTCACGAACACCAGGTAAGTCTTTGGCCCGTCCAAAATACCTGAAAGTAGGTTTAATGTAGAAAACTTAAATAAACATTGAATGTCGCACTTGTAGCCTTTAGTACCTGGTACCTCCTTCCCATCATCGTCCAACATCGCCACATTACGTCTATAATTTGCGCCTCCTAGTGCTACAATCTGGTTCTCCCAATGCCTTTTTTCCCGCATTAACTTGTTGATTTCGTCGTTAAGGTCGCGGACTTCATAGTCAGTCAATCCAGCTAATGCAAAGAGGGACATGATTAGCTTTCCTTCCTGGTAATATTTGAAGATCTTGGGCACCATCTTGGATTTTAGATACTTTTCTGCTTATCTCCCGCAATATCTCTCCCCTCCATCTCTCACATTCTCGCAAGCTTTTGCATGCACTCGCCATACGCGGTCGACGATCTGCCCGTGTTCCGAGGCCAAGCTCTGCAGCTTGCGCCTCTCGGAAACGGTAGAGCATAGACTGTGCCTTTTCTTCATTACGGGCCTATAGTATAGCATTAAGTATCCAATCCAATAAGGTTTCAGATAGAGAAATTGGACGCGCCATTGTAGTAAGTCGTCAGAAACAACTTGAAGGCTGAACAGCGAAAGCCCCTGACCAATATAGCCAAACAAACTGGAAAGTGCTTTTACACTGGAACCGTATGGAACCGAAATCAAAAGACATTGAAGAGGGTAAATTTTGATTTAACATTGGATAGTGCTTGAACCAATATTTTCCAGAGGAGCGTCATTTCGCAACTGTCATCCGCACATTCAAGCATTATGCGCAATATTCGGTGAATTTCATGTTTTCCCGCAGACTAATGTAATCAATATGTTCATATACACAGCTGTCAGCTAATAACCGCAGGAGAAAGGACTTATATAGTCTCCCAAAAACCGATCAAGATGTATTGAATGGCCTAGGTTATAAAGAAAAACTTGAGGCGGTTGACAAGGCCATTTTGGTTAACGCGAATTTCTTGGCTCAGATAGTGGAGGATCCAGAGATTTTTGGTCATGATCTTGATGTAGAGGATGAGGAAAATTCATCAGAGTCAGGTCCAGCGACTGCGTCCCATACACATAGCGACATGGCGGGTCAGTACCGGCCCTTTGATTTCAATTCTGTCTCATAATGCCGCATCGAAGGAGCATGTCAACGATCTCCGTCGCACTCGCACTCTCATTCTCATTCCTCTGGGCATACTCACAACCATAGGGGATCATCTACAGGACTCGATCGCACGAAGACACATAAACCATCCGAGTTTGACATGGATAAGCTCAGAAGTACCCTCAAACAGTTCGTTCGTGATTGGAGCGAAGAGGTTCTTCTCCCCTTTTCCATAAGGTAGGATCCTCATCCAAATAATGAGTTTCTGTTATGCAGGGAAAGCAAGAACGCGAGTTATGTTATAAGCCAATGAAGGACGCGCTGATAGAGTACTTCGCCACCGTTGCGCCTGAAGCAAGGTCTTTTTCCTATTCCTGTCGACAAGCTGTTTGCGTTTGACGACCATCTTGTATCTACTTATCAGGCGTAACTTAAGAGTCCTTGTGCCTGGCGCGGGCTTGGGTCGTTTGGCATATGACGTCGCGAAGCTGGGTATGTACATTCCTGCACCCATTTTATTCACCCTGGGGATCTTGACATATGGAAATCCAGGATTCGCCTGCCAAGGCAACGAATTCTCCCACTACATGCTTTTATCTTCGTATTTTATTTTGAACAAGTACGTTTATAAAACCTGGTTCTAACGGTTTCTCCCTATTTTTGACTGTCTTCCTTTCCCTCCGCAGGACGGATGGGATCAATAAACACACCTTTTATCCCTATGTGCACTCATTCTCCAACGTTCTCAACGAACGATCGATCCTCCGAGCAATCTCCATCCCAGATGTCCTGCCGTCAGACCTACCACGAGGATCCAACTTCTCTTTGGTAGCAGGTAAGTGCCAGCATGGTCACTACGAAGTCCCCTAAGTGGATTTACCTTCGCAGGTGACTTTGAAGAGATTTACGGATCCGAGACAGGTCCTGATGAACCACAGTCAGGACAATGGGATGCGATTATGACGTGCTTTTTCATTGACACGGTGTGGCGCCCTCTCTCATCCCATTTATCAGGGCCTTATTTTCATTTAATGTGCAGGCTAAAAACATTGTCAGTTACCTCCGGATATTACATCGCATTTTGGCACCCGGCGGAGTTTGGATCAATCTCGGTATGCCGTCTCTTGTATATGGTTGGAAAGTTTCTCACTTCGGCACTCCAGGGCCATTATTATGGCATTGGGAAAACAACAACACCAATGACCCATCCGTAGAATTGGATTTAGAAGAAGTCAAAAAACTTGCACGAACCATGGGATTTGAGTTATCCGTCAGTTTTTTTTTTTTTTTCTTCTCCCCTTTGACTCCCCCATTCCTTTTCCGAATCCCACGGAACACCATAATACTTGTCATAATCTCAACCATCTAACTTTCTCATCGTTTTCAGAACGAAAGGACTATCGATACAACTTATACAAGCAATGCCCAATCCATGTTAGGCTATGTGTACCACGCAGCATTTTGGACAGCTACAAAAGTGACCTAGCTGTAGCCAGGTAAACACTCTTTCCTATTTGCTATTTTCAAGGGCCGTGAAATTTGTTAGAAGCAACATGTTAACATTAACCGAGTTTGTAGCGTGTTTTGGTTCTGATCTTCTGTCCTTGCTGCACGGATAGAAAACGTGCGGCATAGATACTCATTCAACCTTCGAGTAATATAATTCATCGAATCCCAGATAAAATCGGATACTTAACATCAAGCCGTCCAGCCGACCTTATGTCAATGCTTATGTAGCCCTAAGTCTGTTTTACCTTTTAGGCTTTCTCTGAGTCTGATTTCAGCTTTGGTATGTCGTAATCTCTGGCTCTCCTTAACGCCAAAGCCGGTCTTGAACACCATTTTCACCTCCTCCATGCTCAAACCAGCAGTTTCGGGGAAACAACCCAACACGAAAAACCACCCAAGGAGACACAGGCCAGCATAAAAGCCAAAAGCACCGGCGGGGGTGATCCTTGCCATAAGGGACAGATAAGTCGAGCCTATTAGGAGGTTTCCTGCCCAATTAGTGGCTGTCGCGAGAGATGTGCCGATACCCCGGACTTAAGTTACGCTTTCAGTGGGTTGGGTTAAAAACAGATAGATTGGAACTGACCTTCCAGCCCAAAAAGTTCACCTTGCTGCCAAGGTACATTTCCTAACCCGGTAGCATAGGACGCCACGAAGAGAATCATGGACAGCAATACAATCGCAGACCATGCTTTTGAATATTCAGTTCCATCTACGAGATTTCCACCCGTTTTCTTGGTCAAATCTACAACCCTAGGCATCAGTGAGATATCCCGCCCGCGAAGAAAATGGTACTGACAAAAGAAAGAAATACTGGCCAACGTTAACCCGAACACCATCCCAGGTGCACTGAAAATCATAATTCTCCTACGTCCTATTATATCGATCCATTTCAGAGCAAACAGTGTAAAGATAAAGTTAGTTCCTGAGACGATGAGGCCGACAGCAGTGGGTTGGTTGAACCCGATCTCTTTGAAGAGCGTGGCGGAATAATACATAAGAGTATTGAAACCGCAAAGTTGCTGGAAGGCTTGCATGCCACAGGCAACAACTAAACAAGATACTTAGAAAGAAGTGAAGGGGATTTATAGAGATGGGCCTACTCAATGCCCGCCGGTTAATGGGGTCAAAAATCATGGAACTGAATCGTTGAATAAAGGTCGTGGTTTGCGTGATTTCAATGCTTCGTTTGACAGTTGCGTGTAACACTTTCACCTAAACGAACTAAGATAAAGAAATCTGCAATCGAGTTACAACGCTTTCTATATACCTTCAAATCGAGCTCCTCAGGTTTAGCGAAAGCGTAAATCTTGGTCATGATAGCAAGAGCGCCAGCTGTGTCCCCTCTTTGTAGCAAGATACGAGCTGGAAGTACAGTTCAGATTCGGCAACATCCATATGTTGTCTTCAAAAACTTACGACTCTCTGGCAAGAAAAAAAGAAGAATTATCTGGATACCAGCCGGGACAGCTCCGAGACCGACCATCCACCGCCATCCACCATGCAGATGGAAAAAGCCTGCACCAATACCGTACGCAATGACTTGGCCCAGAGTGATCATAACAACGCTAATAAAACAATCAGAGGCAGTGAATGAATGGCGCGTGTAGATTACATACTTCAAAACAACCATCCTCCCTCGCTGACGGGTGGGAGACAATTCTTGGATATACAAGGGTGCAATACATGCAGCCAGGCCAACCCCGATGCCAACCAAAAAACGTCCTCCAATCTGATGACATTTGATGATCGTGTATGATGATAGCAAGGAACGTCGACGAACCATGCTCCATACGGTATTGCAAACTGCTTGACCAATAGCACCTCCAATAAAAATAACGTCCGCTATACCCAAAACAGGCCGCCGCCCAATTCGATCAGAGAGAATACCGGCAGCAAGACCACCCAATAAAGCGCCTAACGTGGTCGCAGAAGTGATAAATTCCTATTAAAGAACGCTGTTGATAAGTGAAATGGAAATCCTCTGGTAATAACAGAACAGATAGACGTGGTCATTGTTGAAGCAAGCCACTTTCTACGTGATCGACAGAAGTGTGCTTATAAGAAAAATACCGACTTTTTGTCCGTTTGATAATGCTGCTGGACCCAAGTCAGAGCCTATAGTCACTAGTGCACCAGAAATTACTCCAGTATCGTATCCTGTTATTCATAAAACTAAACAAATGACTTTTCAACGATATTTGTAGTATTCACTCACCGAAAAGTAATCCAGAGATAGTAGAACACATTACGAGGATCCATATGAACCATGTGGCCCTCTCCTCTCCCTCAGCCACGACTGCTAATTCATTGATCTCACCAGAATCGATATCACGGATAACACCTTTCAAAGGGTCGTCTTGTAGACTGCCGTCTGCTAGGTTAAGAGCTTCACTTTTCTCTGTAGACGCCATTGACCGAGGGCTGCAGTTGACCAAAGTATGTGATGTCAACAGAAGCGACCTCGTGCCGACTCTTATCACCCAGACGACGCTATGGTGAAGAGGATTGTCATATGGAGTTCGCGAAGCATGTGTGCCAATGGTCATCATTTGATATCGATCATCGACTCAGATGCCTGTGCGGTTTTATATATTAGCGGTTTTTTTGACCGAGGGCCATGACTGGAACTTGAAGTTTCAAGAACCTAGATAGGCTCTCAAAAACAACAAATTCTGGAGTTGAATTCACAGGACACATATCACCAAGGGATTTAACTTAGAACACAACATGGGGAAGGTGAAAAAATACTAACATCACCCTATACATCGTCCGGACCCACCTTTCGTCCAGTCACATCATTGTCACATCCCAAATTTGGTAACAGTGGCAGAGGAGCCACCAGACGTGCAGTTTGCGTACCTAAATTAGCGCGTTTGGCCATTCAGGCTCCGATATGGCATGTCGGCAAGTGTGACAAGTAGCCCAAAAATCCTCACTTCCCTTGAAGCAATTTGGCCGAAAAAAAATCCTGGAATACATTCACAATATAGAGTAGAGTATACATGCAAAATTTCAGAGTGCCAGCGTCATAATTGACGGAGATATTTCAACTGGACGAAAGAGGGGTCCGGACGATGTATAGGGTGATGTTAGTATGGGGCTCACGTGGGCAACTATGATGCAACTGAGTTTGAAAATATAACAAAGGCCGGGCTGTTCGGCTCCCGAGGTACTCAGGTAGCTACGCTCCGGCTTCCGCTTACGCCTATTGGACCCATATTGGCCAGCCGAACGGCTTGACCGAAGCAGGATTCCTACTGGCAGAGCGCTTGCACGGAGTCGAACAGGTAGATGTATTGATGTAACACGACTTGATGGGAGGCCTGAATTGCGCATATACTTGCTAAGGTTCTCTTGAAGGTGACATGAACACAAATATATGGCGTCATAAAATCCCACTGCACAAGAACCCTTCAGGCTTCTTGAACTCAGCCCTTTACTTCAAACCACCAGCCTCAGTGGGCCATCGCTGCAAGCAATGCCTGGCGTTATCCCTCCACAGACTCCTCATTATGTACCAGCACCTCCAACCCAGGCAGAGTGTAAAATATTCCATCCACCCGAACCGAAGTCATGTGCTTACTCTATCTCTTCCGCAGTGGACTATGCAGATCTGCCAGTTTTAGATCTCTCCAAGAGTGGGACTCTGGAAGGACGACTCGCCCTTGCCAGTCAACTGAAAGATGCCATGTCAAGCCATGGGTTTTTCTATGTCATCAACCACGGTTATTCGAAAAGTCAGGTACTACACACTTTTTACTCCATAAATTCAGCAATTTATTCTTTCTTGGTAAGACTGAACGAATATTCGACATAGCAGATATACCTTTCGCTCGTGTGGCAGATGAAGAGAAGAACACCTACGTTGCCAAGATGAAGGAGAATGGTTCATACCAAGGATATAAACCCCGGCAATATTGGGTATGTCGAAATACCTTTCGGTTTTCAATATTTCTTAGTCGGGCATCCGACAGCACATCGACAATGGTGTTCGTGATCAACTGGAACATTACAATAGTAAGCATTCGACGTCCTATGGCCATGGTCAATCTATATCAAGAACACCTACTCAACTCCAATCCATCAGTCAACAGAATCGTCACCAAACGCGAACACCCAGAACCTCTTCGTCCTTTCTTGCCTGAAATTGATGCGTTTGCTCGTTATAACCACGAACATGTGTTACATCCCATCCTTAGGTGAGGATCCAACCTCAGAAAGCGTAACTTACTACCGTCCCTAAATACATGTACCATAGGCTATTCGCCCTCGGTTTGGAACTTCCCGAGGAGACTCTAGTAGACTTGCATCGATTTGATGCTGTTGGCGAATCGTATGGTATCCACGAAACCATTATTACCTCTATGTCGTTTATTAACGAGTCATTTGGGCCCTCTCAGTCCGTTTCATGAAATAGTACGCCTCCTTACCTTCAATCTACGGCTCATGGGCTAATTTACAGATATCCCCTCGTCCATAGCTACCCTCGAACAAAAGAAGACGAACTGAAAACCAAGAACGTCTGGTTAAAGGGGCATACAGGTAAGAAAGGGTCCCATCAATAATGATCAGAGGCTCTTTCAGACATCATGGATACTTGTTAATCTCAGCCATTTACATAGACTTTGGTACCGTCACGATTTTATATAGCCAGCCCGTCGCAGCTTTGCAGATCCTTATTAATGATGGTTCTTGGAAATGGGTAAAACACGTCGAGAACGCATTGGTACGTCCAACTATCCTGAAGGTTTTTTATGACCAAAATATCCTCAATTTTTTATAGGTCATCAATGCAGGTGACGCGCTTCAGTTTCTTTCTGGTGGCTACTATAAAGCTACCATTCATAGGTTTGGATCATCTTCAAGCCACCCGCTTTTGTTTCATTCATTAATTTATATATTTTTTTCAAAAAAAACTCCCCACAGAGTCGTACAACCTCCTCCAGATCAACAAAGCTACACCCGGCTTGGGGTATTCTACTTCGTAATGACAGATGACAACGTTAAGCTGGCTCCTCTAGTTGATCAGAGTCCCCTTCTCCAACGTATCGGGATTACGAAAGGACCTGATGATGGTGATGATGCCCCATCGATGGAAACGTGGAGGAAAGGGCGGACTGCTGCCTATGGTCAGAGCGAATTGAAGCCGGCGGAAAACACCAAAGGGGTGGAAGTGGAAATGATCAATGGGCGTCTGATTAGGCATTATAATTGATGATGGTTCAGAAAATACCAAGAAAAATGTAGGGGTAAAGAAACCTCTGAAAGGATCGACGCTTGATTAACCTTTTTTCGTATTGACTTTCTGTATATTCAAATCTGTCTGTAATTTTGACGTTTTATCACAGGTCTGACTTCGAGCTTGAGCTTATGCTGGCTGGCCTTATGACCATGAGCGACACAAGCCATGGATATATATACATTGCCCCTCACAGACCTCTCACTCTGCAAACTTTCTTTCTTCCACTCCCTTTCTTCATGTACTTGTGTCAATAATTTTTGAATTGAAACCCATGAGGAGGGCTATGTTTACTCTGAGTATCTATGAAAATTTGGACGATATCAGGAAAAGAAGTCAACAACACAAGCTAGATAGGACATAACACGTGATTAAACCAATAATGCGCTACAGTAATCAATTAGTAAAATGAGAGTGCTGGCGGCTTGCCGCATCGTCCAACATATTTTT
>Ga0193743_1001723_pt1 | contig 15950 bp, 22 predicted proteins | sample L2c2metaG_FD_143038 | JGI IMG/M metagenome (GOLD analysis project Ga0193743, IMG submission 143038) | Soil microbial communities from a riparian zone of the East river system, Colorado, United States - L2c2 | ecosystem: Environmental > Terrestrial > Soil > Riparian zone | place: USA: East River...
GACATGCCTTTGACTTATGTCTTTCATTGACGATTGACATGCATTCTACACATGTTGCTGCGCAACATGCTTTTACCTTACACTTGACATGCTTTGAACACACATTTTACATGTGTTTACCTTGAGGACAACACATGGACATTAGTATATAACCGTAGCTAAATTACCTGTACTCTTTAGCTTGTCTTTAATCATTGTTAATAACAATATTGCTTGATTGGCATTTATCCATTCTCAAACCTGTGGATACTTGACTGGACGTCTTCCAGTTGATATTCATGGGCTCAGCTAGCTCCTTGGACAGATGCTTGGGCATTATCAGATACTGACTGTATCCGATCATGGCTGTAAAGCCTGAATCGGTCGAAGTCGTAACACCGTTTGTCGAGGTGACAATCAGCCAGACATGCCATGCGAGGAGTATTTTGCCTGGCCACAAGTTCCACCAGAGGCTTATTGTTAGGGGACGCTCCACGTCCTCCGATGTTTCCTCCGATATTTCTCCGTCACCTCTGTATATTCCTCCTCATCGTCGCCAGCCCAAGACGGAGTGCACTCGCGGCTCCGATACCGGAGTCCGATGATCACGTGACGTAACATTCCTATCACTGTTTCACCATTCTCCATCTTTTTCATCATTTCATTATTTTTCATCATTTTATTATTTCAACTCCGATTTTTGGTATATAGACATGCATCCCACCTTAGCAGGGCTTTATCCTTTTCTTTTAGGATCCCCTGCTAGGTGCGCTTTCCTGTCATATTTTATGTTTATATATATATTTAGGATCCTCTGCTAGACCTCAACTAAGTTGCAGTTGCAGTTGCCCTAACAAGTAGTATATGATAAATTTCAGTATAAATTTACTGAAAGCAACATTTTGCTGCTCTTTGTGCTTAATAATCCATTTACATAAGCTGGTTGGTTCCTAATTGCCCCTACCTTATTTGCCTTGGAAAACTGGAAGCAGATTTATCTCTAATTTCAGTACAGAACCTTTTCTGTTTGCCAGATTTGTCTAACAGCTCCAAGAAAAGAAAATTTTAACCCATTTTTTGGTTTTGTCAACCAGCCAGGTGACCCCAGGGCAAAATTTTGTTGAAATTGGGTGCCTTGTGATATGTTTAGTACGGTATACACAATAACTTAAAATATATACAGTTAAAAACATTCACAAACATTACTTTGGCACCAATGTCTTTGTAAGCCTGCCTCCATGCTTGGAGAAAAAACAATTGCAGGTGGAAAACTGGGCTGGCAGAGCTAATTGAGTCATCCAGGTGACAATTGAATTTTTTCAAGTACAGGGAATGTGCAGCATTAGTGGTGATACTATGTAAAGAAAAGAAACAGAGAGTGGTGGATGGGGAAATAAGAATTTTGAGAATTTTTGACTAGACTCTGAGGAGACACAAGCAATAGAGGAAAGCTGAGACTTCACTACCCACATTCCATCCATGTCTTCAGCTTACCCTCACCTCAGACCTTACCACAACACAGGTCAACTGGAGCCAATATGCCGCTGGGCAGTGATTAGCTAATCAAAAAGACTCCTTGCTGAAGGAAAAGCTTCCCACAAGACAAAACAGCTATCCTTTGGTCTCATAAACCTATGGTTTAAAAACAAGAAAAAGTTGACAGATATTCCATTTCCAGCATGTGACAATGACTGAATGCTATTGACCCAGCACTTTTTCCACAACACATGATTTTCGGCCATCACTGAAAGTGAACTTGGGGAAAATTCTTCATCAACTTTGTCATTGACCTCTTGCAGGCTCTCTCAGATGATACATACGCTGTGGAACTATTTCTAAAAGTATTAATTATATAAATTTTTACAGTAGATATAACTTTTTATTTAAATCTTTGCTTACCAAGTAAACAGGGTGATGTGGTTAAGATACTGATGCTTGCAAGTACTTGGATGGGTTTTTTTTCCCATCCTCTTGTCAATGTGTGTCTATTTCACATAAAACCCTGCTGAGGTGCCAATAACCCATAATTAGTGTGTTTCTTTCGTGGTCTGATGGCTCCTGAAATGTGATCTCAGCACTCCAAGTCTTGCAAAAATGAAAAGCCTTTTTTGATGCACATGTGTCAGCAGTAGGGATGCCAAAGTTCAGTTCAGTTTGGTTCAGCACCCATTTCATCAGAACCAGAACCAGAACCACTTAGGAAGGCCAGAACCAGAACCAGAACCAGAACCGAACCCATTCAGTTCTGGTCCAGCTCTTGTTCAAACCACAAGAACCATTTATCCAAAGACAATTTAATTTAAATACATGGAACAAAGTATAATATAGATTTCCATAGCCCAGTCCTTAGGAGCAGTGGCAGTAGTTTCCTCTAATGCACTGACTACCTTATTATTGTAGGCACTTCTCAAAATATGAATAGCTTTACACTTCTTGGTACCCAACTGATCAGTGATTGGAAGTCTGGTCCAGTCTCAGTTTTTACCCTCAAAAGCCTTGGACCGAAACCAAGACCGGTCCTCAAAATTCCTGGCATCTCTAAAAACCAGACTGAGACCACAAAAGACTGATTTTGTGGTCTTTTGTGGTCTTTTTGTGGTCTGAACCTGTCTTCATATACTAGATATGTAACAAATAATATATTTTATTATTATAATTACTGTACTTTCACATATTGGTCAAGGCTCTCCAATGATCACATACATCAAATAGTCCAAATCAATATATTAGGTTACATCACATGTGATCCAATTTCATAGTTATTGTTAAGCTCAGATTTCGGATGGAGATGTCGGGTCCGAAGTCGTGCAAGGTGTTGGCTTCAACTTGTGGGTTGCGCCGCTCTCTTGATGGATGCCTCAAATTTCGGAGGTCCAGACAGAGTAGGAGAGTCCAGAGTCAAACCGAGAAGAAGCTTAAGAAAGGTGAGAGTGAGTTAAGAGAAGTAGGTTGCTAAGTTGATATTTGAACTAGCGAAATACATACAACAAACTGGAGTATTTATACAGAGGAAAAACATAAACATATAAGGAGTTAACTTGAAGAGCATATGGTAGTAGAATAAACATATAACAAGGAGACTCATACTCCAGAGGGTGCCGAAGGATGCTGATGTAAATCCTCGCAAGTCCTTGTGGTGACTGAGACTCATGACCTCGAGAACTGGTGCATGCATGATGTGATTGGCCTGGAACATGGAACATGTGTGGAGCATGGTGGGGCTCTGGTTGTGCTGTGGTAGATAGCACATGGTGCTGGTTGGTAATGACAATGATAGGAATGCAGGTTTTGTTGGTGGTATCGGAGTAGAGGAAGTATTCTGACGGAGCTCCGATATAAGTCTGATGAGGGTGGCCGGTGGTAATGGTGGCACTGAACAATGGTGAGGCAGCCATCATTGGAGACTCCGTCGGAGCCGTCCTTTGATTGTTCTTTGGAAAGAACATGACTGAGCACGGACCATGACAGTTATAAACAACTACCTACTTACACAGAAAATTCAAATAATAATTTGAATGTATTATACAAATTGATAATAAAAGGTGGTTTGGAACCTGTTTGAACTGGTTCAGAACTGGTTCTCAAAATTCTGCCTAGCTGAGAACCAGAACCGGACCAACATGAGTGAGGCCAGAACCAAACCAGAACCAAACCAGAACCAGGGTTCAGTTCAGGTGGTTCTGGTTCTCTGTGCCGGTTTTGGACTGAACTTTGGCATCCCTAGTTGGCAGGGGTTTAAACGAGACTAATGCCTGTTGACAGGAGAATGGGAAGAACACACACAGCATAGGTATCTTGGTCGTATCTTGATCACATTATTTTGTTTACTGCAATACTCATCTGATAAAATATGGTTTGATTAAGAATTTATATCTACTGTAAAAATTTATACAATCAATATTTTTAGAAATAGTTCTGCAGCGTATGTATCATTTGAGAGAACCTGCAAGAGGTCAACAACAAAGTTGATGAAGAATTTTCACCAAGTTCACTTTCGGTGATGGCCGAAAATCACGTGTTGCGGAAAAAGTGCTGGGTTTTATGTGGGAAGGGGAATTCCGTCTCCTTTCATTTTTTCTTCTCCATCTTTTCCTCGCTATCGGGCTGACGAGGTAATTATTGTTTTTAATTACCTGAGTTGCTTATGTAACGTAGTCAGTCGCTTTAATTCCAAATTCCAAGTTCAGTGTGACAATGACATTGAAAAAATAGTAGCCACAAATAACCGCAATTGGCAGGGATCATGAAAATCACCAGTGGGGATTTCGATCAAGTCAACTAAGGTCATCGAGGGCAATGAAGGAAACGATGGGGCAAGCGGCATGAGGTGCGAATATAAAAATTAATTTGTCCATCAAATTAAATCCAGCTCAGGGGGTCTTCCCAGGAGATGGCTCTTCTGGCTATTATTCGTCTATTACCGGCGTGAAGACCGCCGGGGTGTATATAAACCTGCAGGTCTGTGCAGCTCCTTTCCCTCATTCATCCTATACATCATCACGAGAATCATTTCTTATAGATGAACACTACCACTACTAGTAACCTGGACGAATCCAAGACTACAGTGATTTTACTCGCTTAGCTCGTTGTCATGCTCTCTGACTTATTTTAGGACAAGAGTTCACAAGTTTTGGACAAAGCTAAGCAGGAGGGGACTTCAACGAGGTAGGTGCACAATTGCCGATTTTCCAACCTTAAAATCTTGAAAACTGACAATGACTTTGAACTTATCTTCGACTTCCTACTTCTAGTACCCCTGATGCTTCTAAAAGTTCTAATCAGTTTGTGTCGAATCTTCTAGCTTAGCGAGAATAGCTCCATTTATCAAATTTCCTTTTCTTTCTAGGTCGGAGGGGTGACTATAACGACTTACCGTCATTACCACTACAAAATTAAACTTATTATTTACAGAGATCCCGTTTTCTTGAAGGAAGAACCATCCTCGTGAGTTCAATTCGACTACAATTGTTGCGGTTTGGCTGATGTGACCTTAGCTTGTGCGATACCATCCTTGAATTCCAATAGATCCATAAATAATTCTTCACAAAAGACCTCCACCGCCTCGCAAAAAATCGGGCGCCTCGTTAGTTTACAGAGTTCCTTGTACCAACCATTCTGCTCAGAAATTTTTCCTAGGTTAATCACTCTACCAGCTGATGAAACGTTCCTATCTGTATCTGACTCTAGAAGTTCCTCATCTTCAAGCAAGGCACATACGCGGACAAATACATTTGGCACTATACCTAATGAAAGTAAGACGGCTTGTTGTCTTCTGTGACGCATCTGATAAATTTTCCAGAATTTGGGTCTAGTGAACGGCAGCCTGAAGCGATCAAAGAAGATGCAGAGACCACCTCGAGTCGTCGAGTTCAGGAATGAGTACGACCCTGTAGAACACCAGATGGACACTTTTGAAGGCATACGACAACTTGACAATGTCATTGGGCAAGGTGCCAACTTTCATCGATGAGAATGTTATTTGTAAGGTGTAGACTTCAAGTGTACTGATTATGTATCAAGTTTTGCTCATTGGATCAGCTTAAAAATGTAGGAAGTATGTTCAGCAATAACGCACTAGTGCTGAGTCACCCGACTAGCTGATTTTGAAAGGACTTTGGCCTCATGTAGTTTTGTAAATTTGGGGTGAATGGGCGGACACCGTTCGGCCGTATCGGCCGTGATCTCCGTCATATTTATATGTATTTGCTGTGGAAAATTCCGAGCGAGCGTGGCCTCAACTCTCGCCGAGCGCTGTCATTTTTTTGTATTTCTAATGGTTCGGTTCACTGCTTACAATAGCGACACCGGTAGTAACACCAGTGAAGACGAGGATGACCGCACTTCGAGCAAACAGCTTTCCCGAGCAACTATCATCGCAGAGCCCGAACCTGATGCTGAGAGCGACGATGCAGATGATGGACCCTCGAGCTCGAGCTCATCCTCATCAGAGATGCAAGAGGAAGAATTGCGCTCTACGGCCCCAACCCGACGGAAAACTTGGAGGAAACAAGATCGGAACGCGCTTGTTGAGGACGAAAATGGCGAAATTCGTTTCGCACACGAAGTTCATGTTCGCGTTTCCCCTCCATCTTCATCCAATTCTTCGCCACCGGCAAAGACACGTCTTAACAATCCCCGAGATGACCCAACGATAATTCCTTGGGCGAAGCATGTTGGTGTGGACGCGCAGACAATGCATGTTATGCAGACTTCCTTATTCCGAATGCCTGAAGAAGCTGCGGCTCTGAAAGCTTTGCAACAAGCACCAAAGCCAGCGACTGCCGTTCGATTAGATGTCAGCATGCAAAATCAGACAGTGAATCGGAAGCATAGCCGGGATTCAGATGGGGATGGTTTGAGGATTGATTCTCGAGAAGTAAGTCTTTTCTGCTAAACCCGTGCTGTTCACTGAAATAGCTTGTTGAAGCGCGCCTCGTTTGCTCATAACGTGGACCCACCCATCTTTCGTCCTTCTCGCAAATATGCCCGTGTCGAGATTAAATCGTCGATTGTCAATGGCAATGAAGGAGTATACTTTGACGCAGGCTTGTCCATGGGTCGCTCATTCCGAGTTGGATGGGGACCCGGAGGGCGGCTGGTCCATTCTGGAAGTATATGCAGCCCGTTTGCGACATCGTAAGTCCTCCGCAATCGGTGCATCTCGATCAATGACAAAAGCCTTCTATTGTTCTCTAGAAAAACAACTGCCAATTCGTCAATAGTATCTGTCACTAACATCCTCTCTGCCGTGACTCGTTCCGGCCAAGATCAGAATAGGACAGCTCTTTCAGTTTCAAGGTCATCCGCTTTGTCATCCAAGCTTCTCCAACACCACCTTACTCATACTACGATTTCCCGAGACGACTCTGGCATTCCTTTTGCTCATCCCACAACACTCTCATCCTCATCCTCATCCGCTCCTCATTCTTCACCGCCTGCTTGGAATTATGCCCCTGCAGCATCTTCTGATACTCTAAATTTTGCCTCCTTTGCTCTACTCTTCCCTTCGACCGATGCTTCCAGTTTAGCCCCCATCTTCCGCCTTGGAAGTGCCTTATTCGACCCAATTGACCTCCAGCTCAGCCGTTCGAGGGGTACAACGGATGGAACTTCAATAACCCCCGAAATCAGAAATCGTGTACAATTGCTGAGAAGGAAAAAGGCTCTCAGTAAATGGCTTGAAGAAGTTGTTAAGCCTAGCGTTGACAACGACCTACGCACCCAAGCAAATGGTTCAAATGGTGACAAACCACGAGTTTCGTTTGTTGTGACAAGTCTAATTATCACCCTTTTCTGTAGTCGCATACACGCCTGCAGATGCTGCATTCACCCATCTCACTGGTTATCAAGTGAGCGAAGCATGCGCTGCAGCAGCTGATGGAGGATACCTGAAACTTTCAACCCTTATCAGTCAAGCTGGCGGTGACAGCCTTTACAAAAATGACATCATCGCACAACTCGATATCTGGAAAAACGAAAAACTTGCGCCGGGCTCAAGATCAGGTTTGGGACATCCACAAAATGGGCTTGTAGGAAGGAGCGTCTGGAAAGTCTACAATTTACTTGGTGGTCTTCTAACCCCGGAAGGACAAGAGGGTAAAAATGAGGATATTCTAGGCGCTGGTTTGGACTGGAAACGGACTTTTGGACTTTGCCTCTGGTATGCAACTGGTGTGGATTCCTCTGTGGCGGACGCTGTCAGCGTCTACGAGCGTATCCTTTCTCAAAGCTCTCAAAACCCATCACCATCAAACCAAATCGCTCAACCTATCCCAAAGTGGGCTATGAGCAAAAAAAGTCTTCCCCCTCCACCAATAGTCTCATCAAGGCTCGGTTTATTCATATCAAGTTTTTCAAAAGATCAAACACCCGATGACCCACTTTTCGCTTTGATCAAGCTCTGCGCAGATCCAACACTATCATTATCTAAAGCCCTGAACCCTCTGTCTTTCGCACCATCGGGATTGGATTGGGGCATCGGCATGTGCTGGCACCTCTATATCATCCTCTCCCGCATCATGCGAGTCCGTGATTTTGCCGATCGCAGTCACCCAGGTGCGAAGTCCAAAGATAAGCCACCTGGAAACTTCATGAATGGTTTTGTAGGAAATGGTCGTAGAGAACTCAGCAGCAGCAGCAACAGCAGCGATGTATCAAGAGATGACGAGGAAGGCCATAGCCCGACTGCCGATCTGTTGACTAGTAGTTATGCCTTTGAGTTGGAAAGTTGGGGAATGATACAGGAAGCTGTTTTTGTGCTTTTGCACCTAGAAGGGAGTGTCGGGTACGTTTCTTCACAATCCATCATGAATGTCAGTCTTTACTATTGAGGGGATCATCTAATAGGCGCGAAAAGGCTATCAAAGACCTCTTAGCACGTTCTGGTCACAAACTTGACAACTGGACGGCCCTTGGGCTGGCTGGAACCCTGAAATTATCAATGTCTTGGATTGACGAGGCGAAAGTAAGTATCTTCTCTACCAGCTCTCAATCGTACCCGTATTTATCATTTTCTTAATCCTCCAGGCACTGCATGCTCTTGATGAGGGGAATATCTTCTCCGCTTATGAACTTTATCTCTCTGCCCAAATGTATAACTCTGCTCATAACTTGGCTATCCTTGAGTTGGCACCGGATGCGATAATTCGGAAGGATTTGGAGCTTTTGCGTAGTTTATTCATTCGCTTTGATAGCGATGGCAGAAAGGACAAAATAGAGCACTGGTTCGTTCGTGGCAAGGTGCGATTCAACTCTAGCTGTCAAATTTGCAATGTTCTCAGGATGCATCTAGGTGCTATTGGATTATGTCGATATTATGACACGGTTGCCGAAGCTCCTGGAAGAGGTGACCGCTGAAAATGAAGAAGCAGAAACAATGATCGATGGTGCACAGGCAGCGGCTATTGATGATCTAGCCAAGCGTATCCCAAAGATTATCGGTCTATTGCCCGATATCTTCTTTAGGGGTCGTTCTACCGACGATAGGCATCCAGCTGCAGTCGAGGAGATGACAAGAGACTTGCTCAAGTTGGCAGAGAGGGCGAACCCAGGTCTTTTGGTAAGCATCAAGTAAATTTCGATATATCGCCACTTATACAACCCTGTACATCAATACAGTCTCAGGTTCAACGGCCAATCTTGGGGATGTTGGATGGGGCAGCTAAAATCAACCTTGTACGAGCGATGGGATACTCGAGATTCCTACAGAGCATTGCGGCTTAATTGTATCTTATCTATTATAATTATACTTTTTTCACACTGTTGTCCTCCTGGATATATATCTATCCGCACCTGTTTTTTTGTCTTGCTCCTAGGAAATATATAATTTCTCCATTCAAAAGTTACTTTCACATGTTCGATTGATACAGATATCCAAGGCTTCAGTGAAGAAATACACTGCTTTGGTAGTGCTTTAGACTCATTCGTTGAACCTTGAGCCAAGTGAAATCAAAGTAAGCGTCGGCAATGGCCAATGGATTATTATTGACCAAGTCATGGTTGTGATTGATATTAGCCAAAATACCAGATAAGATGGTTTGAGGAGGAGACATACCGACACATGTGGATGACCTGATGAGCCATAAGTGATGGCTCCAGCCTAATCCCCACCTTCAAATCACGATAGTTTTTCTTCTCCATGGTTTGCAACACTCACAGAATGTTACTAATATTTCAAAAACATGATATTTAGATATTATGAGCACTTAAATTTAGACGAAATAAGACAGTTTTGTGCTCGGGAAGAAAGCTCGTGGTGTGCCTTGCGCGTTCAGTTTGAAATTGGGAGGATGATCGCATCAGACTTTGAAGCTTGGGAAGCTTCAGATCTAGCAAGCCATTGCATGAAAATGTGTGGGACCATTGTGGTCAAAGAACTAGTCGAAATAGGTGCAATACTACGACAAAGCAACGACTTTTGACTATTCACCTTACTGAGGAGCAAGCCGCTCCCAGCCATCCTAGAACCCTCGTCCTCTCCCGCGGCCACCACCCCGCCCACCCCGTCCACGGCCACGGTCAGGACCCCCTCGCCCCCTTCCACGACCTCTAGCGTCATCCTTCTTTCGACCTTTTGGTTTGGGCGCATCATCAACGAGAAGGGTATCCAGAGGAAGGGCATCAGGGAGCACAAAGTAACGGATGTTATTACCACGAATTGATAAGGAATCGAGTGAGGTTGGATCTCGGTTCCGCATAGTCATCTTAACCGTTTTCAAATGAGTATTCATCTGCATGTCTACACCTATGAAAAGAATGTTGATTGAGGTCGGATCCACAAGGATAAAATGGGATAGCGATTGCACCAGTTATTGTCCCATGAACCACTGATCCGTTCTTCAGCTCGATTGTGACCGTTTCATTGTTCAATTTCATTAAAAAACTGATTGCCATTGCGAAGGCAGATAAGTCAGCATTACCATCTAGACAGAACACAAAGTTCTAGGGCCAAGGATCAAAAGATGCGAAACAGATGCATATATGTGATTAGCACATATCGTTTATGTGGGTGAAGTAAGGCATCCGCTCATGAAAGAAAGAAACAAAATACACGCCCGTCACTCAGAGATGTGAAAAGGTTGGCTTACCGAACGAGCTTCATATTTTTCTTTTTTTGTCTGGCAAATAATGTTTCCTCGATATTTTTGGTGGTGATGTGCAGAGATGATTTTGGTTCAATCGGAGTTCCTATCTTGGCAGGCTTTTCCTATTTTGGTCAACCTTTTTAGACTCTAACAAATTGTTTACAGCGTCATCCAACTATGTGTTTGAGATGAAATCGTAACAGAACTGGTTTGAACTGAGAACTGCTACAAAACAATAAATACCAGTAGTATAGTCAAAAAAAAAAAAAAAATTTTATTCACTAATGCTGATATATATATGCTGATACACTGTACTATTGGCCAACAACACTCTTAAATTGTTGTGACAAAGCCAAAATGGCTGGTGAGATAGAGGATTGCTGTGGGAATTAATTGGTGTCTAAATTTGGCAGCTGTTGAGGTTGTGGTTGTGCAGTGGGCGAAAAAATTATGTCATTTTACTTTATTTTATTATGAATCCCTGTAATTGTCATTTTTACAGTAATATAACATGATTTTAATGGTGGTGCCTGCCAAAATCATACCTAGTTCAGTTCTGGTTTGAACAGGTTCTCAAACAGTTCTCAATTTTCAAAAATTTGAGAACCAAGAACTGGAACCATTGGTTCTAAGCTGTCTGGTTCAGCCGGTTCTGGTTCTCCAAAGCAGTTCCGAACAGAACTTTGGCAACACTAAAGCTTTCACATCACAGAAGATGATGAATCAGACAGTTGAGCTGTTTTTACTTAATTATCATAAAATACTTCACAGCATGTTCCTATGATGCTATAATACATTTACAATGCAAAAAAAAATCTTGCAAAATGAAGCAGGGCTGAGTGAGCAACATTTCACATTTTGTCACACATTTGGCAATGTGACGTGACGTGACGTGACGCTGCCAAATCCGTAACACTCAACCTCGTGATTTGGCTCATCCATTCTGAATTCAATTCGCAGACGGCCCAAAATTTTAATCCACCTTTACTCATCTCGATATGAAAAGAGGATTCCTCAATGGTGAAAAAGTGAAAGCAGCTCCACTTTATCCATCTGAAGCTTTCCTGGTGCCGGTTACGACAGAACGACCTGCAGATAAATGTAGTGAATTCTGCACCAGATGAATTATGAATTGTCTTCCCAATTTTCACAGCCAAGCTCGCACCTCAAAAATCAGCATACAATGATCAGGAGTTACTCAATACTCCAACTAGTCACCCCCCAATACAAACGCTCCCTGAAGATTACAAAACCTTCAAGCCAATCGATGTTCTCCCTGGTGTCGACCCAGATGACAGAGCCTTCTTCATCACTATCCCACTCAAACCTGATTCAGATGGGCTCTCCCAATGTTTGATAACCGAACGCACGAAACAGAAAATCTTTGGAACGCCTGGGCATCCTAAACCCATCCCAAAGGTTTCCAAAATCAAGTACGTTATCAATTCTACACCGAACAGGGGTTTGGGGATGTTTGCCACCCACGACATCAAATTTGGCATTTTCTCTGAACGACCGCTCACCGTCACTCCGGCCGCTGGTCTCTTTTTGGATCAGCTCCCCAAAGGGTATAATATAAAGCAAGCCATACAAGATCAGTTGGATGAAATAGAGAAGGACCTTGAGAAGCTCGTTGGGATGATGAGCGACGAGGATCAGATGGCGTATAGAGATCTCAAGAACGATCATAAGCATGATGGGAGTGGACCGCTTCTTAGTATTGAGAGAACGAACCGGTATGGGGTCGCAAGGCTGAGAGAGAGCCCAGGAGTAGGGTCATATGGTGCCGTTTGTAAACTCGGGTCACGTATCAATCATAGGTAAATCGATCGTTTCAATTCCAAGCAAAAATCTTAACATTCAATTATAGTTGCATGCCAAACGTAAAATACTCTTTCACAGTTGCTTCCTTTTCCATGGAGTTCACTGCAATCAAAGATATCAAAGCCGGAGAAGAGCTTGTATACGCTTACTGCCGTCTCGACAAATCAGCTGCTGAACGGAACGAGGAACTCTGAGCATACGGGATCGTTTGCGACTGCCGGGCATGCGTCAACGCAACTCCAGAGACTGACAAATTAAGGATGGAATACGCCAAAACTATCAATGATATGCTGATGGCATCAAAATCTTCGAACCTCCCCGACGACGCCTTGGTTCCTGTCTTACGCTTCAAGAACGAGTTGGATAAGGAAGGGTTAAACGTTGATATGACGTACGCCGGAGTCCTTATGGTGTTGCATAGTATTGCTTCTCAGCGGCGAAATTTTGAAGAGGCAGATGAGTATTTGAGGGATTGGAAGAGGTTTATGGATCTTCCTGACATAAGGAAGCCGGAGCAGGTGTATTTGAGCCCAGTTGATTAAAAAAATGATATTCTATGTTGTTGTTGACTCCACCTTGACTGGCTCTAGGATGTCGCCACCGAGGAGTATAATAGTATTTTATTTGTTACAACCATTACTTCTTGAACAACATGCCACGAACACATGTTCTTTGTATTTTTACTCTTTTCCATGCATAATGCACATGTTACATGTGTTAGGGCAACTGAAGAATGACTTAGTCAAGATCTAGCAGGGGATCCTAAATATATATATAAACATAAATATGACAGGAAGGCGCACCTAGCAGGTGTTACGGGCGTCACTAGCTTACACTCGTGTTCGGTGCTGGGCAGAGACAGTAACAAAGAGCTAAGTTCTATTCGAGCGAAGGGCACTTCCAAAGGTTGTGAGCAAAGTGTAGTGGATTGAACCGTATAGGTACTAAGGTCAAAACTAGAGAACTACAACTAAGTACGGGCTCTTTATATAGGTAGCTACAAGGCAGTGTCCAGGGTCAAGGGTTTAGTAGTACGAGTCATGGTATGAGTCATGGAATAATGTGAGTCACAAAAGGAGGCAGTGTTCGGGAAAGAATATGAGTCAATGGTAAAAGCTAACTATAGTACAAGTAAGGGTTAAGGGTTGGAATGGGGTAAAGGGTTGTCATCCGTCTGGCAGAGATAGGAAAGAAATTGATAGGGGTCCACAGAGAGAGACGTTCATAACATTACCCCGTGTTTAGGCGTGGAAGACATCCTCGACTTCTACAGATCAGTCCGGCTTTCGTAGTTGTAAGACACGTAACTTGTAGTTGGCGAGTTCGGCGATTCGCTCGCATTCAAGGAGGGTGGCAGTGACCAGGATTTGGTTCCATTCATCGATGGTGGTGGAATGGGTTCCGTAGTTGGGGTTGTAGATAACCCATAACATGGAAGTGAATTGTTTGGCTGATACTCCTGGAAGTGGAATTGCATCAAGGGGTGACTGTCCGCTAGGGACTTCGTCGTCATTGAGTCGTCTGTTGTTGTTGATGACTAGGAACCAGTTGGAGTCTCGGTCAAGGAAGTATTTGTGGACTTTGAAGATGATGTTTTCAGTGGTAAGGAAAAGGTGTCCGCCAGGGATGTATAATGTCGGGGGGAGTTAATGGTGGTCGTAAAGGGGGATTCCTCCATCGGTAGAGATGGTTTCGATATATCGTTGGTAGCGGTCGATGGTGGGATGCATTTTGCATGAAGAGGAGAACAGCATCAAGGTGGAATAGATGGCGACAGCGGAGGGGGTAGTCATGATGGGAGTTGGGAAGAGAGTGGAGAATAGAAGAGAGGCAAAGTTCATATCCTACTTATAGTACACTACAAGTCATAAAATGGAATTGAGTCAATAAGAAAAATGAGTCAGATAAGGGTAAGGGGCATAGCTAGGCATAGGGTTTCAACATTCCCTGTTTAGATTGCTGTCTTCATCTCCGTAGACATCGTAGTATCCGGTGTTGTAGAGATCGGGTTCAGAAGACTCTTCTTTCTTGGGGGTTTTGTTGCATCGGCAAGTGTAGCCATCGGAAAGGCCTCTGGCCCAGGCTACATGGTTGTATTTGAGTGGGAGTCGGCACTTGGTGCACATTGCCTTGAATTTCTCATAAGGTTTCGGGTCCTTCTTCTTGGTTTTTTGAGGACAGTTTGTGGTGAGATGTTTCGGCAGGGAACCCTTGTGCTGGAAACAAGGGGCTTTGGGGCATTGTGCTCGGAGGTGAGTGGTACTGTTACAAGTGTAACATCGTTGTGCATGGTCAATGGGTTTGGTGGATTGGAGCTTGGGTAGGGACATTCGGGTGCAGAGAGTAGGAGTGGGGATAGGAGTGGGGGCAGACGGGGGTGTGGCGTCCTTCGGCTGGGAGACCCAAGGTTGATTGGGGCAATGTTGTCGGAAAATGGTTCATTCGATTTGGTCTCCAAGCCCGCCGGATTCCATTCTGGATAAGAGTTGTTCGATGTTCTGTTGTTGGACTTGGTCCAATTTCTGTAGGTTCTTGATGGTTTGTTGGAGAGTCTCGACTGTACGAGAGAGTTGGATGATCTGAGGTCCCACCAGTCGATGGTGGCAGTAGGCAGTATCAAATTGGGTGAAAAGGGGGTCCGAGGCCCACTTTCCAAGGCTGTAGGTAACATATTGGCGGTAACTGGTGTGGTTGGGAAAGGCTCGGTCGAAGTGGCTGACAATGTCTGGAAGGTGAAAGGTGTTAGGCTGTGGAGGCGGAAAGTTCTGGTTGAGGAATACGGTGGCTGCAACGTGGGAGGGTTCTTCAATGACGGGAGAGAGAGTGGCAGTGAACGAGAACGGGGGAATGTTTTCTTTGTTTGAGTCAGTGTCAGAGGCGATGATGCGCTTTGTAGGCTTGGAGAAGACTTTGGGCATTTTGTAGATTTTGTTCGGGTTCCCAGGTGTTTTCTGAGGTAGAATAGCCCTTCCATTTTATAAGAAAGGCCCATCCCCTTCCCTGTCGTCGATGGGAAAGTACGGCTTCTACTTTGTATTCCGGTTGTCCTTCGATAAGGTCAGGTGGTGGTTCGAGGAAGTTTTCTCCATAAACTCCATTAGTCTTGTACGGCGAAAGTAGGGTGACATGTATGACAGGGTGTATTCTCCAGGAGCGAGGTAGTTCCAATCGGTAGTTGAGGGGGTTTAGAACTTTGATGATTTGGAAGGGTCCTTCTCGCTTGGGAGCTATCTTTTTGCTTTCGTATTGGAGTTTGAGGTGTTTTGATTCTAACCACACCTTATCGCCTACTTTGAATGGTGAGAAGCCGCGTGTAATGTGCTCCATCATTGTTTGATGTGCGAGTTTGTGTGCTGCGGAGGCTTCTTTCCGTGCTTCTTGGAGTATGAGTAATTGTTCCTGTGTGTCTGGAAGATTCGTCTGTGGGAATGCAGTGGGGATAGCGGTTGGGTTATATCCCATCTGGAGGTAGAGTGGGGATTCTTTCTGTGTGGCATGTGGCTTCGTGTTGTATGAGAATTCGAGTGTGGGGAGGAGCTGTCTCCATTTCTCGGGGTTGTTTGC
>Ga0193743_1001724_pt1 | contig 15943 bp, 27 predicted proteins | sample L2c2metaG_FD_143038 | JGI IMG/M metagenome (GOLD analysis project Ga0193743, IMG submission 143038) | Soil microbial communities from a riparian zone of the East river system, Colorado, United States - L2c2 | ecosystem: Environmental > Terrestrial > Soil > Riparian zone | place: USA: East River...
TCGCGCTCGAGGCCAAGGTCGACGCGCTCGAGGCCGCGGTCGACGCGCTCGACGACGGGGAGATCGACTACGACGCGTTGGCCGCGGCCCTGCTGCGCAACATCGCCGCGCCGCCCAGCTGACCGGAGTAACGACGAGAGAGGCGGGCGCAGTGCGTGGTAACACGAGCGGAGCGATCCCGGCGCGCGCTGACGGACTGGGGATCAACGGTTCTGGGGTTCGCGGTGATCGTCCATCAGGCGTTCATCGTGGACCCCGAGGATCTCTCCTGGCCGCGGGTCGTGCTGGGGTTGACCCTGGTCGGCGTGCAGACCGGCGTCGCGCTCTACAGCCAGGCACGTGGCGCGACGCCTACAACCGACGGGCCCTCATCATCGGACCCGCCACCTTCGCCGCCGGAGTCGCCGCCGCCGCCTACGCCGTCGTCCGTTCGGTCGTCGGGAGCTAGCGCGTGAACACGCCGGAGGGTCTGAAGCGGGTACGCCGGGCCACGTACCTGGCCGCGTCGTCGTGGTTGCTGGCGCTCGTGCTGGCCGGCGTGTCGCTGGGCTTCTCGGCGCGGGTGGCCAGGAACGCGCAGGCGGACGCGGTAGCCGAGGCGGCGCAAGCGCAGGCCGCCGCGCTGCGCGGCACGTGCGAGATGTACGGCGTGCTCTATGACGGAGTCTTCCGCGAGGACTTCAAGAAGCTGCTGCGGGACGCGTACGTCAGTGCCGGGTGTATGCCACCCATCGAGCAGCGCACGCCGTTGCCCAGTCCATCACCATCTACCCGATAGGAGATCGTCATGCAGGTAACCAAAGCCAAGGCCGTCACCGCGGCCATCTTCGCCGTCGTGACCGTGCTGACCGCGGCGTTTGCTGACGACGTGTTCGGCGCGTCGGAGGTCGGCACCGTGGTGGCCACGCTCGTCGAGCAGGCCATCGGCGTGTGGGCCGTGTGGCGGGTGCCGAACAAGAAGATCGAGCCGTTCGGCCGGTAGGCTGTACGCTGAGGCAACGAGGGGAAGGCCCGCATCCGGTGGCAGGGTGCGGGCTTCTTCGTGTCCGGGGAGAGGATGGGAGCGCTCCCATGTCGGGGCAAAAGGGTGGGGGCCGAAGCCCCCTTCCCCGTCAGGCCCTGCTGAGCGCTTCCCGGCGGCGCTCCAGCGGGGCGATCAGGCTGGTCCATCCGCTCGCCCGGGCTGCCCGTAGGTCTTCCCCGTTCTTCCGGATCATCTCTGTCTTCGTCATGTGATTAGTATAGTCGCTCAGCGACTAACTTGTCAAGTCTCTGAGCGACTATGGAGCGCTCCCACGGCAAGCGGCCCGTCACTCTCCTGCGGGGGTGACGGGCCGCTTGATCTTTCGGGTGGGGAGGGAGCTTCAGACGGAGCGGTAGAGGTAGGGCAGGCCGCCCGCGTCGCACAGCCGGCGGATCGCGCAACGGAAGGCCACGCACACCTCGCGGTCGTCGGCCGGGCAGGCCTCGCACGTCCCGGTGATGTGGCGCCGGATGACGAAGTGGGCGGACGCGATGCGCACCGACGACTCCCGCTCGGCGTATCCCCAGATGCTGATCATCGGAACGCCTTGCGGACCGGGCCGACGCACGCGATCACGAACCACGTCGCCACGGTCACGATCAGAATCGCGCTGCCGTCCTGAATCCACGGGTCTGTTACGGCCGCGTAGAGCAGGACGAACGCGACGCCGGACAGCAGTGCCGCGACGATCGCGAAGGCCAACACGCGGCGGTTGCGGCGACTCATCAGCCCATCACCACGCCGTCGCCGTTGATCACCAGCGGGACCGGGCGGGGCGATGGTGTCCACGTGGCCAGTGGAGCCTCGCGGATCATGGCGCGTAGGTTGAAGATCATCGCCGCGATCACCATGTCGATCATCGGTCCCCTCCCCGGAAGTAGTACCCCGAAGCGCGTCGGGCTCGTGATGGCCGGCAGCGCACCCCGGGGGATGCCATATACCACAACACGTGAATGGCTGTTTACGGTATAGGTGATCTGGCCATCCGTAGGCGTTCTGCATATTGCCACTCGTCCGGCCTGTCACGATGCGACTTGTGGATCAACTGGGCGAGGCCATCGCGGAGTGGGTCGACGCACGTGAGGACATCGCCCGTGCCGCGGAGCGGGCCGCTCAGGTCAAGGCGGACGCCCGTGAGCGGGCCGAGGCGGCACGGCTGGTGCTCGCCGACGCGATCGTTGAGGCCTACCTCGATGGCGGGCGCGTCGGTCAGCTGGCGCGGCGCACGGGCTACACCCGCGAGAGCATCCGGCGCATCCTGCGAACCGCCGGGGTGGCAGCGGATGAGTAACGCCCAATGCGGTTCCGGCGATATGTCTTGTATGACAACTTCGGAGCCACGCCCTGCCCGCGCCGTCATCTGGGTCCCCCACCGCGACCGCGACCGGTGGGAGCGCGCCTGCCATCGCGACTGCGAGCGGCGTGGCGAGCGGGTCGTCGCGGTCGTCCAGGACGACGGCACGGGCCGGCGGTGGGCGGACGCCCGTGCCATGCTCGAGAGCGGCGGGGCGGATGTGATCGTGGTGGGCCGCTGGGACCACGTGCCGCGGCAGGCTCTCGAGCCATCAGTGCGGGTCGTCGCGCGGGGAGCCGACACCCGGGGGATTCGGCACAGGCGCCCGCGGATCATCGAGTGAGCGTGGTCAGCCGCGGCATCCGCGCGACGGCGGAGATCTTGGCGTGGTCGAAGACGTACGTGTAGACCTCCGTCGTCGCCACGCTGGCGTGCCCCATCAGTTCCTGGACGACGCGCAGATCGGCGCCGGCGGCGAGCGCGGTCGTCGCGAACCACCGGCGGAGCCCGTGCATGGTGGCGCGCGCGCCGAGCACCTCGAGGTGCGCGTTGCCGGACGTCGACACCCACGCGGCCGTGGCGACGCCGCCGTCGAGCTTGCGCGTGATCGGGCCGGCCGGCATCGGCTCGATCATCTCCCACACCTCCGGCGGCGTGGGCACGATCCGCTGCTTACCGCCCTTGCCCCGCAGCAGCGTCCCGTCGGAGCGGGTCACGTCGTCGCGGTAGAGCCTTGCGATCTCGCAGCAACGCAGCCCGGCGAATGCGGCGAGGCGGTAGTGCAGGCGCCACGGTTCGCGGCCCCGCTCGCAGGCTAGGGCGACGTGCGCGTCGGTGGGTGGGCGTCGCGTCTGGCGCGGCACCCGTGGCCGTTGCATCCCTGCCGTCGGGTCGTAGTCGATCCGCTCGGTCTTGGCCAGCCAGCGGTAGAAGCGCACGAGGGTGTCGTAGTAGGTGGCCCGGGTCCCGGCCGGGAAATCCTCGGCCAGTAGGCCCTCGATCTCCTCGGGCAGCGCGATGAGCAGGCCCATGGGCAGCAGGGCATCCCAGCGGGTCAGGCTGGTGCGGGCGGAGTCGCGGGTGGTCTTGGCTCGGCCGATGGCGGTCAGGTGGCGGATGTGGTCGTCGATCGCGTCGCTGGCGAGCATGAAAGAATCTTGCGGTTCCAGCCATTGATCGTGAAGAAGGTTTACGGTCACGATCGGTTACCGGCCAGTCGCGCACTGACACGCGGGCGGCGCGAACCGGGCCCCGTTGATCGGCTAGCTAGATCGGATTTTGTGACGGATGGGGGACGTGTCGACTCGGCCGAACGGCCACTCGTCAAGATCGAAGCGGCTTTGACCTGCAGTTCCTTTGTCGCCGGCCGATAGTACGTGCTATCCCGTGCCGGGTCGTCGGGCTTGAAACGCAACACCCGGCCCGTCCCGGCGGACTCCGCGGGACCGCTGCCGCCGGCAACCGCCTCACGCTGCGGAATCAGGCTGGCCACCGACACGCCCAGGGCTGCGGCGATCCGCTCCAGCTGATCGAGATCGAGCGCGGCGAGCACCTCGGGTCCGGCGACCTCGCGCACCTCGCGCGCCTCGGTCGGCAGGAGCGCGTCCATCGGCACGCCCAGCACGCGGGCGATCGCCGCCACCTCGGCCGGGGTGAGCGCGGCGCGGCCGTCCCACCGGCGCGCCATGTAGCTCTGTGCCCAACCCAGCTCACGTGCGAGTGCCGCCGCTGACCAGCGCTTGCGTCCGGCCATCGCCCGGACCTCCGCGCTGACCAGCTTCCCGAGTGCGTCCATGGGGCCGAGGTTAGTCGCTGAGCGACTAGGCGGCAAGGGGTTCACCCTAGTCGATCTGTTGACATTCTAGTCGCTCAGCGACTAAGCTGGTGGCATGACAACGACGCGCCAGCAGGTCTACGTGCTGCACTTCCTCGACGACGACACCATGATTTACCGAGAGCGCGCCGATGCCATGGCTCGCGCGGAAGAGCTTGCCCGCCAGGCTGGCATTGCGGGCGAACTGACGTGGCGCGGTGACCACCTGTGCTTCGTTGAGGGCGACCGAATTACGAACTATCGAGTCCGAGCGCGCACCCTGTTCTAACCACCCCGCCCACCAAGCCCCCCGCGAATCGCGGGGGGCTTCTTCGTGTGCCCAATCTAGTTGCGTAGCGACTTGACGGGTTAGTCAGTGAGCGACTAGGTTAGGCGACATGCAACCCGACCCGAACGCCGTCGCGGTAGCCCGCCGTGTCCGCGAGGTGCTCGCCGAGGCGGGCGTGAGCGCTGCCGAGGTAGCCCGCCGGATCGACTGGACGCAGGCATACATGGCGCGCCGGATGAGCGGCACCGTGCCCTTCTCTGTCGCTGACCTGATCGTCATCGCGCTCGCGCTGGGCCTCACCCCGACGCGCCTCCTGCCGACCGGCCCGACCCTGACCACCGACACGGTGACCCGATGACGCGCGCCGACCGGCAGCGCCTCGCCATCGGGCGTATGCAGTCGATGATCCTGGCCGGCGTGCTGCTGGTCGCGGCGTTCACCGGGTGGTGGTCCTGATGACCGCCACCCGCGCAGCCCGTGGCCGGACCGCGCTGACCTACGCCGAGCGTGACGCCCGGGCCGTCGCCGGCCCACCGCTGCCGAACCTGTTCGCCCGGCTGGCCGGCCGGGACGAGACGCACGGCTTCCGTGAGCTGACGACCGGCCTGGGCGCCTCGCAGTGCTCCGCGTGCCTCGGCTGGTTCGACGACCCGCGGCACGTCTACCCGCGCGGCACCGCGCCCGACCGCCCGGTCCCTGGGCACCCGACACCCACGCACCCGGCCGGCCCTGCCGGGCCGAGGCCAGCGGGACCAAGGCACCCGACCGGTCCCGCTGGACCGCGCCCGTCTTCGCCCGAGCCGCGCCCGGGCCGCTAGCAGCCACGCACGCCAAAGGCGCCCCGCCGTTGCTTGTCGGCTGACGGAGCGCCCAGACGAAAGGACTCTACCAATGGAACAGATCGTGCGAGACGCGATCACCGCGCTGACCGCTTTCGAGGTCGCGACCGCCGACGACGCGCTGTGGCTGCTGTCGACGTGGCGTCGCCGTGACCAGCTGTCGGTGGCGGACATCCGCACCATCGTCACCCACTACCGCACCGCGACGCCGGTCAACCCGAACCTGACCGCGACGGACCCCGCGCCGGCCGGCGCCAGCCACGCGGTCGACAAAGACGGCGACAAGTGGAGCCGCGTCGGGGACGACGTGTGGTGCCACGAAACCCTCTACTACAGCACCGGGCGTCTCGTGCGGGACTTCGGCCCGATCGAGTGGCTCGGTGCGGACGGCAACCCGATCGGCACCAGCCGATGATCCGCCTGCTGATCGAGTCCGTCGTCGCGGGCCTCGCCATCCTCGCCCTGGTGGGCGTCGCGCTCCGGCGTCAGGCTCGGCGCTTTCCGGTCCCGGCGTGGGTCGTCCACGTCGAGCCGGTCCGGTGGGCCGACGTTGCCCCGCGCTCGCCGTACGTTTGGCAGCGGGATCGCCAGCCCGCCGATCCGCCGGCGGAGATCGAGGCGCCGTCGTGGTGGGCGATCGGCGCGCTGTCCGACGTCCGGCGCCGCGCCGCTGACCGCGAGGGGCTGGCGGAGTTCGGCGTGTCGGTGCCGCTGGCCGACGCCTACATCTGGGAAGCGCTGAACACCGAGCTTGCCGCGCGCGAGGTTGAGCTCGCGCCCGTCGGGTGGGCGCCGCCCACCGGCCACGCCGTCACGCTGCCGGCCGACGCGCTCGTGTACGACCGCTATTACACCGGGCCGCGCTGCGGCGAGAGCGTTCCACAGGCGGTGACCGCATGATCGTTCTGGCGATCGTCGTCTGTCTGCTGGTGTGGACGATCGCGTACTACTGGCCGGGTGCGCGATGACGCCCGAAGAGACGATCAACGCTGTCCTGCTGCCGTTCCTCAAGAGCGCCAAGCGCCGTGCGGATGCCGTGGAGCAGTTGATCGCGGCACTCGAAACTGAGGGTCACCTGATCGACGGCGCGCTCGACACCGTTGAGGTGCGCGACTCCAAGGTCGGCGTCGAGACGACCGAGCTGGGCGGGCTGAGCATCACGCTCGACGCGGCCGGCAACGCCGTGCGGATCACCTCGCCGTACGGGCTGGACGTGATCGCGTGAGCACCCACACGCAACCGAGCGGGCCGGGGGGCCCGTGGCCGGACCCCGTGCCGCACCCGACCGGACCGGGAGGCCCGCGATGACCACGCCAGAGCCCGAGGTATGGGCGCGGCCGGCCGAGGCGGGCGAGATCCCGCGGTTCGCTCGCGCCGTCGTCAAGGCCGCCGAGGCTGCCGGGTGGGCCGTCACCGTCACCTACGCCCGCGGCACCTACGTGTTCCCCAAGAAGCCGGCCGCGGTCGTCGACAGCGTGCTCGTGCGGATGGCCTTCGGCGGGCTGCGCGCGGCAGCTCACTGGCTCGATGGCGGGTTTGACGACGCGTACGCGTGGGGCCCGGCGCACATGCTGCGCAAGGTCGGCGTCAACAACCTCAAGATCCTGTTGGGCTCCACCGAGCGGTGGCCGTCGGCCCCGGCCGCACCGGAGGCGTCGGCACTCACCCGGGCAGCCGCGCCGGAGCTGCTCCCCCGGCCGGCCGTCGCCGGCTCGTGGGGAACGGTGCACGTGGGTGACGTCGTGCGCGGAGCGGATCAACGGCCGTGGCAGGTGATCGAGCGCGGCCCGGCGCTGCGCTGGGTGCTGGCCGGCGAGTCTGCCGACTTCACCATGAGCAATCCGGAGCGCGGCGAGGTGACCGCCCGGCGCAAGCTGTTCGACCCGTGCGACGTCATGGACCGCGCGGACCACACCGCGACGGCCGTGGCCGTGGGCGCGCTCGTGGATGGCGGGATGACCGTCGAGATCCTGCGCGAGACCACCGTCGAGCACGCCGGGGCGGACGGATCGTGCCCGAGCTACGGCTCAGACCTTGACCCCTGCCCGCCGGGTTGCGCGTCCGGCACGTGCGTGGCTGCAAAGCCGCAGCGCGCCGAGCGTCCGTGTGACGACCCGTTCTGCGGTGGTCCGTCGGACGGCGGGTGCGGGTGGGCGCCCGCCGAACACATGACGCCCGCCCCGACCACGCCCAAGGAGAGAGTGAGGACCAACCCCGTGGGGGATCAATTCCAGAGCGCCGCGACGCCCGTCAGGTTCGATCGGTTTGGGCGCTACCTGTTGCCGGACCCGGCCACCGGCCAGGAGCGGGCGTGGACGCGGGTCAGCACCGTGGCCCGCACGCTGGCGGATGAGTACGGGCTGACGCAGTGGAAACTGCGGATGGTCGCGAAGGGCGTGGCGATCCGCCCCGACCTGATCGCGGGCGCTGCCGCCGCCGATCCTGAGCACGACAAGAAGGATCTACAGGAGATCGCCGGCAAGGCGATGGACGCGGCCGAGGCGAGCGCGGGCGCCACGTTCGGCACGGCGCTGCACAACTTCACGCGGCGGCTGGACACGGGCACGCCGCCGGAGGCGCTGCACGTCCCCAGCGCGCTGCTGTCCACCGTCAAGGCGTACGTCGACTGCTTCCGCACGGCGCGTCTCGGCGTCGAGCACGCCGAGCGGATCGTGGTGCTGCCCGACCTCGGCATCGCGGGTGAGTTCGACCGCATCGTGACGCAACCATCGGGAGTCACGAAGTCCGAACCACGCTCCATCCTGGACCTCAAGAGCGGCAAGGACCTGTCGTACGGCTGGCTTGAGGCGACGATCCAACAGGCCCTGTACGCCCACGCGCCGCTCATGTGGGACCCGGTCACCGGAACGTACGTCGAGAAGCCGGCCGTAGACCTGGCCCGGGCGCTCATTCTCCACCTGCCCGTCGGTCAGGGGCGGGCACAGCTGTACGGCGTCAACATCGCCGAGGGATGGCGCCTCGCGCAACTGGCCTTGCGGGTGCGCGCCGAACGGAGCGCGGCCAAGAAGCTGGCCTGGCTGGTCACGCCCGACGATCCGGCGACCGTCGCGCTTCACCAGGTGGCGACGGCTGTCTCGCGGGGCGACCTCGCCGCACTGTGGGAGAACCTGAACGGCCGCGGCCTCTGGACTCCGGAGGTGGACGCGGCGGCACACGCACGCATGGCCCAACTCGCAACCGTCTAAACAGGAGTGATCATGACTCAGGCCAACCCGTTCGCACTCGACACCCCGGCACCCGCAATGGCTCCGGCCACCGCGCCCGCCACCCCGTCACCCGCGACGACCCCACCCCCGGCCGCACCCGCGGCGCCCACCGCGACGTACGACAACAGCGACCCGTTCGGCGACCCCGCCCCGCAGGAGCCTCGCGGGCCCCGGCTGCGCGACATGTACGGCCGGCTGCTGCTGATCGTGCCGCGCAAGCTCGAAGAAGGGCTTCCCTCCCGGTTCAACAAGCCCGGCGAGGCGCCGAAGTTCGAGAACCGGATGACGGCCGATGTCGTCGTGCTCGACGGCGGCACCATCCAGTATGGAGGGACGCCCGAGAAGCCTCCGTTCACGCCGCACAACAAGACGGCAGAGCCCCCGCTGAAGAACGCGCGCATGTTCATCTCGGCCGTGGGGCTGGTCTCGCAGAGCCGCGTAGCGCTGGCCGAGATCATCACGAAGGGTCGCCCGGGCATGGTGCTCGGTCGTCTCGGTGTGGGCGACGCGAAGGACGCCGGCGTCAACCCGCCGTATCTGCTGACGCCGGCAACCGAGGCGGACAAGGCGATTGCGCGGGCGTACCTCGCCAACGTCGACCCGTTCGCGTAGGCCCAACTCGTGGGGGCAGGGCGCATTCGGAAGGTGCGCCCTGCCCCTGCACTGTCTAGAAAGGAGGGCGGCGACATGTTCCTGCTTTACTTCCTCGTCGCGTACTTCGCAACCAACGCGTTGATGACGGTCGCGTACGTCGGCAAGCCTCGCGAGGCGGTCACCCCGAGTGTGGCCATGTGGTCCGTGGCGATCTATGCCGGGCTGATCACTCTCGTCATCACGCTCTGGCCCGCCTCATGATCACTGAGTTTCACGTGACGGTGCCCGGGCGCCCCGCGCCGCAAGGATCGAAGAAGATGGGCGCGTACGGGCAGATGCGCGAGTCGAGCCCGTATCTGCCCGCGTGGCGGGCTGCGGTCAAGGCCGCGGTCTACGCGGGCTACGAGGTGCGCGGCGTGCGGCCGGAGGATCTGCCGCTGTTCCGCGGGCCGGTCGCCATGGGCGTGACGTTCTGGTTGCCCGGGCCGGCTCGGATCGACGGACCACCCGATCTTGACAAGCTGCTCCGCGGGTTGTGGGACGCGCTGACGCTGGCGCGCGTGTGGGAAGACGACTCGCGCGTCGTCGAGATCTTGTGGGCCAAGAAGGTGGGCGCCGAGGCGCTGACCAACTTCACCGGCGCCGATCTGACCATCCGGCGCGCCGGATGACCGGCGCGTACAGCATCCGGCCCTACACGCTGCATCGCGTCGGGTGTCGGCATGATGGTCACCCGACGCCAGGGCAGGACTGCGGGGGTGACCCCGTGCGCTGCACGGGGTGCGGCGTGGGGCACGCGATCGATGAAGCGCGCGCACGCGCCGTGCTGGCCGCGAGGGTCCGCAAGAGCTGCGGGATCTGCCGTCCGGACGTCGCGCTTGGCGTGCCGGTCGTGCGACTCAACCCCTGGTGCGCCGAGAACGGCGTTGGCGGACTGTACGCCAAGGTGACGTCGTGATCGGCGCGTACGCCGAGCACGCGTGGACGTACCGGCGCGCCGGATGGGCGGGGGTGCTGCCGCTGCCCGCGGGCGAGAAGTGGCCGCCGCCGGGGGGCTACACCGGGTGGGCGGGGGCCGACCCGTCCGGCGCCGACGTGCAGGCGTGGTGCGACGGCAGCGAGGGGGCTGGCAACGTCGCGCTCAGGCTGCCGCACGACGTCTATGGGCTCGACGTGGACGACTACGGGGGCAAGAGCGGCGGAGCCGCGCTGGCACGGCTGGTGGGCGAGCATGGGCCGTTGCCGGCGACCTGGGTTGTCGGGTCGCGGGTGGAGTCGGTGTCCGGCATCCGGCTGTTCCGCGTCGAGCCGATCACCTCGTGGGGGCGTCGCTGGGCGGATGAGCCCGGCGGGCACGGCGCGGGCATCGAGGCGATTCACTACGGGCACCGGTACGCGGTCGTCGCGCCGTCGCTACACCCGGAGGGGCGCAAGTACGTCTGGCGACGGCCCGACGGGATGGTGGCGGCCACGGATGAGGTGCCCAAGCCGTGGACTCTGCCCGTCCTGCCCATCACGTGGATGGCCGCGCTCAGTCAGGAAGGCGAGGCGCGCACGGGTGATCAGGCCGGGCATGTCGAGACCGTGGACGCGGTCCGCGGGATGCGCGAGGGCGAGGCCTGCACGCGGGTGCGCGAGGCGGCTGCGCGAGGGTGCGCGAGGTTGCGCGAGGCGCGCGACGGTGCCGCGCTACATCCGGCCGGCCGGGACGCCACGCACGAGCTCGTGGCGCTCGGGTGGGAAGGCCACGTGGGCGTGCGGGCCGCTCTCGCCGCGCACCACGACCTGTTCATCGGGGTGCGCGAGGCGCGCGCCGGCGCGCGAGCGGACGGCGAGGCGGAATGGTGGCGCCTGGTCCGAGGCGCCGTCGGGAAGATGCCCACCGGGACGCCGCCGATGAGCGCGTGCGACTGCGCTCTCTGGGCGGGCGAGGGGTTGGGCTTCGAGTTCGAGCGTGAGGCGGCGAGTGACGACGTGAGCGGGGGTGAGGTAGGGGTGGGTGGGGATGACGCGGGGATGCCGACGTGGGAGGCGATGCACGCTGAAGAGATCAACATTGCGGGTACGCGGATCCGCGTCGATGACACGGCCCGCGACCTGTACGGCGCGTTCAAGCACGCGCGCGACTGGTCAACGCCCAAGGCGCACGGGCCGCTCCATCAGGAGTTGCTGATCCCGGATACCGAGCCCCGATGGCGCATCGAGGGCATGCTCGGCAACGGGCACAATGCGATCTTGGTCGCCGGGCGCAAGACCGGGAAAACCACCATGATCAATGACCTGATCCGCTCTTACGTGGACGGCGATGACTTCCTGGGCACGCAACCCGTGACGACCACCGGGCGGGGCATCGCCGTCTTCAACTACGAGGTGGACGAGCGCCAGTACCGCCGATGGCTGCGCGACGTAGGGATCGAGCACGCCGACCGGGTGCACCTGCTCCACCTGCGCGGCAAGACGCTGCCGCTGGTCACCCCGCGGGTGCGTGCGTGGGTAACCGCGTGGCTGGCTGATCGGGACATCGGGCTGTGGGTGCTCGACCCCTACTCACGCGCCTACATCGGCAGCGTCGACAACAGCAACAGCGAGTCCGAGGTGTCCGTCTTCCTTGACGCGCTGGACGTGGTAAAGGCGGATGCCGGCGTGAGCGAACTGGTGATGCCGGTACACAGCCCCAAGGCGCGCGTAGAGGACGGCAGCGAGACGGCTATCGGCTCACAGCGCCTCGAGGGCTGGCCGGACGCCATGTGGTTCCTGACTCGCGACGGCCGGCAACGCTATCTCCGCGCGGAAGGCCGGGATATCGAGGTTAACGAGAAGCAGCTTAATTACGACTCCAACGCGAGACGGCTATCGTTCGATCAATTCGGCACTGACCGCCGCGCGGCACGCGATCGGGCGAAGGTGGAAAAGCAGGCCGCGGAGCAGGCCGCTGACTTGAGCAAGCTTATCGGGTTCATCCGCGCCGACCCCGGTTGCACGACGAATACCATTCGCGACGGGGGGATGGGGTTCAGCAGCTCCAAGATAGGCAGTCTGGTCGGACTCAGCTCCGGTCGAATTGTCATTGAGTCCGGTGCCAATAGATCGAAAATGCACTTCCTGAAAGAGCATTTCGACCCGCCAACCCCCGTGTCGATCTTAGGTGGGACGGTGGGATTAGATCAACTAGTCCCACTTGCGTCCCACAGTCCTACCCATGGTGTGAGTGGTGGTGGGACGACTCCCGAAGGGGGGAGTCCCCACCCACCACCACCGCCAGGTGGGATAGCCGGCTCACCCGACCCACTCGCCTTCGACCCATTCGATCTTGATGGAGCTGATCATGCCCAGACTCAAGCGTGACGTTTCGGCGACCGTGCGCGCCGACGTGCTGGACGCGGGAGCATGCCGCTATTGCGGCGATCGAATGGCGGAGCTTGAGGTTGAGCACTATGTGCCGCTGGCTCGGGGTGGCACGAACGAACGAGACAACCTGGTAGCCGCTTGCATCTCGTGCAACACACAGAAGGGCACGATGCTCTTCTCAGAGTGGCGCGCCTATCGACAGACACACGGAATGCCATGGCCCCCCATCGCGAGCCACCCCACCGAATTGCGTCACTACGGAGATGTGTGCAATACGTGTCGCGACTTGCGGGAGGATCGCGAATCGCCCCGGCCTGAGCATGGATGGATTTACCTTCCGTACTACATGGCCGAAGGCGGGCCGGGGAAGATGGACAAGGGCTACTACCGATGCGCGGCCGGGCACAGGTGGACGTGCTGTTGGGGGCTGGACAAGGGCTACTACTCCGATTGCGCGTGCAGCTACTGTCATAACGCACGAGAGGATTTCGGCGAGAAACACTGGCCGGACACTCGCCTACCGTCGGTGGTGGGCACGTGAGCATGCTCAATCTCCGTGACTACCAGTCCGAGGCCATCGGGGCGGTCCGCGAAGCATGGGCGGGTGGGATGCGGCGCCCGGCCGTCGTCCTGCCGACTGGGGCGGGTAAGACCGTTGTCTTCGCGCACCTCGCCGCGCAGATGCACCCGCGGGGCGTGCGGACGCTCGTGCTCGCCCACCGCACAGAGTTGATCGAGCAGGCCGCGGCCAAGCTGCGTCGAGTCGCCCCGCAACTCATGATCGGGATCCTGAAAGGGACCCGCCGCGAGATCCACGGCCGGGACGTGATCGTGGCCAGCGTGCTGAGCCTCAAGAGCGCGGAACGCCGCGCCGAGCTTGCCCGGGCCGGCGTGCGCCTCGTGATCGTGGATGAGGCGCACCACGCGGTGGCGGACACCTACATGGCGGTGTTGCGCGATCTTGGGTGCTTCTCGGCGGACCCGCTGACGGGCGCCTACGCGTTGGGCGTCACCGCGACCATGGGGCGCTCTGACCGGGTCGCGCTCTCGCAGGCGTGGGAGGACGTCGTCTATAAGCGGGACATCATGGACATGATCCGGGGCGGGTACCTGGTCAACGCCAAGGGCGTCCGGGTGCGGGTGGAGGGGCTCGACCTGCGGGCCGTGAAGCGCCGACACGGGGACTTCGCCGATCAGGCGCTCGCCGAGGCGCTGCACGACTCGCTCGCGCCCAAGGCGATCGCCCGGGCCTACGTCGAGCACTGCGCGGAGCGTTCCGGGGTGCTGTTCGCGCCGACCGTCGACAGCGCGCACGAGATGCGCGACGCGATGCGCGAGGCGGGTGTGTCCGCCGAGACTGTGCACGGCGCGATGCCGGCGTTCGAGCGGCGGGACATCCTGGCGGCGCACGCCCGCGGCGACGTCCAGATGATCACCAATTGCATGGTGCTCACGGAGGGGTGGGATGCGCCGTGGTGTAGCGCGGTGGTCATCGCCCGGCCGACGTCGAGCGCACCCCTGTTCGTTCAGATGGCCGGCAGGGCGCTCAGGCCGCACCCGGGCAAGCGCGACGCGTTGATCCTGGACGTGGTGGGCGTGACGGGGCGGCATCGGCTGGCCAGCGTGGCGGACCTCGCCGGGGCGGATCGCGTCGAGAAGCTCTCCGACGATCTTCTCGACTATGACGAGATCGACCTGCTGGGGCTCGGCGACCAGGAGGAATCGGACACGGGTGGCGGGTGGGATGGCCCTGAGGGCGCCGATGGGCCGCTCGTGGCGGAGATCGTGGATCTGTTCGGCTCGCGCCGGCAGGCATGGCTACGCACGCCGCGAGGTGTGTGGTTCCTGTCGGCCGGTGAGCAGATCGTGTTCCTGGCGCCTGATGAGGCCGTGGGGCGCTACCGGGTGGCCATGGCGCCCGCCAAAGGGGCGGGTGGGCGGTTCCTTGAATCCGACGTCGATCTCGACATGGCCATGTCGTGGGGTGAGCAGCACGCGATCGCCGCCGCGGGCGTGCTCACGCGCAAGGGTGCCTCCTGGCGCTCTCAGGCGCCTTCTGGTGGCCAAACGGCCGTCGCCGAGAGGTTGGGACTACCCACGGCCGGCCTGACCCGTGGAGAGCTTTCTGACGCCATCTCGACCGAGTTCGCCGCACAGCGCGTCGACATGATGCCGTGCGTATCGACTGTTACCGATAGGGGCTACTGGTGAAGCGAGTACAGATCGACCTGAACGCGGTCGGCTTGGGGACCATCACACTCGATGGGCACGACGTCAGCGCGGGGGTGCGCGGGGTGACCTTCAGATCGGAGGTCGGCAACCTTACGGAGGTCACGCTCGACATGGTTGTTCGGCAGAGGGCAAGGGCGTCCGGTGAGGCCCAAGTGATCATCCCTGACGACACGGCTAGGGCGCTGCACGTGCTGGGCTGGACGTCGCCCGACGGCGCCGCACCCGCCTACGTGCATGCCCTGCTGGACGCGTTCCTGACGGGAGAGCCGCTCGACTTCGCGGGCGCCGCCACTGTGCCGCCCGACGTGCAGGCGAGGCTACGGGAAGCGTGGAGCGCGAGGGACGAGCATGAATGACACGGTGGTGCTGGCGTCCATGAACAGCGGGCCACGTACGCGGATCTTGGGCGCGGGTGGGCGCCTTGTGGTCGATGACGAGGTGTGGACCGTGGCGCGCGACGCCGCCCAGGTGGGCGAGATCATGCGCGCTAGAGGCGTGCCGCGCGGCGCCAAGCGTGACCGCGTGTTCACGGAGCTACAGCTGGCCGGGTACTGGCCCACGCGCATCGCGCTGCGCGACTACCTGGATGGGGAGGGCGCGTGAACGCGCACGAGGATTGTGGCTACTGGGGGCTGACGCTGGCGCAGTGCGTGCGTTATCACGTGCGGTTGTCCACGTACCACGCACGCCGGGCCAGGTGGCACGCTGACCGCTCGATCAGGTACGGGCGCATCGCGCTCATGCTGCAGGCGATCGCGCTGGCCCTGGTCGTGCTGGCACTGGTGTTGGCGCTGCTCTCATGAGCTGGCTGCGATGGGCGCTGATCTGGGTCTGGTATGAGATCAAGTCTTGGTGTTGGTGGGCGGCGTACGCGATCCGGCCGTACGACATGCTGGCCGATCGACGGCGCTGGTTCTGGCAACCGGCGATGCGATGCGGGTGGCCAGAGTGAGCTGGGCCTGGCGGGGTGGCAGCACCACGGCGCACCGCAAGGCGCGCGCGTTCGTGCTGGCCCGGGATGGGCATCGCTGCCGGGCGCACGCCGACGGATGGTGTGCGCGGGCCAGCGACCGGGCGCACGTCTGCCTCGGGCGGGGCGACCAGGCGCACCACACGCACGGCAAGGCGGTCACCGGCGATGACCCAACGTGGATGGTCGCATCGTGTGCACCCTGCAATCTGCACATCGGTGACCCGACTACGCACGGTGACCCGCGAGTGAAACCGAGGACACGATGGTGACCGGCATGTCCGATTTTCCCCACTTGCCCCAAAGCCAACAC
>Ga0193743_1001725_pt1 | contig 15936 bp, 18 predicted proteins | sample L2c2metaG_FD_143038 | JGI IMG/M metagenome (GOLD analysis project Ga0193743, IMG submission 143038) | Soil microbial communities from a riparian zone of the East river system, Colorado, United States - L2c2 | ecosystem: Environmental > Terrestrial > Soil > Riparian zone | place: USA: East River...
CACCCAGATTTGCGTTGAGCCCGCCCTTCGTCACGCCGGACTGGGACGCCTGCTGCTGACGCAATGCATGCAGGCCCTCTCCGCGCTGGGGCTCAATTACATTTCGCTTACCGTGACAGAGGGCAACGAAGAAGCGCTGGCGCTTTACCGGCGCATGGGATTCAAGTCGCGTCACACCTTCGATGCCATGGTGTGGCAGCGGAACTAGGAATTGGCCATTCGGGCGACGGCGCCTGCGGCGCATTCCGCGGGGTTCGCTTCCGTTGGTCGCTCACTTCGAGCGAAGTGGCTACCGAAGACAAGCCAAGACAGGCCGTGATCTCTATCGGTGGATGAAGAACATGATCCAGCTGGCCACGATGACAGCCCCGGTGAAGAGGACAAAGCAGTACGCCCCGTAGCGCACCATGGCGCGCGGTTCGCTGCGCTGCGTAATGCCGAAGACGGTGGATGCGAAGAGCGCGAAGAGCAGGACGGCGGTGAAGTGGGAGGGCGCGAAGGTCACGATTTCCTCCCAATGCGGATGTTGTGCGCATCCACGGCGGCGATAATGTTCAGCAGCCCGGCTACCACGATGAACTTGGTGCCGTAATCGGCGGTCACCACCTGGACCGGTGCCTGGCCGGCTCCGAAGAGACGTCCGCCGATGTACAGCAGGCCGGAGCCAAGATCACCGATGAAGCCCAGCAGGACAAGGGGATCGCCCGCGTTCGCCACGTAGAGCTTCCCCTGCATCAGCAGGCCGAGGATGAACATCAGGCTGATGGCCGCAAAGAGCAGTCCTCCGCGCACCCAGCGGCGACTGAGTAGATGACCCGCGCCGGGAACAAGCCAGCCCACGAGAAGTGCGGTGGAGAACAGCGGACTCTTGGGCTCCGATGCTTTTTCGATCTTTTTGTTGGCTGGGGCGGCTTTCGCCGGCGGGGTGGTTGCCATGGAGAGTCTCCACCAAATATACCGCAGGGGCCTTCGGCTCAGTTGGCGCTGGCCTATACGCGGACCAGCTCCGTCTGCACGCGGCCGGTGACCTTTGCCTCGTGCTCGGTGGTCATCATGTTTACCTCGCTGCGAATGCCGAAATCCTTGAGATATATCCCGGGCTCAACAGAGAAGCAGGTATGCGGCAGCAGGAGCCGCTCGTCATGCGTCTCGAGGTTGTCGAGGTGTGCTCCATTGCCATGCAGCTCATTGCCGATGTTGTGGCCAGTACGATGGGTGAAGTACTCCGCATAGCCGGCATCGCGGATGACGGCACGGGCGGCATCGTCTGCCTCCCAGCCTGCGATCGGCTTCCCTGCCGCAAAGGCCTGCTTCACCTTGACGATCGCGGCATCACGCGCGTTGCGGACGGTGTTGAAGACGTCCTGCTCCTCGGCGGTTGGATCGCGATCCACGACGCCGGTCCATGTGATGTCGTAGAACGTGGTGCCTTCGCGGTTGGGGCGTGCCCAGATGTCGATCAGAAGGAAGTCACCGGAGCGGATGGGCGCGTGTACCTGCGCTGTCGGCTCGTAGTGGGAGTCGGCGCTGTTGGCGTTTACCGAGACGTTGGGGCCATGCTCCCAGACCAGGCCAGCGTCGGCCATGGCGTGCTGCAGCCACTCGACCATCTCGTATTCCGTGGTTGCGGCGCCGGAGCGGACGCGTCGGCCGATCTCGCGAAAGCCGGCCTCGAGAATCGAGTCGATTTTGCCCTGCGCCTCATAGTGGCTCTGCTCCTGCTCAGGCGTCAGCACCGCCTCGAAGCGGCTGACGAGATCAGCGGAGCTGACGATGGTCTTGCCCAGTTCGCGAAGGACTTCGATGGTGCCGGCGTCGACCATGGAGACATACATGATGGCGTTGCGCGGCGAGTACTGCATGGCGATGCGTTCTGCGCCGCTCAGCATGTGGCCTAAACCGGCCTCAAGCTCCTGCCAGGAGCTGTAGACCTGCGCCTTGCCGGGCAGCGGGTCAAGACGGAGGCTCTCAATGCGATGCACCAGCTTGCGCGGCTCGCCGCTCGCGGGCACGAAGTAGTACCAGCGTCGCGTGATGTGCAGGCTCTCGCTGAGGCCGAGGATGCGGTACGCGATGGGATCGCGGTGGTGATGGTCGTAGAAGAGCCAGCCGTCGAGCTGAGCTTCTCGCAGCGCTGCCTGGATCGCGTGGAGTTGCATAGTCTCTGCCGATTCTATGCCTGTCTTTTCGGGATGATGAGGGCTGCGAGACGGAAACCAACCGGCTAGACTGAAGCGCGAGGAGAGTGGCGATGCACGCTGGCGGCATCCATCATGCAGAACTGATTCTCTTATTCCTGCTCTTCATGGTGGGCGGCCTCACCATGCTTTCGCGGCGCTTCCAGACGCCCTATCCCATCGTGCTGGTGATAGGTGGGCTACTGCTGAGTTTTATCCCCAATCTGCCGCATATCTCCCTCAACCCGAATATTGTTTTCCTGGTCCTGCTGCCGCCGTTGCTTTTTGCCGCGGCGTTCAATACGTCCTGGCATGACTTCCGCTTTCACCTGGTGAGCGTGCTGCTGCTGGCCTTCGGCCTGGTCGGCTTTACTGTGCTTGGCGTAGCAGTGGCCAGTGAGTATCTGCTGCCTGGCTTCGACTGGCGGCTGGGCCTGGCCCTGGGAGCTGTTGTCTGCAGCACCGATGCGATTGCCGCCACGTCCATCGCTGCGCGGGTCGGGCTGCCTCGGACCATCGTGGACATCCTCGAAGGCGAGAGCCTGGTGAACGACGTAAGCTCGCTGCTGGCGCTCGAGTTCGCGGCCAGCCTGGTGGTCAGGGGCCAGAATCCGGGCTTCGACCAGAGTCTGTTCCGGCTGCTCACACTGATCGGGGGAGGCCTCGTCGTGGGTCTCATCGCAGCGTGGCTGATCCATCGGCTGCAGCTGCGCCTCACCGACCCACCGATCGAGATCACGCTAAGCCTGATTTCGCCGTATGTCTCTTATCTGCTGGCGGAATGTGTCAGGCCCGCTGGCTACCGTGGTCTGCGGACTCTATCTCGGCCACAAAAGTTCTGAGGTGTTCAGCACGCAGGCGCGGCTGGAGAACGCCGCCGTTTGGAACACGCTGGACTTCCTGCTGAACGGCATCGTCTTCATCCTGATCGGACTGCAGCTGCCGTTCATCATGAGCGGCATTCGCGGTCTCAGCCGTCGTGAACTCCTGTTTGACGCGGCCATTCTTAGCGGGGTGGTGATCGCGTTGCGCATCTTGTGGATGTACCCGGGCGCATGGCTCGCGTATTTCATACGGACACGAGTCTTCAAGCAGAACTACGGTCCACCCAGAGCGCGCGCGGTGTTTGTACTTGGCTGGACCGGCATGCGTGGCGTGCTGGCGCTGTCCGCCGCCATCTCGCTGCCCCGCGCCCTCGACGACGGTTCGCCCTTCCCGCAACGCGAGCTCATCATCTTCCTCACCTTCTGCGTCATTCTGATCACGCTGGTGGTTCAGGGGCTGACGCTGCCTTCCCTCATCCGCAAGCTTGGATTGTGCGAAGCTGACCCGCTGGAGATAGTAGAGCGCGACGCGCGAAAGCGGATGCTGCGCGGGGCGCTGGATTATCTGGAGTCGATAGAGTCCGATGAAACTCGTCGTGACGAAGCAGTGTGGCTGGACGTGATGCAGCATTACAAAGAGCGCTATGCCATGGTAGACGGGCCTCCCAAGGACGTGGAAGACCCGACAACCGGACAGTGGGCGCAGATGTATGACCTGAACAACCGGGTACGTGCAGCCGAGCGGGCGACCCTGGTCAAGATGCGTTACGAGGACCGCATCAACGACCATGTGCTGCGCAAGCTGGAGCGGGAGCTGGACCTGCTGGACACGCGCTTCGCCCCCGAAGGGTAGTATCCACGCTTCCCAAGCTGAATGGCGAGCGCCTTTCCATCCGGACGCGGGCCGCGCTACATTTAGTTGACAGTATTTTGAGAATTCGAGAGCGGCTGTTTCGGAGGAGCGACTAGCAATGACCTGGATGGCACAACCAATGACCTGGACTCTGATTGGCGTGGCGGGCGGTGTGGCGCTCGGCGTGCTCTGCCTCCTCTGGGCATCACAGGGCGAACCCTTGAGCGAGAGCCCGCATCACCACGAATAGTGAGACCTGGTACTGGGAACCAGGGCGACCTCAGCGCTTCCGCGGTGGCATTTTCAGCCACAGAAGACCGGCGCAAAAGAAGAGTGCGGAGATGGCCAGGGACAAGAGCGCATGCGAGCCGTGGTTGTAATACACAGCCAGAGCAGCGCTAACCCACCAGACCACAGCGCCGGCAAACCATATCCAGGCTGTCCAAGACGTCTTTGACGTCATCCCACTCCTGACCGGTTCGGCGCCGCGAGTCAATGCTTTGGCCCCCGTCGGCGAACCATGCGGATCAACAATAAGGCTCCTGCCGTCAGACTAGCAGTCAGGACGAGGGGGAGGTGTGAGTCCGTGGCTCCCGCCGAAGCGAGCAACCAGAGCACGGTACCACCGGCAAGAACATGATAGGTTCCCATGTCCGCGAGCGTAGCAACGCCCTTGGCGCAAGCCCCATGCACCGCCAGGGTGAGTGGCATGCCGGTGGTAATGACACCCGCACTCTTCCTTGGGCAACCTGTTCCGAAACGGGTCGAAACCGGTCAGGACTGCCGCCTTTCTCGTACGATGCATGCCACCGCCCGTAGTGCCATCTGCGACCTTAGTAACGTTCCCTCGGGCACCGTCCCGCCTCAGAATGTTGTCATGACTCACTTGGCGACGGGGCGGGTCCGCATGCTGGAACTCCTGATACCTGCGATCGATCGCTGGTCGGGACGCAAGACTCTCCAGCAGCAGGACAGCACTGCACACCTGGCGCTGGGTGATGACGGTGAAGAAGCTGCCTACTTCCATCTGCGCAAGAAGGGCTGCATGGTGGTGGCCCGGCGCTGGCGCTCCTCGCGTCAGCCAGGAGATCTGGACCTGGTCTGCTGGGAAGGCGATACGTTGTGCTTCGTTGAGGTCAAGACGCGCCGCCGTTTCGATGTAGCGACGGCTGAATCGGCCGTGGATGCAGACAAACGGCGCATGATCCGACGTATGGCTCGCCTGTACATGAGTAGCCTGCGCGAGCAGCCAAAGCAAGTCCGCTTCGATATCGTGTCGGTCTACTTCAATGATGAAGCCACGGCCGAACTGCGCGTGATTCCGAACGCATTCGGCTGGACCGAACCCGCCCATCGCTGGAATTAAGTAAGGCGAGGCAGACTTACCACTTGCCTATCCGCAACTCCTCAGATCTGGCCACCGGACCTTTGCAGACCGTTCCCTGTACTCTGAATTGAGCGCCTGGGCGCCTCGAACGCTGCGCTCGAAGACACGATCCTGCTTCGAGCTGAAGACCACGCAGGGAAAGGATGCGATGACCGCAGCGGTTCTTGAAGGGGTCGGGCTCACGATGGTTGCCGGCGTTATGTCGGGCAACTGCATGCTTCCCAGCAAATTTGCTCGCAAGTGGAAATGGGAGAATCTATGGTTCGTTTTCAGCGTTGTATCGCTGGTGATTCTCCCGTGGGCGCTTGGGTTGCTGCTGGTGAACCATCTGTTCTCGGCCTATCGTGGGCTTGCCGGCGGCGCATTTGTCACGCCTCTTGTTTTTGGAGCGGGCTGGGGTATAGCGCAGATCCTCTTCGGCATTTCGGTTCGCAAGCTAGGACTTGGCATTGCGTATGCAATCATCGTCGGACTAGGAGCCGTTCTTGGCACCCTGATACCACTCTTCTTTGGCGCTCCAGTCCATATCGCCCACTCCACCCTGATCAAGATTCTGGCCGGCGTCATCGTCATGATTGCGGGCGTCGCGTTGACGGCTATCGGCGGGAAGAAGCGAGAACGAAGCGCCAGCGACGAGATACGAGACGAGCGCGGTTATGTGACGGCGATCCTGCTCGCAATTCTGTGCGGTGTGATGGCGCCGATGTTGAACTTTGCGTTTGCCTTCGGACAGCAGCTCGCGCAGCAAGCAGTCCTCTTTGGAAACTCGCCGGTTCGTGCGGCGTACGCTGTATGGCCTATCGCCCTGCTCGGTGGCTTTGTTCCGAACGTGGTCTATAGCGTCTACCTGTTGTGGCGGGGCAAGAGCTGGCACATTTTCCAGCAGGATCGCGTGGAAGTGATCTGGCCCAGCCTGATGGCGGTGCTGTGGATGGGTGCTTTTGCTCTCTATGGCATGAGCGCTGTGTTTCTTGGCGCGCTGGGTGTTTCTGTCGGATGGGGACTGTTCCAAAGCTTCATGATTATCACAGCGACCGTATCCGGAATCCTTACGGCGGAGTGGAAGAGTGCTCCGCGGAGCGCCACGATTCTGCTGAGACTGGGACTGGTATGTCTGCTTCTGGCAACGTTGCTGCTGTCCGTGGCCGGACGCTAAAGCCTGTCTTGCGTGTCTCCTAGTAATATGCATGCGGGCTTCGGGACATCCCGACAAACGTTTGCCGGTGAATCGACGCGACGGAGGAACCAATGCCGAAGAGGTTCGCATGTGTTGTCATGTTCCTGCTGCTCTCCGTGACTCTCTGGGCCCAACAGGCTCATCCCATTCTTCCGGTGGGTTCTCCCGCTCCTGATTTCGCGCTTCCCGGCGTGGATGGAAAGATCCATAAGATCAGCGACTATGCAGGCAGCCCCATTCTGGTTGTGGTGTTCACCTGCAACCATTGCCCCATTGCGCAGATGTATGAGCGCCGCATCGAGCAGCTGTATGAGGCCTACGGCAGGAAAGGTGTGGCCGTCGTCGCAATCCAGGGCAACGACCCGAAGGCAATCAGGATCGACGAGCTGGATTCCTCCGACGTAAGCGACACGCTGGACGACATGAAGATTCGCGTGGCTTACAAGCATCTTCCTTATCCCTATCTGTATGCCGGAGATACGCCGGCGGTCACGGCTGCATACGGTCCACAGGCGACGCCGCATGTCTTTATCTTCGATAAGAGCCGCCGGCTCCGTTACCAAGGGCGCTTCGACAACAGCTATCGCATTGAGAAGGTCGTGACGCACGATGCGCAAAATGCCATCGACGCGCTGCTGGCAGGAAAAGAGGTAGCGGTCACACATACCGGAGTCTTCGGTTGCTCAACAAAGTGGCCGGAAAAGGCCGAGCAGCGTGAGGCGGCGGAGCGAAAGATCGATGCTGCGCCTGTCCACGTGGAAAGAGTGGACGCTGCCGGTTTGAAGAAACTCCGTGCGAACCCCAGCGGACACGTCACCTTGATTGATTTCTGGGCCACGTGGTGCGGATCCTGCCTGGTCGAGTTCTCGGACCTGCAAGACACCTACCGCATGTATAGCGCTCGCGATTTCGACCTGGTAACTGTATCGGCCAATATGCCGGATGAAGAGGCTGGCGTGCTGCGCTTCCTCGAGAAGAAACACGCCACCAGCCGCAATCTGCTATTCGCATCCGACGATACCGCGAGTTTGCAGGCAGCCTTCGATCCTACATGGCAGTCGGCGGTGCCATACACCATCGTGCTCGGTCCGAATGGGAAGATCATTTACAAGACGATAGGCTCGGTCGACTTACTGGAGATGCGGCGAAAGATTCTGGCAGCGATGCCCTCCGACTATATCGGCTTCAATAAGTACTGGGCTGCCAGCAATTAGATATGTGAACAGGACGCCTCAGCCACTTTCGGATACTAACTGTGTCTGAGACGTAGACTCATGCGCTTCGGAGGTCTTTTGAGACGCTCGTGGATGTACGTTTTGATGTGCGCGTCTTTCCTGTTGTTGACCTCTGCTGCATGGGCTGGTGACGCGATTCCCAAGGCTGCGTGGAAGCGTCCGCTAGGACTTCCCCTCAGCAATCCCGGAGTTACGCGCGTCGCCGGAGACATTGACGACGGCTATTGGCAGGTTCCTGTCAGTGGCTTCGGCGCGGGAACATTTTCGCGAACCTATCGCGGCGACTTTGCACGCTGGCATATCAAGGGTAAACGTCCTGAACCAACCCGCCATATTCGTCCAGGACAGTAGGACGGAAACAGTGACGGTCTTATTTGTCGGGTTATCGGCGTGCCAGCGGTAGACGGCGACCGGATAACTGGATTCGCGGTAGTTATCGGGAATAACTGGCGAGAACTGCTCCAGCACAACATGCGCGGGAAACTTATCCCATCTGTAGTCGAACCACGCTTGGGATACAGTGCGTAGTAATTCGCCCGTCCCTACGGGATAATCCCACTGCCAGCTCGACAGCTCTTTGCCTGCAGGATGGCCGTTCATGAGCACTCGCGTCGCTGTGCCGTGTGCATCGCCTTCGGATTGCTGAAACATGGCGAACTGGTTGGCCATATATCGGTTCATATTTGTGAACGCTGACGGGACTTCAATGGAACGCCGAACCAAGGAAATCATAACGATTTCAGAAGTGAGACTGCCGGCGACGCGGGCACGATGAAAGGCATCGTCTTCGATAGAAATCGCGCGAGCGATACCTCGAACGAATGGGATGGACAGTTTGTCATCGCCGCGCTTGATTCTCCCGGCGGGGAAGTCAGCTACCAGACCACGTTTCAGGCGCAAGGCGATGGCAAAGCGGTCTGGGCGCCATTTTCAAAAGACGGCAGGCTCGCGAATGACAACAAATCCTGAGTGAGCGACAAAGAAAAGCTCGCGGGCGCGATCGCTCTGCGTTTCACGCTGAAGCCCGGGGAGAAGAAGGTGATTCCCATGGTCCTCGCGTGGGATTTCCCGGTGGTTCAGTTCGGAGAAGGACGAAAGTGGAACCGGCGTTATACGGACTTCTATGGTGCGTCGGGCACGCATGCCTGGGAGATTGCCCGCGATGGACTACTCCATGCTGCCGCCTGGAGCGACGAAGTTGACAAGTGGCAGGTGCCCTACGTGAATGATGAGAGCAAACCCCTTTGGTATCGCGGGATGCTTTTCAACGAGCTTTATGCGCTGACGGATGGCGGAACCTTCTGGGGCCGCCAAGCTGGCTTGAATCCGCAAGTTCCACCGTCCTTCGCTTTGCTTGAATGCTTCGACTACGCCTACTACGGAACGCTCGATGTTCGCTTCTACGCCTCTTTGCCGCTGCTAAAGTTCTGGCCAGAGATCGACAAACAGGTGTTGCGGGAATTTGCGAATACTGTTCCGCAAGAGCTTCCGGAGCAGGGGCTCTGGGTATGGAAAACGGAGCAGACCGGCACACCTGTCACCCATAAACGAAAAAAGAAAGGCGCTGTTCCGCATGATCTGGGCGTGCCCGAAGGTGATCCGTTCATCGCCGTCAACGAGCCTGGGTGGCAGGACACGAATGACTGGAAAGATCTCAACTCGAAATTTGTGCTGATGATCTATCGCGACTACGTGCTCACCGGCCGCACGGATACTGCATTCCTCCGCGCAACCTGGCCTGCAGTGAAGGATGCAATCGAGTATCTCCGGCAGTTCGATCATGGCGGCGGCATTCCCGAGAACAGCGGCTATCTGGATCAGACTTACGATTCGTGGGTCGTGCGCGGGGTGAGCGCTTATTCCGGCGGCCTCTGGCTGGCTGCTCTGCGCGCGGCGGAGGAGACCGCTCGCATTCTAGGCGAGACACAAACAGCGGATGCATATCACGCCCTCTTTCTGAAGGGACAGAGGACCTACATCTCTCAACTATGGAATGGTGAGTATTTTCGTTATGACACAAACAGCGAATCCAAGGATGCTATTCAAGCAGATCAGCTTGCCGGGCAATGGTATGCGAACCTGACTGAACTCGGCGACATTGTGCCGCAGGAGATGCAGGCTTCGGCGCTGAAGAAGATCTTCGCCTTCAACGTAATGAAGTTCGACAATGGCGAAATGGGCGCTGCAAATGGCATGAGACCGGATGGCTCCGTTCTCAACTCGAACGAGCAGGCGAGAGAGGTATGGGTTGGCACCACGGAGGGCTATGCAGGCATCTTGATGAGCGAAGGATTCAGGGACGAAGCCTATAAGACGACCTGGGGTCTGTATCACCTGATTTATGAGAGCGAGGGCTATTGGTTTCGCACGCCGGAGGCCTGGGACATTACCGGAAACTTTCGCGCGGGGATGTACATCGGCCAACCGCGATCTGGGCCTTGGAAATGACACGGCCGAGAGCAAAGTAGCGCTGGGGCGGCCAAATGGAGTCCGTGAGCCTAGTTACCCAGCCGTTGAAGTTGCGCTCCAGACGTCGCCAATTCATCGGCTACGGTATCCCTATGCAACGGACTGCGCGGATTGAGCTGTGCAGGCAGATACTCCCGCGACGCAGGAGGGTACTGCCTAAGCCCGCTGAGCTGCAAAGCGATGTGCCACAAGAATGCAGGATTATTGCGCAGATATCGCTTCCACAAACGGCGCGGGTCCTGCATGAGCCGATGCAGCCATTGCATCCCGATCGTTTTGAGCCACTGCGGTGCGTCGTTGATGCGACCAGTGTGAAAGTCGTAGGCTGCGCCGACGCCGAACATCAGCGTGGTATCGAGCAGGTGCAGGTAGCGATGCATGAATCGCTCCTGCTTGGGTGTGCTGATGCCGACCCAGATGATGTCCGGCTTCAGCTCGCGCACGCGGGCGATGAGCAACTGCTCTTCTTCTGGGTTGAGATCGCGAAAGGGCGGCGTGCAGGTGCCGACGATGCGCGCCCATGGATATTGCCGCGTGAACCGCTCGCGTAGCTGCTCCGCGACGTGTTCCTCACCGCCGTACAGGAAGTGCGTACAGCCGGCGAATTCTTTACGGCGGAACACCTCACGCATGAGATCGGGGCCGGCCACACGCTGCATCTTTTTATGTCCCTGCCAGCGGCCAACCCACGCCGTCGGTGCCCCATCGGGCACGTTGATGCTGGAGGCGGCATAGATGGCAGCCAATTCCAAGTCGCGCTGAGCTTCCATGATGCCGTGCACGCCTGTCATGCAGACATATCCCTTGCGGCGCACTTGGAGCTCCCGGGCGATGCGATTCAGCGCAAGTTCCATGTCGAGCGCTTCGACGGAGATGCCGAGCAGTTTGGCGGACGGACGCCGTTTGGGCCGATTCATATGGTGCGTTTCCCTTCTGAGGTCCCTATTGAGGCGCGGATCGGGCGCGTCTCGAATGTCGATGATGGATAGAGCAGTGAGTGATAGAGCTGCAGATACTGTTCCGCGATAAATGGCGCGGAGAGCTGCGGCAGGGCGACAGGATCGCGCGCGGGTTCGCGGACGACGGCGCAGACTGCGTCAGCAAATGCCTGCTCAGCCGTTGCGTTCAGCGGAATGTAGACGCAGTGATCTCCGCCCAATTCGCGGAAGGCTGGGATGTCGGAGCAAACCGTCCGGCAGCCGGCGAGAAGGGCTTCCGCTACCGGAAGGCCAAAACCCTCGATAAGAGACGGCGCCAGCAGGAGCTCACAGTTGCGATAGCACCATTGCAGTTCCTCCTCGGAGAGGCCATTTAGCAGCACAACACGATCGGCGATTTTCGCGTCGGCGATGAAGCGAAGGATCGCATTCGTCTCCGGACCCGGAATGCCTATGATGACGAGACGCGTTCCCGGAGCGAGTTGCCCGGCGCGCAGCAGGCGCTCGAATATCCGCAGGAGGAAGAGGATGTTCTTGTTGCGGCGATGCTGTGCGACGCACAGAAGAAAGGGCTCGCCGCTCCATTGCTGCCGCGGACTCGACGCGGAAACATGACGTTGCGATTCGACGCAGTTATAGATGACAACGGCCTTCGCGAGCGCAAGTCGTGGTTCGATACCCTCGAGGCGAGCGAGTGTGCTCCTGGAGACACAAGCGATAGCATCCACCATCTCCAGGCAGCGCCGCAGTATGAGCTTGTTGAACAGAACCTTGGGAAAGCCAAAGTTTTCCGGAACATCGTACGGATAAAGGTCGTGCAGCGTTACCACGGTTGGGCAGTGATAGGCGCCCCCGTGTAGAAGAGTAGGATAACCGATGTGTACAACGTCTGCCTGGAGCCGCGCCGCAATTCTGGGAAGTGCTGCGTAGTACCACGCATTCCTGCTTAGAGAGGTGTTGCGGACGCTCGCCGTATGCAGGTGCAGGCGTGCATCGCCACGCGGCGCCATGTCTTGCACAAAATCCTGCTGCCAGGGCGCTGCGATCAGATGGACGGCCGTGATCTGTTTACCAGTGAGTAAACAGCGGGCGAGGTTGATGGCGTGCCGCTGCACACCCGAAACTTGGCCGGAAGATGATGTGAGCGCGATGACGATTTTCACGCAAGCACCTCCGGCCGCTTTGAAAACTGCTCGATGAGAGCTCCAAGCATGGCAATGAACCACATAGGCAACGAGAGATCGAATGCCTCGGTGTCGGCGGTGCAGCGCACGATAATGAACAGCAGCATGCCAAGGAAGAATGTTTTTAATGAAGGATCGGAGATGCGGCGAAGCTGCCGCCAGACGCTGCTATAGATGGCGACCAGCATAAAAACACCGACCGCTCCATATGCGTAGAACTGCTGGAGCAGCTCATTGTGCGCATGGCGGGCCTCGAACTCCTGAAATGGCGGAATGACCTTCCAGACGGCGTGGAAGCCATGCCCAATCCATGGCTTCTGGACTGCTTCATTGAGGAAGTAGAGCCAGATACCAAACCGTCCGGTGAGGGTCTCGGCCTGATTGCCTGCGTTGGTGTAGACGACGTAGTAATCCGCGAGCAAACGGGAGAAGACCAATACGACGAGCAGCGCGGAAGCGGTAATCAGAATCTTCGTCCTCCGGCGCATGGAGCGATCGCGCAGGAGGATGTAAGCCTGAGCAGCGAGGAAGGCGATGATCGTCGTCTTGCTCAGGCTGCGAAGCAGCGTAACGGCGAGCAGGATAATCTGCATCGTCCAGTTGCCGCTCTTCCTGCGCATCAAATATTGCGCCAGGAAGAGAGCGAAGGCGCAGGACCAGCCGATCTGATTTGGACCGAGGAGTTCTTCGTCCCCGAGGCGGAGATCCGACTGCGCAGGCAGCAACCACGCGACGACCGCAATGGCGCAACTTCCCCATATATAGCCGCGCATCAGTGAGTTCACGACCGAATCGACCGAGCCGCCGCGAAGCAGCAGGACGACGATCGCCGTGTCTGCCACCATGGCGCACCAGAATGCTATGGCGGCGGACGGCGACGCGGTCACGCTCCACAAGAGGCTGATGCCGGAAAAGCTGAGAAACAAGAGGACCCAGCGAAAGCAGGGCAAACGAAGCACAGAGCGAGGTGTGGACGGAACTCTGCCCAGCACATCGAGGGCGACAAAAACGAAAAGCAGATAGTTGAGCACGAGGCTGACGATCACGCCGTCCTGCGCATCTTGACCAAAGATCCGCACCGCCAGCAACGGGAAGAACAGCCGGAATGAGAAATAGAATCCGACGAGCACCGCAAAAGGCGCTGCCGCGCTCGTGTTGACACGAGGTTGATCCAGAGTGAGCGCGGAGGCGCTGATCGCTTGCAGGTTCGCGCTCATGCTTCCTCGCAGACCGGCTTCCCTGCCGGCATGGGGACATAGGCCCCATGTGTCTTCCTGAGCTGGCGCACGAGAGGGAAATAAAGAAGTAGTGTGATGGCTCCGTAGCAGAGCCGCGCCAACGCCAATCCGTAAGTGCCAAGGCGAGGCAACAAATAAACCATCAACAGCAGCATGGTTGCGCCGGCGGTGAGGTTGAGCCAGGTGACAACCTGAACCCGGCCGAATGCCAGGAGCGCGTAGGTGCCCGTGACGTTCAAGCCGAGCAGAGCGGAACTCCAGACAATGACGGGAAAGACCGCGGTCGAGTTTCGTGCGATGTCGGCACCCGCCCATGTGCGCAGGATGGGGAGGCCGAAGAGCATCAGCCCCGCGGTCGCTATAGCAACGAGAAGCAGATTGCACGCGAAGGCGATGAACACTGTTTTGCGCGTGCCAGAAGTGGCTTGCGAAGCGCTGCGTCCGGCAAGATGTGGGAAGAGGAAGTGCAGGCTCGAAGCGGCGAAGCCATAGATGGGCTGCGCCAATTGTGCGCAAAGCGCATAAGAGGCGACCGCGACTGCTCCAAGAGAGACGCCGAGGAAGAGGCGGTCAGCCTGACTGAAGACGACGCTGGATACAGCTTGCAGCCAGCTGAAAGCTCCAAAACCAAGCAGCGCCTTCATGGCATTGCGGTCTAGTGCCGGCGCAAGCGATTCAGCGTTGAGAAGCTTGCGGAGATGGGAAAACTGGAGCCAGGTTCCCAGCAGATTGAGAAGAGCCGCCGCGGCCACGATGCTGGCGACATTGTGGAAGATATATGTGAGGGCGGCGGCGGCAGCCAGAGAGAGCAGGCGTGTGAGTACGCTGACGCGCACCGCGGCACCGTAGCGTTCGAAAGCGCGCTGCGTGCTGATGCAGACGCTCTCCATTGTGCGCAGCCATAGTAGAAAGCTCGCGATGCGCAATGACCAGAGGCAATCCTGTTGCAGAGCGCCACTCGAAGCGACGAGGTGCCGCGCAGCAAACGGCGCCAGCACCCACGCAAGGAGGGCCATAGCTGTTCCGAGAATCAGGTTGATGCCGATCATGCAGCGCACGGTACGCAGAAGGGCATCGTGCCGTCCGAGACCGCGCTGGCTGGCCACATGCTGGATGTTTGCGTCTCCGAAGCCGGAGGCGATGATGCTGCCCATGCTGATGGCGGCGGCGACGACCGCCCAGATGCCGTACTGCGCCGCACCCATGTTGCGGAGGATGATGGGCGCAACCAGCAGCATGCCGATCGGATATGCAGCATAGTCCAGGACGCCGTAGGCCGCATTCGCCAGATAGGTCTTCATGAAATTGCTCCTGCCGGCGGCCTTCGCCACTTCAGGATAGCGCAGAGTCTGGTGTAGACCTGCTGCGCAAGCACCTTGCGCGGATCGTTAGCGCTGATTTGCAACCAGCGGTGCCACGCGAGCAGAAGAGCGGCCGCTATGCTGGTGGAGACGAGTGTCAGGAGCAGTGTGAGGAGCAGGCGCGGAGGAAAGGACTTCTTCTCCGGTATGCCAGGCGAGTCGATCACACTGACAACGGGGACATCCTTTGCCTCCTGGATGCGCGCCAGCTCGTACTGCTGTGTGAGCAATTCGAAGACGGTCTCCTGCACCTGTACCTGGCGATAGAAGTTCGCATAAGGAACGGCAAGCCGAGGAAGCTGACGCAGCGGCGGATAGAGCTCGCTGCCGCCACCGCTTGTGCTGCGCTCATCATCCACTGCCGTCGCTCCGCTTACGGGAAGAGGTGCGGACGAGCCGCTTATCTTCGCAAGCTGACTTCGCAGCTCGCCGATGCGTGCTTGCGTGGCACGCACACGTACGTTGCCGTCGCCATAGATCTGACGAAGTGAGTCGAGATTCGCCTGCTCCAATATCATCTGCGCCTGCAGCTTGGAGGCGGCCTCGACCATCGCGCGGCCCTGCTCTTTGATATCGACCGTGCCATGTGTGCTCGAGAATTCACTCATCTGCTGCTGCGCTTGTTCCAGATCAGCCTTCACCTTTTGCAGGCGCTTCTCGATGAAGACGCGCTCCTGATGTGCAGACGAGGTGCTGGTGCGGTTTAAAAGCAGATTGAGTTCGTCGAGATAGCCCTGTGCCAGATCGCGTGCGCGACGTGGATCGGTGTCCTCGACAGTGATGGTGATGACGCCACTCTTCTTGTCGTCGGAAATGGTAGTGTGGCGCGCGAGGTACTTGGCCGTGTCCGTGCGGTAGCGCTTGTGGTATGCGCTCTGCAGATGGAAGCGATCCATCAGGTGGCCTGTTACTGTACCGCTGCGCAGCAAATCGACAAAGAGCGCGGTGCTGTTATTGCCGCCGAGAAGGCTTCCGGCCAGGCTGCCGATTCCGCCGATTCCGCCAAGCGCGCGTCCTGCCAGCGCAGCAAGCATGGCGGTGGGAACACTGGAATTGCTGGGCGGCATGATCTGAGCTGACGATTTGTATCGCT
>Ga0193743_1001726_pt1 | contig 15935 bp, 17 predicted proteins | sample L2c2metaG_FD_143038 | JGI IMG/M metagenome (GOLD analysis project Ga0193743, IMG submission 143038) | Soil microbial communities from a riparian zone of the East river system, Colorado, United States - L2c2 | ecosystem: Environmental > Terrestrial > Soil > Riparian zone | place: USA: East River...
ATGTTTAGCTACGGACAGACTTATGCGAACTTCGCTGCTGTGTTGAGTTGATCGCGCAATTTCCCTCGCGCCGCCTTCGTCCCAGAGCAGGCGGGCAGTTCCAGCGAGGTCAGCGTGATTCACCTAGATGGTTCACTTCGCGCAGCCCATGCTGGCCAGGAAAACATCCACGATGGCGTTGGCGGTGCGCTCGAGTTCGCCATCGCTTTCGCGCTTGGTGACCCCGGCTAGTAGCCGGTAGAGAACATCTCCAGTCAGGGAATCATGCAGGAAGACGGCCAGCCGTTGGACGGGGACCCGTGTATTGCGCAGTTCCTTCGGATGATTCTCGAGCACTGCCCGGATGAAAGAAGCTGTTCTCGCCGGTCCGTGTGTATACCACGCTTCGCCGACTTCCGGGCAGTTTGCTGCCTCTCCGATGGCGAGGCGATGGAGATCGACAGAGCGCTTCGCTGTGATGAACTTGAGGATATGGAAGGCGATTTTGTTCAGACTCTGCTCGAGGTTTAGCCCGGTGTAGTCGATTTTCGCGAGCCCCTCATTCGCTTCTTGGCAAAGGGTCTCGATGCTGCTGATAAATAAGCCGCATTTGCCGCCGAACTCACTATAGACGGTGCTCTTGGATCCGCCGGCTAACTCCACCACTCTGTCGATGGTGACGCCATCGTAGCCGCGCTTCAGAAACAGGTCTGCGGCGACGCTTCGCAGCTTTCCGTTTCGCGCCTCACCTCGTGTTAGTTTTGCAGCCATTCCTATCCTCGTCCCCTTTGCGTAGGTTGACATCGGCAGACGTCATAACGCTCTGCGCCTGCTGCCCGTCCTAGTATGCGGGCTTCCCGCAGGGCAAGCGCGCGATGTTCAGCGCCGGGGTTGCAATTTCCTACGGGTGCCTGTACTGTACATTACAGTATACTATTAACGGCATCGTCCACGAACTTTGCCGTCAAGAGAAACGCACTGCTTTGGCCTGGCGGCCAAAATGCGCAAGCAGCAGATCCAATCCCCTCTGCAGTTGGAGGTTCAGCCATGCTCGTTGCCGACCGAACGACGTCGCGAAGCGCGATTCACGTCATCCGTCCAGATCAACTAAATGCAGAAACGCTCCAGACACCTGGCTCGCAGCGGCTGTCGGCAATATCCGCAGCCCAAGAAATCTCCTCTGCTCTATGGGCAGGCACATTTCTGGTCGAGCCGTCGGGCAAGACGGACATCCATCATCATGGCCAGCAGGACGCGGTGGTCTTCGTGCTTGAGGGAGAGGCCATTGTGCGCTGGGGAGATCGCGGCGAGCATCGCGCGATGGTACGAGCGGGCGACTTTCTTCACGTTCCCTCCTGGCTGCCACATCAGGAGCTGAATCCTTCAACAACGACCGCATTCCGCTGGGTGGTGGTGAGAAGCACGCCAGAGCCGATCGTCGTGAACCTGCCTGACGACTTCTGGGGCCAGTAAGAACCGGATCTTCAACAACCGAGGCTGTGCGAATGAGAATGATCGCCATCACCGCGCAAATCCTGATCGGAGTCACGCTTCTATGGCTGGGCCTGAATGGGCTGCTGCACCTCGCGGCGAACCTACCGCTCAAATGCATCGCACCACAATCGATCGCAAGCGTTCTCCTATCGCCGTATATCGTGCTTCTCTTTGGACTCCAGTTGCTGGGCAGCCTGCTGCTGCTGCTTGGCCGCTGGAAGGTACTGGCGCTGGTGCTGCTCGGTCCCATCGCTCTCAACATCGTGTTCTTCCATGTGTTTATGGGAAGGGGCAGCCTACTGTTCGCAGTGGCGCTGGCGCTCGTCGAATCGCTTGCGATCTGGAGTTGCCGCCGCCACTTCAGATCAAAACTTACATGGCAGTCGGACGGCCATGTTTAGCGGTTTTCGTACGAATATCGTGCAACGCGCCGCGAAGGATTGGAGGAATAACTGTTGAGCACCAGAAGCGAATTTTTGCGTACCGCAGCCGTCAGCTCTGCAGCGCTAGCGGCAACAGCGGTTTCGCCCACGGCAGCTTCTGCCTCCGGCAATGCAGGCATGGATGGGAGTAGCAGCATGGAGCAGATGGCAGTCAGCGCCAACCACGGCCACTACAAGCCGCCTTACCGATTCGGTATGGGAGGCGTCCCGCTGGGAAACGAATTCGCAGTCGTCACGGACAAGGATGCGTATGCCACCATCGAAGCCGCGTGGAGTCATTTCCTCATCTCACAACAAGACAGGAGACATTCATGATTCAAGAGCAGACACTTTCGGCCGCCGCCGCTGGCGAGTTCACCATCGGTGGCGATTTAACCGTCAATCGCATGGGTTATGGTGCAATGCGTATCACCGGTCAGGGCATCTGGGGACCGCCTGCTGACAAAGCCGCCGCAGTTGCAACCCTGCGGCGGACCATTGATCTGGGTGTGAATCTGATTGACACTGCGGATTCCTATGGTCCCGGCACATCCGAAGAGTTGATCGCCGAAGCACTCTATCCCTATCCCGTCGATCTGGTGATCGCGACCAAGGGGGGATGGGAACGGCCGGGTCCCGGTCAGTGGACGCACAATGCCAGCCCCAAACATCTCACAGAAGCTCTAGAAGGTAGCCTGAAGCGTCTGCATCTCGACCGCATCGATGTCTATCAGCTTCACGCCCCCGACAATGCAGTTTCCTTCGAAGCTTCGGTGGAAGCGCTGGCGAAGCTACGCGAGCAAGGCAAAATTCGCCATGTCGCGTTGTCGAATGTAACTCGCGAGCACGTTGAGCGCGCTCGCAGGATTGTGCCGATCGTCTCGGTGCAGAACCGCTATAGCTTTGCCGACCGCGAATCAGATTTCATCGTCGACTACTGCGAGCAGAACAGCATCGCTTTCCTTCCATGGGCGCCCCTTGGTCAAGCGAAGGAGGCGCATGAGGCCATCAAGAAAGTTGCGCATAATTTTGATGCAACGCCGTTGCAGATCGCCTTGGCTTGGCTGCTCAAGCGTTCCAGAGTGATTCTGCCGATCCCCGGAACCTCCTCAATCACGCATCTGGAAGAAAACATCGCTGCTGCGGCTCTGAAATTGCCGCAGGCGGCGTACGACCAACTGGCTACGGTAAGCCATCCACCTGCAAGCTTGCGCGGTTGAAGCTTGCCCATCCCGCACGGACGCCGGTCTGCTTGCCCGAAGTGAGTTGATCGGCAAACCGTTCGATATCAGAGAGAGGTGTTCTCTTGGCCGACGATCAAAAGCCAACATCCGATAAAGAAAAGCAGGAGGGTGCTGCGGAACAGTCGCTCTTCGGGCGAGTCACTCGCCGTTCCTTTCTGTCCCATCTTGGCGCCGCCGGGATCGCAGCCACGGCGTCCCCGGTCCTAGCGGCGACGGCTATACAGGAGCCGCCCGCCGCGGACGCAGCGGCGGAGGCCCCAGCAACGGTCACCGTACCGCTCACGCTGCGAGTGAACGGGAAGAATCGCGTTCTTCGCATCGATCCTCGGACCACGCTGCTGGATTGTCTGCGAGAGAACCTGAATCTGCCAGGCACGAAGAAGGGCTGCGATCACGGGCAGTGCGGAGCCTGCACGGTGCATGTGAATGGGCAGCGCGTGAATTCGTGCCTCTCGTTTGCCGTGATGCACTCCGCAGACGAGATTACGACCATCGAGGGCATCGGACAGCCGGAGCATCTGCATCCGATGCAGGCTGCATTCGTGGAACACGATGGATATCAATGCGGTTACTGCACCTCGGGTCAGATCATGTCCGCGGTCGCGCTGCTGGGCGAGCCCGTCGGGCCCTCCGATGAGGACGTCAAGCAGGCGATGTATGGAAATATCTGCCGCTGTGGGGCTTATCCCAACATCGTTGCGGCGGTACAGGCAGTCCGTCGCAGCGCATAACTATAGGTTCGCCGGAACGTACGCAGTGCAGCGGAGTGACAATGCAGACTTTTCAGTACAGCCGACCAACTACTGTGGATCAGGCAGTTCAGGCGGGTGCCAGATCCAAGACAGCACAGCAGAGCGCCGATGTTCGCTTCGCGGCAGGTGGCACCACGCTGATCGACCTGATGAAGCTCGACGTCGAGCATCCCGACCAGCTCGTCGACATCAATGCCCTTCCGCTCGCGCGTATCGAGACGGCGCCGGGCGGCGGCCTGGTCCTCGGCGCGCTGGCGCGAAACTCTACGGTAGCTCATCATCCGGCTGTCCAGCGCGATTATCCCGTGCTCTCTGAGGCGTTGCTTTCCGGTGCATCGCCGCAACTACGCAACATGGCGACGACGGCGGGCAATCTGCTGCAGCGCACCCGCTGCATGTACTTCCGTGATACGGCGCATGCCTGCAACAAGCGCGATCCTGGCACGGGATGTTCCGCGATTGGCGGTCACAACCGGACGCTTGCCATCCTCGGCACCAGCAAAGATTGCATCGCTTCCAATCCATCGGATCAGAATGTCGCTTTGACCGCGCTGGAAGCGACGATTCAGGTGCAAGGCGCGAGGGGCAAACGCAGCATTTCTATTCACGAGTTCTATCTCAAGCCTGGCGCGACACCGAACCGCGAGAATGTTCTGGAGCCTGGCGACCTGATCGTGAGTGTGACCCTTCCGGCACCCGTTGCCGGCGCACGATCGCATTATTTGAAGCTGCGCGACCGCGCAGCCTATGAGTTCGCGCTTGCCTCGACAGCGCTCGTCGTTAAGGTGAATGGCGGCCGGATCGAGCATGCGCGTGTCGCCCTGGGCGGGGTTGGCACGGTTCCCTGGCGGTCGCACGAGGCAGAGCGTGAATTGCAGGGCCACGCCGCGAATGCTGCGACCTTCCGCAGAGCGGCGGAAGCGGCATTGAAAGACGCACAGCCCGCGAGCGACAACGGCTTCAAGGTAGAGCTGGCAAAGCGGTGCCTGGTACGCGCACTGACCGTAGCGACACAGTCTGCGTAGTGCTCAACGAAAAACGGCCGCGGAGAGTCGCGGTGGAGGGCGATCCCCATGATGTTTGAAGAGCTTGTTGAGTTCATTGGCAGCCAGGACGGTGCTGCACCGAAGGCGAGCGATCCTAGCGCTCCTCCTCCGTCCGAGATTATTGGCGCGATGGTGCCGCGTGTCGATGGTCCGCTGAAGACGACCGGTACGGCGCGCTACGCCTCCGATTTCAACTTCCCCGGCATGGTGTATGCGGTGCCGGTCCGCGCGACCGTGGCCAGCGGTACGATCGGGCGCATCGACAGCGCTGCCGCGGAGGCGATGCCGGGCGTGTTGCTGGTGATGCATCACGGCAATGTGATGCCGCTATACCGGAACGCGCCGGGCGGCTCCAATGGCCGCAATAGCGAGAGCCGTCCTCCCTTCGAAGATGCGACAGTCTCCTACTGGGGACAGTACGTCGCAGCTGTTGTTGCGGAGAGCTTCGAGCAGGCGCAGGCCGCCGCCGCCGCCATTCGACTGGAGTATGTGCCTGCGAAGTTCAGCGTGAACTCTTCCCTGTCGGATAGCCTGCCCGCTGAAGGTCAGCCGGGCGGCCCACGCGTGATGAGCCAGCGCGGCGATACCGATGCCGGTTTTGCCTCAGCGACGGTGAAGGTGGACGAGGTGTACAGCACGCCAGTGGAGACCCACAATCCGATGGAGATGCATGCCACGGTGGCGGTGTGGGACGGCAAGCGATACACGCTGTACGAGTCCACGCAAGGTGTGATGAACCATCAGAACGTGCTGGCACAGGTGCTGGGCGAGCCCAAAGAGAACGTCGAGGTGATATCTCGGTTTATCGGTTCGGGCTTCGGCGGCAAGCTCTTCCCTTGGCCTCATTCAGCCATCGCTGCGGCGGCCTCGCGCAAACTCAAACGGCCAGTCAAGCTCACGCTGAGCCGCAAGATGATGTTCTCCAACTCCGGGCATCGTCCGAACACTCAGCAACGCATCCGGCTGGGTGCGACGCCCGACGGTAGGTTGGTTTCCTTGCAGCAGGACTATCGCAACCACACGAGTTATGGAGATGACATACGCGAGAATTGCGGTGAGGCGACGCCTTTCCTCTACAGCACAGCGAACCTCAAGGTGACCTCCGCATTGATACGCCGCAATGTGGGCACACCCACGCCCATGCGAGGCCCGGGCGCGGTACCGGGCCTGTTCGCGCTCGAATCAGCGATGGACGAGCTGGCTATCAAGCTGAAGAAAGATCCTGTGGAACTGCGGGTCTCGCTGGATACGCTCACCGATGAAGAGAAGAACAGACCGTTCTCGTCGCGGCACCTTAAAGAATGCTTGCAGGTGGGCGCGGAGAGGTTTGGTTGGTCGCGGCGCACGCCCGAGGTCGGATCGATGCGCAAAGACGACCTGATCCTTGGATGGGGAGTGGCGGCCGCGTCGTGGGGCGCCAATCGCGGCGTGTGTGAGGCATCGGTCGAGCTGCGCCACGACGGCACAGCGCGCGTGAGCTGCGGAACCCAGGATATCGGCACCGGCACGTATACGGTGATAGCTCAAATTGTGAGCGACAAGACAGGTATTCCGGTGGACAAGATAGATGTTGTTCTAGGCAGCAGCTCGCTGCCGCCCGGTCCTACCTCTGGCGGCTCTACTGCGACGTCTACCTTCATCCCGGCAATCAGCGATGCCGCGAACGCCGCCGTGAATGTGATTCTAAAGGTTGCATCCAGCACCAAAGGCTCGCCATTTGAAGGCCAGGATTCGACTGCTCTGACGGCGGGTCGCGTACATGCGAAAGGCGACGCTGCCGGGAGCGGAGTTCCCTATCAGGAGATCCTGCGCAAGGCGAACCTTGCCAGCGCCAATGGCAATGGAAAGAGTGGCGGATTGGGAGCCGATCCCCGATCGCACAATTACTCGACGCACTCCTTCGCCGCACAGTTTGTGGAGGTGGAGTGGGATCCCGGGATCGCCCGATTGCGTGTGAGCCGGGTGGTCAGCGTGGTCGATGGCGGCCGCATCATGAACAAGCGCACCGCGACCAACCAGATGGCAGGCGCCATTGTGATGGGAGTCGGGATGGGGCTGTTCGAAGAGACCATCTACGATCCGCGCAACGGGCACCCCATCAACGACAATTTTGCCGACTACATCGTGCCGACGATTGCCGATACGCCGCAGATAGACGTTCATTTTCTCGACATCCCGGATCCGTTGCTGAATGAATATGGAGCGCGCGGCATCGGAGAGATTGGCTTGGCGGGTATCGCACCAGCCATCACCGCGGCTGTCTATCACGCTACGGGAGTACGGGTGCGGCAGCTGCCGGTGCGCATCGAAGACCTGCTGGGATCGCGGACGAGTGTCTAGCTGTCTAACTACGTGATTACGTCAAATGCATCTCTAACTCGCAAGCTTATAAATAGCGGAACGTCTCCGCCCCGCTGGACGTACTTGCGTCGTTTGCGGAAAAAACGCGTCTAATAAACAGAGGTTGAATTTATGCCAAGGTTGAAGGCGCTTCATCTGCTTTCCCTGGCGACTCTGTTAGCGCCGGCGCTCGTGTTAGGCCAAAGCGCAAACCCAGCCGTACCAGGGACACTTAATTACGTAGAGGGCCAAGTTTCGATCAATGGCCAAGTTGTAAACGAATTGTCTGCCGGCTCAACGCAGTTGCATGAGGGACAGGTAGTCGCGACTGGAAATGGAAGGGCAGAGATATTGTTGACGCCGGGTGTGTTTCTCCGGTTAGGCGACAACAGTGCGGTAAGTATGGTCTCGCCCGACCTTGTCAGGACAGAAGTAGAGCTCCTAAAAGGACGCGCCGATGTCGAGGTCGATCAGTTGTTCAAGCAGAACGATCTGCTCGTAAAGATTCAAGGTGATGAAACCCATCTGCTCAGGACAGGGCTTTATGCCTTCAACTTCGAAAGTGGAACAGTGCGGGTATTCGACGGAGAAGCCTCGGTATTGCCGGTAAATGGCCAGCAAAAGCCGGTTGTGGTGAAAAAGGGCCATGAGCTGGCAGTGAACGGAGAGGGAACGAAGCCAAGGCACTTCGACGAAAAGACGTCAGAGGATGCACTGTACAACTGGAGCAGCCTGCGTTCTCAATATCTGGGTGAGGCGAATGTGCAATTGGCCTCGGCGTACGAAGGGGTACCGGCCTTTGCGCCAGGTTGGTTCTGGGACGCTGGGCTTTATGGCTACACCTGGCTGCCTGGCTATGGTGCTTTTTTCAATCCGTTTGGCTATGGATTCTACTCGCCCTACTACTTATATGGTGGCGGGTTTGTGTATGGCTATGGCCGCGGTTACGGTCGAGGATATGGGCATGGACAAACCAACCTCCACGGCGCGATCGCCAGCGGATCCCATGGCAGTGCCTTCCAAGGTGGTGAGGGCGGCTTTCACGGTGGTGGTGGTGGCTTCCATGGCGGCGCGGGTGGTGGAGGCCGTCGTTAGGCAGGACTGAAGCGTGCATGAAGCGGCGGACGAGACAGATTCCTTGTCCGCCGCCTCATTGCTTGTTGCAGGACTTATTGGAGCGGTGGAGGCTGCATACCCATCGCTCGCACGAGGTGCGACCCAGAGGAAACAGAATATGGCTATCGATCCGAAGACTACGGCGCTGCTCCTGATTGAGTACCAGAACGACTTCACCAGCGAAGGCGGCGCTTTGCATGCCGGCGTGAGGCCGGTGATGGAGAGCACGAACATGCTCGCCAACACAGTGCAGGCGGCGGCCAAGGCTCGCGCGGCCGGCGTGACGGTGATGTTCGCTCCAATTTCGTTTGCGGAGGGATATGGGGAGATCACGCCGGAGCCCTATGGAATCCTCAAAGGCGTCGTGGACGCGCATGCGTTTGTCCGCGGAAGCTGGGGAGCGGCGATTGCCGATCTGCTCTCGCCCGGCTCAGCGGACATCATCATCGAAGGAAAGCGCGGGCTTGACACCTTTGCCAGCACAAACCTCGACTTCATCCTTCGCTCACGCGGGATCAAGACTTTGGTGGTCGCGGGCTTCCTGACGAACTGCTGTGTCGAATCGACAGCACGCACGGGTTACGAGAAGGGCTTCAGCGTGGTTGCACTCTCTGATTGTGCCGCGGCACTGTCCGAAGAGGAGCAATACTTCACTTTTGAAAAGAACCTTCCCATGTTTGCCCGAATTCTAACTCATACGCAGTTTCTATCTGAGCTCGCTGCCTGATCCCGTCCACACACCATCGACCGAGTTCGTATACCACTTCAGACGAATGCAGTGGCCACAAACCACGCCTAAAATGAACGCTAACTTTAGCCATGGCGACTCCAGTACTCCCCATTGATGATTTTAGCGACCATTTCTCGTCGGGCGAACGTACGAATAGCTCGCAGCCCCGGCGGACGGCTTTGCGGGTGCGTTCGAGGCCTATGGGGTTTTGTGGGATTCATTGTTGAGGGAGAGAAGACGGTTCGCGCTGCCGTGCGATGCCCCACTCATGCGATCAGACCGCATGAATGGAGCACCCGAGGTATGAGTGGTCTTTATGTATGAGCCACCCATACCCGCTTTTACGGAAAGGGTTAGAGATGGGCCACCCGACAGCGTCTTGATTCCGCGCATCCCAAGCCAGGAATCAAACGGAGAGAGAATGGCGCCGGCTGCGTTCTGGATGAGCTGAAGCTGCTCGGCTATCTCGCGTGATCGGGTGGGGCCATGGGGGGGAGAGGGCGGGAGGGCATGAGGAAGGGAATCCCCGCGGCGAACCACGACCCGCTGTTAGTGACCCGGATGAGGAGCACCGGACTAGTGCAAGTATCCGGCGGCGCAGGCGAAAGCGAGTCCTGAATGCGAAAATCGCCATTTACCTGAAGCGGGACGCCTGCAGCACTTGTGCTGTGCTGGGCATCCCCGTCATTTGCGCAGAACAGCGTCGCAAATACGCTCGCGTTGGCGTTGCTTCCGATGGCATTGCCTGCGCCCAGAAGGAGACCCCGGCCGTCGACCTGGATGCGGCCGTCCACCTTCACTTCGGCTTGAAGGTCCCGGATCACCCAGATCTGGCCAGCGGCTTGGACGCCTAGCACGCTGGTATCTGTTGAACCAGTGGTAATATCGCCGATCCCTCCATTGAACGCGACCAAGTTCTGGGCCAGGGCCGATTGAGCCATGGCTCCGAGGAAAAGTACGGCGATTGACATGCTGATCTTTTTCACGATGATGTTCCTCTCTGATATCAGGGTTGTAGTTGTAGGTGATCGGTAAGAGGCCTCGATATGTAGATGGACTCTTACACACGTGTTCGCAGTGACAGCGTGATGGTTTTATGCCACGCTCCGCTGCGCAAGAGTACCTGCCGCTTCGTCTGTCGGCTTCAAAGTCGCCGTTTCTCAGTTCTGTTCTTGGGTATTGGGTGACCGGCAGATGAGGATAAAGCGAAAGTCCGGAAAAGGTGCGGGATGCCTGGGTGCCGGTATTGGTGATGGTAATGGGTTGCGCCGGGAACAACCGCACCAGCCGGATCGGTGATCGAGCCCTGAATGGTACCGCTAGTAGCCACGGTCTGCGACCGCTGGCTCGTTTGCATGTTAATGCTAACCATCAAAGTCTCCGATTATTCCTCTGGCTCTTGCGAGTTGGATGGGAACCAAGAACCATACGGGACCGTCAACGTGACAGTTGTCATCGCTTTGTAAAATATACGCATCAGTTACAGTTACCAATAGCATCCAGGCCTTTTGCAGGAGATTTGCATCCACAAATCGGACGAAGTCCTGCCTCCGGCAACCCCAACTCGCTACGTCATGCGCTGCTGTAACGCATTTCGCGGCGGGATGAAACTTTTGTCCCGGCATTACCGTCATGGCGAGGAATATTGCTAATGCACGGCTTCTCCTGCAGGAGCTCATGACCAGGCTTGTCTTGCTCAGAATGTAGGCGCACGCCACCATGCCCATCCAACCGAGCAGCCGATAGATGTCCTGATAAAGCCATCGCAGCCGCCTGCTGATTGAGCTGCTCGTACATGACAGCTCCTGCCATGTGGCCGGGGCCCGGACCTCTGCCCGTACCACCGAAGAAAGAGGTCAGTGCGTTGATACGGAACGCGAGATGAATCCCTTTCTGCAGCCCGGCCTGCGGTTCTGAGACGTGCGTACCCCCAAAAGGCGTGCGCCCAATATGCCTTCAGGGAAGAGTTATTCCTCGTCCTTTGGAGCGCTGCTCGATATAGACGAGGTCGTAGGTTGTGCTGGTATGGTGCGTCGCGAGATCGCGATAGATCATCTCGTTGCGGAGATGGCCTGTACGTACTCGCGCGTTTCGGTGAGCGGGATCGATTCGACAGACTCACCCATGCGAATAAGTTCTCTGCCTGCTCAGACGTGTGCCTTTTCTCACTATTTCCAGCTTATTTGTCCTGATTCTGTGATTTCAACCGGCACAGATAAATTTGGCAGGCTATCTCGCGAAAATCCATTCTTGACACTAAGTCAGCAGAGGGTGTATTTGCATTAGGTTGTTTTCTCGCCACCTACACAGAGCAGTCGGCATTACTGTGTATTCGTACTTTCACATCGCAGGACATGCCTTAAGTAAAAGGAGTAGTACTTATGCCCCTCGGGAGATCTTTGTCGCAAACGTGTACACGAGTCCTGGTTGCACTCGGAATAACTTCTCTAATAGCAGCTTCAGGTTTTGCCGCCACTCCTCAGCAGGTCAACATGGGTCCGGAAGATACTTCCAAGACAATTTCCGTGACAGTTTGGTTAAATCTACATAACAAGGCTGCCTTGGATACATTAGTGCAGCAAATGTACGACAAAACGTCACCCAATTATCACAAATTTGTCACCATGAAGCAGTTCAAGGCACAATTCGCGCCGACAGCAAAAGATGCCGCCATGGTTCGCAGCTTTCTGACGAGCCACAATATGAATGTCATGTCAATCGACACAAATAATCACTTCGTGGTAGCGCAAGGCCGTGTCGGGGACGCGCAAACAGCGTTTCATACCCAGATCAATCGCGCGATGGTGAATGGTGTGATGCACCGCGTCACCACGTCTCGGCCTTCTGTGACCGAGCCCGCCGGTGCGGTCATTTCGACAGTGCAGGGATTGAGTGATCTTTCGTACCAGACCAATGTCAGCCCGGCAAAGAATCCTCAGACTGGAGAGGCTTACGCCGGAGTTTCGCCTTCGGCGCCAGGTCCGGACGGGCTTTTCTTCAGCGGCGACTGTCTCCGTCCGCCTCAAACAGTGAGCTTCAATACTGGTGGCACAACCCCTAAGGCAACCTACACCGGCAACCTCTATGGAGCGGACATCAATAGCCCCGCGCCCAACCTGCCCCCCTGCGGCTACGATGCGGCCGAGATGCAAACCGCCTATGGCATGGATAAAGTTTTCAAAAAAGGACTGGATGGGAATGGCCAGACAATCGTCATCGTTGACGCTTTCGGCTCAAACACTATTTCGGCTGACGCAAATCTATTCTCTTCGCTCAATAAACTGCCGGAGTTCACTAAGTCGAATTTTGCCATCTTCACCCCCAATGGCTCTGCAACCTGTACCAGCACCAACGGGTGCATAGCCGGGAACTGGCAATTTGAAACAACGCTCGACGTGGAATGGGCACATGCAATGGCGCCCGGCGCGAACATCGCACTTGTTCTGGCCGCGGATAGCTCGTTCACAAACCTCGATATCGCAAATCTTTTCGCGATCGAAAACCAACTTGGCACCGTCGTCTCGAACAGCTTCGGCAGTCCTGAGGCGGTGATCGCGGATCTCGATCCGGCCGAACTTACAGTTGAGAATGGTATCTCCGAGATTGCTGCTGCCTTGGGAATCTCGCAGAACGTCTCCAGTGGAGATAGCGGCGATAATCTGGCAATCGACACCAAGGATGGCATTCCCGCCGTCTCGGTAGGCGTCAATGCCGATTCGCCCTTCGCCACCGGAGTCGGCGGCACCAGTACGTTCCTCGACGCAAGCAACAACATCCAGCTGCAAACCGGATGGGGTCTCAACCTCTCCGAAATTGCCGGACCTACTCCCAGCCCAATCATTCCTCCCGCCTTCGGGGGCTTTCTCGAAGGGTCCGGCGGCGGCACCAGCGTTGTGTATGCCAAGCCTAAGTTCCAGAAAGGAAGTACGACCGCGGGCGTGAAATTCCGGCAGGTTCCCGATATCGCCATGAACGCAGACCCACAGACGGGGAACGAAATTATCGTTACCCCTGATAGTGTTCCCGGTCACGCTCAGGATGTGGAGGTCTTTGGCGGCACCAGCCTTGCCTGCCCAATGTTCTCTGCCGTCTGGTCGATCGCCAATCAGGCTGCTTCCGAAGCGGGCTTCGGTCCCCTCGGCCAGGCAGCGCCGATCCTTTACGAGCTGTCTTCCGATGCGATTACGGATGTCAATCTCAAGGCAGCGGATACAAAGAACAATGTGACGGGAAGTATTCTCAACCCGCCCAATCCTATTCAGAAGCTCAGTGCGGCGGCGCTGGCAGGACCTCAGGCGCCGACCACGCGTTTTGTCAGTGCACTGTTCCAGCTTTCCGCCACAGACTGGGACGTGCTTACGTTCGGAACTGACTCCTCGCTCTCCACCGACTCAGGCTGGGACAACGTCACCGGACTGGGCACGCCAAATGGTCAGGCATTCATCAATCAGGTGCTCAAAGCAATCGAATAAACGCGGATTGAATTATCAGGCGGGTCGCCCGGTAGGTGGCCCGCCTTTTTTATCAACATATCAAGTAACGTTGATCTGCATTTTTGAAGAGTAGAAGCGCCGCCCTTTCCGCCTGCTTCTCTTGAGAGGAACCAAATTTAAGAACGATAGGTTCACCGGAATTGGATGCGCTGTACGCAGAGTCCTACGTAAGATCCAACGACTGCTCGATCGACCCGAAGACATCCGTCATATCGTGGTGACCAGCGAAACGTTCGGGCGTTGGGCCCGTATCAGGCGAAGGGCCGTGCACCCAAGGTGATGACAACACTGAAAAGACTTGTCAATCTAATGACATTTTGTTGACAACAATCCAGGGAGCAGCTCAATACGATCAATCGCCGAGTAAAAGCTTCGGTATGGAGGTTGTGTGGCATTCATTTCACCAGTAGCTAGACTAATTCCAGATCGTTCTAATGCCTCTAACCGTTCGCTGAAACGTCGAAAGGAAACATCCATTTCTCGTTTTGTTTCGTTTGTTTTTGGCGCTGCGATTGCTTTTCTCTGTTTTGGAGGTGTGATACAGGCTCAAGTCGTAACAGTGCCGGACACGCCGCAAATCGGATCATCGAATCCGATCACCGCAGAGCCACTTGTGCCCCGTCCACCAACCAGGCCGTGCATCGTGCAGCTTTTTCAAAATCTTCCCTTCGACAATTTCACCCCAGCAATGTTCAGCTACGCGCCTCCCGCATCCTGCCCAGGTCCATGGGCTAAGGTTGTCTTTACCGCGGACTTCACTGTGCAGTCGGGACAGCAGTTTGATCGAACCGCAGCTTTCTATCTGGGCCATGCGAATATCTTCTACGGCACGACCGCCGAGCCTCGCGCAAGCCTCAGCCCATCCTGGCATGTCGAGCGGGATGTTACCGATCTGACGGCAATCTTCAAGTCTCCACAGAGTGGCGAGGCAAACCTGGGAAACTTTGTTGGCGTAAGCGGTGGGTCAGACTTTAACAGCATTATTTTCGCGAATGCAGCCCTCGAATTCTATCCCGCCTCGTTTGCTGCTCCTGTTCCAAGCACTCCCGATGTGGTTGTTCCAGTGAATGGAAGCGGCGGTGACGCGGGCACGTTAAATACAGCAACCGATCAGATTACTCAGGCACTCAGCCTGCCTGCCAATACCGAGCGCGTCTATCTTGACGTGATTGCGCAAAGCCAGTCAAATGACGAGTTCTGGTATCTCTGTGTGCCCAATGATCAAACTACCAACCTTGAGAGTTGCGGCAATACTGCCTTTCGCGAGACCGAGGTCACGATCGATGGACAGGCGGCCGGTGTCGCTCCGATATCCCCGTGGATATTCACAGGCGGGATCGACCCCTTTCTTTGGGAGCCGATTCCCGGGGTGCAGACCCTCGACTTCAAGCCGTACCGCGTCGATTTGAGTCCCTTTGCCGGCTTGCTGGCCGACGGCAAACAGCATACCGTCGGAGTCAGCGTGTTCAACGCCGACTCATTCTTCCAGGCTACGGCAAACCTACTCGTTTTCACCGATCATGCGAGCCAACACGTAACTGGTGGCATTCTTAGCAATGACCTCACTCCGGCACCCACCCCTGTTGTTTCGGAGAATATAGCGACAACAGCAAATGGATCTACCGGCAGCATCACCGTGGAATCCAACCGCAACTTCACGATTAGCGGCTATGTCAACACGTCGCATGGACGTATCGAGACAACGGTCCAGGAGAGCGTCAGCTTCAAAAACGACCAGAACTTCAACGTCAACGCTAACACTGACATTCAGGATGTGGTGCAGACCTCTACGATCGATTCGACGACGACCACCCGCCAAGGTCCCCTCGCGACTACGGTTCAAAGACACATTTCTTATCCACTTACAGTCGACTTTTCGTTTGTCATCAATAAGGACGGCAGCGAGAAACAGGTCACTACGACCGATCAGCACTTCCAGACGAGCGAGAGCACAAATCTAAACGGATTTTTCCTCGACGAGAACAAAATGAGCAATGAAGTCAGCGCAACCGATACTCAGTCCGTGAGTGCTGACGGGGTAGCATCTGGACCGACTGACAGCAGGACGACACAGACGTTCACTCAAAATAACTCGCTCGGCGGCTGCTTCAGCCGTACCTTGACCGCAGAAGCGCAACAACTGAAGACGGTGACCGATGGGAAAGGTTGTGCGGCCAACGGTCGCTTTTAGGGTTAATTTGCGTTTCTGCTGATCTGCAAAATGTAACATTGGCTCGACCGATCCATCCAGATGTTGGGTCGTAACGCAGCTATGCGAATGGGCGCCCGCAGAGCCGGGCGCTCCTTTGCTGAAGTCAA
>Ga0193743_1001727_pt1 | contig 15915 bp, 9 predicted proteins | sample L2c2metaG_FD_143038 | JGI IMG/M metagenome (GOLD analysis project Ga0193743, IMG submission 143038) | Soil microbial communities from a riparian zone of the East river system, Colorado, United States - L2c2 | ecosystem: Environmental > Terrestrial > Soil > Riparian zone | place: USA: East River...
ATCCGAGCGGCCCGAGTCTCGAATCACCTCAGCTTTGCCAATCTCCAGAGCCACCGGCTGCCCCTTCACCGTCACACCCGGCCCCGTACCACGCGGATAACGCACCGCACTCGGCCCCTCATGCAGCATCGCCGTATACAACATGTCGGCCAGCTCGTCCTCGTCCTTCGGAACCATGTGAATCAGGTTCGGCACACTACGCAGATAGCTGATGTCGAACAGCCCATGGTGCGTCGGCCCATCATCGCCACTCAACCCACCGCGATCCATGCAGAACACCACGGGAAGATTCTGCAGACACACATCATGCACAACCGGATCGAAGGCCCGCTGCAGAAACGTCGAGTAGATCGCGCAAAAAGGCTTATACCCCTTCGTCGCCATACCCGCTGCAAAGATTACCGCGTGCTCTTCCGCAATCCCAACGTCGAAGTAACGCTTCGGATGATGCGGGCGGAACAGATCCAGCGCCGTCCCATTCGGCATCGCGGCTGTAATCGCGACCACCTTGTCGTTCCCATCTGCCAGCTTCGTCAGCGTCTCGGCGAATATCTCTGAGTAGGTCTTCTGCCCGGCAGACTTCGTCTCACCCGTCTCTGCGTCATAAGGCCCCAGACCATGAAACTTCTTCTGCTTCTCCAGCGCCGGCTGGAAGCCCTTTCCCTTCTGTGTAATCGCATGAAGCACTACAGGCTTGTTCTGCTGTTTCAGAAACTTGAAAGTCTCAATCAACAAGGGCAGATTGTGCCCATCCAGCGGCCCAAAGTAGCTCAGTCCAAACTCTTCGAACAGCGTGCCCGGTCCAATCAGGCCCTTCGCAGCCTCCTCCGCCTTACGCGCTACATGCCGCACCGCCTTGCCGCCGAACCGCTCCAGAAGATCCGCCGCCTTGTCATGCAGGCTCGAGATCGTCGGGTTCGTCACAATCTTATGGAAATACTCCGCAATTGCTCCAACGTTCTTATCGATCGACCACGCATTGTCGTTCAGCACTACGATCAACCGCTTCGTCTGCGCCGCAATATTGTTCAGCGCCTCATACGAGATTCCATTCGTAAACGCCGCATCCCCAGCAAGCGCCACAATGTGCTCGCTCCCACCCGACATATCCCGTGCGACAGCCATCCCCAGAGCAGCACTCAGCGCCGTCCCAGCATGACCCGCGCCATAGCTGTCATGCTCGCTCTCAGTGCGCAGCATAAAGCCGTTCAGCCCATTCGGCTGCCGGATCGTATGAAACAGCTTCTCCCGCCCCGTCAGCAGCTTGTGCACATAGGCCTGGTGACTCACATCGAAGACAAAACTATCCGTCGGCGTGTCGAAGACATAGTGCATCGCCAGCGTCAGTTCGACCACGCCGAGGTTCGGTCCAATATGTCCGCCCGTCTTAGAAACCCCGACAATCAGCCGCTCGCGAATCTCCTCCGCCAGCCGCTCCAACTCAACCATCGACAGCTTCTTCACATCTGCCGGAGAATTGATCTTCTCGAGAATCGCACTCATCCACTTACCTGCTTCTGCGCCCTGCAATATGCGAGGGCAGCGGCCTTAAGACAGCGCAGCGTTCTGCGCGAACTCGTCTTCACACCATAGCTCTCAAGTATATCAACCCGTCGATCCGGCTTACGTTGCCAACAATATTCGATTAGCATCTACCCCATGCAAGCTCTGCCAGCCCTTCGACTTCCGATCAAGCCCAGATCGAGAAGCAACCCCGGCGGGAAAATCTCCCCTCTAAGCTACATGGTCAGGTTGATTCGAGTCGCCACTGCGATCTTCTGCGTACTCAGCGTACTTGCCATCTGCATCGCTCCGCTCGTTGACCTTCCCGCTACCAAGCTCCCCTCCGACCTTCTCGTCATGTTCTGGATGTGCTTGTTGGTTGCAGGCTCATGCGTATTGGTTACGAAAGCGAGCAAACCTGCATATCCTTCTATGGGGATCTGGTTTGACCACCCTGAGCGAAAGACGCGATACACCCTTCAACCCATTGATAACAATTGCGTTCTGCGGTGCTAACGACAAAACCTCCGCATTCGATTCATCAACTTCCCACCAAAGTCTAAGAATCAACCTGTTCCGGGAGATGGAGATAAGGTGAAGACTTCAGAAGTACTGCAGGCATGGGGGTCCATTCTCGCGGGCAGACGGCCGTCCCTATCGATCGAACTCACACGTGAATGCCCCCTGCGCTGCCCGGGGTGCTATGCCTATGATCCGGCACACCTCGGAAGCACCAGCAGCGTCACCCTCCGCGAACTGGCAGACTACAAGGACGATCTCTTAGTAAAAAACGTGCTCCGTGTCGTCGACGAGCATCAACCCCTCCATGTCTCCCTTGTCGGCGGCGATCCCCTGGTCCGCTATCGGGAACTTGAAGCTCTCCTGCCAGCGCTTGATCAGAGGGGCATTCACGTCCAGATTGTCACCAGCGCCTTCCGCCCCATTCCCGCTCATTGGGCGGACTTCAAGCGCCTCAATGTCGTCGTCTCCATCGACGGCCTCCAACCTGAACATGACGCTCGCCGCAAACCTGCGACTTATGAGCGTATATTGAAGAATCTTTCGGAGGCGAAGGTGACGATCCATTGCACGATCACGGCACAGATCGCGGACAGGCCAGGATATCTAGAGCAATTCCTCCAGTTCTGGACCGAAAGACCCGAAACCAAAAAGGTCTGGATGAGCATCTTCACCCCCCAGCAAGGGGCTGAAGGACCTGAAATTCTTACCCCTACCGTACGTGCCGCAGTCATTGCAGAACTTCTTCGCCTCCGGCCTCTGTACCCTATCCTGGACATGCACGAATCTGCGCTCAGAGAATTCCTGGCACCGCCTCAATCCCCCGCAGACTGCATCTTTGCCCGGACCACGCATACCGTCTCCGCCGATCTTAAGACCGTCATCTCGCCATGTCAGTTCGGGGGCCAGCCAGATTGCTCTCAGTGTGGCTGCGTCGCATCCATGGGTCTTGCTGCAGTCGGCCACCATCGCGTCGTTGGCAGCCTCACCGCCGGTCATATATTCAAAGCCTCAGAGGTCGTCGGAAGAAATATCAAGAAGGTTTCTAAATCATTCCAGAAGAGGTCCCTGACCCAATGACTCCATTCCTGACCGAACAGACGATTCCCGTTGATAGCGCAGATCTGAGACCAGTGTTTAGTCCATCTGAGATGGACTTTCGCGAGCAGCTTGTTCGCTTTGGTAGATGGGTTCATCGCCTCGGCTACACTCCTGGTACCGCCGGAAACCTCTCCGTCCGTCTCGATGCGAACCTTATCCTGTCAACACCCACCGGATGTAGCAAGGCCCTTCTGCATGCTGCCGACATGGTCATCGTCGACAATCAGGGCAAAAAGCTCTCCGGAATGCGAAACGTCACCAGCGAAATTGGTATGCATCTGGCGGTCTATCGCATGCGTCCCGATGTTCAAGCCATTGTGCATACGCATCCACCCATCGCAACGGCCTTTGCCGCTTGTGGCAGAGCCCTCGACCAGCCCATCTGCTCCGAGATCATGATGACGACAGGTCTGGTTCCCCTTGCGCCCTATGCAACCACGGGAACTGAGGAAGTAAGCGCCAGCCTCGAACCCTTCATACCTGACCATGATGCGGTTTTGCTAGCCAACCATGGCCTCCTGACCTACGGCTCCTCACTATCGGACGCCTTCATGAAGACCGAGACCGTCGAACACTTCGCCCAGGTATGTCTATCAGCTCACCAACTCGGCGGGGCAAAGCCGCTGCACGCTAGAGAGATAGAGAAGTTGCAGGAGGCGCGAGCGCGATACCGACTGAACGCCTCTAGAGGATCGTCCTGCAGCTGAATCTGAATTGAATAGGGACAGCACGCAACGCTCACTCCGCTATCCCTTCCAGAACCACATCACTCACAGGCTCTGACCCAAACTGTCCCTCCCACTTGGCTACGACAACACTGGCCAGACAGTTCCCAACAACGTTTACCGTGGTCCGGGCCATATCCGCCAGCGCATCGATCCCCAGAATCACGAAGATGGGCTCCGTAGGCAGCCGGAAAGTCGCCGCCGTAGCCAGCAAAACCACAAGAGTAGCCCGAGGCACCCCAGCCACGCCTTTACTCGTCAGCATCAACGTCCCCATCATCAGCAACTGCTCGCCCAGTGAAAGATGTACCCCCGCCGCCTGGGCCACAAAGATACTCGCCGCCGCCAGATACAGGGTCGACCCATCCAGGTTGAAGCTGTACCCCGCCGGGATCACAAACGAGACAATCCGACGTGGAACCCCCAGCGCTTCCATTGACTCCATCGCCCGCGGCAGCGCCGCCTCACTCGTCGATGTCGCAAACGCAATCGTAGCCGGCTCCGCCACCGCCGCCAGAAACCGCCGCACCGGAACCTTGAACAGCATCGCCACTGGCAGCAGCACCAACACCCCAAACGCCACCAACGCACCGTAGATCGTAAGCAGCAGCTTGCCCAGGTTCACCAGCACCCCAAGCCCCATATGCCCAACCGTGAACGCCATCGCGGCGCCTACACCAATCGGCGCAAAGTACATCACCACATTCGTGAACTTGAACATCACCTCACTCAAACTCTCGCAGAGCCGCAGCACCGGAGCCCGCTTCTCTTCACCCAGCGTAGCCAGGGCAATCCCAAAGAACACCGCAAACACGGCCACCTGCAGGATCTGTCCCTCCGCCACGGCCTTCGCGATATTCTCCGGAAACACATGCAGCAGGAAGTCCTGCCAGTGGGTCGGCTCTGGAGCTGTAATCACCTCGCCCGCGGTCGCCTGCGGTGCGACCATAGTCATCCCGACCCCAGCCTTGCTGAGATTGATTGCGACAAGCCCCACCACCAGCGCCAGGGTCGTCACCACCTCAAAATAGACGATGCTCTTCACTCCCATACGCCCGACGCTCTTCAGATCCCCATGCCCGGCGATCCCCGTCACCAGCGTTGCCAAAATCAGCGGAGCCACAATCGTCTTGATCAGCCGAAGGAAGATATCGCTGAACACCCGCAGGCTCACCGCCACCGCCGGTGCATCGAACCCCAGCTCCGCTCCCGCCACCATCGCCACAAAGATCCACGACGTCAACGATCGCCGCCGTAGCGCGAACGCTCCCAACAGTCCAATCCCCACCCATCGCAGGCAAACTCCCGCGCCATGCAGCGTCGCCCCAGACATCAATCCAACGACAATCCCCACGACCAGTAAACCCGCAGCCGCAAGCAACAATCCACGCTCGAAACTCATCTTCACCATTGGGCGCAGCATACCAGCATCCCGGGCCAGGGCCCTCATGCTCTTTCATTCCGGATCTCTGGAAATCTCATCCCGATCAGGATATGGTCCCATCGCCACAATCAACCAGCTATCCTGTACTTGGACATCGCAGTCAAACTACGCGATTAGAACCAGAGAATCTTCGTACTATCGGAACCGCCAGAGATGACGATCTCAATAAACTTCGAGCACAGACCTAGCGCGGTCAACGCCTGTACGAATTGAACATCCCAGGAGCAAACCATGTCTATCTCGAAGCAACAAGATCACTTAGCCAAAGACATCTCAAGTAGAACGAAGGGGAGTGGTCGCCGTCTCCTCGTCTTGGGGGTCCTCTGCACCCTCGCCGCATCACCCCTGGTTGCCCAAACGCCGGCTGGCACCCAGCCCGGCCCCAGCTTCGATGCCCTTGCTCGCCCTGGCATCGTCTCCAGCCCTCTCAACCAACCTACCCTCTCGCCTGGCGTCCTCCTCCTCTTGGAGCTTGAGGGTCGCTTCTCCCAGGCAGTAGCAGCTGGCGGCGGTAAAGCCTTCGCCGCCTGGTTCGCCGACGATGCCGTCACTCTAAACAACGGACGCCCCGCCGTCCTCGGGCGCGCCAACATCGTCGCCCAGGCCCAGTGGGACCCCAAGGACTACCAGCTCACCTGGACCCCCCAGGGAGCTCAGATGGGCCCCTCCAACGACATGGGCTTCACTTGGGGCCACTATGAGGGGCACTCCAAGGATAAAAACAACCAACCCGTCGTCATCTCCGGGCGCTACTTCACCGTGTGGAAAAAGATTCCCGACGGTACCTGGAAAGTGGCCATGGACGCCAGCTCGAACGAGCCCCCAGCCGCGGGCGAATGCTGTGTCCTGCCAAAGCCGTAACCCCTGCTGCCACAAAAGTAGCAGTGCGAAATCCCCGCCCACTCCCTACCATCAAGAAGCGAGATGAATGCTCTCCTTGTCAAAGACGAAGCTCTCCGGATTGAGGCCCTTAGTCAATATGAGGTTCTCAATGCCGCGTCGGATCCCGTCCTCGACGACATCACCCGGCTCGCAGCGCAAGTCTGCAATGCCCCCGTCGCCGCCATCTCCCTAATCGGGTCCGATCGCATCTGGCTCAAGTCCCGGACAGGCATCGACTCTACCGAACTCTCCCTCGCCAGCATCCCCTGCGAGACCACAATCCTCGGCGACACCGTCTACGAGATTCAGGACGCCCGTCATCACCCCGACTACACCCCCGACGGTCTTCTGGTCGAAGGCCGCTCCTACCATTTCTACGCTGGCGCCCCGCTCACCACCCCCGGCGGTGTCAGCATCGGCGCCCTTCTGGTCCTCGATCTCGCACCGCGCAGGCTTACCCTCCCCCAGTCCAACGCCCTCAGCGTCCTAAGCCGGCAGGTGATCACCCGCCTCGAACTCAATGGTCGCATCCGCCAGATGGATCGCGCCGCGCACTCCCGTCAGCGCGTCGAATCCGCCCTTACCGTCGAGCGTAACTTTGTCTCTGCCGTCCTCGATACCATCGGAGCCCTCGTCGCCGTCTTCGACACCGCTGGCCGCATCGTCCGCTTCAACCGAGCCTGCGAGGTCGCCTCCGGCTACGAATTCGCCGCCCTCGTCGGCCGCTACCCCTGGGACAAGCTCATCCCCCATCACGAAGTCCCCGAGGCCATCTCAACCTTTGAGCGCCTCCGCGCGGGTGCCTTCCCCGCCGCCTTTGAGAATCAATGGCTCAACCGCGACGGCAGCCTTCGCCGTATCGCCTGGTCGGCCACTGCACTGCGCGACGCCCACGGCCAGGTGGGCTTCATTATTGCCACTGGCATCGATGTCACTACCCAGCGTGCCGCCGAGTCTACCCTTCGCGAGAGCGAAGCTCGCTACCGCCAGATCGTCGAAGGCTCCCTCGGCATGGTCTGCACCCACGATCTCGACGGCGTCCTGCTCTCTATCAACACCCACGGAGCCGAGGCCATCGGTCGCACCGTTGACGCCATGCTCGGTCACTCGATGGTCGAGTTTATTCCCCAGGACCGCAGAGCCTCCATGTCGACCTACCTCTCAGAGATCAGAGTGACCGGCGAAGCGCAAGGCCTCCTTCACCTCTCCCATACGGATGGTGACGTCCGCGTCATCGCCTACCGCAACAAGCTCATTACAGTCCCTGGCCATACGCCCTATGTTCTTGGCTTTGGCGTCGATATCAGCGAACAGGTCCGTGCCGAAGGCCGTCTCCGTGCTCTCACCCGCCAATCAGACTCCATTCTCGAGTCCGTTGGTGACGGCATCTTCGGCATCGACCTCGAAGGTAAGCTCACCATCGTCAACCCCGCCGCCGCCCAGATGCTCGGCTACAAGCAGGATGAGATGCTCGGCCGCGTCATGCACACTCTCATCCACCACACGCATGCCGATGGCACGCCCTACCCTCCCGAAGAGTCGCCCATTCGCAAGAGTCTCACGCACCTCGACACCGTCCGTGTCTCCGACGAGATCTTCTGGCGCAAAGACGGCACCTGCTTCCCCGTCGAATACGTAGCCCGGCCTCAGATCGACTCCCATATCACTGGATCCGGCGTCGAGGCCGTCGGAGTCGTTGTAGCCTTCACCGATACCACCGAGCGGCGTGCCCTCGACCGCATGAAGGATGAGTTCATCTCCACCATATCCCACGAACTCCTCACCCCCCTCACCTCACTCCGTGGAGCCCTCGGCCTCCTCTCCAGCAGCGCGCTCTCCAATCGCCCCGAGAAGACCCCGCAGATGCTCAGTATCGCCATCAGCAACACCGACCGCCTGGTCGGCCTCGTCAATGACATCCTCGACCTCGAACGCATCAACGGCGGCAAAACCGCGCTGCACGCAACCATGTGCAGCGTAGAAGATCTCCTCCGACGCGCCGCCGGCCTGCAACAGACACGCACGCCCAAACCCAACAGCCGCATCTTCTTCGCCGCCAGCAGCGTCAGCGTCTGGGCCGACCCCGATCGCATCCTTCAGGCCCTCAACAACCTCATCTCCAACGCCATCAAGTTCTCCTCCCCCGGCAGCGAGATCCATCTCACCGCACGCAATCTGGAAGAGAACGAAGTCCTCATCGAAGTCCGCGATCAGGGCCGCGGAATCCCCTCTGACAAGCTCGAGCACATCTTCGACCGCTTCCACCAGATCGACGCGTCAGACTCCCGCGCCAAAGGTGGCACCGGCCTGGGCCTTGCCATCTGTCGCAGCATTATCACCCAGCACGGCGGACGCATCTGGGCCACCAGCACCCCAGGCCAGGGCACTACCTTCCACTTCACCTTACCCACAAAACCCACCAACAACCTTCGCTGAAGACGACGAGAGACAACTGGAGCAGAGGGTTATGAGCCTCTACTCCAGTTGTCTCTCGCCTGCCTTGACGGTTTCTACTCCTCACCCTCCCGCAACTTCGCAATCACCGCAAAGTCCTCAAGGGTAGTCGTATCCCCCTTCACATCACCCGTAGTGGCTAACTCTCTCAGTAGCCGCCGCATGATCTTCCCACTCCGGGTTTTAGGCAGGGCATCGGTGAATCGCAGATCATCCGGCCTCGCCAGCGCTCCGATCTCCTTCGCCACCCACTGTCGCAGCTCCTGCTTCAACTCCTCGCTGGCCGTATGCCCATGTTCCAGCGTCACGAACGCGGCAATCGCCTGCCCCTTCATCTCATCCGGGCGGCCAACGCAAGCCGCTTCAGCCACCTTGTGGTGTGCCACCAGAGCCGACTCGATCTCCATCGTTCCCAGCCTGTGCCCGCTCACGTTGATCACATCGTCCACGCGGCCCATCAGCCAGAAGTATCCATCCTTGTCCCGTCGCGCACCATCGCCGGTAAAGTAGCTCCCCGGAATCTCGCTCCAATAAGCCTGCACATACCGCTCGTGGTCCCCATAGATCGTCCGCGCCATCGATGGCCACGGCGTCCGGAACACCAGCAATCCGCCCTGTCCGTCAGGAACCGGCTGTCCCTCTTTTGTAACCACTTCAGGCACAATTCCAAAGAACGGCCGCGTAGCCGACCCCGGCTTGGTTGCCACTGCCCCAGGAACTGGAGCGATCATGATCGATCCCGTCTCGGTCTGCCAGTATGTATCCACGATTGGGCATCGCTCCTTCCCGATCTCGCGGTGATACCACATCCATGTCTCCGGATTGATCGGCTCGCCCACAGTTCCCAGCAGCCGTAGCGAAGCCAGCGAGTGCTTCTCCACCCACTCATTGCCCCACTTCGTGAACGCCCGGATTGCCGTCGGAGCCGTATAGAAGACCGACACTTTATGGTCATCGACGATCTTCCAGAACCGGTCATTCTCCGGCCAGTTCGGAGCACCCTCATACATCATTACCGTCGCCCCATTCTGCAACGGCCCATACACCACATAGCTATGTCCCGTAACCCACCCGATATCCGCGGTACACCAGAAAACGTCCTCCTCCCGCAGATCGAAGATATACTTGCTCGTCAGGTAGGTCTGCACCGCATAGCCGCCCGTCGTATGCACCAGGCCCTTCGGCTTCCCCGTCGTCCCCGACGTATACAGCAGATACAGCGGGTCCTCCGCATCCATCCACTCCGGCGCGCACTCATGCCCTGCCGTCAGCATCGCCTCATCCCACCAGATATCGCGCCCCGCCTTCATCGGTGTCTCCGAGCCCGACCTCCGGTACACCACCACATTCTTCACCGAAGGGCACTTCTCCAGGGCCTCGTCCACAATCCTCTTCAGCTTCACCTCGCTGCCCCGTCGATAGCTCGTATCCTGCGTCACCACGACGACGCACTGCGAGTCATTCACCCGGTCCACGATCGCGTGCGCCGCAAATCCGCCAAAGATCACCGAATGGATCGCGCCAATCCGCGCGCATGCCAACAGCGCAATCGCCAGCTCCGGGCACATTCCCATATAAACGGCAACCCGGTCGCCCCGCTTAACCCCCAGTTCCTTCAGCACATTCGCAAACCGCTGAACCTGCTCATGCAGATCTCCATAGGTCAGCCGCCGCACCTCACCCGGCTCGCCCTCCCACAGCATCGCAACCTTGTCCTTGCGGGCCCCCAGCGCATGACGATCCACGCAGTTATGCGAAAGGTTCAGCTTACCCCCCACAAACCACTTCGCTCCCAGCCCCGACCCGTCTTTACCGAGCTCCAGCACCTTCGTCCATGGCGCGAACCACTCCAGCTCCCCCGCCGCCTCACCCCAGAACTCCTCCGGTTGCTCCACGCTACGCCGGTACATCGCCTCATACTGCTCTACGCTCTTCACATGAGCCTTCGCCGCAAACTCCGCCGGCGCGGCAAATACCCGGTTCTCCCTCAGACTCGAATCCAGATTCTGACCTTCTTCAACCATTGACACGCAAACTCCTTCAAAATTTCATCCAGCAAAAAAGGTACGCTAAGCCGCATACGACCAGCAACCCACAGCCCATCAATTTCACGGGGACGCCTTCTCTCTGTTGCGATCTGAGCATCTCGTTACGCCATTCAAACGCGCTAAAATGCACACTGCTTTCAAGAAGTCGTCCTAAACGGTGTCTCCCAAAGCCTCAGGAGCAAGTTCTATGCCCTGAGCCCGGTAAGCGAAAAGTACCGGCTGAAGGACAAGAACATCCCAGAACCAGTAGGGGCAGCCCACTAGTCACGTACCGAAGCGCTTCCTCAGGAGAGACTCATGGCAATACTGAAGCTAGAAATATCCTCATAGCCGCGGCCTGGGCCATCGTCATCCTCCCCAGCGCCTGGGGTCTCCGTTACACCCTCCAAAGTGCCAAGAGGATCTTCACAGACTCCCAGATGATGGTGGACTCCCGCCAGGCTCTCTAATACTGCAGGTCCCGCGTCGTAAATGATCGCTTCAGCTTCGCATCGGGCGGCTGGACGATTCGCAGCAAAATGGAGTTCAGCGTATCCGGATCATTGTCGAAGCCTCCATGGCTATTGCTCCTCGATATGCTGTACGGGTCCGGGCTCCCATTCACAGGCGCAGCCCCGGCAATCACAAGCGCTGGATGTCCTCCCACCGTTCCACCGTGGAATAGAGGACTCAGATCCGGATCGGCCTTCAAGTCCAGGTTCCGATCTCCATCCAGGAAAAGCTGCATACCCAGAAGCGGAATATTCCGGCCTCCCTCGAATGCGTTGCTCACCAGATAGAGAAGAGACTTCCCGTATGGCCCCACATTGTCATCCAGCTCCCCAACATTACTGAGCATGAACAGACTGGGGAACGGACAACTGCCGTCCTTGATCTTCGGCAGCACCAGCCTTTTGAAGAGGTCTGCCGTCACCGCAGGCGCCATGAAATGCACCGACGCAAAATTAATGCCCGCTGCCTTGAAAGAGAGAAGATGCTCCAGAGCGTATGCAAAATAGATACTGCCAGCCGAGTGAGCCACAACATGGAACTCCCACTCCCCTCGCTGCGCCGCGGACACTTTGCTGAGAGCTTTCTTCACATACTCGGAGATGATCTCCATCGCACCACGCCCGGACTCAAGCGTCGACGAGAGCTGCGCATTTCGCTTCATCTCCCCCCACAAAGCCGTTCCTGCCCGAGCCGTACTGATCTCGAAGGTTCGGTCCTTCGCCTCTACCAGCCGGTCCCGAAGCTTCTTCATCCAGTCGGGAATTGCCCCCGCTCTCGAATCAGGCTCCGTAATCACATCTTTGATCAGGTCGCCGATCGTCTCCATCGCGCCCGACTCCCACATGATGTGCAACGGATAGACCTCATTTTCGAGAAGAACATCGCGAAATGAGACGACTCGCTTGGCCACGTCATCCTCGCTGTTCAATCCTCCATGCAGATAGAGAAGGACTCGCTTTTTCTTCCAACCTTTCGTGGCGACAGGAATCGTCTCGTCGAACATACGGCTCACGTCCTGCTCCGTCGTCCAGTACCTTCCGGAGTCGGACAGCAAGCCATTGTTCCCGCAATCGAAGATGTATGGCCGGATCGTTGCAAGAGGAATTGAATCCGCAGCCCGCTGTAATCCCGCCGAAGTATCTGCTCCGCCTGCGGCCGCCCACACGTCACAGTTCACCGCCACACCCAGCTGAGCAGCCCATACGTCAGTCGCATGAATCATGAAGTCTTCATAGGGCAGCAGCGCGAAACCCTGATATCCCCAGGTCTTTCCCCATGAGTTCTGAATGATGAATCCATCGGCGGTGTAACCCACGATAGCAACGGCATGGCCATCCGTTGCATGGTCGACCCGTTTGATGACGGGTATCTTCACCTTTCCCGGAACCCGTCTGCCGTTACCGTTACGGCTCTTTGGGAGGCGGACCTCCACAGTCGTTGGCCCCGGCTCAGCCCATCCGGAGTGCACCATGATCGTCATGTACACGGCGCCCAATTCAAAGACGGCCGCATGTACATCGCGCACCTGCGTATGAAGCACCCTATAAAACGCGCCGCCGGGGGTAAGCTGTGCCTCCTTCGCGATCTGCGGCGTCAGGTTGCCCGCCCCTGCAAGATCCTTGCACCAGAGTCTCTCCGCACAGACACCATGCCGAGTCCATCCGATCATCGCTCCACGCGCAGACGATCCCTCGTAGTTCTCGCCTGGCCATTCGTCATACTTGCGAGCCATCTCGTACAGCATGCGCGGACTTACCTGTCTCTTGATTTTGCGTTTCGCGAGTTGGTAGTTGATCACCGCCGCGAGTCCGAATCCTGTGCACGCACCCTCCTTCCCCTGATCCAGAATGGAGGGAACCTCGCCGATGCTGACGACCTGAGGCGGCAGGTAACTCAGCGTTGGCTGATATGGCCAGTCCCGAATATCCACTCGGTCCGGCATAGCGTCCAGATTGCGTCCGATTCGCATCGCAGCCGTTCGACTCGGCGGCTCCCGTCGTTCGCTGGCCTCCGCTCGCGTTGTCTTCGGGGAAGACTTGTCTGCTGCATCGCCACCCTTCCGGGTGGCCTTCTTTGTAAGGACAGGTCGCTTGGTAGTCATGGAGCTCCAGTCAATATTGAAATTGCGAGGAATCCCTCGGGCCCCAATACACTCCCAGATGACTCAGAGTTGGACGCAAATCTGTGCTTGTAATCTCAAAGAGCTCCAAACTAGCACTGACGCCTCAAAGTCACAAGACCGATCTGTAACGTGTCCTCTACCGCAGCCGTCCTTACCGCAAACAGCTCCCTTACTTCAATAACTCCAAAGCAGCATCCGTCATAGCAGTAATCCCAGTCCGCAACGTAGGCTCGGGCACCGGGGCAAACAGCGGCGAATGCAGCGAAGGCATAGCCACGCCCTTCCTCTGATTCTCCGCATACACCGCAGGATCATCCGCCCCCAGCCAGAAGATCACCGCAGGAATCTTCTCGTTCATGCTGAAGACGCCGAAGTCCTCACTCCCCATGATCGGCTTCACCTCGATCACATGCTCCGCTCCAAGCTTCGCCACAAACAGCTTCTGCAGTCGCGCCGAGAGCTCCACATCATTGATCATCGGAGGCGTCGACTCGCCATCCAGCACCGTCACCACCGGCATCCTGTTCTCCGGCGCGCCGGCGGCAATCGCCACGCCCCGCGCCGTCCGCTCCACTCCCTTGATGATGGTCTGCCGAACCGCCTCGCTATAGCTGCGAGTCGTCAGCTCCATCTTCACCTCCTCAGGAATGATGTTCCGCTTCGTCCCACCGTGAATAGTCCCAATCGTCACCACCGCCGGCTGCTGCGGTGGTACCGACCGGCTCACCACCGTCTGCACCTGCGTAATAAACTCCCCCGCCATCACAATCGGGTCCTTCCCCGCCTCCGGAGCCGACCCATGGCTCCCCACACCACGCATCACCACATCGATCGACGTCGAACTCGCCAGCGCTGGCCCCGGCACCACCGCCACCTGCCCGGCGGGTATCGGCGAGTCATGCAGCGCAATCGCCATATCCGGCCTGCCGAATCGCTCGTACAGACGATCCGCCATCATCGCCTTCGCCCCATCGATCGTCTCCTCGCTAGGCTGCCCCACCAGCATCAACGTCCCATGCCATTGCCCCTTCAGCGCCGCCATCGCCCTCGCCACGCCAATCAGGGTCGTCACATGGATGTCATGCCCGCACGCATGCATCACCCCCACATCCTGCCCCGCAGGATTCGTCGACCGCACCTTGCTCGCATACGGCAGCCCCGTCGCCTCCGTCACCGGCAGAGCGTCCATATCCGCGCGAATCAGCAGTGTCGGCCCAGCCCCATTCTTCAGAATCCCCACCACCCCATAGGCCTGCGATCCATCGGGATACCTCCCCACCCGCTCCGTCACCGTATACCCGGCCTTGCGCAGCTCTCCCGCCACCATAGCCGAAGTCTTCGCCTCATGGTGCGACAGCTCAGGAGCACCATGCAACCCCTTGTACGTCGCCACCAATCCCGGCAACTGTTGATCCACAAACCCCGTTACATCCTGTGCCGAAGCCCCCGCAGCCACACTCATCCCCACCACCACAATCCAACTCCATCCCCGCATAGCACTCTCCACTTGTTCGCAGCCTGTATTGCAGCTGCGCAAGATAAACTGCAATCATAATGCCCTTCTACTGGACGGCCAGCATCGGCTTCTTTCTCGGCTTCGCCTTCGGCGTAGGCTGTGCCCTCGCCGTCATGTACTCCATCTACATGGGCGGCTACCGCGCCGCCATCCGCGACTCCCAGCTCCCCACCCCACCCGACCGCTACCGCAAGGCCCTGGAAAAGAACACCTCCCACGGCTAGACCAGCGCGATCTCGCGATCTTTGGAGGAGTCGCCTCCAAACCCCATAAGTCTATTTCTGGGCGGAGAGTTCGGCGGCACGGGCCGCGCCCTGGAGTGCCCCGCGTCGCCCGGGGGCATTTGCGAGTGCTGTCTGAAATTCTTTCAGCGCTAGACCCGGCTGCTTCTGCTCCACCAGCATCCAGCCGAGCTGCTCGCGCGCCGGAACAATCGGTCCCGGTGTCACCGGCAGCTTCTCGATTGCGTCCTCCTCATCGGCTGAGGCGCGCATCAAAGCTGCGGCTTCCTCCTGTTTCTTCTCCGCCTGAGCTGACCACGCCTCGACTTCGCGCGTCAAAATCCCCACCTGGGTGGCCCAATAGTCGTTGCCTGACGTGCGAAGCTGTTCTTCGATCTGGCGCAATCGATCAACCTCCGCGCGCGCCTCGGCAGCCCGTCCACTCCGGGCCAGTCCCATGCCCCGAGCCCAAACCGCAGTTGCGACCACATGAGGCGGAGCTACTACAGGAGCAACGATGCCGGCAGCGTCGGCCCATTGACCCCGCTCAACAGCGTAGCGAATCGGCATCGCGACAGAGGCGTACCCTACCTTGAAATCGCCTGCGTTCAGCTTCGCCATGTTCTTAACTTGCTGAATGACCTCAGCCGCGTCTTTATCGCGTCCACGCTGCAGATAGGCATACACCAGATAATCCATGGCGTGCAGCTCTTCTCCCGTGTCGCCCTGCTGGCTCGCCGCTTCTTTTGCCGCAAGGTTGGACGTGATGGAGTCGTCCCACAGGCCGAGGCGCGTGAAGATGTGGGATGGCATGTGCAATGCATGCGGCGCTGAGGGTGCAATCTGGGAGTACGCCCGTGCCGCAGGGAGACCCTTCGGCACGGGCGT
>Ga0193743_1001728_pt1 | contig 15908 bp, 18 predicted proteins | sample L2c2metaG_FD_143038 | JGI IMG/M metagenome (GOLD analysis project Ga0193743, IMG submission 143038) | Soil microbial communities from a riparian zone of the East river system, Colorado, United States - L2c2 | ecosystem: Environmental > Terrestrial > Soil > Riparian zone | place: USA: East River...
CGCACACCTTCAAACTGGCTCAACATCGCTGCCTTCTCGCAGCCTGCTCCGGGCATCCATGGCAACGCAGGCCGTAACATCGCCCGCGCTCCCGGGTTGTGGCAGATGGATGCCTCCATGAACAAGCGCTTCCGGGTTACCGAACGTGTTGGTGTGAGCTTCCGCGCCGAGGCCTTCAATATCTTCAATGTCGCCCACTACGGAACTCCCGTAGCCGTCTGGGCTGCACCAACCTCTACGTCCGGCAACCCGAACAACTTTGGAGTCATCACCAGCTCTTTCAACAACAACCCCGTCGGCACGGGAACACCGCGTGAACTTCAGTTCATGCTCCGCGTCGATTTCTAGCGGTATCTGCGGAGGCGAGGCAGAAGAACTATTATTCTGCGCGAGGGTGACCGCTTAAGCGGTCACCCTCGCTATGTTGCTATGGACTATCTTGTCCTCCATGGGCATGCCGATTTTCGGCTTTCGTTTTGTATGGAGCCCTTTGCATGTGACAGGTAGCTACGCGAGAGCAACTCTGTATTTATAATTACAGATACAAAATATGATTTGGAAACCAATCTATACTAAGATAAATCCCACGTTAGGCGATCAAGAATGATTGCCGTCTTCCGCACTTTCGACGGAGTTTCTATACATGGGCGTTTCTGTATTTAGTCGGGCTGCAAACAGAGCCCGAATGGTGATTCAAGGCCGCGTATCGTGTTTCAAATTGGCTGTTTCGCTCGTCAAAGGAAAGAGTGGCCTTGAGATCGGGGGACCGAGCGCGGTATTTCGTGAGTGGTACAGCCCTCTGCCCATTTACAATAAAGTGGGGTCTATCGATAATTGCGATATTTCGCGTTCAACAGCATGGGGTAATCATTCAGACAGCTACACATTTAGTCCTCAAAAACCTGCGGGCAAGAACATATTCTGCGACGGTTCGGATTTATCGATTGTGGCCGATAAAAGTTATGATTTCATCTTGTCTTCTCACAATCTCGAGCACTTCGCTAACCCGGTCAAAGCATTGAAGGAGTGGCAGCGGGTTACTCGACCAGGCGGCGCCCTAGTTTTAGTTCTTCCGGACTACTCTCGTACGTTTGATCATCGACGAGAGCCAACCTCAGTCGGCCATATGATTCAAGATTTTAATCAGAATACTCAGGAGGACGACCTCACTCATCTGCCCGAGATCTTGCATGCACATGATCTAAGCATGGATCTTCCCGCAGGCACTCTGGAGGAATTTCGTGAGCGCTCGCTAAGCAACTTCACCAACCGTTGCCTTCATCACCACGTATTCAACGAAATAAACAGTCGAGAATTGCTCACTCAGACAGGAATGGACGTACTTGCGGTTGAAACCGCACTGCCTTATCACATTTTCCTCTTGGCGCGGATGCCGTAAGGGCTTTGTTCTAGTATTGCTCACTGTAAAACCGTAACCGATGCAATTGTAGAGTCTCGATGCGTTAGGATGGACTGGTACATGGATGCCCTTGAGCAAGAGAAAGACCGCGTTCGCCGGTCGCTGCCTTCTACAGACGACGATACCCTTGACGTTCTCGATATCCTATTGGTATTGGCGCGTAGGCGGCGAATAATTGGGGTCGCAACCCTGGTCGCGCTTTTTGTGGGAGTGATCGTTTCTCTGTTGCTAAAACCGAACTTTACCGCGACTGCAATCATCCTGCCACCTCAGCAGTCTTCTTCTTCGTCAGCCTTGCTGAACCAGCTGGGTTCATTGGCCTCCCTTGGAGGGGGTGGGGGGGCTCTCGGACTTAAGACGCCTGCGGACATGTACATTGGGATTCTTCAAAGTCGTACAATCGCAGATAACCTTATCAGTAGGTTTCGCCTTCGGGAACTCTACAAAATGAAGAAATTGCAGGACACCCGGACGGTACTGAAATCGCATACCACGATCGAAGCAGGGAAGGATGGGTTGATCCAAATTTCGGTCACCGACCACGATCCAAACCGCGCCAGCGACATCGCCAATGCGTATGTAAGTGAACTTTACAGCATGAACTCAAACCTCGCCATAACGGAAGCAGCCCAGCGTCGTGTTTTCTTTGATCAGCAGTTAGAGGGGGAGAAGAAAGCTCTTGGCTTGGCTGAAGAGGATCTGCGGGAAACGCAACAGAAGACCGGTCTTATCCAGCTTAGTGGGCAAGCCCAAATGATCATCCAGACGATTGGTCAACTTCGGGCGCAGATCGCAAGCCGCGAAGTCGAACTGCAATCGGTCCGGACCTTCGCCACAGATCAGAATCCTGAAATTGTTCGGTTGAATAATGAAATCTCGACTATGCGTCAGCAGTTGTCGAAGCTGGAAAATGATCAGCAGCGTGCTACGCAGCCTGGCAATATTGCAGTCCCTGCAGGGCGGGTCCCCGAAGACGCTCTTGAATACGCTCGCAAGTTTCGAGAAGTGAAGTATCACGAAACCCTCTTCGATTTGCTCTCACGTCAATACGAGGCTGCGCGCATTGACGAAGCCAAGTCCGCTCCAATTATACAGGTTATCGATCATGCCGTCCCCCCGGACAAACGGTCCGGTCCAAAGCGTGCCTTGATTGTACTCGGCTTGGGTTTCGTCGTTTTTTTTCTTGCGTCTATTTGGGCCCTGATAGAGCGCGGACTATTAGGTTTGCGAGAGCATCCTCAGTATTCTTTTAAATTACGCCGTTTGACTCAGCTTTTCGATGGCCGAAACAGCAGGAATAGCTAACAGGCCAACTTTGATCGGCGAAGTACGCTTTCATACACGGAGACATGCTGAGCCGCTATGTCCTCCCATTCGAACTTCCTAGCGTAAGCCCGTGCCCGTTGCTGAAGAATGCTCTTGCGCGCTGAATCAGCGTTCAAGTAATTGATAAGTTCTAGAACCTCGGAGGGTGAATGAGCGAAAAGAACTGCTTCCTGAATCATTGATGGCGTATGCGGCCCCTTCGTAGTGATAACAGCCGAGCCGTGAGCGAGAAGCGCAATTAAGCTGCCACGGCGTTCCGAAGCCCCGTCAGGAAATGGCAGATAAGCAATATCGGACGACGCAAGTGCGAGTGAAAGCGCATCCCCGTTGAGTCCAATTCGCCAGTCGAGTGGCAGCTCCCTGCCTTGTAATCGAAGCTGCTCATAATAAGCTTCATATCCGGGCATCAGTTTGCCGACGATCCGAACTTTCCAACTGAGTGAATTGGTTCTAAGAAGACGAGCAAGTTCCATCACTTCCTCTAGTCCTTTTTCAGGACGGATCAATCCGAAATAGGTAACAGTTTTCGAATCCCTTGTGCCTGAAAGCGGGATGGGAATAATATTGCTTCCAATTGGAATCACCGTACTTCGGTTGACAATCCACGGAGCCATACGCTGTACGAAGCCACGCTCATATTCGTTGGTGAAGATGACCTTCTTGGCACGCAAAGTAAATGGGTATAAAGAAAGCTTTCGTAGGAGGTGCCCCTGGCTTGCCTCGTGTAGGGTCACTATGTTGGGTTGAAGAAGTGCCATGGTTTGCGGACCAAGTTTCCATCCATAACCCGTGGTGGGATATTGCATATGAACAATGTCGGGATTCCGTTGTCTGATTTCGCGAACAAGCATCTGTGCATTCTGCACCGCCCATTGTTTTCCCGAAAAAACCTCAACCTCAACACCGATATTAGCCAGACTTTGCTCTAGACGAGCGCTGTAGTCTGCCGTGCCACAAACATCGGGCGGGTAAGAACCTGTAACCAAGATGACTTTTATCGGCGGAAGAACATTATCCCCTTTATATGCTTGATCTTCACAGATTTTCATTAAACTCACCGTCAGATTGCTGCTTTCCGTTACCTACGACGTTTATCATTAGTCTAAAGCACTGCACGCTCACAGTGCGGTCGCTGAGAGGTGAAGGATGGCATTTGAAGAGGGAGGAGAACGCGCAAAAAAAGGACTTCTTAGCGTGCCGGCGCTTCCAATTCAACCTCATTTGCTTTTCTTCCTGATCTATAACGCAATTTACCTTACACCCCTGCTACTTGTGTACTTCTTGGGGTTTTCCGAAGGCGGTTCGGAGGACCTGATTGGGTTAAAGGGGATAATCATCGCTCGCGTTGCGGCAGTCTACGGGATGGGAATCTTGGCATTCTTCGCTGGAACCCGTACTTATGCTTTTCTGAGATGGTCGATCTTGGGGACTTCGAATGGTGCGTGGCAGCCCAGGCAACCAGAAATAGGGATCTCTGAAAAGTCCGTAATCTTCTTTGTAACCCTCCTTTTCGTCGGTTCGAAAATAGCCCTAATTCCACTGGGCGTGTATCACACTTACACAATAGAGATGATGACAGGCGGCGCCTGGAGCTTTTCGGCGTTTTGTTCCGAGACCTTAGTTCTGATCCAAGTCTTGGTACTCTTCTCTCGCCTGTCGCGCAGGCTCTCAATCTTTCTCGGTTTGTGTATTGTTAACGGGATCAACCTGCTCCATGGCTCCAGGGTTTTCTTCATTATCAACGCCATGACAGTACTCTTCTTTTTCTATATTCAGGGCAAGGTAAAGATGAAGCGCGTTATTCTCTTTGGACCGCCGGCGTTCTTTCTTGTGCTTTGCGCAACTTACGCGGTGTACCTGAGCCGTATGTCAGCTTTTGGCATGGAGCTTAGCGCAGGTCAACTTGCCAGTCCTTTGGTCTACGAAAGCGTCTTCTCCCAATATTCGATTATTGGAACAGTGAGCCACACGGACTTGTGGCTGGCGACAGGGAGAGTGGGAGAGTTCCTGAAAGACGTTGCGCTCTTTTCCACTCCTAGAATACTCATCCCGGATAAAGAATCGATGCTATTCATTCCGCGCTTCGACTACCTCTCGCCTAAAGGGGCGTTTAATGGCTATGCCGCCGCCTTGCTCTACTTTGGCTTTCTCTTTCCAATCTTTTACTACACGCTTGGGCTATTCGGAGACTGGCTATATAGAAGTTCAAGGCGAAGCTCGTGGCATTTCATACTCTATGTGTATTTCTCAGTAGATTTCTGCCTTCACATCATGCGAGATGGACTACTGATCCCAATTAAGATGCTGACCAATGCGGTGCAAATTTTAGTGCTGCTCTATCTTGCTAATTGGTTCTCATCTTTCCTATCGTCAAAACCCATCTTTGTTGAGCCTCAACAATTTGATGTTTAGTCATGAGTATGAAAACTCGATTGGAGACTCCCGGAGGCGGTCAGAGGTGCAAACTGCTCTTCACAAGCGGAAGAAAGACTGGCCACACATGCCCGGTGTTATGAAGGCGACTAAGCTACTCACCACTGTAGAGAGCTTATTTAGTTGCATAGACAACAAGTTGAGGCTCGTGCTGATGCTTAGAGATGCTGATTGATAGTAAGGTGACTTGAGAAAATTGAGCAGCGCTCACTCTTTCCGCTATATCGTACACGGAAAAACGCCAAAAGACAGGAACGGAGTTCGGACCTGTAGTTCGCCTGGAATGGTATTCGGGCGAACCTCAGCACAGTCAGCTAGCTACCCACGATCCGAGTCGGAATTCTGCAGCAAATTGTGATAGTTTGATACCAATGGTTTCGACCTTAAAATCCATCATTTCGCCCGCAATTCCACCGAGTGCAAAGCGATGTTTGAGACACTGCTTGAATTTATATAACGGATACTTCGCATGGCGCGATCGAATTAAGTGGCCAGCTAGTCCGGATAAACGTGAAGATGCCGATGTATCTTCGAATCACCTGCAAGAATACTTCAAAGCTCACCACACAGGGCACGGTATTTATAAATGGGATCACTATTTCGATATATATGACCGGTATTTCCGACGCTTTCGCGGTCGTAACGTCGTCATTGTAGAGATAGGCGTCTACAGCGGGGGCAGTCTGGAGATGTGGAGAGATTACTTTGGGGCGAAGTGTCAGATCGTCGGTGTCGATATTGAACCTGATTGCAAATCTTACGAGAGCGCGTCGGTTCGCGTATTCATCGGAGACCAAGCCGACCGGGAGTTTTGGCGAGGCTTCAAACAGGAAGTCGGTATGGTGGACATCGTGATCGACGATGGAGGACATACCGCACAACAACAAGTCGTTACCCTGGAAGAGATGTTGCCACAACTCAATCCCGGAGGAGTTTACGTGTGCGAGGATATTCATGGTGAATTTAATAGGTTTACTTCATACATTCAGGGCCTTGAGCAGAACTTGAGCGCGTCTGATCTTGTAACCAATCCGAATCTACATGAGAGATGCCTCACATCTCGTGCCACGGCGCTCCAGGACGCAATTGAGGCAATCCATCATTACCCATTTGTGACGGTGATCGAACGAAGAAAAAGTCCGATCGGGGAATTTGTCGCACCGAAAATGGGAACTCAGTGGCAACCGTTCTTGGGATAAAGTCAACATAGAGCCGGCTTTGGATAAGGTGAAAATTCCCCTCATTCCCTTCAACCCTGGGTCTTGTAGCAGCCGACTCTGAGATAGCACTCAGCCAAGCCCGCAGGCCGCGCTCACTGCAAAACGCCGCCACGCTTTGACCGCTCTGACTCTGTTCGGAGACCAACCCACACCACTTCGTCCACGCTTCCGTTGCCTCTTTCATCTCACAACTGTGCTCCCTCACCCTGCACCGCGCAAGATGTGGTTCGCATACCGCTCACGCAAATTGGGTACGTTTTGGTGCAGCTTCTGCGACAGCTAGGTTGGTTACGTTTGCTCTGCACTTTAGACAACGGACCAGGAAAGGACCCCTGGCCATCGCGAGAAATAGCGAGGGACCGCACAAAGGACACCTTCCCGATTCGAGGGTCCAACGATAGATCGGATCAGCTCTTTTTAGATATGTAAGAGCGCCGGAAAGGCGCTTGAGGAACACCATGTTTGCCTTTAGTCCCTAGTTCATCAAGAAGCAATCAATAGAAAAATCACAGCTCAATGTCTCTTGCTTGCGTTGTTCAGTGATCTTTAGTACGGAGCCCGGTAATGCCAGTGAGGATAGCCCAGCCGCGCTTCCATTCACCTCGTCTGAAGCGGTTGATCGCACGTGCAAAGATAATCATGAAGATAGGGACAATCGGAAAAGGAGCATAACGTAGGACAAATTTTAAACCATATACAGTCACATAGCGATCAAAAGCTGGGGTGGTCGCGCCCGTGCTTGTACTTTCCTTGTGCAGAAGCTTCGCGCCTGGTGCCACTCCGAGCTGCCAACCAGCTGCCTTGATGCGAAAGCTAAGGTCTGTATCTTCCCAATACATGAAGTAACCCTCATCAAAGAGACCGACTTTCCGTAAGACTTCCGTCGGTATAAGCACGCTCGCGGCAGTTAGAAAGTCAAGCTTCTCTACTTTTACGGGATGATGGTAGTGTCGGCTTGTCCCGGTCCAGAGATTGACTTTTCCGCCACCCCAGGCTTGTATGCGACTCGGATCTTGGGCGTAGTACAAAACTGAGCCGATCTCTCCCAGCTCTGGATGCGACTCGGCGTGAGAGACCAATTCAGCGAGCGTATTAGGCTGGACTATGGTGTCGTTATTCAGGAGCCAAATGTAGTTCGCGCCGCTTTGAAGCGCATGGCGAATTCCGAGATTGTTGCCAGAGCCGAAGCCCAGATTGACCTTGCTTTCGATGATCTCGAGATTAGGAAACGCAGATCGTAAACGGCTCACGGAATCGTTTGTCGAGCCGTTATCGACAAGAATTAGAGACAGATTGCCATAATCGATCCGGGTCAATGACTCAATGCATTGAAGAGTATCGGCCCATCCATTCCAGTTCACGATGATGCAGACAACGAAAGCATCTTTCTCAGTTTGCATATTTCAAGAATACGATGGCCAAACACTTCGCGGCGATCAAACGATTCGGCAGATGAAGGGACCAAACAGGTTGCCCAACGCATCAAGCGTACGCCGGGTTACGCATGCTTGCGTCGACGCCGCCTCACTTTTTTGTCTGTGCTGCAACTAACCACCGCTAGGGTATTCTTGTTATTCGATGTCGGGAATTCTAATCCAATGCGTAATTGTCCTGTATAAGAACACCCTTAGTGAATCGAGAACGCTTCGGTCGCTCAGCGAATGCTGCCTACAGGAATGTGGTCTTGCCGAGAGGCTTTCGATCTTAATTTTCGACAACTCTCCTACAGCCCAACAACCGAACCCGACCGATTGGCCCTTCGGACCGACCGAATATCATCACGATGCGGAAAATGGAGGTCTTGCGGCTGCCTACAATTACGCTCTGAGAACAGCGCGTAATGAGAATATCGAGTGGTTGCTGCTGCTGGATCAGGACACTCTGCTGGAGGTCGGTCTGTTCTCGGCTTTGTTTCGAGAAATCGGCACGCCGACGCCGCCATATGTTTGCGCGCTTGTACCGAAACTCGTGCAGAATGGGGCCATTATATCTCCTCAGATTGTAGGGACGTTTCGGAATAAGCCTATTTCACCTCAATTTTCAGGACTATGCTCACGACTTACGACAGCCTTCAATTCCGCAGCCTGTCTGAGAGTGCAGGCTGTCGTCAAGGTCGGAGGATTTCCGCAAGAATATTGGCTGGATTACCTGGACCACGTCATGTTTTATCGTTTGCAGGTTGCTGATGGCCGCATATTTGTCTTAGATGTCACCGTGCAACATCATCTTTCGCTTCTGAATATGGAAGTCGAAATGAGTGTCGAACGCTACGCGAACGTGCTTGCTGCCGAAGGAAAGTTTATCAAAGAAACGAACTCAGGAGGCGGGTCGCTGGTTCATCGGATGCGTTTGTTGAAGAGGGCTATGAGCCTCCTAATCAAACTTCGCAATCGTAGCTACGCGCTGCAGATCTTTAAATCCATTCTCAAATAAGTGCAATCTCCCTGTGGGAGATGCGAGACAAGAAGGTCGCCGCTCAATCTAAAGGTAAACCCATGATTGGACTACAATTTCTTCAGGGCGTGAATATACTGAGAGTAGCGAACGCCGGGGCCAGCGCCACTCATGCTGCGATTAAAGTCAGCGTAACTGTGTCTATCCCCCCGAATAGACGCGCCTTGTCGCCTCCAGGTACTGATGACCCCACTGATGGCAAGGCTCCAAGTGGCATCCTTCGGCCCACTCGTTCCAAGCATTGATAAAGACCGTCCTCTCTTGAGTACTATCCGGGGTGGATCTGTTCACCGCTTCTCGAAGCCACTGCTCATACAACTCAGGTGTAGAGTTCCTGACGATCGTGGCTCCGCGGTAACGGCGAGCTGAATTATCCCACATCGGCGTCACGCATTCGAAGTGGCGCTCTAATTGTGGAGGAGTGTCCCGCCACCTGCGGTACAGGTCTACATAGTCGTAAATATTATCTCTCTTGGATTGCGGCTTGAGTTGTTTTACTAGCCGGTGTAGCCCTGGGTACCGTTCCTTTATCGTTTTTCCCGCCATCCCCTTTATCTCCGAAATGTTGGGAGCGGTGAAATTTGGTTGGAACCGAACTGCGGCGTCAAAGCCTACTGCACTTGGGCTAGTACTGCCCGGGACATAATTGCTCTCTACGTTTAATAGAAAGAGTCCTGGCAACCCCCATTTCTCGGCTTCTCGTCTCCATATATCGGCGGTAGCCTGAGGATTCGGCAATAGCTCGATTCGATAGATGAGCACCAACGGTTTTCCATCGATCTTGATGTACCGCTGATCACTGAGAGTTGGCAATAGATGCCGAATGTGCGCGATGTCATCTTCGGGAGAATAGGATTGTTGCATCAGGACTTTATCTTGATGCCCTTTCCAGGTCCGCGTCCAGGCCTCGTTTGCCCAGCAGACGCAGAACGGCAAAGCGGGGCTGCCCGAAGCAAGCACTTCATTCAGTGGTCGCTCCAGAATTCGCTTACCATTGAACCAGTAGTGGTAGTAGCAAAAACCGTGAACACCATACGCTTTTGCCAAGGCAGCCTGAGCTTCGCGAGCCTCGGGCAGCCGAAGGTCATAGAAGCCAAGGTCGGCGGGCAGATGTGGCTGATAGTGGCCTTTGAAGTGCGGGCGGCCCTGCACAACATTAGTCCACTCAGTGAAGCCTTTTCCCCACCAGTCGTCGTTGTATGGGGTGGGATAGAACTGTGGCAAATAGAAAGCTATTAAACGGGGAGGCTTCGGAAACAACGCGTCTTGCCCCCCTGGCGAGTCTGTGTTCATGTGTACTTCTCCCTAAGCACCCTTCGCACCTCCAGCGTTTGAGGGATAATGATGCAAAACGCATACGCTAGAAGTGTTCCTAGAACGATGCCAACTAAGCCAAATAAGCGACCAAATGCTATCGAAGCGATGACATTTACGATCGCTCCAACAGCCGAATAAATGGCCTGACCTTTTACTTGACCAGCGGCTCCGAGCAAACAAGACTGACACCAAGACAGCGAAGAAATGATGGTCCAGACTCCCATTCCGACGATCAATCCAGAGGTCGGTACTGCGGCCGGACCAGCCCACACTGCGATGAAACTTCTCGCGAAAAACAATAGCACGAACACGAAAACTGTGGTCGAACCTATTGCAATAAGCAGATTGTAGCGATAGATATTTCTTATCCAGGGAAAATCGCGACGAGCGAAGGCATCTGCGTAGGCAGGCCATAAACTCGGGAGCGCGATCACCTGTAACAGAGATGCGTAAGAAAATAGCTTCCACGTAATGCTATAGGGAGTAACAGCTTTCGCGCCTAGCGTCTGCGCGATGATGAGGTTATCGGTCTGAATCAAGATAACGCCTGAAATCTGTACAGCGAAGAAAGGAAGGCCTGTACTAAGCAATTCGCGTGTTGTATGCCATTGAACATCGCGAAGATCCAATGTCAGCCAATCAAAGTGACGATACAGCCAGACCGTGCTACAGATGCCCACAATCAGCGCACAACCGGAAACTGCTACTACTAGACCGGGAAGACCGACCTTTAGACGGGTGGCCAACACCACAGCCACCAGGCTTAGAACGCTTCCTAAAGAATTCCAGTAATTTGAGAGCGTAACCTTGTGGCATGCTCCCATAATTCGCGGCGTGACTGAAAGCGGGAAGCTAGCTAACACTATTGCGATCGCTGTACCCGCTGCCGCAGTCACTTCGTGGGCATTGGCTCCTGCCTTATCTCCCAAGACAGTGGGCCAAGAAATCATAGGCCATGCAAAGCAAATACCGACTGCTAAGAGGATCGCCATTCCGAACAGGGTTCCATACGCAGTATTGATCTGTCGCTTAGCAGATTCAAGATCCCCCTTCGCCAAAGCCTCAGAAATGCCATTGATGGCGGTACTGCCGACTCCCATATCAACTATAGTCAGATACGCCAGAATGGAGGTTAGTGTTACCCATACACCGTAGCGCTCCGCGCCGAGATACTTGACGGTCAACGGAACAGCAAAAAAATTTGCCATCACCGCGACACCCCGTCCCGCTATTGCGGACGAAATCCCATTTACTAGCTGCTTGTGGGAGTGGCCGGGATTCGTCTGTTCTTCCGCCCGTCCAAAAAAAGAAAATAGCCGAGACACAAAATACTTTCTGGGGCTTGTGGCCCTGATCAACATAAGGAAAAGCCACTTAAGGCAGTAGCCAAAGCCAGAAGAAGTGAAACAATACCCGCGTCATGGGGAAAGTCGCACAGAACCGCGAACGATACGCCCATTTGACCGTAAACATAAGTATCCCATATAACTTTACTACCGTAAACGTGAAAGATTTTTCGGATCAGCACGTCCGCAGAGATTAAACTTATGTGAAAGCGCAGGAAGTGGGCACCGGCAACCAAGGTACTCAATGAGACACACTTAGGAGGATAGCTTTTGTTCACTTTTGTCTCCGTTCGTGAGAAAACTAAGGAGAACTTCAAAAAAGTATTTGGCGCTAAGGAGAAAGCTTGAAAAGAAAGCTGCATTCTGTATATCGTTTGCTACAAAGTCAAGGGCCAACGAAGTTCATCAGCATTCTGTTCACTCTGATTCAACTAAAGGCAAAGATCTATATAAAAGGGGCCAATAAAGTAGTGCAGCTTGATCATTGCCGAATTGCCCTCGAAAAACTGCCCAATACCTCGATGAAACTCGAACTCCTGACAGGAGGATACGAGAAACCCGAGCGCGAGGCAGTGCTGCGTTTCATCCAGCCGGAGTGGGCAGTAGTTGAATTGGGCGCATGCATCGGGGTAGTTGCTTGCGTGACAAACAAGCTATTGAAGAACCCGACCCACCACGTGGTGTTAGAGGTCAATCCGCTGGTCTTGCCGCACTTGAAATCAAACCGAGATGCAAATGGTTGTGCTTTTCAGATCATCGACAAGGCGCTCGCGTATGACGCCGAAACAGTAACGTTTAGTCCGTGGCTGGATTTCTGGGGAAATTCTCTATATCACAATGGCGGACAACCGCCGGTGACTGTAATGACGACTAGACTAACCGATATTCTTCAGGAGCAGCGGTTTGATAAATTCGCGCTGATCTGTGATATTGAAGGCCAGGAGTATGAAATGGTTATGCGGGAGACGGACACCATTGAAAAGGCCGAGCTAATCATCATGGAGGTACATCCTCACATTTTGGGAGAGGACAAGGTACAACTCATGATCTCAAAGCTAGCGAAACTCCATTTCGAAATTATTGGACAGTCAGCCAACGTGATCACACTTCGCAAAGCTGGTTGATTATTCATATCCGCCCTGAGAATGCTCCGATTGCTTCAGAATATTGTCGCAATCTCAACACCGACTAAATCGCACGTTCCAATTAGTTCTCAGCTACACCTGTACACATCCACCCACGGTGCGTTCGTGCCGCAGAGCTGCGACTGGGGCATCGAAGTATTAATTCTGCTCCCGGCGCGATTCCGTTGAACTTTTTTCTCCTAGCAGTAATTGACAGGAGAACAGGAACAATAACAGCTCCCCCTTCATGATTTGAAGAGGTGGGGGAGCTAGGGTAGTTACTTCGTAAGCGTCCGCTTCTGGCCGTATGGACTATCTGCGCGGATCAGCAGATGCTGACGTTGTGAGCGAGACGGTTGAGGTTCGGGTTGGTCGCGAGACCGCGAAGAGGTTGCGGCGAACGGCAGAGGAGAAGCGTCGGATCGTCGAGGCGACCTTGGTGCCGGGAGCTTCGATAGCGCGGGTAGCGCGTGAGCATGGAGTGAACGCCAACCAAGTGTTCCAGTGGCGGCATGAGTACCGCAAGGGCGCATTGTGGGTCGGCAAGGAAGCCAGAGCCGAACTGCTGCCTGTGACGTTGGCTGCTGAAGCGAGCAGCGCGATGGTACGAGAGATTGCCCCACCAGTTCCGCCAGGATCTATCCACATCGAGTTGCCGGGCCGCGCATTGGTGAGCGTGGAGAGTAGTGTCGATGCCGCACTGGTGCGAGTGGTGCTGGAGAGCCTGCTGCGGTGATCGAACTTCAGACCGGAACCCGTATCTGGATAGCCGCCGGATTCACCGATCTGCGGCGCGGATTCCAGGGGCTTACGACATTAGTAGAGACCGTGCTGGAGCAGGCACCATATTCTGGGCACGTCTTCGTATTCCGCGGCAAGCGCGGCGACTTAATCAAGTTGCTGTGGTGGGACGGAGACGGGCTTTGCCTGTTCGCCAAGAGATTGGAGCGAGGGCGCTTCGTCTGGCCGCAGGCCACAAGCGGAAAAGTGGCTCTCACGCGGGCGCAGTTGTCGATGCTTTTGGAAGGCATCGATTGGCGTCAGCCGCAGCGAACGTGGGAACCACAGTCGGCAGGATAATCACAACATTTTGATCTATCGCTGCGATAGTTCCGTGGCATACTCTCTGCCATGGCTGATGCGCACGCCGCGCTCACTGAGTTGAACACACTAGATCGAGAGGCGTTGCACGCTCTTGTCCTCGCACAACAGGAGAAGCTGCTCAGTCGCGACAGCGAGATAGAACATTTGAAGTTGGTCATCGCGAAGCTCCGGCGCATGATGTTTGGCACGAAGAGCGAGAAGGTCACCCGCGAGATCGAGCAACTCGAACTGAAGCTTGAAGAGTTGGAGACACGTCAGGCGGATCGTTCCGAAGCAACAGCCTCAAGCAGTCCTGCCAAGAACAAGCCGAAGCGTAGTTCGCTGCCTGAGCACCTGCCACGCGAGGTCCACACTCACTTGCCTCAAGAAGACGCCTGCCGGGAGTGCGGCGGCGAGTTGCGTAAGCTTGGAGAAGATGTCTCGGAGATGCTGGAGTACATTCCGGCCAGCTTCAAGGTGATTCGCCACGTTCGCCCCAAGCTGTGCTGCACGCGCTGTGACGTGATTTTACAAGCTGCAGCACCCTCAAGACCCATCGACCGCGGCCTCGCTGGCCCTGGTCTGCTCGCGCACGTGCTAGTCGCGAAGTATGCTGATCATCTCCCGTTGTATCGCCAGTCAGAGATCTACGCGCGAGAAGGTATCGATCTGGATCGCTCGACATTGGCCGACTGGGTCGGAGCATCAAGCTACTTACTCGCTCCTTTGGTCGACCAGTTGCGCAAGCACGTGCTCTCAGCAACGAAGCTGCATGCCGATGACACGCCGGTGCCGGTGCTGGCTCCAGGCTTGGGCAAAACGAAGACGGCGCGGCTCTGGACCTATGTACGCGACGATCGTCCTGCCGGTGACGATGCACCGCCAGCGGTGTGGTTCACCTACACGGAAGATCGCAAGGGCGAACATCCTAAGCAGCATCTGAGCAAGTTCTGCGGCATCCTGCAGGCTGATGGTTATGCTGGATTCCACCATCTCTATGAGGGCGGCAAGATCCAGGAGGCCGCATGCTGGGCTCACGTCCGACGTAAGTTCTACGACATCCATGTCGCTAACGGTTCAGCGATTGCATCGGAAGCAGTTCAGCGTATCGGTGCGCTCTATGACATTGAACGCGAGGTTCGTGGCAAGCCTTCTGATCTGCGCCGCGAGGTCCGTCAGGCCCGGGCCCGTCCGCTGATGGATGATCTCCATCGCTGGCTCAACAAAACGCTGGTGGGTCTTTCGCGTAAGTCCGATACGGCTGTGGCCATCCGATATGCGCTCTCGCGATGGCGTGCGCTCGGTCGCTTTCTCGATGACGGCTGCATCGAGATGGACAACTCGGCCGCCGAACGAGCTCTGCGCGTCGTCGCCCTCGGTCGCAAGAACTATCTCTTCGCTGGATCAGACGCGGGTGGCGAACGCGCCGCAGCCATTTACAGCCTGCTCGGCACGGCCAAGCTTAACGGACTCGATCCGGAACTCTACCTGCGCTACGTGCTGGAGCGCATTGCCGATCACCCGGTCAACTGTCTCCAGGAACTCCTGCCCTGGAACTTGACCGCCACGCTTCCAACGCGCGTTACCTAAATCTCAAGTGTCCACTTGCAAAAATAAGTGGACACTAACGTTTTAGCCTAGCCAGTTCCTGCTCTGTAACAAAATAGGCGTTGAAAACCAAGTGGTCTAGCGGATCCCAATCTGAGTCAAGTAGAGACTTTAGTGAAACGTATCGAGCCGCTTGCTCGCGAAAATCAGTGGCTTCAACGAGAGCTTCAAACCCTACTGAAACTTCTCGACACGAGCGGTGAGCGTAATGCTCCAAGGATTCCAAGGACGTCCTCTCAACAGAGTTTGATTCCAGCCAGTACATTTCAAATACGGTCGCGTCATCGAGCCTGAACTGAAACTGGCCTCCGAGGCAGGCGTAGCCTAAGCGTGGTGCATTCGCTAAGGCTGATGGAAATGATGAAACACGCCAGGCGTACTCTCGCTCCCTTAAGGTTGCGCCTGCCGTCAATTCCGGTGGCAGAAGATCGTTCATGGGTTTCTCGGACATTAGAATGCCGTCACTCCCTAAATCATACTTCGCGGTGCAGGTATTCCTAGCGATCCTGTCAGTTCGATCGGCGGCAGGTCAGGCGTCAAGCGATTTTCGCGGCAGGGTTACAACCGGACGCTTACG
>Ga0193743_1001729_pt1 | contig 15906 bp, 14 predicted proteins | sample L2c2metaG_FD_143038 | JGI IMG/M metagenome (GOLD analysis project Ga0193743, IMG submission 143038) | Soil microbial communities from a riparian zone of the East river system, Colorado, United States - L2c2 | ecosystem: Environmental > Terrestrial > Soil > Riparian zone | place: USA: East River...
GTTTGGCTGGTCTGATAATTGGCGGCCGAGGCAAAGTGCGTCATGAGACCCTCCACCTCCACGTGGGCCGCCGCGAGAATGGCGTCCGCGATAGTGCCGGCATCGGCGCGGACGCCCAGCCGGCCCATGCCGGTATCTACTTTGAGATGACACTTGACCCGCTGCTCACGCTTACGAGCCATATCGTTGAGTTCAGCCAGATCGGCTAGCGAATGAATGACTGGCGTGAGGTGATAGGCCAGCATTGCCTCGCGCGTGAATGGCAGGAAATCGGCCATCACCAGAATGCGCGCGTCAATGCCGGCATCCCGCAGCGCGACTCCCTCGTCCGTGTTGCTCACCGCCAGCCAGCGCGCGCCTTGTTCCACGAGCGTGCGGGAAACCTCAATGGCGCCGTGGCGGTATGCATCCGCTTTCACCACAGGCATAACTTCCACGGCGGGTCCGACGACTGCGCCGATGGCGCGAAAGTTCTCGGCGATCTGGCCGCGCGAGATTTCTACCCAGGAGCGGTAAGGGAAAGTGCGGTAAGCGGCGGCAGCGTTCATTGGTTTTGAATCAGGATTTTTGGATCAGGCTCTCAAAAAGAGACTCATATTGATCTGTTACTACCTTCCAACTGTAAAGCTTCTCAATTCTTCGCATCGCCCGGCCGGCCCACATCGCGCGCTCCTCTTCCGATGCACCTACTGCCCATTGAAGCCGTTCCACGAGGTCAGAGCCGAAGGGAATGGCATCATCACCCGCGACCTCCACGCTTTCCGGCGTTTTGAGATAAAGGACCAACGCGCCGCGCCCCATCGCCTCAATGAGAGCCGGATGCGTGCCCCCTACTTCCGTGGCCTGCACGTACACGGCGCAGTGGGATTGTAGTTGGTGGTAGCTGTCCCCGTAAATTGCGCCCGGTATGAGGATGCGCGGATCGTTCGTATCCTTCACCTTGCGTATATACTCCGGCGCGTAGGGAGCATCTCCGACCAGGACCAGTTTGAAATCGGTTCGGACCTTTTCAAAGGCTTCACGAACCATGAGCGCATTGTTTTCCGGCTCCATGCGGCTGACATAGAGAACGTATTTCCCAGGCTCCAGGCCGAGCTCGCGCACAGCCCGGGTGTCTGAGACTTTGTGGGCCTCCGCGCCGTAGGGAATGAACGTCGAATCTTTTCCGTAGCGGTCCAGATAATACTCGCGGATTCTTTCCGCATCGGTGATCACCTTCGTGCAGCACCAGGTGGCGAGCCATTCCGACATCAGGTACCACGCCTTTGCGAGGTGATTCCACTTCTTGCGGTGGCGCTCCAAGCCGTCCACGTTGAGCGCGCTGGGTATGCCCACAAGCCTTGGTAAGAGCGTGAACATTGCGTTGGCCGCGTTGCAATATAGAACCACGTCGAAGTTGCGGCGCAGCAGCAGGTCAAGCGTGGAGATTCCGGTGTGGGCCACGGTTTCCAGATATTTGTGCTGCAACGTTGGAAAATGACGCAACTCCACGCCGCGATATTTCGCGCAGGCGTGCTTCTCCCGGCAATAGACAGTCACCTGATGGCCGCGTTCCACCAACCGGACGGATATCTCTTCGGCAAAGGTCTCAAATCCGCCATAATTGGCCGGGATGCCACGAGTGCCGAGCAAAGCAATACGCATGAATAAGAGGCGTGAGGGTAGCCGGAAACCGCCTATCCGCGCGCCATACTCTCTCCGGTCGCAGAGCCGGTGATGGATGACGCCGCAGTGGAAGGTGCTGGGAAACTGACGGGTTGAAAGGAGAACCAGGACGCGAGGTAATCGTCGGATACGCGGCGTTTGCGCATGATTGCCTGCCGTTTCCGCCAGGTGCGAGGCCACGCGCGATAGAGCAGCACAAACGCCCGCAGCGATGAGAATTCGCGCAAGAGACAGCCGCCGATTACAAGACAATCGCGCCAGGTGACGGACAGCCAATGGCGGCGGTACAGTGCAGCCGTCATGTTCTTGATACGCAGTAACCAGCGGTTTTTCACCGAGTGCATGTTGATGAAGGCCGGTAACGATTCCCGATTCGAAGGCAACACCGAACGCACATGGTATGCCACTGCATGCGGGGTGTAGAGACACTTCCAGCCGAGCAACTGAGCCCGCCAAGCTACGTCGGCGTCTTCGCGATAGGCAAAGAAATCGTTGTCGAAAAACTCGCCATCCAAGGATATATCCGCAATCATCGCGCGCCGGTACAGGCAGGCCGCACCGGTGGCGCCGAAGACATACTCGGGTTGTTCATACTGTCCGCTATCCGGCTCCTGGCTCCCGCGATCCAAATGGCGGAGATTCGGGGTGAAGAAAATACCGGTGGAATCGAACACCGGACGCGCGGGTGGTTCGAAATCCGCAGCCATGGTCAGTAGCTTTCCGCAGACGCTGCCGGCGGCCGGATCGTCCTCCCCGGCAGCCACCAGCCTGCCGATGAAGTCGGGCTTAAGCCGAACATCGGGGTTCAGCGTCAGCACCCAGTCGGCGCCGGACAACGCAATGGCCTGATTTTGGCCGCCGGCGAAGCCAGTGTTCTCGCGGTTATACACCACGCGCAGACGCCGGTTCGTTTGTAAGCTGGCTTCCATTTCACGCAAGATTCCGGGCGTTTCGTCGCTCGAAGCATTGTCGATAACGATTATCTCCAGGCGTTCATACTCTTGCGCGAACGCATACTGGAGGCATTGGCGGATGAAACGGCTGCTGTTGTATGTGACGATAGCGATTACAACAGAGCGGCTGTCTACCATGGCGCCGGAGGCTTTACTCATCAGCGTAACCTAAAGGCGATGCTTAGTCCGCGCACAATCGCGCTGTCGCTCGAATATCACCTGTTCAAGAAGGATCGGGCGCTACTGCGCGGCTTGGTGCCACCCGGGGTCCAGGCACGTTTGCGGCGCCGGGCGAGAGCGAAATATCTGCTGTGGGAGGCGCGCCGGTATAACGAATGGCGGCAGGAGCATTTGAAGCGCAGGCAGGTCCTCTACCGGCGTGAGATTGAACCCGGCCTGCTCTCCGTCGTCACACCGGTTTGGGACGGCACGCCGCTCAATTATCTGCGCGCGCTAGCCGAAAGCTTGGCCGGTCAGAATAGTTCCGGCGCCTGCGAATGGGTTGTGCTCAGCAATGGCGTCCAAAAGCAGGACTTGTTGTCGTACTTAAGGCAATTGCAACAGCACTCCTGGGTGAAGGTTCATGAGTCCCGTGAAAACGCAGGCATCATCGGCGGCATGCGGCTTTGTTTGGAACGCGCCACTGGACGGTATATTCTCCCGGTAGATTCCGACGATTGGCTCTATCCAGACAGTTTACAGGTGGTAAGCTGGTGGGTTCACGAGGCCAAGTTCCCGCCCCTGCTGTATTCCGACGAAGACAAATTGATCGGTGAACGATTCGTGCAACCGTACTTAAAGCCGGGTTTCGACCCGGTGCTGCTGCTGAATTCTGCTTATATCGCGCATCTGGGAGTCATTGACCGGCGGATGGCGCTGGAGTTGGGGGCTTATTCGGACAAAAACACAGAAGGCAGCCCGGATTGGGACCTCTTTCTGCGCTTCCTGGCGGCTGGCCACTCCGCCACCCACATTCCGGAAGTGGTCTATAGCTGGCGCATGCATCCGCAATCCACCGCGGACGATGCTCTCAGCAAACCATATATTCATGACTCACAACGAGCTGTGCTGCAACGATATCTGGATTCCACCGGCGCGGCGCGCGACTGTACGGTGGAGTACAGCCCTGTCCTCAACGGTTCCGTGCCCGCTGGCAGCCGTAGCGCCGATTGGTGGCTCCAGCCCCGGCTTGATCCAACGCCAGCGCAGCCTTGGCCTGTGCTGACGGTAGCGCCGGCGCCGCGGAGTTCCTTTGAATCACTGGTGGAAACAATAGAGCACGGCTTGAGCGGTCAGGACGGTTTGGTCTGTCTGGTTGCGGACGATATCCAAATAGACCGGCCCGATTGGCTGCAGGATGCAATCGCTCTGATGAAACGCCACCCGGACACGGTGATGGTGGGTGGTCCGATCCGCAACAGCAGCGGCGTCATTCTAACGGCGGGCTGCGTGCTCGGGTTTGAGGGCGATTGCGGATGCCCGGACCGCGGGCGGCCGGTGGTGGACCCCGGCTTTTTCACCCAATTGAAGAAACAGCGTTCGGTAAGCGCGGTCTCCTCGGAGTTCGCCGTGATGCGAGCGAGTTTTCTCCGCGAGCTCTGGCGGGGTGGCAGCGCCGCCGCCGCGTCGACCGCCTTCTTGGGAGCTTGGGCTGGAGCCTATGCCCTGCGGACTGCAAAACGTGTTATCTATTCGCCGTTCTTTAGTGCTGTTTCCGGTCTGGATTGGGACGCGCAGGTGCAAGCCGGAGAGCGCGAGCGATTTCGAGCGGCGAACCGGGATATTTTGCCGGACCAGCGTTTCTATTCGCGATACTTCGGCTTGACGAAGGAATCGGCCTACCAACCAGTGCCAGTGAAACAATGAGCAACAAGTCCGTGCGAATTCTATTCGCGATTTGGCTGTTGATAATCACCTGCCTTTCGCTGTTCCCGCTGAAGCTGAAGGTGCATTTGGGTACGGTGGGCCCATGGCACAACACGGGGCACTTGCTTGTTTTCGTTCTGACCACGGTGCTGGCCTGCTGGACGGTCAGCGGCATTTACGCGAGGCTGCTCTGCTGCATCGGGGTAGCGGGCATAGCGATGACGCTCGAGTGGCTGGAAACACTTAGGTATCACAACCCCTACGAATGGCGCGATGTGGGGTCGGACACTGCCGGCATCCTGATCGGCTTCGTAGTGATGCTGTTGCTGCCCGCGGGTTCGTCCGCCGGTGTCAAGCGCGCCGCCTGATGGGGGGCTGTTATATGCCCGCTGTTCCCTCTTTGGCCTGCTTGGCGCGTGAACGCATTGCGCGGACGCGAATCTCAAGCATGTAGAGGATAATCACAACATTCACCGCCAGAATGCCTATGTGGAACCAAGTGGCCCGCTCAGCCACCTTGGCTATTTCCCACGGCAGATAAAGCGTGCCTGACACCAAAGCAAACCATTCCGCCCAGACGCGCCGGCGCCACAGGCCCCAAGCCTCCACAAAGCGTATGGCGGCATATCCCGACGAAGCCAGGGCCAGTGTCACTTTCGGCGCCCCGGTCAGTTTAGAAGCGGCGTCCAGAAGAATGTGCGCAAAACGGTGGTCGAAGTCTACATGCAAGTGGTACAGAAGATCTTCGGTGTAATCCTCGATGCGCCCGCGGAGGGCGATCAGTACAATCGCCGCCGCCACAACCAGGAGGCCTTTGCTTGCCTCCAGAATAGCGACCGCGCGGAGGCCGGTGGCGCTTGACCCCTGGTCCACTGCTGGCGGCGCGTGAAGAAACTTCCGGGCCGGAGTAGCTGACATGCTCCGATGCTCCCATATGACGATCCCGAGAATCACGTTTGAGACACTGGCAACGGGATGGCATCTGTTCGCTTCAAGCCTGCAACCCGTCGACGCAGCGGCAGCCAGCAATCGGGTACAGCTGGAAAAACTCCCCTAGACAACTACAATGCGTCCAGCGGATCCGGCGCCACCGGACTAAGCGTTGGAATAGCCCTTGTAGCGCTTGTCGCGGGAGCCTTGGCCGTCTATTCCGCTTTACAGATTCACGACGAATATACGTTCAGTCTGCAGTCGCCCGTTGTGCTTCGTCTGCAATGGCCGGTGGTAATCGCCCATAAGCTGAGAACAGACGGCGCTACCCGGGCCCGGCTCGATCAGCGGCGGTCACTCAATGCGTACCAGCAATACGCCTGTCAGGCTTTTGGCAGCGCTTGCAGGGAGGCTTTGGCGATACAGCGGGCCGAGAATCCGCAGGGTAAGTGTGAGATTTATCACTACAATACCGACGGCACTCTCGACTGGGGATATTTTCAGATCAACACCGTGCATCTCAAGAGGCCGGGTCTGAACCTGCGGGATTTACTGGATTGCAAAGCGAATATCGACTTCGCTGTTCAGCTTTATATGGAGCATCACGGATTTACTCCGTGGCATACGTACAACAACGGGGCGTACCGGAAGTTTTTACGAAACTAGTAGAAAGTGATATTAAATTCGGGATATGCCCCGTAAAAGTTTATATTGCTTCTTGTAATTCTGAAGTTTTAGGGTGTACAATCAGTGACTAACAGGTAGTCACACAGCAAAACTGTGTGCTGCCATTCCTCCGAGCAGCAAAAGTCTGTGGCTATAGCAGGCTTTTGCTGCAAATATCACATTCCATACCTCTGCGATATAGCAAAGAAATCCCGCGGGATGCCCACAAAGACGATCTAAATTGCAGTTGTGTTTGGTGGACCTGAAGGGATTCGAACCCTTGACCTCTTCCATGCCATGGAAGCGCGCTCCCAACTGCGCCACAGGCCCGCGTGTAGTTTTACGTCCTGAGAATACCATAACCCGCTGTACCAGGACGAGCGCTGCCGGGAGCCGGCAGAAGAATCCGTTAATTGTCCTTTTGGACTATTGACTCGAATCCAAATCGCGGTCACAATCGAACCGTTGGAACGCTTCTTACAAGAGTATTCTGACTCCTACGGATTTCGAGTCGCATGATCAAAGCTGTTCCCCAATTGACTTCGCGTGTGCAGGACGTTTCTCTTGCGCATGTTAACGCTGGTCCCCGCAAATTTACAGGTGCTGTTTCTGTGCCTCTAGAAGACTTCATACATGAATTACGCCAACCGCTAGGCGTGATCGATTCACTTGCTTATTACCTGGAACTCACCGCCACCGATGAGAAGAGTTCCTTACATCTGGAACGCATACGCGCCATGGTTGCTCAGGCGAATCGTATTTTGGAACGCGCTTCGGCTGCAGAACCGGAACTTGCGCTTGACGCCGCTTACCTGTCCGGTTCCTAGGCTTTCCGATTCTCCACTGATTCAATTTCCGCCATTTGTTGCTTGAGCTGACGGATTATTTTGTCGAGCTCCGGCAGTTTGTTGGTGTACGCCAGACCTTTCAAATATTTCCGCAGCGGCCGCGCGGGCATGCCCCATACGGGCTCGCCCGCGCGGACCGTGGCGGAAGTCAGGATGCCGCTACCGCCGCCGACCACGGCGCGCGCTTTGATAGTGGCCTTTTCTCCGACCCCCACTTGGCCGCCGATGGTGGCGTAGTCCTCTACCACCACGCCTCCGGAGAAGCCGGTCTGCGCCGCTACAACTACGTGCTTCCCGATCAGGCAGTTGTGGGCGACATGCACCAGGTTGTCGAGTTTTGTTCCCATTCCGATGCGGGTTACGCCCAGCGCCGCGCGGTCTACGCAGGAATTGGCCCCGATTTCCACATCATCGTCGATCTCCACGGTCCCTACTTGTGGGAATTTTTCGTAGTGATCGTCCACCAGCGTGAAGCCGAAGCCGTCCGCTCCCACTACGCAGCCCGCATGCAAGATCACACGCGCGCCAATTTTGACTCCCCTGTACAAAGTGACGTGCGGATGCAAAACGGTCCCGGAGCCGATGTCCACGCCCTCTCCAATGACGCAGCCATTGCCGATAGAACAACGGCTGGCGATGCGCGCTCCTTCACCTACGGAAGCATGCGCACCAATAAAACAATCGGCCGCCACCTCCGCGCCAGGCGCAAGAACGGCCGTGGGGTGAATTCCGGCGGCTGGGGTTTTCTTCGGATACAAGGCATGCAAGCCGCGCACGAACGCGACGCGAGGCTCGGCTACCCGGATGAGCGCCCAGGCGCCCTTCCCGTCGAATGACGGCGGAACCAGCAGGCATCCGGCTCTAGAATGCGCTGCCGCTTCGATTGCCTTCTTGTTTCCGGCGAAGGACAGGTCGGATGCCGTGGCGTGTTCCAGCGCGTTGGCGCCTTCAATGGTTCGCGAAGTATCGCCTTCCGCGGTCCCGCCGCAGATCTCCGCTAGTTGCGCAACTGTGAGAGCCATGATCCTCCATACTTAGCATTGATGGCAATCGATCCATCTGCTTCCATTGCATCTACCGCCCGCGTGGATCCCGGCGCCGTTATCGGCCCGGGAACCCGCGTAAGCGACTTTTGCGTCATCGAACCGGATGTGGTTATCGGCGCGAACTGCCTATTCGAGCCCTACGTGTACATCAAACGCTGGACTACCCTCGGAGACGCCAATGAAGTATCTGCCGGAACGGTGCTCGGAACCGATCCGTTGGACAAGGCGTTTGGGCGGCGGCGTAGCTACCTGCGCATCGGCGACCGCAACAAGATTCGCGAGCATTTCACCATTTCGCGCGGCACTCAGCCCGAATCGGAAACTCGCATCGGGGACGGAAATTACATCATGACGTCCGGCCACATCGCCCACAACTGCGTCCTGGGCGACAATATCGTCGTGGCGAGCTGCGCCCTGGTGGCGGGATACGCGGAGATCGAGAGCGGCGCTTTCCTCTCGGGGGGCGTGGTCATCCACCAGTACTCGAAGATCGGGAGGCTTGCCATGGTCGGCGGCAACACGCGCGTGAATAGCGATCTTCCGCCTTATTTCCTTTATTCCGATTTCAATGTGGCGGCAAAAGGTCTAAATACGGTCGGCCTGAAACGCGCCGGCTTTTCGCATGATCAGGTGAGACGCCTTAAAGCGGCCTTCGGGCTGCTCTATGGATCCGGCTTGCAGCGGCAGGAAGCTCTGAGGCGGATTGAGACGGAGCTGCCCGACGAGCACACTCTACATCTGGTCGCCTTTATAAGGGCCAGCAAGCGCGGCATTTGCGGAACGAGCCGTTCCCGCTCGCGCCCTGCGGACTAGAGAAAGAAACTAGTCCGAACCGGCGCGCGCCAGTTGCAGGTGGCTCAATGTGCCTGCGTATTGCGTCACACCCTTTAACAGGGCATCCGCGATCTTCTGGCGCTGATCTGCGCGTTTCATGAGCCTTTCGTCACGCGGATTCGAAACGAAGCCAATCTCGGCCAGAATGGACGGCATGGTCGCGCCAATCAGCACCATAAACGGCGCCTGCCGGACTCCCCGGTTGCGCGCGCGCGCGTTCATCTTGATGGAATTCGCGCATAACGACTCCTGCACTTTCTGCGCAAACTCACGGCTCTCTTCTAATTTTGTCTGCAGAACGGCGCGATGTAACAGATCGTTCAGATCGGAAATGGAGCTCCCCGAGGCAGCATTTTCACGCATCGCCAGCTCGAGACCTTTCTTGTCTGAATTCAGGTTGAAATAGTAGGTCTCGACGCCCGTCACCGTGACCTCGGTTGACGAGTTGGCATGCACCGAGATAAATAGATCGGCCTTTTGCCGGTTGGCGATGGCGGTGCGTTCTTCGAGCGGGATGAACGTATCGTCCGAGCGGGTATAAATCACCTCCGCGCCCAGCTTTTGCGTGATCATTTTGCCCAACCGGAGCGCCACGTCCAGCGCCAGGTCCTTTTCGAGCAGGCCGTTGGGCCCGACAGAGCCTACATCTTTGCCGCCATGTCCCGGATCGATGACTACCCTGCCCAGCTTCAGACCGAAGACGCGGACCAGCGAATGGTCACCGGTGCTGTCGTTTGTGGCGGCGGACACTCCTGTCACGTTCGAACGCGGCGTTCTGCTGGACGCTGTTGCTGCTGGTTCTTTCGTAGTAGTCGCCGGGGCGGGTGTGGCGGTTCCGGGTATCGAAGGTTGAGCAGAAGGAAGCGGCAGTGGGGTAATTCGTCCCGGAAGCCCCGCCGGACCGTTCAACAACCCGGCATTGGGAACGTTGACCGGCACGTTTGGGGGAGTCAGAAGCGCAGTGCCGGATACGGGCGGCGTCGACGGCTTGTCCGCGCGCATGTCCTTGGCGAGGGCCGGGTCTCTGTCTAAATCGCCCGTGGCGGCAGCCAGATCGATGCGCTGCGAACCAGTAGTACTGCGGGTGGTGGAGACTGTCGCGTTGCTGCCTTTGTGCCGGATCTCAACCATCAACCGTTCCGGATTGACAAGTTGAGAGGAAACTACGTCAGATGGTCCTTCCAGATCGAAAACGATCCGTGTTTTGCCCGGCTTGACCTCGGCAATGCGAATCTGTTTGACGCGTGGATCGCCGACGTTAATCGTCTGCACGCCGCGGCGCACGGTAGAAGGGGGATGTAGACCATCTAAGTCGAAGTAGATTCTGTCCGGATTTCCGATTTGGTCCGAGGCCACCTTATATTCACCCACGGTTTCCACCGCTATACGGGTGACATCGCCAAAAGACCAAAAGCGAATTGCTTCCACGTGGGAGTTCGTCGTGTTTTCTCCGCCCTCCACTAGAGAGAGCGCGGAGAAACATAGCACCGCAGCCGCGGAGATGGGGAGGTATCTTCGAAGAGAAGGCATGAAGGTAGGAGACCTAAGGTCAGGAAACGTAAATGAGCCGTCGCCCCTCCCTTGGAAAGAATACACAAAAAGACCGTAACAAGCCGTCGAAAGAACCCTGACGAGCGGCCAGATTCATTGGTTGCTCCAATTATCCTCCCTCCTAAGCTTGCACCCACGTAGGTTGTATACCTTTCGTGCCTCTAAATTATACCTGGAAAATGCCCGGGTGAGTGCTACTATTTGTGCATGAAAACGAAGGGTTTTGTGCTGGTTGGCGGCCAAAGCTCGCGCATGGGACAGGATAAGGCCCGTCTGTTATTTAAATCCAGATTCTTAGTCCAAGATGTACTAAGTAAGGTAATTCAAATTACTGAGGATGTTGCTCTCGTAGGGCGCCCCGAGGCTTACGTGGATCTTGATGTGAAGTGTCTGGCGGATTTACGTCCCGGACTGGGCCCTTTGTCCGGCTTGGAAACTGCTCTGGCAAGCAGCCGTCGGAGCTTTCACGAGGGATTGAATCTCGTCGTCGGATGTGACATGCCGGACCTGCAGCCGCGCTGGCTCGAACAGTTACTAGTTACTGCCCAGAGTACGGGTGCGCTGTGTGTCGCCGCGAAGGACGCAGCCGGAAAAACGCATCCGCTCTGCGCTGTCTACCGCACCGCCTGCCTGGCGTCTATACAGGAAGGACTAGATACCCGCCGCTTGCGCCTGCTCGAGTTACTGGCCGCTGTACAGGCTGTCGAAATGCCTGTGGATGGGGTTATTGTAAACGTCAATACGCCCGAGCAATGGGCTATCTTCCTGGAAAAAACCCTATGTCAAGCTACGTAACCACGAATAGTGAGCCAAATCACTACATCGAATTCCGCGATGTAAATAAGAGTTTCGACCGGCCCATTTTGAAGAACGTTAATTTTCATGTGGATGTCGGGCAGACTATCGCCATTATCGGCCGCAGCGGCGTTGGCAAGTCGGTCACGCTTGGCCACATCATGGGGTTTCTGAAGCCGGATTCGGGCCGGATCGTGGTGTCGCATACCGATATCACGAACATGACGGAAGCCGAGCTGCGGAAGATTCGCAAACGAGTGACCATGGTGTTCCAAAGCGGCGCGCTCTTCGACTCGCTGACGGTGGGTGAGAACATTCTCTTCTCGCTGGAATTGCGCGAGGATTACGACGAGCAAAACAAAGAAGATGTCGTCAACGGCCTGCTAAAAATGGTGGACCTGCTACATGTACGAGACTTATCGCCCACCGATTTGTCGACGGGTTACAAACGAGCGGTGGCAATCGCCCGGGCACTGGCCGCGCAGCCGGAGTGCATCCTCTATGACGAGCCGACCACCATGGTGGATCCCATTATGTCCGATGATCTGGGAAATCTGATGCTGCGGCTGAAAAAGCAATTGGGCCTGACGTCGATTGTCGTCACCCATGACCTGGACCTGATGCGCAAGGTGGCGGACACGGTGATGTTTCTCTACAAAGGCGAAGCCATTTACTTTGGCCCGGTTTCCGATCTCGGGCAATGCGAACATCCGCACGTCCGGCAATTTCTGGCAATGGACCGGGTGGAGATCGCAGGGAAAATCGAGGAAGAATAATTAGGCGAAGAAACGGCGCATTTTGCGAAACGGACTTCCCGATCTGTCATTCTTCCCGCAAGACGCGCATGGGTTCCAGCCGCGCAGCGCGTAACGCCGGGATAAGCGAGGCGAACGCCGCGACCATCGCGACCAACAGCGTGACCCCCGCGAAGGTTGCACCATCCAGCGCGCCCACGCCATACAGCATTCCGGAGAGCAGGCGCGTGGACGCCGCCGCCAACAGCAAGCCCGCCGCGCAGCCAATCAGGGTGACGCCGAGCCCTTGAAATAGGAATCGCCTGACAATTTCGCCCTGGAGAGCGCCCAGCGCCAATCGCAAACCGACTTCGCGCCGCCGCACGCTGACAAAATAGCTGAGCGTTCCATACAGGCCCACGCAGGCCAGCGAGACGGCGGTCAAGGCAAAGAGCGACAGGAGCAATGTCCGCAAGCGGTTTTCCCCGAAAGCGTCGTTGAGGTGCTCTTCCAAAGTGGAAATATCGAAGACGGAGCGTCCCGGCTCCAGAGAATGCAGCTTGCGGCGAATGGCGCCGGCCATCGCCATGGGTTCCAGGCGTGTGCGGATCAAATAGTTCGGGCTTGGGAGCGGAGCGCTGAGACACCAATAGACAGTAGGGACCGGTGCTTTGTTCAGCCCGCCTTCGCGTGCGTCGGCCACAATCCCGCGAATCTCGCCCGGCTGCATTCCCGAGTCAAACCCGGCAAGCGGAAATTCTATGTGATGGCCGATCGCCTGCCCTGCCCGCAGATAAGTATCCGCAAAACTACGGTTCACCGCGACGCTTACCACGGGACTGTAAGCCGTCATCCGGCAAGGTTCGCCGGCTAGCAGCGGGATGTGGGTTACAGCGAAATAACCCGCCGAAACAAAACGGCTATCGGCAATAATTTTGCGGTCCTGGTTGGTCTTTTGCTCCACTATATTCAGTTCGGTTTGCACCTTGCTGGGTACTCCCGGCAAAATAGCCGTGGTCGCCGCCGCTTCCACGCCGGGCATGGCGCGTAAGGCGTTCAGAGTGCGGTCGATCCGGCTCGTCAGCGCTTTCATATTCCCGGTCTCGGCCCATGATCCGCTCACGTGCATGGTCAAGATGTGGCTGTAATCGAATCCGGCCGGGACACGCTGTAGCTCCCGAAAGCTTCTCAGCAATAAACCCGCGCCTACCAGCAGCGTGACTGCCAGCGCGACCTGGACGCCTACCAGCAGCCATTGGACAGGATTCCTGGCTGAAACCTGCGTCCGTCCGCCCTGCGCCATTGCGGCGGCCAAATTTCTGCGGGTCGCGTGAATAGCTGGAAAGAGCCCGCTGAGCAGCGTGGCGGCCAGAGCGCAGCCGAGCGTGTAAACGGCGATTCGCCAATCCAGCGTGACCTCTCCGATGCGCGGCAGGCTTTTAGCCAACGCGCGCAAGGCACTCAACGCTCCCCAGGCCACGAACAACCCGCATGCCGATCCCAGCAGCGCCAGCACCAGCGTTTCCGTCAAAAGCTGGGCCATCACGGACGCGCGCGACGCGCCCAACGAATAGCGAATTGCAATTTCCTGCTCGCGATCGGCCGTGCGCGCCAGCAGCAGCGCCGCGATATTCGTACAAGCAATCAACAGCACCAGTGAAACCGCCGCGAATAAAACCCAAAGCGAACGCCGCGCGCCTCCTACCGTTTGCTCTTTCAGCGGCTCCAGGGCAACACTCAGATCGGCATCCGGCTTTGGAAATTGTTTGCCAAGCGCGGCCTGTACCACCGCTAGATTGGCTTGCGCTTGCTGACGAGTGACGCCTTCTTTCAAACGTCCGATTGCCCGGTACCAGGTCGATTCCCTTCTCTCTGTAAATTCCGTGGCGTGTGGAGGAATCGGCGACCATAAATCCACGCCGGATACCGGAAACAGAAACGATGCCGGCATTACTCCCGCGATTCGGTACGAATTATTTCCGATGCGCAACTGTTTGCCTACTGCACTCGGATCCGCCGCAAAGCGCCGTTGCCAAAACCGGTCGCTGATGAGCACCGCAGGCGGGCCACCCGCAGTCAGTTCCTCGGAACTAAAGTCGCGCCCGAGCGCTGGCGCAATGCCCCAGACCTGCAGAAAACGCGGAGCCACGAAGGCCAGAGTTTCCCTCTCGGGCAGCGAACCGGACGTGTCGGTCACGTCGTCCGTGTAATAGCCGGTAATCGCCTGAAACGTGGTGTTCATACGGTTCCAATCCTCGATTCGTATGGGCGCCACGTATGTCTCCGGGCTTTTCAGTTTCGTGTTCGATTGATGCAGCGTCATCAGCCGGTCGCTCTCCGGGAACGGCAACGGCCGCAACAAAATGGCGTCAATGGCCGAAAACACAGCGCTGTTGCCGCCGATGCCTAGCGCCAGCGTCAAGATCACCGCCGCGGCGAAGGAAGGGGATTTGCGGATGAACCGGATGGCGGACTTCAGATTCGCCACGGCATCTTCCACGGGCATGAACCGGTACACGTCGCGCAACTCTTCTTTCAGCGGCTCCGGAGATCCAAACTCAAGCAGGGCTTGCCGCCGCGCTTCTTCTGGAGCAACGCCGGACGCGATTTTGTCTTCTGTCAGTTTGTCGATGTGAAAACGCAGTTCGGAATCGAGCCGCGCATCGTTCTTTCTTAACAGCGCCTTCCACCAGTTCATAGTGAACTCCCCTACTGAGCCGTCTTCATAATCAATGCGACAGCCCCCGACAGGCGATCCCAATTCGACTGTTCCGCCGCCAGTTGCTTCCGCCCTTTGGCCGATAACTTATAGAACTTGGCTTGCCGGCCGTTATCCGATTCGCCCCAGTCCGCCTCCAGCCAGCCGCGCTTCTCAAGCCGGTGCAGCGCCGGATAGAGCGATCCTTGCTGGACCTGCAGCACTTCGTTCGAAATCTGGCGGATTCGTTGCGAGATTCCGTATCCATGCACCGGCCCCAGCGCGACGATCTTCAATACCAGCATGTCTAAAGTTCCCTGCAGCAGATCGGATTTATCGGTTGGCAATGGCCCTCTCTCTATGTTGTTCTACATATAGCGTGCGATAGGTAGGATGTCAAGGAGAGATCTGGGCGCGGAAAGCCGTGAAGCATTGCGGATGACGCGTCCCTTTACCATGGACTTAGTTCGCGCAACACTCTCAGCCATAATTTCAATGACTCGCCGGTTGAAAATTCTTTTATCTCTCGCTTTGTGCGCATCCGCCTCCGTGGCCAATGCCGCCACCAGCACCGCTTGGGAGGTCAATGGCTTCTCCGACTTCCTCAAAGGCCGTCTTACGAATCTTTCGCTCAGCGCCGATGGCGCGCTACAACCGGGCCCAGGAGTGCGCTGGAACAGTTCTCTCGATCAGCCCGCCCTCTGGTCTCTGGCGGCCGCGCCGGATGGTTCTGTCTACGCGGGAACAGGTCATACCGGCAAGCTTTATCGGGTCGCGGCCGACGGCAGGCCTTCCCTGCTCTGGTCCGCTGGGCAGTCCGAAATTTTCGCCCTGAGTGTCGACGCAAAAGGCGTTCTCTACGCCGGCACTTCGCCCAACGGCGGCGTCTATCGAATCGAAGGTGGGCAGGCTACCGAGGTCTGGCACTCACCGGCGAAATATATATGGGCCATTCAGGCGGCCCCTGACGGCACGCTCTTTGTCGCGACCGGCGAACAAGGCCGCGTCTATCGCCTGGCACCCGCTGGCGCCCAGGCGTACAGCGCCGACGTGTATTACGAAACCGGCCAAGCCAACGTAACGGCGCTCTCTCTCGGGGGCGGTCATCTCTACGCCGGCACGGATCCCAACGGCATCCTCTACGACATATCCGCTCCCCATCAGGCGGCCATTCTCTACGATTCCAGCTTGCCTGAAATCCGCGCCATTGCCGTTGATGCCAAAGGCTTTGTCTATGCCGCCGCAATGGGCGGGGCCGTCTCCAGCCGCTCGCCCGTGCCGGCAACTCCTCCGGGCGCGGCAGGCGGTGCAGCGGTAGCC